>OJTN01000001.1_pt1 | contig 368367 bp, 345 predicted proteins | sample 1599741 | NCBI WGS metagenome assembly OJTN01 (sample SAMN04436820, study PRJEB24849) | human gut metagenome | biome: human gut; feature: NICU; material: stool | host: Homo sapiens | place: USA: Saint Louis, MO | collected 2011-05-19
CGCGAGCTGGGTTTAGAACGTCGTGAGACAGTTCGGTCCCTATCTGCCGTGGGCGTTGGAAGATTGAGAGGGGTTGCTCCTAGTACGAGAGGACCGGAGTGAACGCACCACTGGTGTTCGGGTTGTCATGCCAATGGCATTGCCCGGTAGCTAAGTGCGGAAGAGATAACCGCTGAAAGCATCTAAGCGGGAAACTTGCCTCGAGATGAGTCTTCCCTGTCGCTTTAAGCGACCTAAAGGAACGTTTAAGACTAAGACGTTGATAGGCTGGGTGTGTAAGCGTAGCGATACGTTGAGCTAACCAGTACTAATGAACCGTGAGGCTTAACCTGACAACACCGAAAGTGTTTTGTCAGAGAGACGAAACGATGAAGTCAGCTTGTTTAAGATTGAATTACTGGTTATAGACTGTGATAACAGAAGATAACGGGTAATAAACCGACCAGTTTGTCTGGAACAAACTGGAACAGTGCGGAGCACTGGCCCCGAAGGGGTGAGTCTCAGGATGAGACGAATAATTACAGAATTTGAAGAATTCTGCTTGGCGGCCATAGCGCGGTGGTCCCACCTGATCCCATGCCGAACTCAGAAGTGAAACGCCGTAGCGCCGATGGTAGTGTGGGGTCTCCCCATGTGAGAGTAGGGAACTGCCAAGCATTAAATAAGACGAGAAAGCCAACCCACTGGGTTGGCTTTTTTGCATTTGATATTTTTTATTCTCAATTTTATCCTTTAACTAAGGAAAAGAGTTATTTCAATTGCTGATAGAGTAAACTGCCAGCAGCGGCTCCTGCCACATCATAAGCAAAATCATGCCAGCTCCATCCCGTACCTTGTGGTCGACTATCATAAAGCTCTTTAGCGACGCCTAAACTTATTGAAAAGGATAAGCCAATAACTAATCCTTCTCGATAAGAATAGTTCTGATGATCTGCGTAAGCATTAGCTCCTGCGGAGGCTACCATAGAAAATAAAAAATGCTGTGCTTTATCTTTTCCTTGCCAATCATCATTGGCAACATGAAAGGATTGACAACCATTTAACGTGACGAGTGAAAGTAAAACTATCAGATAGAAGCCATTACGCTTTAGTTTCATATAATATCCACGCCTTATTACTATATCTTGATCGTTAGATAGTTGAGCTTAAATCTTAATAAGTTGAAGTATAGTGGATTATAGCGACAAAAAAGCCTTACTTATTTTAAGTAAGGCTTATAAATAGTGCTTAGCAGTATAGTTAAATTAGAGTATACGACTAATTAGTCTATCAACACGGATACGCCGTAAACGTTTAATTAATTTTTTCACTTTTAGAGGGTAAAATTTAATACTCTCTAATTGTTGATAGCTTTTAACAATCAGTGTTTTTTCTCTGATACAAGCTAACTCTTTATGGCGTTGTTCATGTAATTCATGATGTGGATCGTGAATTAAGATGGCATTTTCAAGATCTAATCCCCAAGCTCGAGGGTTTAGATTATTACCTGTAATTAATTGCCACTCATCATCAACCCACATGCCTTTTAAATGATAGGTATTATCACCGTCTTTCCAAAGCCTTACTGTTAATTGGTCATTATCAATAAAACGTTGAAAACGTTGGGTGAATTTACGAAGATTAATCTCATACAAATAAGGCAAAGCACCTATTATTTTAAAGGGCTCTTCTGGCGGAATATAAAAGTCATTTGCCGTTTTATCACCAATAATAATCTCAACCTGTTTACCATTTCTCAGTAAATGACTAATTTGGCGCACCAAAATAGCAGGTAAATTAAAATAAGGTGTACAAATAACCAACTTTTCTTCAGTCACGGCCATGAGGTGGGAGATAGTCTTATTCAAGATATTTTTCTTGCCTAAGCCGACCAATGGAGTCACTGTTAACTGATTATTTGAGGCATTTCCTTTAATATCGTAACCATCATGTGTGCGTAAATTAAAGCGGAATTGACGGATACAATTTTTAATTTCTGCACAACGCACTCTCTCTTCTGAATCAAGACGTTGAATAGCATCTGATTGCAAAAGGCTATCGACAATGAATTGCTTCATTGTGTTTGCGAGTTCAGCATTATGAATGATGTGATATCTGTCATAACGGTATTTATCAAGTTTATGCAAATAGACGTTATTAATACTTGCACCACTGTAAATAACCGTATCATCAAAGATAAACCCTTTTAGATGTAATACGCCTAATGCTTCACGTGTATTAACAGGAATACCATAAATAGGGACGTCAACATCAGGATGCTGTTGTGCAACTTTATGATACCAATCTGCATTTGTTGCATCAGCAGAGACACCTATACGACCGCGTTGAGCACGATGCCAATCAACAATAACGGTGATGGAAAGTTCAGGACGTTGTTGTTTTGCGGTATAAAGTGCTTCAAGGATCTCCTCGCCCGCTTCATCATGTTCTAGATAGAGTGCGGTAATAAAAATCTCTTTTTGAGCTTGCGCGATATATTTCAATAAGGTGCTGCGAAACGCGGATGTCTGATAAAGCGTTTCAACATCAGCAACTGACTGAGCTAATTTAGGCAGTTGTGCAAGGTGTTGTTGATGCTTAGCAAGTTTTAGTTTAGACAACATCACAGTGCTTATTTCTCTTGTTTATGATGACTAAAAGAGTCATCTTCTATGTAAAAAATTCTGTAACCGATCTTCTGATCATAACATTAGTTATATAGGATGTACGCATAAAATCATCTTATAGAGTGAATTTCTCTTAGGATGTGTGAATAATCACATTCAGAAATTTTCTATTCGCGATTTTATCACTATACATCACTGAGAGGATCAAGAAGCAAGTTGAGATTGACTATTCCTTCATCAAACTGTACTTCCACAGAAAACCCTAATTTTTTAGCTAGACTTATCATATTACGATTTTCAGGCATGGTAATGGCAGTTAACCGTTTGATGCCATGCGCCTTAGTATAGTTGATTAATTTCATCATTAATTGGTGACCCAGTGTATTACCTTTTAAATCAGAGCGTACCAAGATAGCAAATTCAGCCTGTTGATTATCAGGATCTGCCATAGCTCGAGCAACACCAATAATTTCTGGATCATCGTGAGGGTGGCGAATGGCGACAAAAGCCATCTCACGATCGTAATCAATTTGTGTCATATTAGCGAGATCGTCATGGGTAAATTCGCTGATCTCACTAAAATAGCGATAATAGAGATCTTCTTTGGTCACTTGATTAATAAAGGTTTTTAGTAGAGGTTCATCTTCAGGCAAAATAGGTCGAATAAAACAAGGTTTGCTATCTCTTAAAAAGAAAGTTTCTTCTAATTCATTGGGATACGGGCGAATAGAAAGTTTTTGATGAGGATCGCCTTCGATTGGTGACAGCTCCATAGCCACGTCTAACAAAGTGAAATCATTACCCGATACTAACAACGGATGTATGTCGAGCCTGACAATTTGTGGACAATCTAATAGTAAGTGTGAAACTTGCACCAAAAAATGGCTTAAGCTTAGGATATTCAGTGGTTGTAATGCACTTCTAGGTTGGAGCTTGCCACTTTTTATTGCATTAATAACCAGATAACGAGCTAGCGCCATATTAAGTGGTGGCAAAGCAACGGCAGCTTTTGTTTCGATTTGCCACTCAACGCCTCCTTCTCCTAATAGAATTAGGGGGCCAAAGATGGGGTCTTGTTCAATCGCAACACGTAGCTCTTGGGAGCCTGCACGGTTTGCCATACTTTGTACTAATAGTCCTTGAATTTTCGCTTGTGGGTAAAGCTCGCTTACCCGCTCGATAATGGCATGTGCAGCCGATTCAACTTCATTGCTGTCTCTTAAATATAACATAACCCCCTGAACTTCCGATTTATGAGGTATATCAGGGGAGCGTAATTTCAGCGCGACCGGATAACCTATTTTTTCTGCAATACTGACCGCTTCTTGTGCATTATGAGCAATCCAAGTCGGTAAAGTATTAAAGCCATAGGCTTCCATAATGGGCTGGACTTGGTGTGTATCAAGGCGATACTGTTTTTTGTCGAGAGCGTCTTCAATACAGCGATGGGCTTGCTGGGTGTTCATTTTTATTTCTAAAGGTAATGCCGGCGTTTCCTTTAGTTGTTTTTGGTTTCGGCGGTACTCCACCATATGCATAAAAGCGGTAATTGCGCCTTCAGGAGTGCGATAAGTGGGAATACCCGCTTCACTAAATAATTTACGTGATTGTTGAGATGAATATTCGCCTCCCCAATTAGTAAATAGAGTGAGCCATTTTCTTCTGGGGTGCTTATTAATTGCTTCAATAACTTTTTGTGCTGTTTCAATACTTGGTGCAATAGCACTTGGTGTATGAATTAAGAGTAATGCATCATGATCATGGCTATCTAATAGACAATTCACTGCCCTAATATAGCGCTCTACCGTGGTATCATCACCTAAATTAAGCGGATTACGAATAGCAGATGTGTCTTGCACAATGGCTTGCAATTGTTGCTGAGTATCAGCAGATAATTGTGCTAATTTGCCTGACTGTAAAAATAATTCATCTACGGCCATTGCCGCAGGAGCTGAACCATTGCTGATGATCATCAGTTTCTCGCCTTTTAATGGCGTCATATAACTGAGGGTTTCAACCGCTGAAAACATCTCATGAGTATCTTGTACGCGTAACAGTCCTGCGCGTTGGAAGGCTGCATCATAAGCTACATCATAACTTGGCGTATCGCCTAAGAGTAATTGGGCTTTTTGTGTTCGACCACTTTTTATAACTAGTATTGGCTTATTGCGTGATGCACTACGTGAGGCAGACATAAAGCGCCTTGCATCATGAATATGCTCTAAATGCAGTAATATTGCACTGGTTTTACTATCTCTTGCTAGAAAATCCAGTAAATCATCAACTTGGATATCTTGGTTATCACCTAATGCAATAAAATAGGAAAAGCCAATATTGCGGTAATACGCCCAATCTAGGATGGTGTTAGCTACTGCTGCTGATTGTGAGATAAATGCCAATTTGCCTTTTTTTACAGGAAGGGGTGAAAAGCTGGCATTTAAGCCTTGCCAAGGGGCTAATAAACCTAAACTATTTGGACCTAACAAGCGAATATGGTATTGCTGGCAGAGTGTCTTAATAGCTTGAAATTGTTCTGATTGTGCTGAAAGAACAATCACGGCTTTACAGCCTGATTGACCTAATTGCTCAAGAAGTTCAAGATTGCGGCGATGATGAGTACAGATAATTGCCAAGTCTGGTACTTGGGGGAGTTTATCAATAGAAGGATAAGTAAAAACACCAGAAACAGAATTGCGAGTCGGATTGACTGGAAAGACTGGCCCATTAAACCCACCACTGAGTAAGTTTTTCATCATTGTGGTTCCTGCTCTGCCTACTTTGTCAGAGGCGCCAATCACCGCAATTGATTTAGGACGTAATAGTGCTTCAAGGCCTCGCTGGCTCATATCAACTCCTAAGTTTATGATAAACTGTATTCAATGTAGCTGATTTACTCTTCTTTTGCCTGACGTCTGTCTGGTTTTCCAATTAAATATTGTTGACGAAAGTAACTAAAATGAGAAAAAAGCTGTTGTGACGCTAAATCATCGCCGACATTGGCTAAAATAGAAGCGGCAACTTCAGCGGTACAATGTTGCTCTTCTCTTGCTGCTTGGCGGAGCATGTAGTCACATTTACTGGCTTCATTAATTGAAAACAGTGGTAATGCATCAAGGTAGGGGCTTTTACGAAACATTTTTCTCGCCTCTGTCCAAGTGCCGTCTAGTAAGATAAATAGCGGTGGCTTACTGTTTGCAGGTAACTGGTGATAAACTTTTCGCGAAGGAGAAGCATAGCTGTCTGGGAAGACGACATAAGCTTGTCGATGCGGATCATTAATTGCATCAAGTAAGGCTTTTTCAGGCTCGGTACGTGACCATAAAAAGGCAAGTGTATCGGGTAAAACATCGGCAATTAATTTTCCTGTATTACTTGGTTTCATCACTTCTGTATCGTACATCATTAAACAAAAACGACTTTTCGCGGTTTGATGAATGATGGTGTCACACAGACACTGTTTTTCAGGTAATAAACAAAAAGTGCATCGTTTAACACGAAAGCCTCTGGCTTTATATGGGCGTGTAGAGATAGAAACTCGATATTGACGAAGTCGAGAAACCGCATTGTCATGCATAACAGAAAGACCACAATCATAAATAAAGGAATGAATATTACCATGATCCCCAAAGGTCTACTATCAGTTGTTTTTTATGAAAGTTTATTTGCCGTATAGTGGTAGGATTATTATTATTTAATAAATTGTGGTGACTTATGAAGGTAACACAAATCCTTTTTTATAATAATGAAAATAGTATTACAGATAATGAAATAAAAAACCTATTTAATATCTTTGATACTCAGGTCATTAATAATAGTAGAGTGGATGTTAATCTTGAGACTGCCAAAAATCAAATAAATAAACTCGCTGATGCAGTTAGGAATGGAAGCTCAATAGATTTAGATTATTTAGTAAACATCATGTTTCATGATGATATAAAAATAAGCTTATATGCAACTAATCAGCTCTACTTGATTTATCCAAAATTAAATAACTCGATAAGAGAAGATATTAAAGAATTAGTCAAATTACTCTATGAAATAAAAATAAAAGAGGATCAAGAGTATTTTAAAGAACGACCTTTATTAAGTGCAATGGCTTGTGAGGAAGCGATTGCTAGACAAAAAGGAAAAGGGGAGAATGTTTTTATCTTAGCGGTTGATAATTATTTAAATATAAAATGTAATGATAGCGTATTGGCCAATAGTAATGAAAGCGTAAGTAATAATAATCGATATATATCTTCATCTGAATTAGAGTCTTGGGCGTCATTTCAACCCTATCAGTGTGATATTGGTTCCTATGAATCAATACTTAAAAAAATAGAAAATAGCAAAGGATCCGCGGAGTTAAAAAATTATGTGGTTTTAGTCAATAATAACCATTGGGTTGCGTTATTGACTTATAAAGATAGCTGTTTTTTATGTGATTCATTGCCCTCAAGCAAAAAAGATGAACGTCATAACTTATTAATTGAACTAGAAAAAAAAGGATTTAATACTATCAATATAGAATATAATCTACAAGAAAATGTACCTAATGGATGTGGTCTTTTGGCGCTTAATTATATTGATAGTTTACATAATGAATGGAATAAATTTAATCATGGAAAAGAAGATGATTTAACATCCACAATAGAAACAGTATTACAAAAAACAGGAAACGACTTTCTAAACCTAAGTTGTGGTGAGCAAACCACATTTAATCATGATGTTAGGAAAAAATTGATTATGGATACACTTTTTTGTATTGTTAAATCTAATGATGAATGGCTATCTTAGTTATTGATATAAAAGCTATTTTTTATTAATGGAAAGCTAAGTCTAATTTTATTTTTAAAGAGAGTGTTTTTTGATATAGGTTTATCTCTTACTCTGCGTGATTCTCTCGGTGACAGTTGCTAAACTATCATGTAATCTGCGCCCCTATTGCAGTTGGAGAGACTAATGAACGATTCTTATGAAGGTAAAAACGGCAAAGTAAAAGTGATGTATGTCCGCAGTGAGGACAGTGCCGATAATAAACCTAAAAAACCATCCCGCCGCCCTAATAATGCTCGTGGTGATACTGACCGTAGTCATCGTCGTGATGATAAACGCGGTGATAACAAATTTTCTCGTCGTGATGAACGTGGTGCAGGTAAGTCTTCAGGACGTAATCCATCACGCAGTGGATCAAGCTCCTTACGTGATAACGATAGTGAAGGTGGTAATTATTCTCCATGGAAAACGATTTCTCGTCCGGGAGATGAGCCATTAAAAGAGCATGATGGAATTACTGGTAAAAGCCAAATAGATCCCGAACAGCTTCGCCGTCAGCGTTTAGAAGAGACGCGTATCTATGGTGAAAATGCTTGTCAGGCTATGTTTAAAAACCGTCCAGAAGCCATTGTTCGAGCTTGGTTCTTACAAGAAGTAACACCTCGTTTTCGTGAAGCGTTAAAATGGATGGCGGCAAATCGTAAAGCTTACCATGTTGTTGAAGAAGAAGAGATGGTTAAAGCGGCGCGTACGGATCATCATGGTGGCGTTTGTTTCTTAATCAAAAAACGTGTTGGCCATGATGCACAAACCTATTTAAAAGATGCACCAACAAAAGATTGTGTCTTAGCGCTTGAAGATGTGGGTAATCCACATAATGTCGGTGCTATTATGCGTAGCTGTGCTCATTTTGGTGTGAAAGGCGTCATTTCTCCCGACTCATCAGTGCTAGAATCTGGTGCAGCAGTACGTACCGCAGAAGGTGGTGCCGAGTATATTCAAGGAATTGATGCTGATAATTTTGCTCAGACATTAGAGCAGTTTAAACAGGCTGGCTATACCTTAGTGACAACCTCAAGTCACAAAGGAAGTGTGCCACTAGCAAAAGCTCAATTACCTGAAAAAATGGTATTAATCTTAGGTCAAGAGAAGGATGGCTTAAGTGATAGCACGTTAAAACAAGGGGATATGAGCATTTATATTGGTGGTACAGGCCATATTGAAAGCTTAAATGTCTCTGTGGCTTCTGGCGTGTTATTGGCTGAATGGTGGCGTCAACATCACGGCTAATTATTTAATTGTTAGATGATTTAAAAATCCCGCTGAATAATGAACTGCAGTCAGTTCACCATGTTCAGCGGGATTTTTCTTTAATTAACTAATCAATTCATTAATGGCTATTTACCCGGTGAGAATGGCGGTTTAGCAAACCAAACAACCACCAGCATTAAAATGAATATTCCTGCCGCTAGCCAGAAAATTTCATTCGCTGAAATAATCAGACCTTGTTCAGTGATTGTTTTAGCTAAATAAGCCGAGGTTTGTTCATCAGAAAGCCCCAATTCTCTCATCTGTTGAAAAGCCAATTGTGCATCGGGATCGAGTGGATTAATTTTTTCAACAAAGGTTTCATGATGTAATGACTCCCTTTGTGTCCAAATGGTTGTCGTTAATGATGCGCCAATTGCACCCGCTAAGGTTCTTAAAAAATTAGATAAACTGGATGCCGAGGCCATTTTCTCCGGAGGTAATCCCGATAAGGTCATCGTGGTTAATGGCATAAAGAAACATGCTACACCTAAACCTTGCCAGAATTGTGGCCAAGCAACTGTGGCAAAATCCATTCCGGGTTCAAAAGTATAAGCTCGCCAATAAAAACATACCGCAAACATAATAAAGCTAAAGCTAATGATATAGCGTAAGTCGACTTTTCCACCAAATTTTCCGATGATTGGTGTAATGATCAGCGGTAATAAACCAACAGAGGCTGCAGCTAAACCCGCCCATGTTGCGGTATAACCAAAGACTTCTTGCAACAGGAGAGGGAGCAACACAATAGTACCGAAATAGATCATATAAGCGAGACTAAGGGTTAAACAGCCAATAGTGAAATTGCGACTTTTAAACAGAGAAAGATCAATAACAGGGTGTTCGTCAGTTAACTCCCACACAATTAAGAAACTTAACGCCACTACAGCAATAATAGTAAGTACAATAATTTCAGTTGAATTAAACCAATCCAGCTCTTTACCTTGATCAAGCATGATCTGTAGTGCACCAACACCAACCACCAATAGTACGAGACCAATGGTATCTATTGGTTTAATTTCCGTTTTGGTTTCGCGACCCGCTAATGTATTTGAGATGCACATAATAATTAACACACCAAAAGGTACGTTAATAAAGAAGATCCATCCCCAATGGTAATTATCACTGATATAGCCACCTAAAATAGGGCCTAAAATAGGTGCAACGACAATGGTAACCGACCATAACGCTAATGCCATATTGCGTTTTGCTGGTGGATAGTTATTCAATAGCAAACTTTGTGATAACGGAATTAAGGGGCCTGCGACTAAACCTTGAAGTACACGGAAAAAGATCAGCATTTCTAAACTTTGAGAAATACCACACAGCCATGATGTTAAGGCAAATAGTGCTGTTGACCACATAAAGAGGCGTACTTCACCAATACGTTTTGCCAGCCAGCCAGTAATAGGAATTGAGATAGCATTTGCAACACCAAATGAGGTAATAACCCAAGTGCCTTGAGAATTTGATGCACCTAAGTTACCCGCTATTGTCGGGATGGCTACGTTAGCGATTGTTGAATCGAGAACTTGCATAAAAGTGGCCAGCGCAAGTGCGATGGTCATTATAGCAAGTTTTCCTCCTTGTAAGGGTTCTTTAATCACCTTTACACCTCGCTTTATCATCCTGCATTTTGTTCAATGATTTCATTAATCAATGAATTGATTTCTGACATATCAATAGTGAGTGCATCAGTATGATAAGCCGGTGCTTGACGTTCGCTCTGTGATAATACTTTTCCATCAAGATTAACGGTATCCACAGTCACTTCAGTGGATAAACCGATACGTAGCGGTTTTTCTGCAACTTCTTTTTCATCAAGGGAAATACGTACCGGCAAGCGCTGAACTACTTTTATCCAGTTACCACTGGCATTTTGTGCCGGTAATAGTGAGAATGCACTGCCTGTTCCCATATCTAATCCCTGTACACGACCATGGTAAATAACCTTTTTACCATAAAAATCAGTGGTTATTTTCGCGGGCTGTCCGATACGCATATTGGCCAGTTGCGTCTCTTTAAAGTTAGCGTCTATCCACATACCTGTGACAGGTACGACGGCCATTAACGGTTTACCCGGTGCAACTTGTGCACCAACTTGAACGCTACGACGTGAGACATAACCTTCAGCAGGACTTAGTATTTTTGTTCGTTGTAAAGCTAGCCATGCATTACGCACTTCTGTTGCAGCTTGTAATACAGAAGGTTGTTGTGCAATAGGCGTGGTTAAGATAATGGCTTGATTAGCATTATATTGCTCTTTTGCTACATCTAATGCCGCTTTTGCCGTGGCAACAGCTTCTCTTGCATGTTGGAGTTCTTCTTTTCCAATGACATTTCGCTCGCCTAATACTTCTCTACGACGCAGATCATTTTGCAATTTTGCCAATTCAGTTTCACGTAAAACAATATTCGCTTTTAATTGACGACCATTGATGATTTGCTGATGCATTTGACGGACACTATTGGCTAAAGCGGTTTTTGCTTTATCTAATGCAAGTATTTCATCACTATCATCTAATTGGACTAGAGGTTCACCTGCTTTTACGTAGTCTGTATTGTCCACATAGACAGTCGTTACCGAGCCTGAAATTTGTGGCATAACCATAATTTGATTGCCTGTTACGTAGGCATTATCTGTGGTTTCATGATGTCTAAGAACCATAAACCAGTAAGCGGTATAAGCGAGCCCCGCGAGAATAAAGATAAAAGTCAGTAGCAATAAAACATTTCGGCGAGTTCGTTTTTTATTGCGAATGGGAGCCTGAGGTGGATTTTTTTCCTCATTTACACTCATTTAGAAGATCTCCATAAACCAGAAAAAAGCATTATATATGTTTCCAGAATAAAATCCGGAAACATATATATTGGGCTTATATTAGAATAATAATTAGCACGAAAGGCCAATTATAAATGTGAATGAATATATTTGTTTATCAATTCATGTTGTAAATGAGGTTGGCGGTATTTGGTCAGGATATCGCAATGCCTCTTGCTCTTAGGCTACGTTTACTAGATGTAATGGTATCTAGTAAACGGAGTCTACTTTCGCACAAATGAGTGGCGAGTAGTTCTACGGCTTTGTCCGTATCTCTCGAACGAAGTGCGACAAATATTTCACGATGCTCATCCCAGGCTGGATTAGACGGCGCTCTATCAAGCCATCGTGCTCGCGAAAGCCTACGTAGGGCATCATTTATCCCTTCAATAATAAATGCGTTATTACAAAGGCGTGCCAACTCTCTATGGAATCGTGTTCCAGCATTTTCCATGCTCTCTTCTGGTGAATCTACCGTGGTTTCTTTAAGCAGGCGTTCCAAATTGTTCAACTGTTCTTCGGTGATCTGGCTGACTGAAAGTTTTAATGCTGCTACCTCCAGTATTTCTCGGTAAATACATAATTGTTCGATTTCATCGGCATCGATTGGTGCCACTAACCAACGTATACCATCACGACATATAAGTCCCTCTGATTCCAACTTTTGTAATGCGGCTCGAACGGGAGTTCTCGATGCGTTAAATTTCGCTTCAGCCCAGCGTTCAGTTAACCGTTCTCCTGGGCCTAGTTCCATGTTGAGTATCAGTTTTCTTAATTGTTTTTCAACCTCTAACACTTGGCTCATAACGGCAATACTCTCCTAAAAATTGACAGTAAAATAAATTATCTATATGGTATACCAACTTGGTATACCAGAAAAGAATATTTCTATGACTCAATTATATAACAGCTTTTGGCGTCGAAATCTGCTCGTTTGCTTTATTGGTTCTTTTTCAACTGTTTTTGCAATGACCTTGATGTTACCGTTCCTCCCCCTATATGTTGAAGAGCTTGGTGTTCAAGGTCACGCCGCCATTGTCCAATGGTCTGGCGTGGCATTCAGTGCAACGTTTATCACTGCTGGCTTAATTGCTCCAGTATGGGGAAAGCTCGGTGACAAATATGGACGTAAATCGATGCTCGTAAGAGCCAGTCTTGGTATGGCGGTGACCGTCTCACTTATGGGAATGGTAACAAATATTTGGCAACTTGTCGGTCTAAGGCTATTAGTTGGTTTGGCGGGGGGATACTCATCTGGAGCAACTATTCTTATTGCAGTACAAGCTCCAAGAGAGCGTGTTGCTTGGGCGTTGGGCATTGTTTCATGTGGTGTAATGGCGGGTAATCTTATTGGCCCTCTAGCTGGAGGTTGGTTACCTGACTTGTTCGGTATTCGAAACACGTTTTTCTGTGCCGGTGCACTGATCTTTTTGTCCTTTATCATGACCCTTACGCTTATCCGTGAAGATACGCCGAAATACATAAATACTACGACAAAAATGCAAGTGAGTTGGTCGCAGTTACCAGCACGATTTGTGATAGTTAGCATGCTTTGTACGGGGTTGTTGCTGATGCTGGCCAATATGTCGATAGAACCTATTATTACAGTTTATGTGCGTACACTCGTTAATGATCCTGCTCAGATAACTAGGGTTGCAGGTTATGTCATGGCCGCTGCTGCCTTAGGTAGTATTATTTCAGCCTCTTGGCTTGGGAAATTAGCAGATAGGATAGGGCATTTGCGTATTATCACGCTGGCACTAGCTATAGCCGGTTTATTGCTGATCCCTCAGGCCTTTGTTACCTCTGGTTGGCAACTTATTATTTTACGTTTTCTTATGGGATTAGCATTGGGGGGATTGTTGCCTTGTATTGCGGCAGTAATACGTCATCACGTTCCAGAAGGAATGATAGGCAGTATCCTTGGCTATTCGGTCGCAGCCCAGTTTGCAGGTCAGTTCATCGGCCCGTTAATAGGTGGCGTTATTGGTGGTCATATAGGTATGCGCGCAGTTTTTCTGGCAACTAGTGTTGTCTTATTGTTGGGAGCCGCTTGGAATTTTAAATTACATCGTAATTCAGTTATACGCTGATGAACTTCGTTCTTCTTCACCTGTATATTTCGGAGATTTTATGACAATACAATTCAACAATAACAATAATAATATCGATAAAAATAGTGCTCTGCTGGTAATGGATTTTCAGACGACCATTCTTAATAATTTTCTTCCACAAGATCGTGCTGAAGATGTTATTCGTAATACATCATCATTAATTTCCGCTACGCGTGCAGCAGGCATACCGATTATCTATGTTAGTGTTGAGTTTCGTGAGGGGTATCCTGAGGTTAGTCAAAACAATATAATTTTCTCATCGATTAAAAACAATGGAATATTAATCACCAATAGTGAAAGTTCCGCTATTCATGATGATATTTTTCCGCAGGAAAATGAAATCGTTATTATTAAACGTAGAGTAGGGGCTTTTTCATTTACTGAGCTTGAGATGGTTCTTCGTACACAAGGTATTGAAACCTTGATCCTTGCAGGAGTCACGACGAGTGGCGTGATCTTATCTACAGTTAGTCAGGCATTTGACCTAGATTATCGTCTAGTGATTGCAAGTGATTGTTGTGCCGATCCTGATCATGACACACATGTTTTTTTACTCGAGAAAATCTTGTCTCAACATGCTGTTGTAACCAGTTCATCTGAAATATCAAAATATTGGGTATAAATAGCCTAAGTAGCCAATGTTACATAGATCTTGTCGGTAGTATGATAGATTAAATATCAGACATGATTGAGTGCAAGGGCTGGGGAATATTGGCTTTTGGCACAGAGCGACCTGTCAGATTTATGTTAGCTCTGTGCCATAGCTAGTCAGGTCAAATCTGAGCTAATACAGATTAGATCAATAAGTTTATTGATAGTGATGGTTATTCCTGCTGATTATCCGCTAATGTATCAAGTTGTAATAATAATTTACGCATTAGGGTTTCTAGCTGTTTTTGTTCACCTTCATCTAATACTGACCAAATTTTCTTTAAACATTCGTGCTGTGGTGGTAATAAGCTATTTAAAAACTCTTCTCCAGCATCAGTTAAATGAAGATGTAGACAGCGACGGTCATTATGACTTTCACGACGCTCAATCCATCCTTGTTTTTCTAATTCATCTGCAATACGAGTGGCATTTGTTCTTGATGAGCCTAACGCCGCACTCAATTCTGATGGTTGAATACTACGATTTTCCGTTGTATCTAAAATCATAAGTGCCATAAATAATGTCTCGTTAATGCCCTGAGACTTTAACATATTATTACGACTTTCAAGAAGTTTGCTCTGGACGTGCATAGACAGGCGAGTTAACAAAATTTCTTGGTAAGGAATATCTTTGTTAAGCGATTTCTGTTGTGTAGCGCGAGTGTTTAGTAGTTCTTCTGTTGGCGTAAATGAGCTTTCCATTTTTAGACACCTTGTTAGTTTCGATAATTAGGATAACGTTGTTATCAACATGTTAAATGGTATATTAAACACACAATTTAGCAATTTTTATTATTTATAGTCACTATGTTTTTTTGATTATGCTACCTGATTCATAAATTTTTTGAATGATAACATAAAAAAATCACTAGGTGCTTATCTATTTACAATAAGTTATAAAAATCAATTTATCCCTTATTTACTTATGAATAATAGTCTATTTAGGAAAAAATGGATCGATTTCTACGATAAAACACGTAATAAATTTATTTTACACTATAATGATTCTATTGTTAATAATACCAATTAGAAACTATGCCGTTTATGCTATATTGATATAATTGATATGTATTTCTTAATAAAGAATGAGATGATGATATACATAAATAGTAATCACGCTGTTAAAACATTTACGTTTTGTTCTGTTTAGAGGGGTATTGCTGACATAAAATACCCCTTTTGAGATAAGTTTTATTATTCAGATTGGATCACTGGATCATTTTTATAACCAAATAACCAAACCAGTAAACCTAATAAGCCAATGATTGCACCGGCGCTGGAAACACCAATCCAGCCATATTGGTGATAAGCGTAACCCGATAATAAAGAGCCTAGGGCGCCCCCGATAAAATAGCTAGTCATATAAGCGGCAGTAAGCCGATTTCGGGCATCAGGTAAAATACGGTAGATAGTGCTTTGGTTAGTGACATGAACACCTTGAACGGCTAAATCTAATAAAACCACACCAATAATAAAACTAATCAGTCCAATCCATTGATAATAAGGGGCGATAACAATAAGTCCCCAACAAATGAAGAGAAGAATTAAACCTGAAGTAGTCGTTTTTTTACCTTTGCCTTTATCAACCCATACACCCGCTTTACCTGCCATTAGTGCTCCCGCAGCACCGACAAGTCCAAACAAGCCAATAACTGCATCGGAATAATTAAAGGGATCAGAAGCGAGTAAAAAAGCCATTGATGTCCACAGTAAACCAAAGTGGGCAAAGATAAGTGCACCAATCAGTGAGCGGGTACGTAATACTGGGGTCGTGGCAAACAATTTAAAAATAGAACCGAGCAGTTGAAAATAATTTAAATTTGTTTGACTTTTATAGGTAGGTAAACAGCGCCATAGTGTAATAGCTAAAATAGCTAGAAAAACACTTGCTAGCCAGAAAATGCCCTGCCAATTAGTAAAGGAAGCCATCAGCCCTGACGCTGTTCTTGCCAGTAAAATACCAAGTAAAAGCCCACTCATAATAGTACCTACCGCTTTTCCTCGTTGATGAGGTGCAGCAAGTGTAGCGGCAAAAGGAACCAGAATTTGGGCGACGACCGAGAACATACCTGATAGGGCAGTACCAATTAACATAAGCCAAATATTAGGTGCCATTGCCGTAATTAATAAGCCGCTCGCTGAAATCAGCGTCATGATAACAATCAGTGAACGACGTTCAAAAATATCGCCAAGGGGAACCAATAGCATTAAACCTAAGGCATAACTTAATTGTGCTGTAGTGACAATAAAGCCAGCTAAAGTGGCAGAGATATGAAAATAATTTGCAATTGAATCAAGTAGCGGTTGTGCATAATAGTTACTTGCGACAACCATGCCAGTGGCAACGGCCATAAGTAAAATAAGGCCTTTACTAAGAGAGGTTTGTGGTGCTGTGTTTTCCATAATACTGATCACAAATTATTTGTAAGGTAAATGATAGTAACATGAGTCATTTTTTTGCGGAAAGAATTACTGTGATAGCAATGTTCAATCAATCGGGCATGAAAGTTTTTAATCTATTTTTATAATAGATTAATATTAAAAGTAAAATGTGATTTATTCTCGGCAGATAACCGAATATTTGCATTATTTATTATGCTAAATAGATGAATAGCCCCATTCCCTCACTGTCCTGATTAGACAAGTACTAATCCATATAGTAACCAATGTTATTAGTTAATTATATCATTAATATTAAATTATTTAGTTATTCTGTTTTAAATATAGCTCATTTTTAGTTTAGTTAACTTTTTTATGGTTTAGATCAAAAAAAGCTATGTAATGATAATAATTATCATTAACATGATTGTGTTGTTAAATGTATTTTTAGCTATTTATTTGCGTATTAATAACCATATAAAAGATACTATTATGAACTTTTTGTTAATTAAGCATGAGCCTCATTTTCAGGGAATGGGGGCCGTTTCATTTTCATCTCATGCGATTTTTTTATTACTCACTACACTTGCTTCGTTTAATAGCGTTGCTTCACAAAGCACAGAAAAAGCATCACAGACTCAACAATCTGAAACTGTGGTGCTTGATCCTATTTATGTTTCCGGAAAATTAAATTCGAGTGTTGAAGCAGGAAGCACGGCTTTGACATTAAAAGATATCAATAGAATTCAGCCAAATAATATCGCTGAATTGGTAGATAAATTACCAGGGATTTCTTCATCTGGCTCGCCAAGACCTGGCGGGCAAACTTTAAATATTTGGGGAATGGGCAATCCGGAAGATGTGAAAATCACTCTTGATGGTACACCGAAGACGTTTGAAAAATATCGTCAAGGTTCCATATTTATCGATCCTGAATTAATTAAACGCCTTGATGTCGATAAAGGGCCACATAATATCACCCAAGGAAATGGAGGATTTGGTGGCTCCGTACGGATTGAAACGAAAGATCCGGATGACTTACTGTTACCTGATCAGCATATTGGTATGTTTTTAAAATATGGACATCATACTAATGATAGGCAAAATCGTTATAGTGGTGCGATATATGGCAAGTTAATGGATGGAACGGCTGACGGTCTATTTTATTTTAATCGTCGTAAAAGTGATGATTTACGTCGTCCTGATGGCACTAAATTTGGTTATTCACAATCAGATCAAGATTCGTTTTTAATTAAAACCAATGTCTATTTAACAGACGCACAAACATTAACTTTATCAGCATCAAGATCTGTCAGTGATGGCTGGACGCCTTGGGCTGCGAAGCGAGATGAACTGGCAAAACCGAGCCAATATGATGTTGATAAATATGGTTTTGATGGAGCGATGAAACGTAAGTTAGTTTATCGTGACCAAAAAGATGACACTGTGAGTGTGAAATGGAATATTCAGCCAATTGATTCTGACCTGATTAATTTCACATTGACTTATGGTTATTCAAATACCAAACAGAATGATAAACGCCCTGATAATGCGAGTTCTTATCTAAGTAGTAGTATGGGTAACCAAAGTTGGGTCAACTATAAAAATCATCAAATTGAAGTGAAAAATGAAAGTACCGTGATGCAAGGAGCTACCGAACATGTGATTTTAGTAGGAGCGCGTTGGCACCGTAATGATCGTAATGTGTTAATGTTTACGCGGGATAAAGCGAAAAATCCAAATTATAATTATGGCTATTATGCACCACCTTATATGCCAGAAGGGACGCAAACAACCACGAGTTTTTATCTTCAAGATTCAATTAGTTATCGAACACTAACCCTCACGCCTGGTGTGCGTTATGATATAGTGAAAAATCAAGGAGTAGGGAGTCGAGCGAAGGTTTATCAAGATCCTAATCCCTATTACGGTCATGATTATAGTGATGTAACTTATCGTGGCATTACACCTCATTTGGGTATTTTATGGAAAGCGAGCCCCAATATTAGATTTTTTGGTGATATAACTCATACATGGCGTGCGCCGTTAATTGATGAACAATATGAAGTGCAAGCCAGTATCTCTAGTTTGACAGGCACGAGTCGCCATTTAGATAAAGAGACCGTTACCGCAACACGGATTGGCGCCATTGTTGATTTTGAAAATGTTTTCCAACAAGAAGATCAGCTGCAACTTCGAAGCACATTTTTTGATACTCGTGGGAAAGATGAGATATTCCGTCGTCGCGGTGTCTATTGTGAAAGCGGAAAAGTAACCGGAAACAATGGGAGTTGTCCTCCTTCCCTTGGAAATTATCGCAATTTACCTGGCTACCATATTCAAGGTATGGAAATAGAGGCATTTTATGACAGTGCTAATCTCTTTGGTCGCTTAGCGTATTCGACAATGAAAGGTAAACGCGATCAATCTCCTCGTGATCCGTGGTTTGGACAAAAAACATGGATTGCAGAAATTCAACCGGATGCATTACATGCCACCCTTGGAATGAAAATCCCACAAATAAATATGGTTGCTGGGTGGACAGGGGACTTTATTGGCGCTCAACGTCGTTCACCGATGGATGCTGATCCGGCTGCTACTTATTGGTCATTACCAAAAAGTAAAGGCTATGCCATTCATGGACTATTCGCTAATTGGAAACCTGCTTTTATCGATAATACTGAGATTCGTTTTACTGTCGCCAATTTATTTAACCGTGATTATTACCCTTATTTAGGTGAGTCGGTATCTGGTACTGGGCGAGATTATCGTTTTACCGTGGTTAAAAGTTTTTAGTTAGACAACAGGACAACAGCCATAAGATAAAAAAAGCAGAGCATATTAATAATGCTCTGCTTTGACGTTATTTAAGGATTATCACTATTAATTAGCCGCTTTACGCGCTTCTTCTACCCAGCCATCAAAGGTTTTTTGATGTGCTTTGATCCACGCGTTAGCATGACGTTCAATATCTGCTTGTGATTTTTGACCATTATGCATACGTAAGTTTTGGGCGTTGATATCAGCCACTGAAACTTTCATTATTTCAAATAACTTAGCAGCAGCAGGGTTGGCTTCGGCCCATTTTTTATTTGCTGCGATATGCATTGTACTCGGTGGGAAACCGTAGTTTTTACCGTTTGGTAAGGTTGTATCGGTTTTGTCATCTCCCGGTAATGAAGAGAAGGGAACTTGTAGCCAAACGACATCTTTACCCGGCTTTAATACATCACTTATCCAGTACGGTGTCCAAGTATAATAGAAGATAGGTTTACCTTCTTTGTAACGAGTAATGGTATCTGCCATCATTGCCGCATAGTTACCCTGATTATGGGTGACTGATTTCTCTAAATCATAGGCTTTTAAGTGATTATTAATGGCTTCTTCACAACCCCAGCCAGGGTTACAACCGGTTAAATCTGCTTTTCCATCACCATTGGCATCAAATAATTTGGCAATTTTCGGATCTTTAAATTGCTCTATATTAGTGATGTTATATTTTTCAGCCGTTTTTTTATCAATTAAATAACCTTGGGCTGCGTTAACCACATAATCACCTTTACGATAAAATGTGTTATCGCCACCTGCGGCTTCATATTGTGAGTTATGCAAAGGTACCCAACTAACCGCCATAAAAGTGGCATCACCATTAGCAATAGAAGAATAAGCTACGTTGTAGTCAACTTCTTTAATGGGTTGCACTGTGTAGCCGAGTTTTTCGAGTGCTTTATTGACAATGAGTGTCTGAAAAGTTTCTTCAGAAATAGTACTTTGTACCGGTTGAACCGAAACCCCTTTACCGGGTAAATCAGCAGCGGATAACTGAGTGCTTATCAGTGTGGCGGACAATACTGTTGCCCAGAGAACTGGATTACGCATAGTTTTTCCTTCTGTTGTGATGGGTAAGAGATAATAGTCGCTGTGTCGTGCTACTGTTATCTCTTATATTAATTGAATAAATATGTTTGATTGTTAGTTAATCTTATTGCCAGTATGAGTTATGCGGCTTTTTTACCAAACAGGCGGCAGATCAAACCAATCGGGCCTGTCATATACCAGCGTCTATTACCTTTCAGGCGACTATTTTGGCCTAAAGATTGAGTTAAGCGGTCAAGAATAATCGCGAGGATCACAATACCAGCACCACCTACAGCCGCTAATCCCATATCTAGGCGACCAATACCACGTAATACCATTTGACCTAAACCACCAACGGCTATCATTGATGCGATAACAACCATTGACAGTGCTAACATTAAGGTTTGGTTTACCCCTGCCATAATTGTTGGCATTGCCAGCGGTAATTGTACTTTAAACAACATTTGTCGAGGATTTGCCCCAAATGATTGAGCCGCTTCAATGAGATCTTCCGGTACTTGTTTGATACCTAAAATAGTTAATCGCACTATCGGTGGTAAGGCGAAAATAATCGTGACAACTACACCGGGTACGTTACCAATCCCGAATAACATCACGATAGGTACTAAGTAAACGAAAGCGGGTGTTGTTTGCATGGCATCTAAAAGTGGTCTGACAATTTTTGATGCTCTGTCACTATGTGCAAGCCATATCCCTAAGGGGAGACCAATAATCAGGCAGAATAGTAATGAGGTCAGCACTAATGCAAGGGTTATCATCGCTTCAGACCATGCACCAATAGCACCGATTAAGATCAGTGAAATAAAAGCGCTTATTCCCATCACCTTACCTGAAAGTTGCCATGCAATCAGTGAAAATAAAATAATCGCAACAGGTGCAGGCATTGAGGTAAGAAAGTTTTCAAAGCCACCTAATACTAAATCGACTGGAACGCGTATCCCTTGGAAAATAGGACGAAAATGCAGCACAATCCAGTCAATACCATCCGTTACCCAAGAATCTAGTGGGATCAGCGTATGATTAAATGGATCCATAATATTAAAGTGATCAGGTGTACTTTCTGTTGGCATGGCATCTAGCCAATCAGTACCAGAAGAGAGATCACTGCCGTCAGTGCCACTCCCTGTACCCCAAGGATCAGCATCAGCTCCACCGGTATCACCGCCAGCGCTACTACTCCAAGGGTCGGTATCAGTAGTGTTGCTATCCGTGGTTGCCCAAGGATCATTGTCTGTATCTGTGTTGTTATGCGTTTCTTGCGCTGAATTTTGTGTTGTATTGGCGTTTTCTGTTGCCGCTTCTTGAGTGTCCGTTTCCCAAGGATTGGCTTGGTTATTTGTCTTACTCATTTGGTGTCTCCTTATCCAGTGCTTGTAACAACATTCCTTTCGAAATTAAACCGATATAACGGTTTTTTTCATCAATAACAGGGATCGCACAGGGAGATTGCGCAACAGTAGAAATCAGTTCATTTAATGGTGTATCACCATTAATCGCACAAGGTTCAGTTAAAATAGCGGATCCAATAGGTTGCTTCGCTTTTAATGCTTCTTCAAGAGAAGTGACAGAAACAATACCTGCAAATTTCCGTCCTCGCTCAATTAAATAACCAAAGTTTCTATCTTCATCTTCCAGTACTTTTAATGCTGAACGGGGACCAAAACCTGGCGCAATATGCAGTAGTGTTTCTGGGCGACGTTTAGCAATATCTTTAGCGCTAAATACATGACTGATATCAACGCCACGGAAGAAGGTACGTACATAATCATTGGCTGGATTATTAAGAATTTCATCAGGGGTACCGATTTGTACCACCACACCACCTTGCATAATCGCGATACGATCGCCAATACGCATGGCTTCATCCAGATCATGAGAAATAAACACAATGGTGCGTTGTTTATCACCTTGTAAGCTCAATAACTCATCTTGCATTTCTGTTCGGATTAATGGGTCAAGTGCGGAGAATGCCTCATCCATTAATAAGATATCAGGATCATTGGCCAGTGCACGAGCAAGCCCAATACGTTGTCGCATCCCACCGGATAACTCATCCGGCCAAGATTGAGCATGAGAGCTTAAGTTAACTTGCTCTAATGCTGCCATGGCTTTTTCATAGCGCTCTTCTTTGCTAATGCCTGCAAGCTCCATACCAAATGCTGTATTATCGAGTACATTCATATGAGGCATTAAAGCGAATGATTGAAACACCATACTGATTTTTTTACGTCGAACTTGTCGTAAATCTTTATCAGACATGGTGGTGATGTTTTCACCATCAATAAGGACTTTGCCTTTAGTGGGATCTATCAGACGATTGAGAAGGCGCACTAATGTAGATTTACCAGAGCCTGATAATCCCATGATGACAAATATTTCGCCTTCTTCAATGGCCAGATTGGCATTCTGCACACCAACGGTTAACCCTGTTTTATCAAAGATTTGGTCTTTGTTCATACCAGATCCTAATAATTCAAAGGCACGTTTAGGGTGCTCACCAAATATTTTATATAGGTTTTTTACTTCGAGTTTAATTGCCATGCAATATCTATTTTCCTATTTAAATATGAAAGGAATAAATTAAATGTTAATAAATTAGTTTGTTGTTTTTCCTAAATTGAGATTTTTAGTAGGGGAATTACCCTATCATAATGAACAAGCCTGACAACCCTATGTTAATTATAATTAAACAAATAATTTTGTGATTTTTTTAGGTTTTTTTTGATAATTAATATTTAAATAAAGTAAAATTATAGAAAAGAAAGAAGTCAAAAAAACCATACTAACTGTATGAAATAACATTATTTTTATTCAGATGTTAATTTTAATTATCATCACAATAGAAATAACAACAAAATAAAAAAATGTAAAAAGATACTAATAAAATAAAAATAGAAAAAAATGCATTAACATTAAAAAATCTTATGCTTTTTAAGGGGTGATCTTAAGTTATCGATAACTAGTCATAAAAATCATTCGTAAAAAATTGATAATTCTGGTTAATGGGACGGTAAAAATTGCACAATCAGGTTGTTTTTCAAGCAAATAAAAAGGCACTAAAAAATAAGTTTTATTTTTCAGTGCATTATATTAATTGATTAATTCATAATTAATATGAATGTATTCTGTTTTTTGCTGTAGAGGGTTAGCTAGAAATCCCAGTCATCATCTTCGGTATTGATCGTTTTACCAATAACATAAGAAGAGCCTGAGCCAGAAAAGAAATCATGATTTTCATTTGCATCTGGCGATAGTGATGAAAGTATTGCTGGACTAATATTAGTTATTTCATCTGGAAATAGTGCTTCATAACCTAAATTCATCAGCGCTTTATTCGCATTATAATGAAGGAATTTTTTTACATCTTCTGTCCAACCGACAGAGTCGTAGAGATCTTCTGTATATTTAACTTCATTATCATATAAATCTAATAATAATGAGAAAGCAAAGTCTTTAATATCTTGTTTCTCTAATGATGATTTATTTAATAACTGATTTTGGAATTTATAGCCAATATAATAACCATGCACAGCTTCGTCACGAATAATTAAACGAATTAAGTCGGCTGTATTGGTTAATTTCCCTCGACTTGACCAATACATTGGTAAATAAAATCCAGAATAGAATAAAAAAGACTCTAAAAATACACTGGCAATTTTTTTCTTTAATGGATCACTATCTTGATAATAACGCAGAATAATATCTGATTTCTTTTGCAAATAGGTATTTTCTTCACTCCAACGATAAGCATCATCAACATCTGTTGTTAAGCAGAGTGTCGAAAATATCGAGCTATAAGAGCGAGCATGTACCGCTTCCATAAAACAGATATTCGATAATACCGCCTCTTCATGGGGAGTCTGAGCATCAGGCATTAAGGTTGGTGCCCCGACCGTATTTTGTATCGTATCGAGCAGTGTAAGCCCTGTAAATACACGGATAGTCAACTGTTTTTCAGCTTGGGTTAAGGTATTCCATGAAGGTATATCATTAGAAAGTGGAATTTTTTCGGGTAACCAAAAATTCATGGTTAAACGGTTCCAAACTTCTAAATCTTTTTCGTCTTCAATACGATTCCAATTTATCGCATTAACACGACTTAAATAAGATGCAGACATAGTAACACTTTCCTTATCATTATTATTAAAGGGCGCATGAAACACAGCCTTTTATTTCTGTGCCGGCTAATGCTGTTTGTCTAATACGAATGTAATACAAGGTCTTTATACCTTTACGCCATGCATAAATTTGTGCTTTATTAACATCCCTTGTGGTTGCTTCATCAGAAAAGAATAATGTTAGCGACAATCCTTGGTCGATATGTTGTGATGCTTGTGCATAGGTATCGATAATTTTTTCTGCGCCAATTTCATAAGCATCTTGATAAAAATGACGGTTTTCATTGGTCATAAAAGGGGCGGGGTAATAAACCCGACCGATTTTACCTTCTTTTCTTATTTCAATCGGTGCCACAATGGGGTGAATACTCGATGTAGAGTGATTGATATAAGAGATTGATCCTGTTGGCGGTATTGCTTGTAAGTTTTGATTATAAATACCGTGAGTCATAATCGAGAGCTTAAGTTTTTGCCAATCTTCTTGGGTTGGAATATGAATATTGGATTGGCTAAATAGCTGGTGGACTTTTTGGGTTTTAGGTAACCACTGTTTTGATAAATATTTATCAAAATACTCCCCAGTGGCATATTTTGACTGTTCAAACCCTTTAAAGCGCTGTTTAGTCTCTATCGCTAATTGGTTAGAGGCTAAAAGGGCATAGTATGTTACGGTATAGAAATAGATATTGGTAAAATCAAGTCCTTCTTCTGAACCATAATAAATCCCTTCACGGGCTAAATAACCATGTAAGTTCATTTGCCCTAAGCCAATGGCATGAGATGCTTGGTTGCCTTTTTCAATAGAAGGTACTGATTCTATTTTAGTCATTTGTGCCACACTCGTCAGTGCTCTGATGGCAACATTTACGGTAAGCGCAAAATCTGGTGAGTCCATCGCCATGGCGATATTCATTGATCCGAGATTACAGCTAATATCATGACCAATTTGTCGATAACTTAAATCAGGATTGTATTCACTGGCACTATTTACTTGTAAGATTTCTGAGCATAAATTGCTCATATTAATTCGGCCCGCAATCGGATTTGCGCGATTGACGGTATCTTCAAACATAATATAGGGATAACCTGATTCAAATTGAATTTCAGCTAAAGTTTGAAAAAATGCCCGTGCTTTAATTTTTTTCTTACGTATCTCTGCATTGTTGACCATTTCAGTATATTTTTCGCTAATACTGATTTCTGACATAGGAACGCCATATACTCGTTCTACATCATAAGGTGAAAATAGATACATATCTTCGTTGCGTTTAGCTAATTCAAAGGTGATGTCGGGAATAACGACACCTAATGAAAGCGTCTTAATACGTATTTTCTCATCGGCATTTTCTCGTTTTGTATCTAGAAAATGATAGATATCAGGATGATGAGCATGGAGATAAACCGCTCCAGCTCCTTGTCTTGCGCCTAATTGGTTGGCATATGAGAAGGCATCTTCAAGCATTTTCATTACCGGTACTACGCCAGACGATTGGTTTTCAATGCGTTTTATGGGAGCTCCTGCTTCTCGTAAATTAGTCAGTAAGAAAGCAACACCTCCGCCACGTTTCGACAATTGCAACGCAGAATTGACTGCTCGGCCAATGGACTCCATGTTGTCTTCGATACGTAATAAAAAACAAGAGACCAATTCGCCGCGCTGTTTTTTTCCACAATTTAAGAAAGTAGGGGTTGCAGGCTGGAAACGGCCACTAATTATCTCATCGACAAGGTGAGTGGCGAGTTTGGTATTCCCCTGTGCTAGGGTTAAGGCAACCATACAAACACGATCTTCATAGCGTTCGAGATAACGCTCACCATCAAAGGTTTTTAAGGTGTAACTGGTGTAGTATTTAAATGCACCTAGGAACGATTGAAAGCGAAATTTTTTGCTATAGGCATGCTTAAAAAGCTGTTTGATAAACGGGAAATCATACTGCTCTAATACTTGTGCTTCGTAGTAGTGTTGTTGCACCAGAAAATCGAGCTTTTCTTTTAGATCATGAAAAAACACCGTATTTTGATTAACGTGTTGACGAAAAAAATGGTGGGTGGCTAATTTGTCTTTATCAAACTGGATATTGCCTTGCTCATCATAGAGATTGAGCATGGCATTTAAGGCGTGATAATCGAGTTGTTCTATAGAGTGGGTCATATTTTTTATCTCATTCACTTTTTAGTCATTATTTGCTAGCTGACCAAAATGTGCTTAATCCGGTTTTTACACGTTTAACATCTTCAGGCGTACCAAGTAACTCAAAACGATAGAGAAAAGGGACTTGGCATTTTTGTGCAATAATGTCACCTGCTAAGCCGTAAGCAGAGCCAAAATTGGTATTTCCTGAAGCAATAACACCGCGTATTAATTGGCGATTTTCAGGAATATTTAAAAACTGGATCACCGCTTTAGGCACTGCGCCTTTAACGCCACCGCCACCATAAGTTGGGCAGAGCAACACAAAAGGTTGTGTGGCTTGTAGTGGTTCATCCTCTTTTATCCTTGTCGCTTGTAGATTAAGTTTTTGTACGAAGCGGTGACAATTTTCTGAGCGACTAGAGAAATAAATTAAAGGGGCAGTCGATTGCATAAGTTGCTCCTTTAGCGCGCTATTTGACGAATTTTATCTGGGCAGAAGCCAGACCAATGTTCGTCACCATTAACGACAACTGGTACTTGGCGATATCCCATAGAAACTATTTTTGCTAATGCTTGAGTGTCTTGGGTGAGATCAACCGCAGTGAAAGGAATTTTTTGTTGTTGTAATGCGCGCTCGGTTGCACTGCATTGAACACAATTTGGTTTGGTATAGAGGATCACAGACATAGAATAACCCTTATAAAAATGTGAATGTGTCTGCTCACAGTCACAATGAAAAGTGCTTAAATACTATATATAGGTTTATTCTTTTTCAACCACACTAGATATGGTGTTTTTTATTTTTGATAATGATTATTATTAAAATTAAGCAGTTAGCAGATTTATTTTATTTTCTTATCGCTCATTTGAGCAATTTTTATTAGGTATAGTAGAAAATTAGATGATTGATTTACTTACAAAGCATGTTTTAATCTTGATGATACAGACAAATCAATAGAGAACACATTATGTACCAAGATTATCTCAATACGCCGAAAGGTTTTCCAAAGCCTTATATATCCATTACTGCAGATGATGATGGCATCACCAGCCTTAACTTTGTTAGTGAAAAAGAGGCGTTAGTTAATTCAAATGCCATAATTGACCTGTGTATAAAACAGTTAAAAGAGTATTTTTCGGGTAAACGCACCCTATTTTCAGTGCCACTAGCGCCTAAAGGAACCGAATTTCAAATACGCGTTTGGCAGACTTTACAGTCTATTCCTTATGGTGAAATTTGGAGTTATAAAAAGTTGGCACTTACATTAGGTTCCGTCAACTATTGCAGAGCGGTAGGAATGGCAAATTCACGTAACCCAATCTCGTTAATTATTCCTTGCCATCGCGTCATTGGTCATAATGGTAAGTTAGTGGGCTATACTGGGGGACTTGATATCAAACGTTGGCTATTACACTATGAAAAAGTGGATATTGATGAATAGTTCATATTGTAAGTATTAAGCACTATTTCTTAAGTGATTAATGGCTTAAGTTATGGGATTTGTCTGAATAATAATCGTTTAACAGAAAAAAAATACGCGTTTCGTGATCTAGACTGTGGACAGAGAATCATCATTTTTGTTTTACTATAGCCAACGCAAAACGCTTGCGTTTATTTTCTATTTTAAAGGTAAACTTGATGTCTAAATTAAAAGGTAACGTTAAGTGGTTTAACGAAACTAAAGGTTTTGGTTTTATCACTCCAGAAGATGGCAGTAAAGATGTGTTCGTCCACTTTTCCGCTATTGTTTCAGAAGGTTTTAAAACACTTGCTGAAGGTCAAAAGGTAGAGTTTGAAGTTACTGACGGCGCGAAAGGGCCATCTGCTGCAAACGTTGTCGCTATCTAATTAACGACTTCTCCAAAAGTAAAAAACGTTTTTGAAATGACCCCCAATAGTTGGACAACCAATTATTGGGGGTCTTTTTATGTCAAATACAGGGGGGATTTAAACATCATCATTGCCAATCAATGGTCAGCGGATGAAGCATTTCAGACACTTTCTGAACAGTATTTATTAAAATAAATTAAAACTATTTTACTAAAAGCTGACTATCTTGTTCTGCCTTCTTTTTAGCCTGCTGAAAACGAAGAAGTAACTCATTTTTCTGGACTTTAATAGCGTTATAGTCAACATTGTCGTTTGTCTTTTTAGATATTTGTTTGTATAACAAAATAAGCCTCCTCAACGTAAACGTTTTAACACTCCTTTTCCTATTATTGGAAAAAATAAATTTAATATCTATATATTTAAAGATATCAAAACCAATAAGCTCATCATGTAAAATGTAATGTGAATGGTGAGGCATTTAATTTCTCATTATTATAAAAATAATTGAATTAATTTAATAACAATTAAATCATCAAGATACCAACAAAAAATTTCATTTATTAGATATAAAACCCTCATCAAAAACAATAATAAAAAACCTAAAAATAACAAAAATTGAAAATAGATAATAATAAATTAAACTGTTTTCTTAAAAATACTATTTGAAATACTCTAATAGTTGGACAACCCATTATTGGGGGTCTTTTTATGTCAAATACAAGGGGGGATTTAAACATCATCATTGCTACTTAGGGTGACTATGCTTGCCACACTGCATAACTCTCGCTCGTTTTGATGATGAAAAAAGACTTGAGAAATTTAAAGAGGAGCTTGCGTATCTAGCTGCGGGATAAATACCGTGGTTGAAAGTTTTTTAAATTATTAAAATCAAGAATACATCATAGCTATCATTTTAAAATATCAATGAATGTATTGATAAAATTGGCTAATTTATTGAGTAATACCACCGGGAACAAAATCAAATTAAAAGGCCTGACATTGGTTGAATATTAAGTTCAGGCCTTATAAATCGCTTAACTAAAAGAGTACAACTTTATGATTAACGGTTTTTATCTTGTTAAAGAGACTACATTTCACGGAGTAGCCAGAATGCGAATGCCGTCATCAGAAACGAGCCCGCTAAGTTTGCCCCCATGGTGCCTAATGCCCAGCCTATTCGTCCTTCATTAAATAAGGCGACCACCTCAACAGAAAAAGTAGAAAAGGTGGTTAAGCCACCACAAAAACCTGTGGTAAGCATGATTTTCCAAATAGGGTCAATATTGGGAGCTTTACTAAACCAAGCAATGCCAAAGGCGATAATAAAGGCACCAATACAGTTAGCGACCAAGGTCCCCGTTGCAAAATGGGGAAAAAGAGAATTGAGGCGGTAGCTAATTAGCCAGCGTAGTACGCTACCTAAACCACCGCCGATAAATACAGCTATTGCAATGTTAAGCATAAGAGAGATTAATCGTTATTTAACCTCAATCCCTTGAGCTTGAAGATCAGCATGATAAGACGAACGAACAAATGGTCCACAAGCGGCGTGGGTAAAGCCCATCGCTAATGCTTGCTCTTTCATATATTCAAACTCGTCAGGACTGACGTAGCGTTGAACAGGAAGATGGTGACGACTGGGTTGTAAATATTGCCCTAATGTCAGCATCGTTACACCATGTTTACGCAGATCGCGCATCACGTCAATAATTTCTTCATTTGTTTCACCTAAACCGACCATTAACCCCGATTTAGTTGGAATATTTGGGTGGGCTTGTTTAAAGCGTTCTAGTAACGTTAGAGACCATTGATAGTTCGCACCAGGACGCACTTGACGATAAACACGAGGTACGTTTTCTAAATTGTGGTTAAAGACGTCTGGTGGTGTGTCAGTGAGGATCTCTAATGCTTTATCCATACGACCACGGAAATCAGGGACTAAAGTTTCGATGCGAATATTAGGATTTTTTTCACGGATAGCGGTAATACAATCGGCAAAATGTTGTGCACCACCATCGCGTAGGTCATCGCGATCTACTGAGGTGATAACAACATAACGTAATCCCATATCTTTTATCGTTTGGGCTAATTTAATTGGCTCTTGGGGATCGGGTGCGTTAGGACGACCATGGGCAACGTCGCAAAATGGGCAACGACGCGTACAGATTGCCCCTAAGATCATAAAGGTTGCGGTACCGTGGTTAAAACATTCTGCAAGATTAGGGCATGAAGCCTCTTCACAAACAGAATGCAGGCCATTTTTACGCATGGCCGCTTTAATGCCTTGAATTTTACTTGAATCTGCAGGCAACTTTATTTTCATCCACTCAGGTTTGCGTAGCAGTTCTTCACGTTCTGTAACGATTGTTTTAACAGGAATAAGTGCCATTTTATCGGCGTCACGATATTTTACGCCGCGTTCCATCTGAATAGGTTTACTCATAATTGTGCCAGTTCCAGTTATCTAGGGTGATTAACACGATGTGACTGAGGTAATCAGGGTTTTAAAAAAAAATGATAAATGTTAAAAAAATTATAGCATTTTTATTGCTGTGGTTGGAATCCCAGTTGTGTACAAAAATGGTTGATCAATAATGATGCCACTTGTTCCGATGTTGCATTAGGTGCCAAATCAACCAGTTGTGTCATTTTTAGATCAGGATAACCACAAGGATTTATTCGCGTAAAAGGAGATAAGTCCATATCAACATTAAGTGCTAGGCCATGAAAAGAGCAACCTTTGCGTATACGTAATCCTAAAGAGCAAATTTTATCACCATTAACATACACGCCCGGTGCATCTGCACGAGCATAAGCATTTACATTAAATTCTGCGAGTGTGTTGATCACAGTATTCTCTAAAACAGTGACTAATTGACGAACGCCAATATGGTTACGTTTTAGATCAAGCAAAACATACATCACTTGTTGGCCGGGGCCGTGATAGGTCACTTGTCCACCGCGATCAGATTGGATCACCGGTATAGAGCCTGTGTTTAAAAGGTGTTCTGCTTTACCCGCTTGACCTTGGGTAAAAACCTGTTCATGTTGAACCAGCCAAATTTCATCAGGTGTATGACTTTCCCGTTTTTCCGTAAACTGATGCATAGAATCAGAAACCGGTAAATAGGGTTGTATACCCAATTGGCGAATAATGATTGTTTTATCTTGCACCGTGAAAATCTTCATTTGTAGCGAAATTGTGAAAGGCAGTATAACGCTCCCGTAAATGAACTACCAGAATGAGATGATGATTACTTATCACTTTTTATATCAGCAACGATGTTCGTAATTTATTGTTATCAATTTAAACACAAATATATTGTTAATTTATAAAGAAAAAGTAGGTGTATTTTTTAACAAATAAAATAATTACGGACTATAAAGGGGAGTGGACAGGGGGGGAACAATCTAATGCTTTCTAAAATAGAAAAGAAAAGGTCTAATTTTAATGATATAAAATTAGACCTTATGAATATTTTATTTAATTAAAATGTCTTTATTACAAGTCTGTTTTACATACAGGGTCATATTGAAAATATGAGTTAAGGTATTTAACTGACCCATCATAAAGATTCACTAAACCAACCTGTTGTTGATCGTTGATATCGGAAGACCATGCGTGGAAAACTGAACCTCCTTTACCCCATTCTGAGAAAACAGTTCCTATACCTCGTTTATTTGTACCTGAGGTAAGTAAGGATGAAGGTGTGGTATCTAATCCATTATCTGTACATATTTTCCATGCTCTCGGAGCAGGTAACGGTTGTCCACCATAGAATGTAAACCAACGTTTTAGTGTAAATGTATAGGAGAATGCGGTTCCTACACCTTCTACACGAGGTTGTGCTGTAATAGTTACCGTTTTATTTTCACTGTTTGGTGCTTTGGAGAACATGACATTCATTTTGTTACTATTTTGAGTCAGAGTGACCCATGATTGATTTGCTTTCCATGTATAATCCGATGCTTTGGTTCCATTTTTCATCACAAAACTGAAACTTGAGAATTGGTAACCTGTTGTAGGGAATCCTTCATTTAATTCAAATGAGTAATTATTCGAATCAATATAAGCAATATCGGTGATCGGTATGACTTTATCCACTGTAACAGTTGTTTTCACCTCGCTTAACACGGTTTGTTGAATAACCACATAGAAGGTTTCTGTTCCCACATTTTTACCGGTAAAAGTTGCGGTATAAGTGCCTGTTTTGCTGTTATAGGTCGTTTTACTGAGAGTGCCGTATTGGTTATTTGATGATTGAGCAATACTGACATCATCCAATTGAACTACAGCGCCATTAGCATCTGTTATTTTCAATTCTAATGTTGATTCATCATTAATATAGATAGAGTTAGGTTTACTGATCAGTTGATAGTTGAAACTATCTAAGGATAGCTCCTTAACTGTTACCGTAGTTTTGATTGATGTATCAATATTATTGTTAATTGATGCATTAAAATTAGCATTGGTTGCTAGCGTACCAGTAAATGTCGCTGTATATACCTTTTTGGCCTCGTTATAAGTTGTATCCGTTAATTGTCCTGCTTCACCATCTCGTAAGATAATTTTGGCACCATTAACTTCAATAGGTTTATTGTTGGCATCTTTAAATGTCAGTGTTAATTCCGATGTTTTACCTGTATAGATGGATGAAGGCATTGCAGTTAATGATGCACTTTCATACGCTTTTTTGATGATAATACTCGCGGTAATATCAGAACGAACAATACCATTTATCGAAACGTTAAATTGTGCAGTACCTAACCCAGCGCTATTAAATTTTGCTTTATATGTTTTTGTCTTGGCGTCAAATGTTGTTTTATTGAGTGAACCAAGCTTTGGTGTAAGAATGTTAATACTGACATTGTCATTTGTGATCCTCACTTGTTCACCTGATTTATCAAATAAAGTTAAGGTTAGCTCAGAGGTATCCCCTGATAGTATAGTGCTAGGATCAGGTTGTAACGTCGCTGAATTATAGACTTCATTAACTTGAACGGATGTCTTTGCTTGCCCCACCTTGCCATTAATAATAGCTGAGAAGTTTGCTTTACCTACCTGATTACCAGTAAAGGTTGCTTTATATGCATTTATACTTTCATCCCATACTGTTTCAGATAATGAACCTAATGTTGGTGTTTCTAAGATAATATTGGCGCTATTTCCTTTAATAGGCAGGCCGTTAATATCTTGAATAGTTAACCTAATTTCAGATTTATTATTTACTGTAATAACACTTGGAGATGGTACTAGACTCGGATTATAAAATGCATCAGGGCTATCATTAACCTGAATAGAAGTAGTAACATCTGCTATTTTTTGATTATCGACATAAGCACTAAACTCTGCATTACCTATCGCTGAGCCTGTAAAGGTAGCCACATAGCGTTTATTGGTATTGTCCCATGTTGTCACAGTTAAAGAGCCTAAATTCGGTGTATTTAACATGATTTTTGCATTATCAACTTGAATGGGCTGACCACTCGCATCGAGTAGGGTTAAATAAACATCAGAGGTTTTATTCAATGTGATCGGAGAAGTTTCTCTTCCCATATTGGCTGAATTATAGGCAGGCTTTACAGTGACAGTAGTTGAGGTATTATTATAAGTTTGTCCATCAATGATCGAGATAAACTGAGCTTTGCCTTGTTTAGTGCCAGTGAAAGTCGCTTGATATGATTTTGTATTGGCATCATAAGTTGTTTCACTAATAGTACCTTCTGCGGTATTACCATCACCTTGCAACATAATGATTTGTACATCATCATCACTGACTTTTATTGATTGACCAAGATGATTTTGAATTTGTAAAGTTAATACAGAAGTTTGTTTTACCGGAATAGAACTCGGCTCCGCATTCAATTTTCCTCGATAAGATTCTGTTACATTAACGGTTGCGTTGATATTACCTTCAGTATACTGCTGCTTATCAACAAATATTTCAAAGTTAGCTTTACCTACATTTTCACCGATGAATTTAGCCTGAAAGATATGGCCACTTTTCGTTGTTGCCTCCATATGGCCTAACGCTTTTGAATCATCAGCGAGTCTAATTTCAACGGTGCCGGAAGGAATGTAAGGTTTATTGTCTTGATAGAAGATCACATTTAATATTGATGCATTACCCACAGTAATATGTGAAGGGATTGGAATTAAACTTGCGCCCATTTTTACATTATGTATTAACGGTTCAACATCAACGGTGGTTGAAATTTGATTTTGTTGTACATTGTTTATTACCGCATAGAAAGTCGCGGTAAAAGGTATATTTTGCTCAGTCGGCGTATAAACAACTTGATATTCTCCAGGTTTGACTTCTTTGGCTTCGCTTACACGTCCATTTTGGGTATTTTTAATCACGATATCGATAGGGACATCAGGGGAGAATAAATTCCCATATTGATCTTTTATATCTAAAGTAATAGTGGATGTACGCCAATTGTTATTGTCATTACTACGTGTATGGCCATTTTGCTTTTCTTCTGTGCTATAAATATGGCTAGGATTGGACGCAATGGTGGCATTATTCAAATCAATTGTAGGTTTACTATCAATAACGTTAATTTCTGCTGTTGTTTTTAAACGAAATCCTTCTAATTCAACAAAGAATTTAGCCGTACCTACCTTAGTTGCATTAAAATTGGCTGTATATTGGGTTGCACTAATTTTTTTAGTCGCATCTAGGATCCCGTAATTGGGTTGTTCTTGTAAAATAACCGCGTTATCCGTAGGTAATGGATTATTATTTTTATCTGTTAGTGTAAGTGTTAATAACGAGTTATGCTCTACCTGTGTTAGATCCAATGACGGGTTATTGGCAACAAGTGTTGCATTGACATCATTTCTTCCCCAAACAATTACATTTACTTTAGTATCATTATTTTGTATATCATCGACATTGACGGTAAAAGTTGCCGTTGTTGGTTCAGTTCCGGTATAAGTGGCTTGGTAAACCCCCGCTTTTCCTGATACTTTCGTCGTTTTAGTCAAGGTTCCGCTATTTGTGATTAAAACAATTTCGACGGTTTTATCAGTAACGGGTTGACCTTGATTATCTTGCACTACTGCCGTGATCACTGAAGTTTGATTTTGGATAATTTGTTCTGGTTCAGCCGTTAAGGAAACAATTTTATATTTCTCTGAATGAGAAAGAATGGATGTCTCAGCTTTACTATCAGGGTAAGGGGTATTCGCGACATAAGGGTAGAAAGTCACTTTACCTGTTTCTGTTGCCTGAAATTGAGCCGAATAGTTTTTATCTGCAGCATTATAGATTGTTTCAGAGATAACGCCGTTACCTGTTTGATTATTGACTCTAATCATCTGAATTTTTGCATTATCGACTTCCATTGGCTGATTATTATCATCCAAGATGGTCATGACAACTTTAGATGAATCCCCTACATACATTTCATTAACTGTAGTTAAATTAATATTTTTGAAGGTAGAAACGTTCACTATTTCTTTAACATCAGAAATAACTTCATTATTTAATGACGGTTGGAAAATCGCATCCCCGACATTTTTGCTTACAAATGTAGCCGTATATTGTTTCGTGGTAGGATCATAGGTTGTGTTTGAAATATCACCTTGCTCACTATTTGTTAATAAAATTTGTGCATTATCTACCTCGATTGGTTGCTTATTTTTATCAAAGAAAGTAAGGCGTAATAGTGTTGAATTGCCTAGTGTAATGGCATTTTTATCTGCTTTTAATGTGACTTGCTGATAACGAGAAGTATTTTTTTCTACGCTAACCGTTGTTGATATATCTTGATGAATTACTTGATTATAGAAAGCATAAAAACGAGCTGTTTCTGGTATTACGCCAATAAACTTAGCCTGGTAAGTTTTATTTTTGGCATTGTATTGTGTATCAGATAATACTCCGTTAACACCATTATCAAGAACGATACGGGCATCATTTATTTCAACCAATTCACCTTCATGATTTGTAAAGCTTAAAGTAATGATTGATGATTCATCAATACCTATTTTTTGTGGTGTGGCAGAAATAGTCGCATTTTCAGCGTTATTATCTTTTAATACAACAATCTTTGTTGTTTCTGGCGATGATGAGCGGCCTTTTTTATCGTATGCAATAGCGACAATATTATAGGTATTTGTAGCCCCTTTTTGTTGGTTATAGTAAGGCAAATAGAGTAAATAGCTATTTGGCGCTTGTTTAATAATTTTACCGCCATTTTGAATAAAATCAGCGCCATTAACATCAATATAATCAAGCCCTGCACTTGATTCTACACTAATGGTAATGACTTTTTGCTCATTACTATATCCTTCGATTAAATCAGGGGTTTTGAGAGAAAGGTAAGTTTGCTCTTTATAATCAAAAACAATGTTATTATTTCTATCAACAAAATCATATTTGCTATTTTCAAGTAGACGCAATGGCTTAATATTACTAGGATCTAATTGCGTTTTAATTGGTGTACCAAATTGATAGTTTAAGGAGAGACTAAGTTGAGTATCATTATCACCACCTTTACCTAATTTATGTTCGGCATTAAAGGTGATAAGAGGAAATGGGGTGTAATTTAGTCCTGCAGTAAATGCAAAAGGATCTTTTGTTAAATTAGATGTATTATTGAATAAATCAACATTATCACCATAGTACTGCTCAAAATTAGCTTTTAAACCCAATTGAGGGTATGCAGGAAGATAACTTTGAGTTCTAATATCCCAACCGTTTGCAGGGCGTTCGTCATATCCTTTTTTGATGCTAGAGTCCTTCCAGCCCGTTAGCCTATTATAATAATTTGAACTCACTGAAAAATAGTCGCGACGATATTCAAGGCCAATACCGATACGGCTATTATTACCAGTAAAATCGTGATCAAAATGGGTATTAAAACCATATAGTTGGGTATCGTCAAATTTACGAATACCAAATCCTATATTACCTTGGTTTCTATCATAACTGCGATGGAATGCTGTTTGGTTAAAAAGAAGATAATTATTATTCTCATATAACGGAATAATTATCTTTGCTTCTGTATTTTTTAGAGTGAAATTTTTATCTACACCTAGATTTATTTGAGCTTTACCATATTGACTTAACCAATTTTCAACTTCTTGATTTATTTTATTATTAGCCTGATTAAAAAAATACTGTGAAGCGGAATCTTTACTATTCTCACTTGATAATATTGCCCCTGCTTGACTTGCTTGTTGAGCTAACCAGCGTTCACTATTTGTGTTTTTATTTTCTGTTGCGGAGGCATAGGCATGTACTGTTGGTGTTAATGACAATACAGTAGGAAATAAAAACTGTACCATAATTAATAGATAAGAAATAAATTTATTCTTACGTAGTTTTTCTAATAAAAAATTATCCATAAAGACCACTGTAATAAATAGTAAAAATTAATCCCTTATTAAGAATAGAGTAGATTTTTAACATGTACAAACAATATGAGTAATTAAAATGTTTCAAAAAGTTAAATTAAATTACTTTTCTTTTCTTAGTTAATATTTATTAATATGATATTAGAAGTCAATACGTATAAATAAGTAGTGTTTAGGAGGCTTATTAAGTGATGAGAATAAGAATTAATATTAGATGAGCGAAGATGAAATAAAAGAGTGATATCCTATCTAATGGTTATTAAAAATGCCCTCTTATAAAAAAGAGGGCAGTGGTAAAAATTATAACACCATGCGAACAAGCTCTAATTCACCTAACTCTTTATAGAGGGTTTCTACTTGTTCAATATGCGTTGCGTTGATAGTCACAGAGACTGAGTGATAGTTACCTTTGCTACTTGGTTTTACTGAAGGTGTATAATCACCGGGTGCATGACGCTGGATCACTTCAACGACTTGGTCAACTAATTCAGGTTTAGCATGACCCATGACTTTGTAAGTAAATGAGCAAGGGAACTCTAATAGTTCGTTTAATTTTGTTTTCATCATAATGTAATCCTTAAGACAACAGGCGATGTTGTTTTAATAATCTCTTTTACACCTCATCAGCACAAATAAAAAGCGCATTCCTCCTATAATGAGGAATGCGATACTGATAGTTAGGGTAAATATAGAATGGGTAAATGTGTTTATTCCAATATCGATATAATCTTTATATATGGACACATTTATCCTTTTCAAGCCTTAACCAAACCAACGTGAAAATAATAATTTGATGTAATCAATCAAGCGGCTGAAAATGCCACCTTCTTTCACTTCATTCATAACAACAAGTGGACGTTGTTCAATGACTTGCCCATCAAGTTGGAAATTAATGGTGCCAACCACTTGGTTTTTACTGACTGGCGCATGTAATTCAACATTATCTAATACATAACTGGCCTTTAGATCTTTGAGTCGGCCACGGGGGATCGTGAGATAAACATCTTTATCAACCCCTAATTGCACTTTATCAGTATCACCATACCAGATAGGTTCAGCAGCAAATTCTTTACCCACTTGCAGTGGTTTTACCGTTTCAAAGAAGCGAAAACCCCAGGTAAGTAGTTTTTTACTTTCAGCATCACGGCCTTTAGATGAGTGTCCACCCATCACGGCAGAAATCAAGCGCATATTTCCTTCTGTTGCAGAGGCAACAAGATTATAACCCGCAGCTTCAGTATGACCCGTTTTAATACCATCAACATTGAGGCTAGTATCCCAAAGTAAACCATTACGGTTAGTTTGACGGATATTATTGTAGGTAAACTCTTTTTCTTTATAAATGGCATATTCTTCTGGAACATCACGAATTAATGCGGCGCCAATCAATGCCATATCTCGTGCACTACTGTATTGCCCAGGTGCATCTAAACCATGTACAGTTTGAAATTGTGTGTTTTGTAAACCTAGACGCTTAACATAGTCATTCATCATAGTGACAAAGGTATCTTGGCTTCCCGCAACATAAGAGGCCATTGCTACACAGGCATCATTACCTGATTGTAGATTGATACCGCGTGTTAATTGTGAAACGGTGACTTTATCACCGGGTTTTAAAAACATTAATGATGAGCCGCGAAATACAGGGTTGCCCGTTGCCCATGCTTCTTCACCAATAGGAACAATATCGTTGTTCGATATTTTTCCTGCACGAATGGCTTGACCTATAACATAACTGGTCATCATTTTGGTTAAACTGGCTGGATCACGACGGACATCTGCGTTTTTTTCCGCGAGGACTTTCCCAGAATTATAGTCGATAAGAATATAGGATTCGGCTTCGATATTAGGAACAGCGGGTATCATTGTTTTTAATGTGTCATCAGCAATAGCATGATGGCTAATAGCTAATAAAATAAAGGTTGCACTAAATAGACGTGTTCTTAGTAATTTCACTGGGCGTGTCTGTTTCATTCTGTTTGTCTGTTCCGGAAATTCAGGGAAAATAAATAAAAGTTGATAAGAAAAATATCAGCAAACTCAGGTGATTCTATGCCTGAATTTGCTTTTAGAAAAAGAGTTTTTACGAATTATTACCCTTTATTGGCTAACAATAAACCCATCGATATTTTTACTTTGTTTCAAAGCACTTTTTATTGTTTCGGCTTGCGTTTTTGATGAGTAGGGGCCTAATTGCACTTTATGTAGTCCATCAGTTGTATTAATGACACCTTGGGTATTTAAAGCATTGGTTAATTCAGATAACCATGTTTGTGCATTAGTTTGATTACTTAAAGCACCTACTTGTACATAGTAGCCTTGCGCTATTGCGCTAGATGAAGATACTGGCTGTGGAGCTGGAGCTGGAGCTGGAGCTGGAGCTGGAGCTGGAGCTGGAGCTGGAGCTGGTTGAGTCACTGTTATGGGAGACGGTGCTGTTACAGAGGGTTGGGGAGCCATTGTCGATGGCTGAGTATTAAAGTTAGGGCGCTCAGGTAATGTAGTGGCTCTTTTCTCTATTTGTGCACCTTGGGTACCAATACCACTTATTTGGCCATTTTGATCAACGACAATACCTTCAATTTGAATAGGGGTTGTTGGCATTAACTGCAAACTGTTATAAACAGCAGGTGTAACCTGTATTTGTTTGCCTTCAACGTAAGGGCCACGATCGTTAATTCGCACAATCATTGTGCGTCCATTGATTAAGTTTGTTATTTTCGCATAACTTGGAATAGGCAATGTTGGGTGTGCCGCAGCAAACTCATAAGGGTTGACTCGTTCACCTATGGTTGTTAAGCGACTCATTGCTAAGCTGTCGTAAACAATCGCTTGTCCTCGTTCACTAAAGTTCGCCGGATCTTTGACTATGCGATAAATTACCCCATTTTTACGATAATCTTGATTCGCAGTCGGGTGATAAGGCTCATAACGAGGCTCTATACCTAATACGGGTTGTGCAGGTACATTTGGCAACCTTGTGGTTGGTTGATTATTATTCACAGGTTTATCAGCAACACATCCTGCAAGTAGCAATGCACTGACACCCATCAAAACCCATTGCAAACGCATAGAAACCTCATTATAAACTTTTTGATAATAGTTTTCGGTGTGTATGAATTGACATAACAATGCCAAATCCTGCCATTAGTACAATTAATGCCGATCCCCCATAGCTTACCAGTGGTAATGGCACGCCGACTACTGGGAGGATCCCACTCACCATACCAATATTGACGAAAACATAAACAAAGAAGATCAGCATTAATCCACCAATCATGACTCTGCCAAATGTATTTTGTGCTTTTGTCGCGAGATAAAGACCTCGAGCAATTAAGAGTATATAGAGCGTTAGTAGGATTAAAACACCAATCAGTCCTAATTCTTCTGCGAGTACGGCAAAAATAAAGTCGGTATGGCGCTCTGGTAAAAACTCAAGTTGAGACTGAGTCCCTTGTAACCAACCTTTGCCATGTAATCCACCAGAACCGATAGCAATTTTAGATTGGATAATATGATATCCGGCTCCTAAGGGGTCAATTTCAGGATCAAGTAACATCATGACCCGTGTTCGTTGGTAATCATGCATCAAGAAAAACCAGAGTATCGGAATAAATCCAGCAATTAATAGTGTTGCGACAGTAATTAAACGCCAACTCATGCCGGCAAGGAAGATAACAAAAATTCCTGAAGCAGCAATTAAAATAGAGGTACCCAAATCAGGTTGTGCAGCCACTAAAAGTGTGGGGACGAAGATCAACACTAAGGCTATTGCTGTGTTACGTAATGTTGGCGGACAAACATCACGGTTCATAAAGCGAGCGACCATTAGAGGAACGGCAATTTTGGCAATTTCAGAAGGCTGAAAACGTATGATACCTAAATCAAGCCAGCGTTGTGCACCTTTACTAATTTGCCCAAAGACATCAACAAAAATAAGTAATACAACACAAAATACGTAAAGGTGAGGAGCCCAGTTTTCATACACCCGTGGAGGGATCTGCGCCATGATAATCATAACGATAAAACCCGTAGCAATTTGTCCCAGCTTGCGTTCCATCATATCGGGATCTTGCCCACTTGCTGTCCACATAATAAATGCGCTATAGCATAATAAGGCAATAATACAGAGCATAAAGAATGGATCGATATGTAAACGCGTCCAGAGTGATTTTTTCTTGTTATTTTCTGTCATTGGGTTATTCCTCTGAGCCACGCGGTGAAGGCGGGGAAATAGGCAACTCGGTGTTGTTGTCTCCAAGTATAATGTGATCAAGTATTTGGCGAGTAATATCCCCAACAGATGGGCCAGCACCACCATTTTCTAAAATTATAGAGACGGCAACGGTAGGGTTTTCATAAGGCGCAAAAGCAATCATTAATTTATGATCACGAAGATGTTCTGCTAATTGGCTAGCATTATAGGTTTCATAACTAAATACCTGTGCTGTACCTGATTTTGCAGCAATCTTATAAGGAGCATCAGCAAAGCTACGTCGCCCTGTACCATTGGGTAGATTGGCAACACCATACATACCGTACTTCGCTAACTCCCAATAACCGGAGTTGATATCGCCAATTTGGCGTGTCTCTTTATCCACGTAAGGTAGCATTTCATTACCTAACTTGGTGCCATAAAGTAAGTGAGGGGTTTTAACCTGACCATCGTTAATTAAGGTCATTAACGCTTTTGACATTTGGATTGGGGTAGCAGTCCAGTAACCCTGACCTATACCAACAGGGATGGTATCCCCTTGATACCAAGGTTTTTTATATCGTTGTTGTTTCCATTCTCGGGTTGGCATAATGCCATTACGCTCTTCAGAAAGGTCAATCCCCGTGTATTCACCATAGCCAAAGCGGGACATCCATGTGGAAATACGATCAATACCCATATCATAGGCAACTTGATAGAAGAAGGTATCTGCTGACTCAATAATGGATTTAGTAACATTGAGTTTTCCATGACCCCAACGTTTCCAGTCACGATAGCGTTTTTCAGAGCCGGGCAGTTGCCACCAGCCCGGATCATGGATAGTTGTGTTAGGAGTAATAACCCCTTCACTTAGGGCTGCAACAGACATAAAGGGTTTAACCGTTGATGCAGGAGGATAGAGCCCTTGGGTTGCCCGGTTTATTAATGGTCTATCGGGATTATTAAGTAGGCCTTGATAGTCTGTATTAGATATTCCCCCAACAAATAGGTTAGGGTCATAACTTGGATTAGAAACCAGTGCTAATATCTCGCCGTTACGAGGATCTGTGACGACCACAGCCGCTCGGCTAGTGGTTAATAGCGTTTCAATATAGGTTTGTAATTCAAGATCAATAGTTAGGTAGATATCTTTACCGGCTTGTGGTGGTTGCTCATGCAATTGGCGGATCACACGGCCACGGCTATTAACTTCGACCTCTTCATAACCGGTTTTACCATGCAAAACAGATTCATAATAGCGTTCAATACCTAATTTACCGATATCTCGGGTTGCTGCGTAATTAGGATAGAGCCCTTCTTTTTCAAGACGTTCTACATCTTTATCATTAATTTTTGCAACATAACCAATAACATGAGTAAGGGCTGAACCATAAGGGTAATAGCGACGTTGATAGCCTTTGATTTCTAATCCGGGATAGCGATATTGATTAATGGCAAAACGTGCCACTTGCACTTGGTCAAGTGACGTTTTAAGCGGAATAGAACTAAAACGACGAGAGCGTTTTCGCTCTTTTTCAAATGCAGCAATATCGTCGTCAGTTAAATCAACGACCTCTCGTAAACTCTCCAATGTTTCTTGGATATTAGCCACTTTCTCCGGTACGATTTCTAATTGATAGATAGTACGATTTAGGGCAAGTGGAACCCCATTACGATCGTAAATAATGCCTCGGCTCGGTGGGATGGGAACTAATTTGATCCGGTTATCATTCGAGCGAGTTTGATAATCATCGTGGCGAGCGACTTGTAAGTGATACAAGTTAAAAACTAAGATGCCCGTTAAAACTAAGATCCCTGAAAATGCGACAATAACACGGCGGATAAAGAGTTTTGACTCCGCTGTATAATCTCGAAACGGGGTGCGTTTTCTTTTCTTCATCCCATTAGTTGATTTCACTTACTTACCCGCCAATTTATTATTCCCGATGATAAGGATGGTTTGTGGTAATACTCCATGCACGGTAAAGGCTTTCTGCTACCACTACACGTACTAGCGGATGTGGCATAGTTAATGGAGATAAAGACCAACTTTGTTCTGCAGCTGCTTTACAAGCGGGGGCTAAACCTTCAGGGCCACCAATTAATAAGCTGACATTTCTTCCATCTAACTTCCAGCGATCGAGTTGCTCGGCAAGTTTTGGGGTATCCCAACGGGCGCCAGGAATATCAAGGGTGACGATACGATTTCCTTTACCTACCGCTGCTAACATCTGTTCGCCTTCTTTTTCGAGAATACGCTTAATATCAGCATTTTTCCCTCGTTTACCCGCGGGGATCTCGATGAGTTCTAAGGGCATATCTTTGGGAAAGCGGTTAAGATAATCCATAAAGCCGGTCTGGATCCAGTCCGGCATTTTTGTACCAACGGCGATGAGCTGTAATTTCAAACTCAGCTCCAGAGTTTTTCGAGTTCGTACATACGGCGACTGTCTTCTTGCATTACGTGTACCATGGCTTCACCAAGGTCAACAACAATCCAATCAGAAACGCCTTGTCCTTCGATGCCTAAAGGTTGTAATCCTGCTTCACGACAGTCATCAACCAGATTATCGGCGACAGACATTAAGTGTCTGTTTGAAGTTCCCGTACAGATGATCATGTAATCAGTGACACTTGATTTTCCACGAACATCTAATGCGATAATGTCTTGAGCTTTAGAATCCTCAAGTTTATCAATAATAAATTGCTGTAATTCTGAGCCTTGCAAAAGGGTCACCTTTTTCTATTTAGTTAACTCAATCGAGAAAATAACAAAGCGCTATTTTAAAGGAATTTATACCAATAAATCTATTTTACTCGATGATTTATTCCAGTTGTCGATAGCAAAAACATCTATCAAGTATGGTTGCTATTCGACGCTTGATTTAGAAAAATTCATATATGCCTATTTATTGCGCCATAATAAATAATAAAAGCCGGCAGATAAGAACTTTCCAATTAGACGACAGTTTTACTCCACAGTTCCCTTAATAGGAACCGAGGGTGAGAATAACAGTAAAACAATGTCTGTCAATGCTCGTGAAATACCTGATAACGGTATCATCACGTCAATGATTGTATCATTATACGGTGTAATGTTGAGATAGTGACTAAGAGAAACAGACGAATGAAAGAAAATTATTATTATTTGGAGCAAACTTCAGAAATAGCGAGTAACAAAAACGCATTGTTACAGGCAGATTGGCAACGATTTTGTCAATTGTTATGCTATGAAGGCATTGAAATTAAACAAAATAATGATGAAAAACGACAAAATAAGGCAGTGATTTGTCGGGTTAAAATGAAAGGGGAATATTCATCAACCTTATTCACACAGATTTTAGGGGGAGGAGAGTTACAATTAACCCTTGAACAATTTTCTCAACCTAGTGGATTGGAACATTTTCTGACACAGTTTTTTGCCTTAATTGATTATCAACAGCAGGTAAATGCTAAGTTGAGCAAAAAAGCACTGATCCAATTTCATAGTCGATATAAATATTTGTTAATGGCTTATTCTCAAGTCGCTTATCGAGAATTGGGGCGTTATATGGCCAATATCCCTAATTCGCTACCGCTGTTACAATTTGCCGAGCAGTATCAAAAGGCCTTAATGAAAGCACTATCAATACCAGCAACTCGAGAAGGGCATACCAATGCATTAATGCATATGGCGGGGTATTTTAAGCGAGCACTTAGTGCAGAGCAAAAACAGTTGTTAACACAAGAGATTTTATCTTATCGGCAAGGAAAAACGAGTCTTTCGGCTCCTTTGTCACGGTTGAAAAACTACTTGGCGTTTTATCCTGATAATTATCTACTTTCTCAACGCTATTTTTCACCTTATCCAGCGGTATTTGATGACTTAAGAGCGCAATTTTAATCTCTAAGATCTGTTATCGATACAACTGATGCTGTTTGATATAGTTTTCAACAGACTCAGGCAGAAGATCATGACAATCTAATCCTGCTTTATGTCTAGCCCTAATATCGGTAGCTGAAATATTGTATAAAGGAGTATCAGCAAGAAAAATTTTCCCGGCGGGTAAACAGTGAATATCTGCTTGCTGTTTGGTTTGATGTTGTTCAAGCCAGGTTTGCATTTGTGGTGATGTAAATGTGGTTTGGTAACCTGGGCGAGCGCAAACCAATAAGTGACACACATCTAACAACTCTTCCCATTTATGCCAAGTATCAATTGAAAGTAATGAATCTTGTCCAATAATAAAGGCTAATGGCTGTTTCTCACCAATTTCTTGTCTAAACGCTTTTAATGTCTCAATGGTATAAGAGGGAGTCGGTTTCTCTAACTCTCGAGTGTCGACTTTGAAAGCACTAAAAGGTTGTAATGCGAGCCGCACCATGGCTAATCGCTGTTGTGAAGAGGCTTCTGGTTGGGGGCGATGAGGGGGAATATTATTAGGCAACCAAATCACTTCTTTTAGCCCTATCAAGCCAGAAAGGGCTTCTACAGGACGTAAATGCCCATAATGGATCGGATCAAAAGTACCACCATATAGAGCAATGGCTTGATGAATTAAAGGGGGGTTATTATTGGTGCTAGCCATGGCGAATAAATCCTTCCGGTAATGCTTTTCCACATAATAATAAGCCAAGGGCATGAAGTTCAGGCCAAACGTTTTGTCCGTGATCCTGTTTAAGGGTTATTTCAATCTGGGTAAGTAATCGCATGGCAGTGAGTAATTGATGCTCTGACAAACGTTGTAACGCGGCGGTAAATATCGGACGTCGGTTTTGCCATATCCGATGTTGATCGAAAACGGATTTTAAGGAGGCCGTTTTAGCGCTACGATGTAAGGTAATTAATTGCATTAATTCGCGTTGCAATGTTCTAAGTAGAATAACGGGTTCAATATCCTCTCTTTTTAGTTGCTGCAAGATATGCCATGCCCGTTGGGTTTTGCCTGCTAATAATGCATCAATCCAATGATAAGCAGTAAAATGAGAGGCATCATTGACAGCCGCTTCAACTCTTGGCAGGGTTAATTTACCATCAGGATAGAGCAAACAGAGGCGTTCAATTGCTTGAGCTAAAGCGAGTAAATTTCCTTCATAGCAGTAACACAGTAATTGATTACCTTGTTCATCAAGCTCAAGGCCTTTTTGCTTGGCGCGTCTCGCTACCCAATTTGGTAATTTATCTAACTCAGGGGTTAAGCAAGTCACATAAATACCTTGCTGGCTGAGTGTTTTAAACCATTCGCTATTTTCCTGTGCCTTGGTTAATTTATGTCCACGTAAAATTAACAAGAGATCTTCATGCAATTCGTGAGATAAGCGTAAAAGCTTTTCTGACATTGCCGCATTAGGACCATTTTCAGGAAGATGGAGTAAGATAGATTGCTTTTGTGAAAAAAGACTCAGTGACTGACAGAGTGAATATATTTCATTCCAATCAGTGCTGTTATCAAGGGTAAATTGATAATGTTCCGTAAAGCCTTGTGATTTTGCCACCGTTTGAATGGCATCTTGAGATTCTTGGAGTAATAGCGGTTCATTACCCCAAAGTAGGTAACTTTGGCGCAACCCCTCTTGGAGTTGCGCATTAAGTTGTTCTGGATAAAGGCGGATCATTTGGCTGGTGAGATTATCTGTTTCGCTTTAGCTGCCTCTGACGCTTTTTGGCGTTCAGCATTGTGAACCACCAATAATTTACGTACTAAGATAGCGGTAGCCTGTTCACGCATTTCCTGTTTGATAATATCATTTTCGGCATCTTTAGCTAATGCTTCTAATGGGTTATCAAAGAATGGACGTGAAACCTGTGATGAAATAGGGTAGATGGTTCCATCAGGCATAATCACTTGTGCATCTAGGACAAAAGTGAGCTGACGTTCAGCCGATTTACCGTCTTGATACACAGAGACAGTCTCTTTATTTTCTGAAGATCCAACAATTTTGAGAACAGGAATATCTGCTTTTGGCGTTTCAACCAGTTGAACTCCACTTAATCTCAATTGTTGACGCATTACACGAGACAGTGGCCCGTATGGGTCACCAGAGCTTAGGTAAAGCGTTTTTAATTCAGCTGGAACTTGGGTTTTACCTTGTAGGTGAAAACCGCAGCCAGCGGTGACCAACACCGCTAACGCAAAAAACAGCGAAAATAGATATCGCACTAAGCCTCCTTATCAGCCAACAACGATGTTCAGTAATTTGCCCGGTACATAAATCACTTTACGTACGGTGACATTTTCTAAATATTTAGCAACACTGTACTCTTTTGTTGCCATTTCCTGAACATAATCTTTTTCTGAATTAGCAGGAACAGTGATACGACCACGTACTTTACCATTAACTTGAACAATAATAAGTTTCGTGTCATCGACCATCGCTTCTTCATCAGCAACAGGCCATGGTGCAACATCAATATCCTCTTTACCACCTAACGCTTGCCACATAACAAAACAAGCATGTGGAATGATAGGAGAAAGCATACGTACCACCGCTTCTAATGCTTCTTGCATTAAAGCACGATCTTGCTCAGTCTCTTGTGGTGCACGTGTTAATTTATTCATTAACTCCATAATCGCAGCAATAGCCGTATTGAATGCTAAGCGGCGACCTACATCATCAGAAACTTTGGCGATAGTTTTATGTAAATCGCGACGTAAGTCTTTCTGCTCTGTGGTTAATGTTGCCAAATCAAGTGATTGAGTCGTTCCTTTTTCGGTATGCTCATGAACTAAACGCCATAAACGACGTAAGAAACGGTTCGCACCTTCAACACTTGATTCTTGCCACTCAAGTGTTAATTCTGGTGGTGCAGCAAACATCATAAATAGACGTACGGTATCAGCACCATAACGCTCAACCATGGTTTGTGGGTCGATGCCGTTATTTTTTGATTTAGACATTTTGCTCATACCAGCGTAAGTCAGTTCATGGCCTGCACTGTCAGTTGCTTTGATGATGCGATTTTTTTCATCACGTTCAACAATCGCTTCTGCAGGAGAGACCCAATGGCGAGCGCCATCTTCACCGGTATAATAAAATGCATCTGCTAATACCATGCCTTGGCACAGTAAGCGTTTAGCAGGTTCATCAGAATTAACTAAACCAGCATCACGCATCAATTTATGGAAGAAACGGAAATACATCAGGTGCATGATAGCGTGTTCAATACCACCAATGTACCAGTCAACCGGTAACCAATAGTTAGCAGCTTTTGGATCTAACATTCCCTTGTCGTAATCAGGGCAGGTATAACGTGCGTAATACCAAGAAGATTCCATAAAGGTATCAAAAGTATCTGTTTCACGTAGCGCTGGTTGACCATTAATCGTTGTTTTAGCCCACTCAGGATCGGCTTTAATTGGACTGGTAATGCCGTCCATTTTCACATCTTCTGGTAAAATAACCGGTAATTGGTCATCAGGAACTGGAACAACGGTACCATCTTCTAAGGTTGCCATTGGAATTGGCGCACCCCAATAACGTTGACGAGAAACACCCCAGTCACGTAAACGGTAATTCACTTTACGTTCACCCACACCCATTGCAGTAAGTTTATCTGCAATAGCATTAAAACCAGCTTGGTTATCAAGTCCTGAGAATTCACCAGAGTTAATCAGGCTATTTTTCTCAGTCAGAGCGCCTGTTGATAAGTCAGGTTGGTTACCTTCTGCATCAGCAATAACCGCTTTAATCGGCAAACCATATTTAGTGGCAAATTCCCAGTCGCGTTCATCGTGACCTGGAACGGCCATAACCGCACCTGTACCGTATTCCATTAAGACAAAGTTAGCGACCCAAATAGCGACTTTCTCTTGGGTTAATGGATGAATAGCATACAGACCTGTAGCAATACCTTTTTTCTCCATGGTTGCCATTTCAGCTTCTGCCATCTTCATGTTACGGCATTCATCAATGAAGTGCTGAATTTCAGGATTATTTTGAGCGGCTTTTTGAGCTAATGGATGACCGGCGGCCACAGCAACATAAGTGACACCCATAAAGGTATCTGGACGTGTGGTATATACGGTCATAGTATCGTCGCTATCTGCGACATCAAAGGTAATTTCAACACCTTCAGACCGGCCAATCCAGTTACGTTGCATGGTTTTAACTTGTTCTGGCCATTCATCTAACGTATCTAAGTCGTTTAACAGCTCTTCAGCATAATCGGTGATTTTAATAAACCACTGTGGAATTTCTTTGCGCTCGACAGGGGTGTCGCAACGCCAGCAACAACCATCGATGACTTGTTCGTTAGCCAGTACGGTTAAGTCGTGTGGGCACCAGTTTACAGCAGAGGTTTTTTTATACACTAAACCTTTTTCATACAGCTTAGTGAAAAACCACTGTTCCCAACGATAATATTCTGGTGTACAGGTGGTGACTTCACGATCCCAATCATAACCAAAGCCCAGTTTTTTTAACTGGCCTTTCATATAATTGATATTTTCATAAGTCCACGGTGCAGGTGCGGTGTTATTTTTTACGGCAGCACCTTCTGCGGGTAAACCAAACGCATCCCAACCAATAGGTTGTAAGACGTTTTTACCCAACATACGTTGATAACGGGAAATCACGTCACCAATGGTGTAGTTACGGACGTGTCCCATGTGTAGTCGACCAGAAGGATAAGGTAGCATTGACAGGCAGTAATATTTTTCTTTGTTATTATCTTCTGTCACTTTAAATGTATTGTTCTTTTCCCAGTGTTCCTGGATAGTTTGCTCTATATCTTCGGGACGATATTGTTCTTGCATGGCACCGATAATCCTATGGTGAATTAATGGCTACCGAAGGGTAACCGCTATGATGAATTAAGACTTGCATAGCATAGCTGATTTTGTCTAATAGCCACAACTATTGATCTCAATGAAAGCCATTGTTTGCATAACTTTTTTGCCACAATGGCGAGATAGCGCGAAAACAGCATTTTTTTGTTAATGATAAATGCGAGATTTTCAAGCGTTTAGCCTAATTATTGCAATAAAAATGAATTAATTGCTACTGTGTTGCGTCATCAAAGATTGATGATTATTTTTAGCGATATTTTGCTGGCATGTAATAATTCATGCCAGCAAAGGGGGAAAAGTGAGTGGGATAAAAAAGAAAATTGAAGATTAATGTAAGATTTTAGCTAGGAAATCTTTAGCCCTTTCTGATTTAGGATTATCAAAGAAGTCATTTTTCGGGCTATCTTCGACAATACGACCTTCATCCATAAAAATAATACGGTCAGCAACTTTTTTAGCAAAGCCCATTTCGTGTGTAACCACCATCATGGTCATGCCTTCATTAGCCAGCTCAACCATAACATCAAGAACTTCATTAATCATTTCAGGATCAAGTGCGGAGGTGGGTTCATCAAATAGCATCGCAATAGGATCCATACATAAAGCACGAGCAATAGCAACGCGTTGTTGTTGACCACCAGAAAGTTGAGCAGGGTATTTATTAGCGTGGTTGGCTAAGCCTACGCGCTCTAATAATTTTAGCCCTTTCTCTTTTGCTGCACCTTTCTCTCTATTAAGGACTTTCACTTGCGCTAGTGTAAGATTTTCAATAATGGAAAGGTGAGGAAATAATTCAAAGTGTTGAAACACCATACCAACTTTGGCTCGTAACTTAGCTAAATCAGTTCGTTTATCATTGACTTTTATATCATTTACTAGGATTTCACCTTGTTGTATAGGCTCTAAACCATTAACGGTTTTGATAAGCGTCGATTTACCTGAGCCTGAAGGTCCACAGACAACAACAACTTCCCCCTTTTTCACTTCAGTGGAACAATCTGTCAGTACTTGAAACTGACCATACCATTTGGATACATCTTTTAGGGAAATCATCTAAGTAGTCCTTTTTTTAAGAAAGTTCACTAACATTGAAGCGGAGAAACTAATTATAAAGTAGACAAAACCAGCAAAAAGGATCATTTCAACCTGTGTGCCATCACGCTCACCAATATTTGCCGCTGTTCGGAAAAAGTCGGTCAGACTTAATACATACACGAGTGAGGTATCTTGAAATAAAACGATACCTTGTGTGAGCAATAAAGGGATCATGGCACGAAATGCTTGAGGTAAAATCACTAAACGCATCGTTTGTGATTTTGTCATTCCTAAAGCTAAGGATGCTGAAAACTGGCCTTTACTGATGCTTTGTATACCTGCTCTGATGATTTCAGAGTAATAAGCAGCTTCAAATAGAGAGAACGCTACCATTGCTGAAATTAAACGGATATCACTTTTTGGTGAAAGGCCTAGAACATTTTGTAATATGTTAGGCACAATTAAATAGAACCACAGTAATACCATCACTAAAGGAATAGAACGAAAGGTATTAACGTAAGCGGCCGCAAACCAACTGATGGGCTTAAAAGTAGATAAGCGCATCACTGCAAGTATTGTTCCCCATAAAATACCGATAACAATTGCTGTTATGGTGATTTTTAAAGTAATGACCATGCCATCCATTAAAAAAGGTAGGCTAGGAACAACAGAACTCCAGTCAAACTCGTACATTATTGACCTCCTGCTGTGCCAGGTAAACGCACCCGTTTTTCTAACCAGTGCATAATCAACATAATAATGACGTTAATAAAGACATAGGCTAGTGTGATAGCGGTAAAGGATTCATAAGCTTTAGCTGAATAATCTAATAATTTATTCGCTTGCGCAGCCATATCAATCAGGCCAATCGTTGAGGCGATTGCAGAGTTTTTGACTAAGTTCAGCATTTCAGAGGTCATTGGCGGAATAATGACGCGATAAGCATTAGGTAATAAAACATAGCGGTAGGTTTGTGGCAGTGTTAAGCCTAGTGCTAAGCCTGCTGCTTTTTGTCCTCTTGGTAATGAATTGATTGCCGCCCGCACCTGTTCACACATGCGCGCTGCGGTAAACAAACCTAAACAGAGTGCTGAAGAGACAAAGAATTGGATATTCGGCGTTAAGTCCATTTTGAACCAATCACCAATAGCTTGTGGTAAGAGTTCAGGGATCACTAAATACCATGTGAAGAATTGTACAATCAGGGGGACGTTACGAAATAGTTCAACATAGATAGCCCCTAAACTAGAGAGCAAGCGATTAGGTACGGTTCGTAAAATACCAAAAAAAGAGCCGACAATAAAAGCGATGATCCAAGCACAAAGAGATAAAGCGACAGTAACTTGAAAGCCTGAAATAAGCCAACCTAAGTAAGTGGTATTTCCAAAAGGGGCTTCTTGGAAGAATATCCCCCAATCCCAATCAATCGACATGATTTCACCTCCGGTGAAAAAAATGGGGCAGGGAACGGCTGCCCCAAACTTCACTGATCTGTCTGTCCAACAGATACTTTATAATTATTAATTTTGCATCAATTACTTATATGCATTGTTAGTTCAATGCTTTATCATTTGGTGATGCAAACAGTGCTTTCATTTCATCCGAGATAGTGAATTCTAAATTGAGGTTTTTCGGTGGAATTGGGGCATTAAACCAACGGTTGAACGATTTTTCTGCTGCGCCAGATTTTTGCGCATTAGCAATGGTTTCATCAATTAACGACTTAAATTGTGTATCACCTTTGCGTAACATACAGCCATAAGCTTCTTCTGATTGAGGTGTTCCCACAATCTCCCATAACGCAGGTTTTTTCGCTTTAGCACGTTCACCCGCTAATAAGGCGTCATCCATCATAAAAGCAACGGCACGCCCTGATTCAAGTGTACGGAATGAGTCGCCATGATCTTTTGCGCTAATAATGCGCATATTCATTTTTTTCTCATCATTGAGCTTGTTGAGTAACATTTCAGATGTGGTGCCTGACGTAACAACCACATTTTTGCCCGCAAGATCAGCAAAATCTTTAATTCCACTGTCTTTTTTCGCAAGTAAACGTGTACCAACAATAAAAATAGTATTCGAGAAATCAGCTTGTTGTTGGCGAGCGAGATTATTGGTCGTTGAGCCACACTCAAAGTCAAATGTACCATTTTGTAATAGTGGAATTCGATTCTGAGAAGTGATAGGGATAAGGCGAACTTGTAGGTTAGGTTTGCCTAATTTTTCTTTTACTGCCTCAACAATCAGGTTGGAATAGTCTTGAGAGTATCCGACCACTTTTTGTTGATTATCGTAGTATGAAAAAGGGACAGAGGATTCACGATGACCAACAATAATAATATCGTTATCGTTGATTTTTTTTAAGGTACCAGTGAGTTCTTCTGCTTGCACAGCTCCTGCAGCCCCTAAAATCATTAATGATAATGCTAGTTTACGCATGCGCATAATAACTCCTGTCGTGGTGATATTGATGTGTTGCTTTGTGTTGCTTTTTTGTTTTAATTTGTTTTGATAATGTTAATAAATAGAACAAATAACATACGGTTGGGAAGTGCAATATTCCAAATACGAGAGCTATCTCTCAATAAAAGGATGAAATAAAAAATTGTTCAATGTTTTTTGGAAGTGATTTTCAATATTTAAAATTATTATAGTAATAACCATGAGAAGTTAAAGGTTAAAAAGAACAAAGAAGAAAAAGGCGTTAATCTAAAAAAGAAAAGAATTTGTAAAGTTTATCTTAAGGAGTTGTTTGTCTGTAGATTACCGTTAAGATAGCAGGTCAACAAATGAGGAAATCTATGCATAATTGGCGGTCAGGTCGCTGGCTAGTGTTGATAACAGTATTGCTGATCTTGTGTTGTATTGTTCAGCGCTCTATGGGGGCTCATGTGATTAGTGAGCGCTTAGCATCTGCTGTTTCGCAAACACAGTCCTCATTCTCGACGCCAATTGCAGAGCAACAAAATGCAAGTGAAGGGAAATATTCACTTTCAACCTGCGAATTAAGTGCTAAATCACTCTTATCGATTCCTCCTTTAGCGATTGAACCGCTTTTTTATACTTGGGCGGTATTACTTTTATTTGGTATGGCTGCCATTTATGTTTCTCGTCAACGTAGCCAGAAAAAACAACATCACCCACCGCCACGAATAAGGCTTCACCTTCATTACTGTATTCTAAGGGATTAGTAGCGCTTTAACTCAATAATACGTCTTATATTGAGGCGTTGTTTTATGTGTAGCGTTAGAGGATTTTTTAGGGAGTTGCTATGGTTCGTTCTTTTTTAATAGCATTGATGTTGATGCTATTTTCATTATCTTCATTAGCCGCCGATACAGGTTGGCTAACTATGCCAGACAATGATCATGCTCAGGTTAGGGCTACGGCTGACAAGTCATCGACAGGCGATGTTAAAATATTGCTTGAGGTGCAATTAGCGCCGGGCTGGAAAACATATTGGCGCTCTCCCGGAGAAGGTGGCGTAGCACCTGAAATTAATTGGACGCAATCTGTGTCTGATATGATATGGCATTGGCCATCACCTTCCGCTTTTGATGTCGCAGGTATTCATACCCAAGGTTACGATAAAGAAGTCGTCTTCCCCATTGAACTAAAATCTGTCGATAGCGATAACTTAAATGGGGTATTAACACTTTCAACCTGTAGTAATGTCTGTATTTTAACTGATTACTCATTAAATCTGGATTTAAACGAGCCTGCTCCCGCTGACTTTGAATGGCAATATAATCAAGCCATGGCCAAAGTACCAGTGACAAGTGGATTAATTTCTGCTGTTTCATCTGATTATCGAAATAGTCAATTAACCCTCTCATTACAACGAGAACAAGGTGATTGGCATCAACCTAATATTTATCTCGATCCACCACAAGGAATGCTATATGGCATTCCACAGTTAACAGCAAAAGGTGATCATTTATCTGTTACTGTCGATGTAACCGATGATTGGGGAGACGCTGCGGGTGACATTGTAGGAAAACCACTCTCCTTTGTTGTGACTGACGATGGCTATTCACGTCAAGTCAATGACACTATAGGCCAAGGCGATAGCGCATCTCTGCCTACTGCTGACTCGGGGGTAGGATTATGGAGTATTTTAGCCTTTGCGCTGTTAGGGGGCTTAATTCTTAATTTAATGCCTTGTGTGTTACCTGTTTTGGCAATGAAATTGGGCTCAATTCTTCATATCGAAAAACGTGATACAGGGGCTATTCGTAAACAGTTTTCTGTTTCTGTTGTGGGAATTTTAGTGTCATTCTGGGCCTTAGCGCTGTTTATGACCGTATTACGCTACAGCCAAGAAGCAATAGGTTGGGGCATACAGTTTCAAAGCCCTTGGTTTATCGGCTTTATGGTGCTGATCACGGCTATTTTTACCGCTAATTTATTTGGCCTATTTGAATTACGTTTATCAAGTAATATGAATACCAAAATAGCGACAGCAGGAGGCCAAGGTTATAGTCGACATTTCTGGGAAGGGGCTTTTGCTACATTGCTTGCCACACCGTGTTCTGCCCCATTCTTGGGGACTGCGGTTGCTTATGCATTGATAGCACCATTAAGTGAGTTATGGTTAATTTTCACCGCATTAGGTCTTGGAATGAGTTTACCATGGATCATGGTTGCTATGTTTCCATCAATTGCCAAAGTGTTGCCAAAACCCGGTAAATGGATGAATCGCCTAAGAGTTGTTTTAGGCTTTATGATGTTGCTATCTTGTATTTGGCTGATCACTTTATTGATCCCCCATTTTGGTATTGGCATTGTTGCGGCTATTTTTGTGGCTATCGCCCTGATCTTGCTTTTTGCTATTGCTAAACATTACGGCAAAAAAACGCTATTTGCTTCAATGGTGATCACCCTTATTTTAGGTGGTACAAGCTATCTATTTATTGCTCAGCCTGATACTCAGACCTTGGCGGGGCAAGATCAGGTGAATTGGCAACCACTCTCAGAAGAGGCTATCCATCAAGCGTTAGCTGAAAATAAACGGGTGTTTATTGATGTTACTGCAGATTGGTGTGTTACCTGCAAAGCAAATAAATACAATGTATTATTACGCGATGATGTGCAAAAGGCACTTTCAGAGCCTGATGTTGTCGCATTAAGAGGGGATTGGACGAAACCGTCAGAACAGATCACCCAATTTTTAAAACAGCGCGGTCAAGTCGCCGTGCCGTTTAACCAGATTTATGGACCATGTAACAAGGAGGGGGAGATCCTACCGCCTCTTTTAAATAAAGATCTAATGTTAACTATTCTTTCAGAGGCTAAAGGAGCCCAATAATGAAAAAAACACTTTCTGTACTGGTTATCTCTTCGTTACTTTTTGGTGCAAATGTTCAAGCCGCTGCCTTGAATGCAGCTCAAGAAAAAGAAGTACGTGCATTAGTTCGTGATACTTTAGTGAGTAATCCTGAGATTTTGGAAGAAGCTATCATGGCATTGCAAACTAAGAAGGCAGATGAGCAACAAGCACAGTTCCGTCAAGCATTGGCCTCTGAACATGATGCATTATACAACGATGCGGCAAGTCCACGTATTGGCGCTAAAGATGCTAAGTTAGTGTTAGTGTCATTCACTGATTATAACTGCCCGTATTGCAAACGCTTTGACCCATTATTAGAAAAGATCACCGAACAATACCCTGATGTGGCGGTTATCATTAAACCATTACCATTTAAAGGTGAAAGCTCTGCTAAAGCCTCTCAGGCGGTGCTTTCTGTCTGGAAAGAAGATCCAAAAGCATTCTTAGCACTTCATCAACGTTTGATGCAGAAGAAAACGATGCTAGATAATGCAAGTATTGAAGATGCAATGAAGAGCACTAATACTAGCAAAATTAAGTTAACTGATGACAGCTTAAAAACGTTGCAAAATAACTTAGAGCTTTCTCGTAAACTGGGTATTCAAGGTACGCCAGCGACGGTAATTGGTGATACTATTTTACCGGGTGCTGTTGATTATGATCAGTTAGAAATTATTGTGAAAGAACAACTGGCGAAAGTGAAAAAATAATGGCAAATCGTTTACGAAAATGGGGTAAAGAATTAATTATTCTCGCCCTTATTTTTGTGGCTATTTCATTTGCTATGGACTGGTGGCGTCAACCAACGCCACCAGAACTTACTGATTTATCTACGCTTTATACAGTTGATGATAAACCAGTCTCATTGATTGCCCTTAGCCAAGAGAAACCATTACTGATCTATTTTTGGGCGAGTTGGTGTGGCATTTGTAAGTTAACTACACCGACGGTAAATGATTTAGCACAACAGGGTTATAATGTTACGTCTGTAGTTATCCGCTCTGGTGATGATGCCAAAATAATACGTGGCATTAACTCCAAGCAACTAGTTTTTCCGGTTATTAATGATGATAGAGGGGCTATTTCTCAACGTTGGGGGATAAGTGCTACACCTTCTTTTGTTATTCTCTATAAAGGTGAAATGGTGCACTTTACAAGTGGCTGGACATCCTCTTGGGGATTAAAACTTAGGTTATGGTGGGCTTCAATTTAACTTGTTTATCAGAGTTTAAATGAAGAAAAAATAATGCCAGGTAGGCTGACAATAAAATCGATTATCTCATAGACAAGTTTTTTACGTCTGCGTTTTATTTTTGCTTCTTGGCTACCTTGAACAATTAATTCCTTTTCATTGTAAGTGCGTTTTGAGGTATTAATATGTATTGGTACAATATTAATAGGAATAACGATTTGATTATTCTTATTGGCTGGTGTTAATTGAGCTAATGTCCAACCATATTGATGTTGTTTATCTCCAAACGCATTTTTCTGGATAATACGACCGTAATAATCTTTACGAAAACCTTTTTCTTCATTATCGCTGGAAATCTGATGGGCATGTTGCCAATAAGGTAAAACATCTGTTGGTGATTGAATGAGTCGCGATAGTGCTAGTAGGTCAAGTGGGATCATATTGAGACGTTTAGAGCTTGCTTCTTGTTTTTGCTCATAGGCTCTCGCTGTTTGCCAATGTAAAGGCACAATTGTTTCATCTTCAATAAGTTGATGAATCGAACTAGGTTGTTTTGATAATACCCAGCCAAATTCATTTTGTTGATTAAACAGTTGGCGCTTGATCCATTTAGTTTCTTTATCTTTACGAAATCCTTTTGTTTCATTATCGGCAGATATTTTTTTCGCTCTTTGCCAAATAATATCAAGAATATATTCAGGGTAATGGATCATTGAAAAGTCCTTTTATTAGAAAAGCCCTTACTTAATTAACTGTTTTAAGATTAATTGAGTAGGGCTTTATTTAACATTAAGAACGACGCTTAATAAAAGCAAGAATTAAAAATACCCCTGCTAAAATCCACACTGGATAACTCCCCATTTTATAATAAGGTGTTGATCCTGTCGTGGGCGTCATTTTTTCAGCTAATGCACCGGCTTCAAATTGTGGAAGCTGGGCAATAACATCACCATTAGCAGCAATAAAGGCGGTAATGCCGTTATTAGTTGAACGTAATAATGGGCGTCCTAACTCTAATGAACGCATTCTAGCCATTTGAAAATGTTGCCATGGACCAATTGAATTACCAAACCAAGCATCATTTGAAATAGTTAATAAGAAACGTGTATCCGGCTTAAAGTTAGCACGAACTTGTTCTCCAAGAATAATTTCATAACAGATGGCGGCGGTTATTTTGGCATCATTTACCGTCAGTTGAGGTTGTATATATTCACCTTGGCTTAATGATGACATAGGTAAATTAAAAAATGGCGCTAATGGGCGCAATAAGGACTCTAAAGGGACATACTCACCGAAAGGCACAAGATGATGTTTGTTATAGCGATCTGTTGCCGGATATTGGTAAGCATAGTGTTCACCTAATGTAATAACACTATTATAAAAACGATAGCCTTCTAAGGTGGGACGCGCATCAATAATTCCTGTCATTAGATGCGTGTCTTGTGCTCTTAATTGTTTATCCAATTGCGCTAAAAAGCCTTGTTGCTGAATTTCAACATCAGGGATAGCTGACTCAGGCCAAATAATTAAGTTTGCTTTACCCATAAAAGGGCGACTTAAGGTGAGATAGGTGTTTAACGTACTTTCTAAAGTACCGGGTTGCCATTTTAATGATTGCGCGATATTGCCTTGAATTAAGGCAATTTCTTGTGTTTCATCAGTTAAAGGTTGATACCATTGATAAGATTTAAAGCTGATAGGTAAGAGTAATAATATTGCTCCGATCACCGCACTATATAGTGATTTACGATAGATAGCGACAGCAATAAGTCCACTAATTATGGTCAGCAAAAAGGTTATCATGGTGACACCAAAAATAGGTGCAATACCTTTTAATGGGCCATCAATTTGGCTATAACCAAATTGTAACCACGGAAACCCTGATAACACCCAGCCTCTTAAAAATTCAGTGAGTTGCCATACAGCGGGAGCCGCAAAGACAAAACGCCAAACGGTAGGTTTAGGAAAGAACTTGTTTAATAATCCGGCAAATAGGGCGGTATAAAGCGATAGGTAAAGGGCTAACAATATGACTAAGAAAATATTGATAGCAAATGGCATTCCCCCAAAATCAGCAATGCTGACATATACCCAGTTTACACCACTACCAAATAATCCAAATCCCCAGGCAAAACCAAGCCATGCCCCTTGTCGTGTGGTTCGTTGCGTTATTATCAGTAGCAAACCTGATAAAGAAATTAACGCTGCAGGCCAGAAATCAAAGGGAGAAAACGCGAGTGTGCCACTGGCACCGAAAAAAACCGCCAGTAGGGTGCGAACCCACTGGCGGTTTAATAAAGAGAAATTATTCATTAATATCCTACACATCATTATCTAGTTCAGGTACAGGCGCATCGTCAGGAATGTGCACATAAACCTGAATAATTTTACGGCTATCAGCCATAACAACTTTAAATTGGTAATTATCAATGGTAATAGTTTCACCTCTAGCAGGAAGATGACCGAAGGCTTGCATAACTAAACCACCAATCGTATCGACTTCTTCATCACTAAAGTGAGTACCAAATGCCTCATTAAAATCTTCTATTTGGGTTAATGCTCTCACTGAGTAGGTATGGCGACTTAATGGACGAATATCAATATCATCCTCATCATCATACTCATCTTCAATTTCGCCGACGATAAGTTCAAGAATATCTTCAATCGTGACCAAACCAGAAACACCACCAAATTCATCAATGACAATAGCCATATGATAGCGTTGCGAACGGAACTCTTTTAGTAAGCGGTCAACGCGTTTACTTTCTGGTACAACGACAGCAGAACGTAAAACTTTGTCTATACTAAATGGCTCAGCACCAGTACGCATAAATGGCAATAAATCTTTTGCCATTAATAAGCCTTCAATATGATCTTTGTCTTCACTGATGACAGGAAAGCGAGAGTGCGCTGAATCAATAATCACATCAAGGCACTCATCAAGGGTTTGATTGCGTTTTAATGTGACGATTTGCGAGCGGGGGATCATAATATCCCGTACACGCTGTTCAGCGATATCCATTACCCCCTCTAACATATCACGGGTATCAGGATCGATTAATTCTTTCTGTTCAGAATCGCGGATAAGCTCCATCAGATCATCACGATTTTTAGGTTCACCGTGGAATAACTGATTAAGCAATGTGAGAAACCCCTTTTTAGGACCAGGGTTATCGTTACTCGAAGATTGGTCGTCGCTCATGGCGTTTTAACTATTTTTCCTCATTGAATGGTTATTAGATATAGTATTTATCATAAAATAAAGAGAACTGTTACTCTTTTTCAATCAAATAGGGATCTTCATAACCTAATTTTTGTAAGATTTCTGTCTCTAAACCTTCCATTTCTTCAGCTTCATCATCTTCAATATGATCATAGCCTAAAAGGTGCAGACAACCATGGATAACCATGTGTGCCCAGTGCTCTTCAACAGTTTTATTTTGCTCATCGGCTTCTTTTTCAACGACCTGACGACAGATAATTAAATCACCCAGTAAAGGTAATTCCACTTCAGGCGGTGCTTCAAAAGGAAAAGAAAGTACATTAGTTGGTCTATCTTTTCCACGATAAGTTAGGTTTAACTCATGGCTTTCCGCTTCATCAACGATACGGATAGTCACTTCACTAATAGGCTGAAATTGCGGTAGTACGGCTTCCAGCCAAGTGATAAATTGGGCTTCACTCGGAAGCCCTTGTGTATTTTCAGTGGCAACTTGTAAATCAAGAATCACTTCACTCATGATTTTCTCTCTGCAGTCTCTCTTTTTCTGCTTTAATTGCTTGGCGGCGTTTTTGATCTTCAACTTCCCAAGCTTCATATGCGACAACAATCTTAGCAACCACAGGATGGCGAACCACGTCTTCACTATGGAAGAAGTTAAAGCTTAAATCATCGACATTAGATAGCACTTCTATGGCATGACGCAATCCGGATTTATGGCCTCGAGGAAGGTCGATTTGCGTGATATCACCCGTGATGACCGCTTTAGAGTTAAAACCGATACGCGTTAAAAACATCTTCATCTGTTCGATTGTGGTGTTTTGACTTTCATCGAGAATAATAAATGCGTCATTGAGTGTACGACCTCGCATATAAGCTAAAGGGGCCACTTCAATCACATTACGCTCTATCAGTTTCTCAACTTTTTCAAAACCTAACATCTCGAATAACGCATCATAAAGTGGTCGTAAATACGGATCGACTTTTTGGCTTAAATCGCCGGGTAAAAAACCGAGCTTTTCACCCGCCTCTACCGCAGGGCGAGTCAGTAAAATACGGCGTACTTCTTGACGCTCAAGGGCATCGACAGCGGCAGCAACAGCCAGATAGGTTTTCCCTGTACCTGCAGGCCCGATACCAAAAGTAATATCGTGAGTTTGGATATTGGCAATATATTGCGCTTGGTTAGGCGTACGTGGTTTTATCACGCCGCGTTTAGTGCGAATATTGGTCGATTTCCCAAATTCAGGCACATGCTCATCACTTTGCTCAAGCACTCGGCTCTCTTTGATGGCAAGGTGAATTTGCTCAGGGTCGATGTCGGGTATCACACCTTTAATGGGTGAGGTTTCCACATACAGATGTCGCAAAATTCCTGCAGCTGCATTCACATTCAGTGATTTACCCGTTAGTTTAAAACGGTTATCACGGTGATTGATCTCGATACCTAAACGGCGTTCAAGTTGCTTAATATTGTCGTCAAATGGGCCACATAAACTCATTAAACGGTCATTATCTGCAGGCTCTAAGAAAATCTCTTGGGTCGCTACCTGTGTATGGGCTATTACTGTCACTGAGTATCCTTTTGTTAAGTCTGATCAATTAAGGTTGGTAAACACCTACACCTAATTCATCTTCTTTACGAGTACGGGCAATAACGGATTCTGGTGATTCATGGATACGTAAATCCATTTGATCTTCCGTTCTGACCACTTTACCACGCAATGAGTTAGCGTAAACGTCAACAATTTCGACATCAACGAATTTACCAATCATATCCGGTGTACCTTCGAAGTTAACCACGCGGTTATTTTCGGTACGACCTGAAAGTTCCATCACATTTTTACGTGAAGGGCCTTCTACAAGAATACGTTGTACGCTGTTAAGCATGGCACGGCTGTAGTTCATTGCTTGCTGATTAATGCGCTGTTGTAACAGATATAAACGCTGTTTCTTCTCTTCTTCGCTCACATCATCAGGTAAATCAGCCGCAGGGGTTCCTGGACGGGCTGAATAGATAAAGCTAAAGCTCATATCAAAGTTTACATCCGCAATTAATTTCATGGTTTTTTCGAAATCATCTTGCGTTTCACCTGGGAAACCAATGATAAAGTCTGAGCTTATCAGAATATCAGGGCGTGCTTTGCGTAATTTACGAATAATGCTCTTATATTCAAGAGCTGTATGATTACGCTTCATTAAGGTTAAAATACGATCTGATCCGCTTTGTACGGGTAAGTGTAAGAAGCTAACCAATTCAGGGGTATCTTCATAAACCGCAATAATATCGTCAGTAAACTCAATAGGGTGGCTGGTAGTAAAACGAATACGATCAATACCATCAATCGCTGCCACTAGGCGTAGTAATTCTGCAAAGCTACAGATTTGCCCGTCAAAGGTTTCACCACGATAAGCATTGACGTTTTGACCTAATAGATTAACTTCACGTACCCCTTGAGCGGCCAGTTGTGCGATTTCAAATAGAATATCATCACAAGGGCGGCTGACTTCTTCACCACGCGTATAAGGCACTACACAAAATGAGCAGTATTTATTACAGCCTTCCATGATAGAAACAAATGCAGAAGGGCCTTCAGCACGAGGTTCAGGTAGACGGTCAAATTTTTCAATTTCAGGGAAACTGATATCGACCACTGGGCTTTTGGTGCCTTTTACCTGATTAATCATTTCTGGTAAGCGGTGTAAGGTTTGTGGTCCGAAGATAATATCGACACACTGCGCACGTTGACGAATGTATTCACCTTCTTGAGAGGCAACACAACCACCAACGCCGATGATAATATCAGGTTTATTATCTTTAAAATTTTTCCAACGTCCTAACTGATGAAAGACTTTTTCTTGTGCTTTCTCACGGATAGAACAGGTATTTAGCAGTAGAATGTCCGCATCTTCGGCGACATCGGTTAACTGATAACCGTGGGTGCTTTCGAGTAGGTCTGCCATTTTAGATGAATCGTACTCATTCATCTGGCAGCCCCAAGTTTTAATGTACAGTTTTTTTATCGTCGACATTGTATAAATCCGGTATTTACAGTGAGATAATAGCTAATCACTGAAAAACGTTGCGTGTAATAAGCCAATAAGGCGGTTATTGTAGTCATTTGTGTGGTCAGTGACTAGAGTCAGTCGGCGCTAATTCTTTCTGGCGTTCAGTTTTGCTTATTTCTAATAAACTGATATAGCGCTTACCTATTATTTTTAAAGCAATGAGTTATGGCATAACAATGATGAGAAATGTAAAAAACGATTTTGATGCAGTCATTGCCGGTGGTGGCATGATTGGCGCAGCCGTTGCCATTGGGCTGGCGCAAGAAGGGTTGCGTGTTGCAATGGTAGAACGGCAATCTCCAGCACCTTTTGATGCCTCATCTCATCCTGATATTCGTATTTCTGCGATCAGCTGCGCGTCCGTTAGTTTATTAAAACAGCTAGGTGCATGGCAACATGTTTTAGCGATGCGCAGTGCGCCATACCTAACCCTCGAAACATGGGAAGAAGATAATGCCCATGTTATTTTTGATGCCAAAAGTCTTGGTTTACCTGAATTAGGTTATATGGTTGAAAATCGCATTTTGCAATTGGCATTGTGGCAAGAAGCAGAACGTTATAGCAATATCACTTTATTATGCCCAAATAGTCTAAGTAACATGAAATACTTAGATAATAAATGGCAAGTCACGCTTGCTGATGGTCAGGAAATCACCACTCAGTTAGTTGTAGGGGCCGATGGGGCTAATTCGCAAGTGCGTCAAATGGCAGGGATTGGCAGTAATGGTTGGCAGTATCGTCAATCCTGTATGTTAATCACCGTGAAAACGCAATTGCCACCAGAAAAGGGTACATGGCAACGCTTTTACCCTTCAGGGCCACGGGCTTATTTGCCTCTGTTTGATAATTGGGCTTGCTTAGTTTGGTATGATTCTCCGCAGAGAATTAGAAAGCTACAAACGATGTCAATGGCACAGTTAGAAAAAGAAATCGAACATGCTTTCCCTGAACGCTTAGGCAAAGTGACACCTATTGCAGCAGGCTCTTTCCCATTAACTCGTCAGCATGCTAGTCGTTATGTTGATAATGGTGTGATTTTAGTGGGGGATGCGGCACATACTATTAATCCATTAGCAGGACAGGGGGTTAACCTCGGTTATCGTGATGTGGATTGCTTGCTTAATTTAGTGGCGCAAGCGAAACAGCATTTTGAACCTTGGCATTCAATGGCATTGTTAAAAAAATATCAGCGCCGTCGTATGCCTGATAATATGCTGATGCAGGCAGGAATGGATCTCTTTTACCACGCTTTTAGCCATCAATTACCAGGCTTAAAATTAGCCAGAAATATCGGATTATTAGCGGCGCAGCATGCAGGAAAAGCGAAAGAAGCCGCGCTACGTTATGCTTTAGGGATTAAATGATGAGCAATGCGATGATCTGAATTGTCTTCATCGATCATCGCATTAGGTTTAAGCCTTTAAGTGCTTAGCATGAAAGGCTATATGTTCACCGATAAAACTCGCGACAAAATAGTAACTGTGGTCGTAGCCTTGATGTAAATTTAAACAGCACGCAAACTGTTTTTTATCACACACTTGTGCTAAACGTTCTGGCTGTAGTTGCTGTTGGTAAAAAGGATCATCAAGACCGACATCCACTCGTATGGGCACTGTCTGTTGTGTTTTATTCAGTAATTCAATCGTGTCATATTGTTGCCATTGTGCCATATCGTCGCCTAAATAAGCGCTGAAGGCTTTTTGTCCCCAAGGGACTTGGGTTGGTGCAACAATGGGTGAAAACGCTGAAATACTGCAATAGCGAGACAAATTACGCAAACCAATCATCAATGCACCATGTCCCCCCATTGAATGTCCACTAATAGCACGTCGCTCATTGGCAGGAAAATGTGTCTCAATCAATTTAGGGAGTTCATTAACAATGTAGTCATACATTTTATAATGACTATTCCAAGGTGCTTGTGTGGCATTCAGATAAAAACTAGCACCTTGTCCTAAATCATAAGCACTATCATCAGCCACATTTTCACCACGAGGGCTAGTATCAGGTACCACTAAAATAACACCGTGTTGCGCAGCATATTGCTGTGCTCCGGCTTTGGTAATGAAGTTTTGTTCATTACAAGTTAATCCAGATAACCAATATAAAACCGGATATTTTTGCCCATCTTCCATAGGCGGGAGATAGATAGCAAATTTCATCTCACAATTGAGGGTGGTAGAGGTGTGTTGATAAACCTCTTGCCAACCGCCAAAACAGGCATGGCGTTCAATGTTGTTCATTTTGACTCCTTAACAACAAAGTCAGACCTATTTGATAATAGGCCTGAGAGTGATTAATCGAAATGAATAACAGTTCTAATTGATTTACCTTCATGCATTAAATCAAAGGCTTCATTTATTTTTTCAAGAGGTAAAGTGTGGGTCACAAAAGGTTTGAGTTCGATTTTCCCATTCATTGCATCTTCAACCATATTGGGTAGTTGGCTACGACCTTTTACTCCGCCAAATGCAGTCCCTTTCCATGAACGACCTGTGACGAGTTGGAAAGGGCGTGTTGAGATCTCTTGTCCTGCCCCCGCAACACCAATAATGATAGATTGCCCCCAACCACGGTGAGCACTCTCTAGAGCGGCTCTCATCACATTGACGTTACCAATACACTCAAAAGTATGATCAACGCCCCACTGAGTCATTTCAACCAGTACTTCTTGAATAGGTTTGTCATAATCATTGGGATTTAAACAGTCTGTGGCACCAAATTGGCGTGCTAATGCAAATTTTTCAGGATTAGTATCAATCGCAAAAATACGGCCTGCTTTGGCTTGTCTAGCGCCTTGCAGTACAGCAAGACCAATGCCACCTAAACCAAATACAGCCACCGAGTCACCTTCTTGTACTTTTGCCGTATTATGTACAGCACCAATACCTGTTGTCACGCCACAACCAAGTAAGCAGACTTCTTCATGGTTGGCTTGTGGATTGATTTTAGCGAGTGATACTTCAGCTACTACCGTATACTCACTAAAGGTAGAGCAACCCATATAGTGATAAATAGGTTGTCCATTATAGGAAAAGCGCGTTGTGCCATCAGGCATTAAGCCTTTACCTTGGGTTGCTCTTACTGCTACACAGAGATTCGTTTTGCCTGATTTACAAAATAGGCATTCGCCACATTCTGCTGTATAGAGAGGGATCACGTGATCACCCGGTTTGACACTGGTGACGCCTTCACCTACTTCAACCACCACCCCCGCGCCTTCATGACCTAAAATGGCCGGGAAAACACCTTCAGGATCATCACCTGAAAGGGTAAAGGCATCAGTATGGCATACGCCAGTGTGACTAATTTTAATCAATACCTCACCTGCTTGAGGTGGCATCACATCAACTTCAACAATTTTTAAAGGCTCTCCTGGTCCAAAGGCGACCGCAGCACGAGATTTCATAATGATATCCTTGTTGTTATTAGCGCAGGTAAGTGCGTATTAGTGAGATTGCATCATCAACGGAATTTTTTTGATCTTCAGGAGAAGCGACGGCATCCATTAGACCTTCACGTAAATGACTTTCGAGTACGCCCGCCATCAGGCCATTGATAGCACCCCGAATGGCAGCAATTTGCTGTAAAACTTGGCCGCATTCATTTTCGTTTTCAAGGGCGGTTTCTAATGCCAAAATTTGCCCTTTGATTTTTCTTACACGGGTTAACGCGGCTTTTTTTTCTGCTGGTGAGTGTGGCATATATAATCCTTAAATATACTATGGGGGAGTATAGTATTGGTATGAATATATGTACAGCTTGATCAAAAAATAACGTTACGATGAGTCTATGTAGATTATCGAGCAAACAATGATAACTATGAGAGTAATGAGGAAATAGACAAGGCGTCAGCGTGTTGATAAAGGGTGAGAGTGAGGGGATATTTAAGGCTAAAAACAAAAAAGACCCGCCATAGCGAGTCTTGTTTGTTGATTTTAGTTAGTGTTTGACACTATTAATCAATGGTGCGGGAGGCGAGACTTGAACTCGCACACCTTGCGGCGCCAGAACCTAAATCTGGTGCGTCTACCAATTTCGCCACTCCCGCAACAACCGTTGAGAAAAAAAGACTCGTTTAACGAGTCTCTCTTTCAGAATATGGCTGGGGTACCTGGATTCGAACCAGGGCATGCCAGGATCAAAACCTGGTGCCTTACCGCTTGGCGATACCCCAAAATGGTGGCTATGACGGGATTCGAACCTGTGACCCCAACATTATGAGTGTTGTGCTCTAACCAGCTGAGCTACATAGCCAATAGGAGATAATTTCTCACTATTTATTGAATTTAGCAGAAATATGGCTGGGGTACCAGGATTCGAACCTGGGAATGCCAGGATCAAAACCTGGTGCCTTACCGCTTGGCGATACCCCATCCGCTAATTCAATTGTCAACACGCATATTATCTATCAGGAAAATGGCTGGGGTACCTGGATTCGAACCAGGGTATGCCAGGATCAAAACCTGGTGCCTTACCGCTTGGCGATACCCCACCTGATAAATTGACGACGGTTAAAATGGTGCGGGAGGCGAGACTTGAACTCGCACACCTTGCGGCGCCAGAACCTAAATCTGGTGCGTCTACCAATTTCGCCACTCCCGCAAAAAAGATGGTGGCTATGACGGGATTCGAACCTGTGACCCCAACATTATGAGTGTTGTGCTCTAACCAGCTGAGCTACATAGCCATCTTTTTTTTGCATAACCTTCGTCGGCGTTGCGGGGCGCATTATGCGTATTACAGACAAATCCGTCAACTGCTTTTTGCATTAATTTTCGAGAAAAGTGTTCGTTTGCTCGCTGGTTAATCATTTTGTCGAAAAAAGATCCAAAAAACAACCTTGTTGATGAAAAATCTTACTAAGTAAATAACAACAGATTGTCTGAATAAAAAGAAAAAACAGCCTAATAGGTGATAATTTGATAGCACAGGGAAGGGGATATTGCGGTGTGGTGGTGACATAATAAAACAACGCACAGTTATTTTAGCTGCACGTTGTTTTTTAAACAAAGATGACTGGTTGAAATTTATCCTAAAATTAATCTTAATTGAGATAAATAACAGCCTTCATTTAAAAATCCGTTTTATTGTAACAAAAAGATTATTTGTCGAATAAATATTGTAGTAACTCTCCATTAAGCATTGCTCGCTTGGTAAGTGCAAATGCCCCAATGGCTGAGCGATGATCAAGTTCGGAGATAACAACAGGAAGCGCTTCTCTAAACTCTTTTAATACTTGGGTATTAATGCAACTTTGGATCGACGGTAGTAATATTTCAGCCGCTTCGGTCACTTCTCCTGCCAGAACCACTTTTTGTGGGTTAAATAGGTTAATTGCAATGGCGATGGCTTTACCTAGATGAAGACCCACTTGTTTAATGGTTTCAACAGCGAGGGGATCGTTTTTTACCGCTGCATCGCATATATCTTGAATTTGGCATTGTGTTGCAGATAAATGCTGGCTGGGATAGCCTTGTTCAAGTTGGTAGCGGACTTTAGCTTCTATTGCGCTATTGGACGCAATGGTCTCTAAACAACCAAAGTTACCACAGTGGCAACGCTCTCCTAATGGATCTATTTGGATATGACCAATTTCACCAAGATTACCACGCTGGTTGAGCAAAATTTTGTTGTTGATAATAACACCAGCCCCTGCGCCACGATGAATACGAACCAAGATAGAATCTTCACAATCTCTGGTGGCACCAAAATAGTTTTCTGCTAAGGCGAGACTCCGAATATCATGGCCCGCATAGCAAGGCAGATCAAAGTGTTTTTCTAAGTTATCAACGAGTGCCCAGTTATTTACCTTCATATGAGGCATATAGTGGACAATGCCTTTATTAGGATCAACTAACCCGGGCAAGATAATTGAAATTGAAATAAGCTCATTAATACGACGTTGATTTTGTTTAATAAAATCATCAATAGCATTAATAAGCAAGGTTTCAACTTCTTGTTGGGTGCTTTGTTCTAAAGGGTAGTGTTGCTCTACTAAGGCTTTGCCACTGAGATCATAAAGAGCAACAGTGGCATCATTGCGTCCTAATCGGACGCTGACGGTATTAAAACGGCGATGTTCCACAACAATGGATATTGCGCGACGACCTCCGGTTGAAGCCTGTTGATCAACTTCTTTAATCAAGCCACGTTCAAGAAGCTGACGAGTAATTTTAGTGACACTGGCAGGGGCGAGTTGGCTCTGCTCGGCGATTTGAATACGAGAAATCGGCCCGTGTTGATCAATGAGCCGATATACAATCGCACTGTTAAGTTGCTTAACAAGATCGATATTGCCAATTTGCGTTTCAGTGTTGTTGTGACTCATCAGCATTTACATCCATTAGTTATCTGTTATTTCAATACCATTGACAAATGTTGTGCAAAGGTTGAAGTCCTTATCAAAAGAAGCAATATTTGCTATTTTACCTGCTTCAATTGTACCGAGTTCGTTATCTGCACCAATCGCACGGGCAGGGTAAAGTGTTGCCATACGCAACGTTTCATCTAATGGAATACCAACATGAAGTACACTATTTTTAATAGCGTCAATCATCGTGAGTGATGAGCCACTTAATGTACCGTCCGCATCCACACACAGCCCATTGCGATAATATATCGTTTTTCCAGCAAAAACGAAGCTATCCATCTCATTTTTATTTGGATCAAGCCCCGCAGGAGCTGTCGCATCTGTCACTAATAACAGTTTTTCACCTTTTAAGCGCTTACTGTTACGGATATTTGCCCATGAAACATGTAAACCATCGGCAATGATCCCTGCGTAAACCTCAGGGGTATCATAAATTGCCCCTACAAGACCCGGGCCACGGCCTGAAATATAAGGCATTGCATTATAAAGGTGAGTCGACAATGAAATACCGTTACGAAAACCTTTACGCGCTTCTTCATAGGTGGCATTTGAGTGGCCTGCAGAAACAACAATACCTGCTGTGATTAATTGACGAACATATTTTTCATCGACCATTTCTGGTGCGAGTGTAATTTTAGCGATGACATCAGCGTTATCACACAAATAGTCAATCATCTGTGCACTTGGTTGACGAATAAATTGAGGATCATGTGTCCCTTTTTTAATGATATTGATATAAGGGCCTTCTAAATGTAATCCCAACACTTTATTTTGGTGTTTTTGCATATAAGCGCGAGTTGCTTCAATGCCTATTTTCATCAATTCATCAGAACAGGTAATTAATGTTGGTAAATAGCTAGTACAGCCTAAGCGTTCATTGGCTTTTTGCATAATCTCTAGCGTTTCTACTGTGACATTTTCCGCGGTGTCATTAAATTGTACACCGCCACAGCCATTGACTTGTAAATCAATAAAACCGGGGGAGACAATCGCACCTTGCATATCACGAGTGGCTATATCTTTTGGTAGTTGATCCTGTGGGCAAACCTGCTCAATACGTGACCCGTTAATAATAATGGCGTGATCTTCTAAACGGTCATAACCTGTATAAATAACAGCATTTGTTAAGGCAAACATACCTTTGTCTCCTAATATAAGGGAAGTCAATCTAAAAAACCGATATCAGCCAGCAAATTCTGGCTGATAAGTAAGAGAGCTTAGTTTTCCACTACTTATCGTAGGTACTTAATTTACTAAACTTAGTCTTGGTATTGCTGGCGCTCTTGCGCTTCAATTTGCTGAAAATAACGCAGTGTTTTCACACGCAGTTCCATTGTCGCCGGATCATCACAGACTAAAATTGCTTTAGGGTGTAATTGCACGCAAGAGATAGTCCATAGATGATTAACAGCACCTTCTGTTGCCACCTGTACTGCTTGAGCCTTATTGATGCCAGTCGCTAAAATCATTAACTCTTCTGCATCTAATAATGTCCCTACACCGACAGTTAGCGCATATTTAGGCACTTTATTGATATCGTTGTCGAAGAATCGTGAATTAGCGAGACGAGTATCTTCAGTCAGTGTTTTCATCCGTGTACGAGAAGCGAGTGATGAGGCGGGTTCATTAAAAGCGATATGACCATCATTACCAACACCTCCCATAAACAGATTGATTTTGCCATAAGACTTTATTTTCGCCTCATAACGTGCACATTCTGCTTGTGGAACTGTTGCATTACCGTTTAATAAATTGATATTTTCATCTTTAATATCAATATGATTAAAAAAGTTCTCATACATAAAAGTACGATAACTTTGTGGGTGATCTGCTGGAATGCCAACATATTCGTCCATATTGAAGGTGACAACATGCTGGAAACTTACTTTACCTGCACGATGTAGTTCAATTAGCGCTTTGTACGTTGCTAATGGCGTACCACCAGTAGGTAAACCAAGAACAAAAGGACGATCGGCGCTTGGCGCAAATGCGTTAATTTTCTCAACGATATAATTAGCCGACCATTTTCCCACTTGCTGTGCCGTGGATAGGGGGATTAACCTCATAATAACCTCATAGAAAAAAGACAAATCTGACAATCAAGTTACATACTATTTCAATGCGTGATTATCAGTGACTCATCTATAACACGAATTGCTTTTCATTTTTAGTCAATGAAGACATCAATCCTTCAAAAGATATTTTTAATCATAAAATAAGCTTTCTGACTTAGCCAGCATTTAAGCTAAAAAATATCCTATATAGGTGACTTTAATCACAAATTAGCACTAATTAATTTGCGATACAAAATAATTTTTTTAGACTAAAAATGGAATTAAATAATTAACTCATCAATAAATATAAATGAGTATAAATAAGATCCCAAATAGGGGTTATCCAAGGGGGAGTGTGTGAATATTTTAAGTTATCTGCAAAAGATAGGACGGGCATTGATGGTGCCCGTTGCGACATTGCCTGCTGCAGCAATTCTGATGGGAATAGGCTACTGGATTGATCCGGTAGGCTGGGGAAACGATAATGCGCTAGCTGCTTTATTGATCAAATCAGGTGCTGCCATTATCGATAATATGTCAGTATTGTTTGCGATAGGTGTTGCTTATGGTATGTCAAAAGACAAAGACGGGGCGGCGGCCTTAACTGGCTTTGTCGGCTTTTTAGTGGTGACTACACTTTGTTCACCTGCTGCGGTATCGATGATCAAAGGTCTACCACTTGCAGAAGTGCCTGTGGCTTTTGGTAAAATAAACAACCAGTTTGTCGGTATTCTGGTTGGGGTACTTTCAGCTGAGCTGTATAACCGCTTTAGCAGTGTCGAATTACCTCGTGCATTATCATTTTTTAGTGGTCGTCGCTTAGTGCCGATCCTCACGTCATTCTTGATGATTATCGTCGCCTTTATTCTAATGTATATCTGGCCGGTAATTTACGGCGGCTTAGTGAGCTTTGGTGAAAGCATTAAAGATATGGGGGCTTTGGGCGCCGGTATTTATGCTTTCTTTAACCGCCTATTAATTCCTGTTGGTTTACACCATGCGCTGAACTCTGTGTTCTGGTTTGATGTGGCAGGTATTAATGATATTCCTAACTTCCTTGCTGGTCAGCAAGCGATTGATGCGGGCTTGGCAACGGTCGGTGTGACAGGACGTTATCAAGCAGGTTTCTTCCCAGTTATGATGTTTGGTTTACCAGGGGCAGCACTGGCTATTTATCATTGTGCGCGCAAAGAGCATAAAGCAAAAGTTGCCGGTATCATGATGGCTGGGGCATTTGCGGCATTCTTTACGGGGATCACTGAACCGCTTGAATTCTCCTTTATGTTTGTTGCTCCAGTCCTTTATGTTATTCACGCATTCTTAATGGCGATTTCTGTTTATATTGCCGCAAGTATGGAGTGGATTTCAGGCTTTGGCTTTAGTGCGGGCCTTGTGGATATGTTCTTATCTTCACGCAACCCTCTGGCGGTTAAATGGTATATGTTGATTGTGCAAGGTATCGCATTCTTCTTCATTTACTATGGTATTTTCCGTTTCACCATTACTAAATTTAACCTGAAAACACCGGGTCGTGAAGATGAGGTGGCGGGGGATGAAACCGCAGACGGCTATGATGAAGATATCAAAGCCGTCCCCACTAATAGCAAAGAAGCAGTGCAACAAGAAGCACGTCAATATATCGCTGCAGTTGGTGGCTCAGATAACTTAACTGGTATTGATGCTTGTATTACTCGTTTACGTTTAAATGTAAAAGATGCCAGTGTAGTCAACGATGCTTACGCAAAACACCTAGGTGCTTCAGGGGTTATTCGCTTAAATAAACAGAGTGTTCAAGTGATTGTGGGCACACGGGCTGAAATTGTTGCAAGTGCCATGCGTGATGTATTAGCACAAGGCCCAGTTGCCGCTTATGCTGGTAGACATACAGATAACGCGGTATCGACAGAAAAAACATCAGAAAAACAGACTAATAATGATGCCAAAGTCATTCTTGAAATGGTCGCGCCATTTGATGGTGAAGTGGTTGCATTAAAAGATGTGCCTGATGAAGCTTTCTCAAGCGGTGTCGTGGGAGATGGTCTTGCTATTAAACCCTCATCAAATATTGTGATGGCACCTGCTGCCGGTACGGTAGTAAAAATCTTTGATACTAACCACGCATTTTGCATTGAAACGGATAACGGTGTTGAGATTATCGTCCATATGGGGATTGATACGGTCGCATTAGGAGGAAAAGGCTTTAAACGTCTGGTTGAAGAAGGTACAGAGGTTAAACTCGGCCAGCCTATCTTAGAGCTAGATCTTGAGTATTTAAACACTAATGCTAAATCAATGATAAGTCCGGTTATCATCAGTAATATCGATGACTTTGATAAAGTGAGTGATATTGCATCCGGTCAAGTGACGGCAAATAACACCATAATCTATAAAGTATTAAAATAAATATCATATAGATATTTAATCCTCTATAAAGAGATGGTTAAATAAGACGATAAAACGGGGAGTGTTGTCTACTTCCCGTTTTTTTATCCCTATCTTGATAAATATCTCTGCGCTCTCTTTCGCTAGGGTATTTATGAAACCTGCTTATTGGATTATAGTGGTGTTCATTTTTTTGTATTATAAATCAATATAATACATATCGATACTCACAATCACTCACTATTAACTCACAATTCAACGTAGCCATTACCTCTATCATCAAGGTATTTATCTGTCATTCTCATAGATTTGTGGCCAAGTATTTTCTTTGCAAACTCAGCACTTTTTTCTTCTTCATATAATCTTGCAGATAAACTTCTAATTTCATGAAATGTTGGTTTATTCTCTAAATACTCAGGTAGGGCTTCGATAAACTTACCTCTTAATGTTTTTGCTGTGGTATTGCCACAGATTTTATCTGAGCTCCTATTCATGAGATTTAAAACATCTTTAATAGAATAACTAATAGACTCCAGTCTTAATGAGAGTGGTATTGCTACTTTAGAACCTGTTTTTATTTGAGTGACATACAGCCTATCATTTTTTATATCATCCCACTTCATATTGATAATATCGCTAATACGTTGAGCTGTAAGTATCGCCAATAGGAACATATGCCTATATTTGTCATTTGTGTGCTCCAAGGCGTATTTAAACTCTTCTAGTGATAACCTTGATCGCTGAACACTTGTTTTTGGTGGCTTTGTCACGGAAACGGGATTTTCCTTTATCACACCATCCGCAATAGCTTCATTAAAGGCATCTAGCATAGTGGACCTTAGTAATTTTGCCATTGCCTTTTTAGGGTACTCTGAAATAAATGTGGCTACATCTCTTGGTGTTACATTCTCAATTGGACAGTCATTAAAGTGTAATTTGATTAACTTTATTCTTGATTCGTAATCGTAGAGCGTCTTCTCTTTTAACCCCCTGTTGTTTACTTTCTCCCTATAAGTATCAAGCCACTCATGCAATGTTACACAGTGAACATTATTAATTCTGTCAACTAATGACTCTTTAGGTTTATAAATAGCCAAATTGGCTTGTATGGCTTCGGTTATTGCTAATGATTTGTTTGAGCCAACAGAAAATTCCTTTTTAGTTCTTACATCCCTGTAATAGTAAATCCCTTTACGCAAATACAAGTTAGGCGGTAAACCCTTGTTCTTTGCACTTCTGCTTCTGCCCATTAATTTTCTCCATTAAATATTGCGGTTCCCTTACCATTTTGTCATTTGTTAGAATTGTCCACGGCTCTAACTCATATTCTCTACCAACCTTTTCTGGAGCAGGGTATAACCTACCTTCCTTTATATAGCGAGATAATTGCCGTTGACTTCTAGGGTTAGCGAAATATTTATTATTCCATTCTGATAATGTAATTCGTTTCATTGATTATTCTCCGTATCCTTCATCATTAAAAAAACTTCCATAGCGCCACGGTATGGGTTTTTATTTACTGACATGAAGTCATAATCAAGGCAGTCAGCTGTCCATTTATTAGAATGGTACATTGGTGATAACCCTATTTTATTTTCAATAATAATCGGCATTGCGTCTGATGGGTTATTGCATGGGTCGAAAAAGCGATAACCAAACGAGCCATCAACAAGGAATTGGATAATATCCATTGTTTGTTTAATTACATCGTATTGCGTTTCAGGTAAAACAGATTGAGCTACTAATAAATTAATCTCGAAATCAGATAGTTCGGTGTATTTATTCATTATCATCTCCTAGTATTTCATTAATAGTATTTCTGATGTCAATTAAGTCTTGTTTTGTCACATCCATATTCCAAGATGGAGTATTTAAAATAAAACAATCTTTTGTTGTAGGTTCAATCTCAATACAATCTTTGTAATTTTCCAAGCCAGCATAATATTTATCTTTCATTCCATACCTCTCCACAAACAACTTTAACATTCCTCACTGACATTAAATATTCAGCACGTTTATTGCATTCCGATTGCGTATAAATATCTTCCGTAACAGGCACAGCAGAACCCTGTATTAACATGTGTAATACATATCCGATTATTTGCATGAATTGTTACTCTGAATTTTAGGTATAAAAAACCCTGCACTAGCAGGGTGGGTAATTAATAATAAAGTTCATTTAGTCTAGATGTTATTTCCCTTTCTGTTTCTTTTAGGAAATCTATCAATTCATTTTTATCTTTACAGCTAAAATGTTCATCAGGGATGTCTAGTGAATGCGCATGTGAATACATAACATAGCTATATGTTTTATTAATGAAATTCTCACTTAATGAGTCAATGTCTAAGATAAATATAAATAAATATAAACTCGCATGTATATTATTTCTATCCAAAAAATCATTATTTTTAAGCTTAAGGTTTATGGTGTTAGTAATATTGTACTCATCCTCTAATGGGTCTTTGTATATAATTTTATTTCCACTAACTCCTATTCCATGATATTTATCATCATTCTCAAGAAATGTTAAGACTCTTTTTATTTTAAAATTAAAATCACTAACCTTTTCCCTAATAAAATAAATTAATTTTTCATCTATCTCTTTTTGTTTTCTTTTATCATCATTTTTTTGAGAAAAATAAACCCCGATTGTTATGAGTATACCCAGTGAAGATAGAAGAGCGAAAAAAGCAGATAGAAAAGAAAAAATTATGCTCAACTTATCTTTACCTTGCGCGTCATTGGCAAATATATCAATAACAAAAATACCAAAAACAATTAAAGCTATTGAAGCTGTTAATGCCCAAAAAATAATATTTTTAAACTTTGAAGATAGTTCAATCATTGTGGATACCATTATAAATATAGGAATCATACTCACATCCATGTGACTAATCCACTGTCAAAATTCCTCCTTAACTCACATTCATTTGTTTTAATGCTTCACTAACGGCATTTAATCGTGATTCCATTCTTAGATATTGAGGGTTGGGAATAGAAGGCCAGTCGTTATACCAAGCATTATCACCAAACAAGCTAAGCAACTTACCGCCTAAAAAACTATTGCAACAATCATCTTTAACATCATCTGATAATTCGATTAAATCCCAATATTCCCTTGCTTCGTATTTATCTATTTCATCATCTTTGCGTAGTTTGATAACTTGCTTTTTAGCGTATTTAGCATTTGCATCGTTATCATCATCTATCTCAGAGATTAAATTAGAATCTAATTTGCCTATCCAGTAGTGATTGTTAATCCTATGAATAAACTCAATTAGTGAGCTACCCATCGAGCCCCAAAAGCAAGACCATGAATCACCCCATTCGCTAATTGTGACACGGCCGTTTTTATTATCGCCGTAGTCCTCAAGGTAAACATGAATAGGGTCGTGACGTTCTACACCCGTTATCACTAATTTAGTCACTTGAGATTGTTCAACTTTCATCACTCCACCTTAATCTTCTGTCTTCACATACCAATCAACAAGATTATCAATTGCAGTATTGATATATCCTGATTGCTCTTCTTCGGTTAATTTATCCCATTCGTCCTCAGTAATGCCCAGCCTACATTCAGAGTCAGAGCCAACCTTGTTTGTCCTTGCAACTAAAACCATCTGCTTACTCATGTTCATTCCTCTTATTGCATCCCTGCGAGTTAATTAGTCCAGCTGAATGGCGCCTTCTTCTGGATATTCAGTACAGTAAAATACATGCACACGACCGGTTTCTTTATCTTTACGTGGCTCGATGGTGTATTCAGTCTCATCATTAATATCTAATCCGTGAGGTTCTACTTTTAAGCCGACAAAATCAGCCATAGCCATTATTTGCTTCGTTGTTAATGTAATAGTCATATCTATCTCCTGTTTGCATCCTTGCAAATATTCCCTGAGCTATTTAAATTTACGCTCTATTTCTTCCGCTGCTTTATTTTCGTAATAATCAGCCGTTACGTTTTCTATTAAATCGTCCTGTTCTCTCTCGGATAATTTATTAAAATCTTCTTCTGAAATAGCTATAGTTAGTGTCACCTTTTCATTTGTGCTTAAATTGCGTATTACTAAGTTCATGGCTATATCCTTTGGTTAAACGGGTAGGGATTAGAAGGGTATTTGATCATCCCAATCTTGAGGAGGTTCACTTTGTGGTGTTTGATTACTCGATGCTTGTTTTTGTGCTTGCGGTTGCTGTGGTTGACCCCATCCTTGATTCTGCTGTGTCTTCTGGCTTCCTGCCTGATTACCACCGTTACCGCCTAGCATCTGCATTGTTCCACCGACATTAACTACCACTTCCGTTGTGTATCGGTCTTGTCCGCTTTGGTCTGTCCATTTACGCGTTTGTAATTGACCCTCTATAAAAACCTGACTTCCTTTTCTCAGATATTCACCTGCAATTTCCGCTAATTTTCCGAAGATGCATACTCGATGTCACTCAGTTTTCTCCTTCATCTCACCAGTCTGCTTATCACGCCACGATTCCGATGTAGCTAGTGTGAGGTTTGCTACTGCGCCACCTGATGGCATATAGCGGATTTCAGGGTCTTGCCCCAAGTGACCGATGAGAATACATTTATTCACGCCTTTACTTGCCATCAGTACCTACCTCCTCATATTCTCCTTCAAAAATAGTTGCATTCTCTTGGTCTACATTAGCCTCTGCTTTTTCGTCTAAAATGACCGCTTTCTGCATTTCGATAGAGACTGGCAGATATTTAAATAAGCGACGGATAACGGTTTTCTTCGCCATTTCTTCCCAGTGAGAGACCCAAGGCCCATTTTGACCAGCCTTACTTGATGCTCTGACTTTCTCAATTTGGTTATGCGTCATAACTTCAAACTGGACACCGCCATCTTTCAGCCTTGCGACAGCGTAAACGTGTGTAATTGGTGAGTCCTCATTTTCACCCGGTACGTGCGTTAAGTTTTCATTCAGTCCATACTCAAAGTGGAAACTATCTCCTTGCCTTACCGTTCTGGCTGAAATGCTGATTATTTGATTTGAGCGACGAGCCAGATCAATCATTCCACGGTAGCCAATGATTAGTTGCACATTCGATTGACCCGACTTTGCTTTACCATTGCCGAATGGGAGTAGGTAAGCATGACCTAAGGCATTACCAGGCTCCAATCCTAGCTGTGAACACTGCACAACAGCACCGATAAAACTCTGCATGTCGCAATTTGCAAGTGCTGGAGTTTTGCGAATCTCCGTTGTCACAATCCGTATCATGCGATCTGGTGTCATGTGGCGAGGCAAAGCTGCGGCTAACTGAGCCTTCATGCTTGGCTGATTAATGAAGTGAATTAGTTGCTGGTCCTTTGTTTTGGTCTTTACCTCTGTACCTTGTGTTTTTTGTAAGTCAGCTTGAGCTAATGGTGGGTTACTCATTCCTTAATTCCTTAGCCCAATAGGGCAGTGATAATGTGCGTATACCTGCCCATTCATCCGTTTTTAGGCATTCTGCATACGTTCTTAAATTTTGTTTGTAGGTTGTTCGACCAATATCTTTTGCTTGTTGGTCTAAATTGAAAACTCTAACGGGGTATCTACCGCAGTCGATAGTCGTACTAACAACGAGAAAGACAAATACAGGGGATTCGCCTGTTAATGATTTATATCCATCAGAATAAAAAGAGTCCTGTACGTGGTAACGATATTCGTACATGGAGCGGTCAAATCGTTGAATGTCAGCAGAGCTTTTTACATCAACAATCCAGTGGTGCTCTTGAATGATTTTATCTGGCCGGCAACGACAAAGAATGTCCGTATCTTCGTCGTTCCAATAAATGCTACTTTCAGCTACTCCGTTAGCTTCTAAGCACCATCTTGCGATAGGGTGTGCTATTGCACTATCTCTCATGAGCATCAACTTCCTGTTATCGTCATGAGTGATTGGTGTGATACCTTCCTTTTCACACATTTCGAGAAATTCCTTTTCCTCTTGCTTCCCTGCATTTGTTCTACGATTTACATCAGGGCCTATCTTGTATCGCTTACTGTATTCATCTGGTTCTAACAAAAGGCAATGGATAGCAGTCCCGAAATCCAATGCCTTTATTTTTTCTTCATCAACAGGAGCTTCCTTGCTCCAAATATATTCGGCTGGCATTTCGCTTATTAAATCCAACTGAGATTTGCTGATCCCTAATCCATGGTGATAGTCCTCATTTGAAATGTCGTAATAGATACCGGGTTTCATCCTAAAACCTCTTTATCTATCCCTATCTGAATAGCCGTTCTAATTCCATCTAAAACTGCATCAAGTGCTTGGGGGCTAATTTCAAATACCGGATTTAACTTCCTTGCCAAATCCATGCACAGTAGTTCTTCGGGCAGGCTATCCATAACCTCATCAACTGATATTTTCTCTTCCTGAGAATTAACAAACGCTTCTCGTTCCATTTGCCGTTCGTGCCAGTCGTTTCTGAGTCCGTATATGTTGGTAATCACGCAACCCTCCTTAGCAGAGCTAGCTTAGAAATATTGGCATCCTTGCTTGCTTCATTGACAATCCTGTCAATCTCTTCCTTGTCGAACTGCATAATCCATTGCAGGGCTTCCACTGGGTCGATTTCCGTTAATTTAGCCAGCTCAGCGAAGCTTCCTGTCTCAATACTAAGCTTGCTACTTTCGTCAAATTCCATGACTGTTTTACCGTCTACTACTCGAGTTCCGTTCGAGTAGCTGTATGAAATTTGCATAATCACCTCAACTCACAAATGTCGGTATTACACCAACGGTTGTTACAATGACCACAGCTAAACTGAATAACCATGGGCTTGTACGTTTATTTTTACGTGCTTGAGGCGTAGTGATACGCACCGCCATGCAATCACGCATAGCGCTGTAATAGTTAGTTTTCATTGTTACCTCGCTAGGTGAGCGATAGGGTGGTTATCTGGTGTTGGTGCGGTAGGTTAAATTCCGAGGCGCTTTGCTAACTCAACAGCCTTAAGTAGTCCGCCTCGTTTAACGCTTCGCTTGTGCTGATATTTGTTTGTTGTTGGATAAAATAGAACCTTTCCTTTCTTTGTTTGAAAGTGAATAGTTCCACTTGAATCTCTGGTGTACGGAATATCTATATCCTTTAGTTGCTCCGTATTATTTTTAAGTCGCTCTAATTTCCGCTCTTTTACCATTTCCTTGTATGCGCGAAAATCGTCTCCTACATCACCCATAATTAATTCCTTATATGCGTATTCCTCACTATTAATAGCGATATGAATGATTAAGTGATGGGTTACTGCAGAGGTATTTCTTTGATGTCTAATTCCGTGATATTGGCTTTAGCTCCAATTACTGCCCATAAATAAACATGCTCGGCACAATCACTTTCATTTTCTGCTTCAATATCTTTTTCCCAAGGCTTACCATTCCATTTGCAAGTTACTTTGAACATTGGCATGTCATACTCCCTCCGTTATTAACTAAATACGGTGCTACTTGCTGTTTGATAGATCGTAAAACACGCCGTAAGTTATCTCTTCAAAGCAATCTGGAATGATTGGTTGCTTATCCATACCTCTCTCATGATTTGGTATGGCGCAAATAAGAAAGCTTTTATCAGTTTGTGGGTATCCGACAATCGTCTCTAGCATTCGCATTCCAGCACCGCTACCGTGCTGGCTAATAGAGCAGCATTGAATATCAAACTTATTGATGATGTAATCTTTAAAGCATGGTAAGTCTTTTAGTTTCTTATTGAGTTCATCTTTCGCCGCGTCTAATGTGGCGTTAAACTCTTTACCTTTCTTCGAATTGGCTTTGGCTCGAATAACCCTTAATTCGCTGGTTCGATGAATCTCTTTAACTGCAAAATCAAATTCTTTATCTACAGCAAAAGCAAATGCGCGAATTGTCGTACCATTTTCACCCCATGAATTGCTAAAACTAACGCCTTCAGCTCCAACGCTTTCAATGGCTTCGTTGAGTAGTTTCTGCCGTTTAGCTTGGATTTCGTCGGTTTCTTTTTTGATTTGCTCGGTAGCTTCTTTGCTAATTTTATAAAATCGATAATCCCTTGGTTCCATCTCTATCTCCTATCTATTAATCAACTCACCACAGCCCACAGAATGGACTGTAATTAGTTAACTGCGCCTGCTTTTAACCACGTCAGGCGAGGTGGTTCCTCACTTTCCACAGTCAAGGAAAATTGATATATTGGTTATTCCACAGTCAATATAAGGAATGATTTAAATGGCTATGTTTATAGTGAGAGTAGAATTACCTGATGCTAATTATTCAGACTATCAGGCTCTATATGATTTAATGGAAAGCTACGGATTTTCAAAGCAAATAACTGGTGATAATGGTGTAGTATACGATCTCCCTGATGCTGAATATTACTGCAATGGAGATTATGATATTGAAGCTGTAAGTAGCACAGCCTTCCAAGTAGCCCAATCAGTTAGAGCTAATGCTAAAGTTCTTGTAACTGAAACTGAAAGAATTAGATGGACGGGGCTTGTTTATTACTAAAGTCACAACCAATAGAACCACTACCACACATTTCAGGTTTTGGTTCTTCACTCTCTAATGTCACAAATGCTTTTCTAACTCTATGACCTAATTCTAAAATATCATCACGAGTTAATTTAAAATTGCGTCGATAACTATCAACTAGCATGGTTGATAGAACCGCACGAGCCGATTCTTGAGACGCTTCTGTTAAATCTTCAAATTTCATCTTACTTCTCCTATTTATCTCGCCGTAACCCCGAACTCACTGCTCGGCTGTTTTGTTTTAACTCCTGAAAATACTGCTACATTAGGTAAGCAACAGTTATCTACCGATGGTTTGAATTTAGGTTCAATATTTCTAGTAACTGGTATGTGACTTAATGACAGTGTTTTTTCTACTGATGTAAGTCTTTTCTCCTGAGGAAATACTGATTCTAATTTCAACTCAATATTCTTTTTTGCAATAGCTTCTGCTTTCCGTCTGGCGTGACGTCTATTTGCAGATGCTCCACGTAAAAACTCAGGCTTGCGTGACTTTTTGACTGTAATAGTTGCCATATATCCTCCAAACAGTTGGCTTTAGTGAGCGCAGGGATCGAAACCATGTTATTTCTGTTTATACATGGGATAGTTTCCATGTCGGGGCAAATCTCTCTATGGTGGGAGTGAATACCCTGCACTCATTAAAACCTTCTGAGAAGGTTGACGCTTTATCAGCGTCACCGTTCTGATAGCTAATACACAACTCGCCATCATCGTTGTTAAAGAACATCAACGTGCTGTGTTCCGTTGATGGATAGTATATTCACAAATTGTGATTTTAAAGTCAACCACAAAACGTGTTTATTTGTTTGTTTTTAAATTAAGCTGATGATTTGAAATATAAAATAAATGATAAATAAACACGAAATGTGTTGTTGGTCACATAAGGTTGGAACTCAGATCACTTCTTTGGCGGGGATAGGGCACAAAAAAGCCCTCGCGGGGAGGGCTTGATAGTTAGTATTAGTAATTAATCTTCAAGTTTTTTTATTGTCTTTTCAATTGCCATAACACTGGATTCAGCTTCGCTTTTAAAAACCTGTTTATTCAACTCATAATCAGCCATATGTCTTTTTATTATTTGTTGCTTAAGAACAGCACCAACAGATATTAATATTTTTTGATCAAAAGGCTCTTTTTTTCTTTCTGCTGGGCTAAACAAATAATTAATAACGCCTTGATGGGTAGTTGGTGGACAGTAAATTAGTGATGAACATGTTGCATGATATAGTGAATAATATGCTCTTGAGATACAGTTTCTATGCTCCATTTCGCTACTATTTTCTGATAGATTGCTTTTCGCTAAATCCAAAAAATCTTTCGCTGTTACACTCATTTCAATAGCTCCGCATAGTTTTCTTTACTTTCATCGCTACGGAACCATGCTGTAACATTTTTATCTGATAAATCATTATTTTCAGCTAATGCGCATGCTATTTCTATATCCATATCTGAAAGTACATCAGGATCTGAAGTCGTAACTGAAACAATAACCGCAAAGTCGTTATTATCTGAACTTGTATAAAATTCGCTAGATAAACATCTTATTTTTTTACTGGCTGCAACTTCATTAGCTTTTTCAACGATCCATCTAGCATTCGGCTCTGATATTTTGCCAGACTTCATAAAAACCTCTAACTCAGTTAATGGTTGAGAAAAATCAAGATATGGGTATTGATCTAGATTTACATTCCCGTGCAGTTTAACAAGTTTTTCTGTCAGTAGTGAGGAATTTTTTATATCGGCAAAGGAATAAGCTATGTTCCTTGCCACAAATGTGAGGTATTGATTATCATATTTATTAGCAAGTTCAATTGATTTCTTGTAGCTTAATTTGAATTGTAAAGTTTTTGTCAAATAAGTTATATAGTTTTTAGCAACGCTAATATCGCCATATTTCATTGCAATATCGAAGTACTTTAAAGCATTTTGATTATCTTGATAAGCCCCATACGCAAGGGCTTTAACCATGTACATTGTCGGCTCATCATCTAAATACTCAGAGTCTTTTAACATTTGCTCAAATGTGAACCGATCTAATTTGGTTAGATTATCTATGTGATTAAAAACCAAACCTAGCTTTTCGATAGCTCTTTTCTGAGGAATACCCATATCATATTCTCATTTTAATTAATATTTGTTTACCCTAAAACGTGTCGTCAGGCCATTGTGACTTGATTACCTTACCTATGATTGTGCAGTTCCCATTAATAGGAATCAGGTCGAAACGAGGGTTTAATGGCTCTAAATACTCAACGCCACCTTCTCTAATCAATCGTTTGAATGTGAATTCATCATTTAGCAAACGAGCGACACAGAAATCTCCGAATTCCACTTCTTCATCAGGATCAACCAAAATAAGCATTCCTTCGGGAAAACTTGGCTTACCTCCTGGTGGTGCTGTCATTGATTGGCCTTCAACCTCTAACCAAAAAGCACGCTCACCGGCTTTCTTAGCTGTAGGTATCCACGACACAGCATCTTTCTGGGTGTATGAGTTAAATTCTGTTGAGAAAGCGCCGGCCTGTACCTTTGTGAATAGAGGGTATTCATAATTTTTGATCACTTGCTCACTTTGACTGCCAAACATTAATTCGGCAGGTGATATACCAAGAGCTTCACTTATAACAATCGCATCATCAGCGCTAATCTTGCGCTCTCCAAGCTCATAGTTTCCTATTCTGGACGCAGCAGAGTAGCCGCACAATTTAGCTAATTGAGCTTGACTTAGCCCTCTTGATTCACGAATGGATTTTAACCTTTCGCCAATAACTTCATTTACTTTTTTCATGTATACCTTTTAACACAAACCGTGATAAATGTATTTAAACGTTTTGTGGTTGACAGTTAATCACATATTGTGTGTAATATTGGAATAAACAAGGAGGATACACACATGAACAATATCGCAGAACAGCGAAAAAAACTGGGAATTTCTCAAGCTGTTTTAGCTTCATCAATAGGATGGGGGCAGTCACGAATTGCTAACTATGAGTTAAACATTAGAACTCCTAGCTTAAATGACTGCCGAGCTATTGTTGAAGCATTACAAAAATTAGGGGCAAATTGTTCTTTAGACGACGTTTTCCCTCCAAAAGTAGCTTGATTTCACCACGTTCTTTAACAACCGCAGGGTTCTTGACTGCTACGGAGTCGCTGATAAAGCGACAACTCTTCCCTCAATATCAACTCATACGGAATGAGCCACGGATCATTATTGTCCCTTAGTTAACTCATAAGGACTTTAAACAATGGAATGCGCAAATACACGCAAACAATTCAATCAATTTATCTCTAATCACCTAATAGCGTCAGCATTACAAGCATTGAGAAATAAAACTCAGTCTGCCGTGGCTAGAACGTTAGGTGTTCATGATTCAACAATCCTACGTCGAACTGAAAAATATCCTGAAATATGCGAAACGCTTGTCGCATCGGGAATTATTGATTTTGTGATGGAAGGAGAACGAAAAATCTCAGAAGAAGAGTACCGATTTTTGTGGAAACAAATGGGTGAACTTTCTCAAATGAAAATAAAAGAAAACGCCTCGATTGCGGCAACAAACGAGGCGTGTTGTTCAATGGAATTCACCATTTAACGTACAAATACACTGTATCAATAACCAGTATTAAAGGGAAGCTGATTTTGAGCTTTCTTTTTGCTGATACAGCTTAGGAATGGAGAAATTATACCATGAGACAAAGAATAAATCATGAATTTAATAGCTGTGATGAGCATAAAAACATCATGGAAAATAGGTTGTTACAAGAAATAACCCCACTGGGTTGTCAGCGTTTAAAGGAAGCGCTGAAAGACGCAAAATTAAGGAAAGCACATCGGGATAAGTTATTAGGAGAGCGAAAATGAGTATGCTTCTAATGGCAAAAGCCATGCAATTACAGGTGGGGAGTACAGCACAAAAAATGGTGCTACTGAAACTTGCCGATAATGCCAATGATAAAGGTGAGTGCTTTCCTTCTTATGAGACTATTGCACGTCATTGCGAAATTAGCCGTCAAAGTGCGATAAACCACATTAAAAGTTTATGTAAAAAAGGGTTTGTTCGTAAAGTTACGCGAAAAACAGATAAGGAGCATACTTCCAATTTATATATTCTGGATTTGGAGGCTAAATCTCTTGATGACGGTAGTCAAAATACAGTACCCCCTAGTCAAAATTCTGTACCAGAGGTAGTCAAAGAATTTGACCACGGTAGTCAAACGGTTGGACTAGGGGGTAGTCAAAAATTTTTACCCAGAACCAGTCAGTCTTTTAACCAGTCAATTAACCTTAAAAAACTATCGTCTGACGACTCAAAACCTGCAAAGCAGATTTCGGTTAATCGACAAACTAAAATTCCTTATCAGGAAATTATGCAAGCCTTCAACGAATCGGCAGGGGATAGATTACCCAATGCCGAATCACTGAATGACAAACGCAAACGAGCAATATCCAAATTCCTGAAAGAGCTCAAAGAACCCACAGTTGAATCAGCTAAAAATTATTTTGATTATTTTATGGAAACGGCGAGTGCTTGGTATTTTGGCGAAAATAATCGGGGTTGGCGAGCGAATTTTGATTATTTACTCAGACCTGAAACGGTACTCAAAACAAGGGAGGGAGCACTGTGATGAACCAAGTTCCGAATAATTTAATGGCGGAACAAAATGTTATTGGAGGACTACTGCTTGACCCGCAAAGTGATAATGCGCAATCAATTTTTTCACTGCTAAAACCTGAAGATTTTTATGCCCGACACCATCAAATTATTTATCTCACCCTGCGAGAAATGTATACCCAACGTATGCCAATAGACATCATGACGGTGACGGATTGTCTGGAGTCAAAAGGCCGAATTAATCAATCAGGTGGTTTTGCCTATCTTGCTGAGATGGCAAGAGAAACACCGAGTATTGCTAACATTATGGCTTATGCGAAAAAAATCCGAGAGTGTTCCGCACAGCGTTTTGTTATCGAAAAGACGGTTGAAATTCAAAAGCTCATGATGGCGCCAAGTGAGTTAGGTTTTACAGATAAAATTGAACAAGCACAACGCTTGCTTGATGAAGCTACTTCGTTTGGAAAAATGGGGAGAAAAACAGGGTTACGCCGAATTGATGATGTGCTGGATGATGTTTTTACCGACATTTGTGACCGACAAGATAACCCAGAGAAACATCGAGGATTAAAAACGGGATTTAAAGATTTTGACCGCCTATTAAGCCCAAAACAGATTGTCATCGGTTCACTGTTCGTGATTGGTGCTCGTCCAAAGATGGGGAAAACAACCGTTCTCACTGAAATGGCAAAGAATGTTTCACAACAAGGTAAGCCTGTATTGCTGTTCAGCATGGAGATGACAGATAAACAGCTTGTTGAACGGACACTAGCCCAACAAACCCAGATTAATTCAGATAAATTTTACCAAAAGTTAGAGGAGCATGAATGGGATAGGCTTTGCAGTGCCATCGGTCGCCTTAAAGATGAGCCCAATATTTGGGTGGATGATACACCCGGCATGTCCTTACAACACATTCGTTCTGAAAGTCGGAGAATTAAGCGCAAAGTCGGTGATATTGGGTTTATTGGTGTCGATTACCTCACTCTGATGCAAGCGGGAAAAGCTGACCGTAATGATATTGCCTATGGTGAAATCACTAAGGGGCTAAAGATATTGGCAAAAGAGCTCAATACGGTGGTTGTGTTGCTTGTACAATTGAATCGGGGATTGGAAAACAGGGCAGATAAACGCCCCGTACCAAGTGATTCAAGAGACACAGGACAAATCGAGCAAGATTGTGATTATTGGTTAGGCATTTATCGTGATGCGGTGTACCACGATAATGCGGATGAAACGCTGACCGAGATGATTTTAAGGCTCAATCGACACGGTAAAACAGGCACCGTGTATGTTGATCAACAAGGATTGAGTATTACACCGGTTGATCAATATATGGCTGCTTATCGCGCTCAACCGAAACGAGAACCCAAAAAATATTGTGAAAAATCGTTTTAATTCGATAGAGGGATTTTAGATATGACAATAAAACAACTACAGAAAAAAATTCATCAACAAAACATTGAGGCTGGATGGTGGGATATCCCAAGGGAAAAAGGAACCTTACTTTGCTTGATCCATTCTGAAATTAGTGAAGCAATGGAGGGAGAGCGTAAAGATCTAATGGATTACCATTTACCACATAGAAAAATGGCAGAAGTTGAACTTGCTGATGCTGTTATTCGTATTTTGGATTATGCGGAAGAGTTCGGTTACGACATCGAAAGCGCTATTACAGAGAAACTCGAATACAACAAACATCGAGTAGATCATCAGCGAGAAAATAGAGTTAAAAAAGGAGGTAAACGATTTTAATTTAGCAATTTCCGAGATGAAACTAGGTGTTTGTATATTTAAAAAATAATGATGGAGAGGTTGTTTAGTGACAGATGATATCTGTCTCCATAAATCCAATCTCAACAGTATTTTCAAAGTGCTCTCCGAAATCGTGACAACAGGTAAACGCTATCGCATCAAAATCACCGAGTGGCGTGATTTAAGAACCATACCCATGAATAAAACATGGCGTATGTGGATGGAAACCACAGGCGAGTGGTTACGTGCGCGTGGCGTTGTTATCGATATTAAAAATGGTGTTGGTGAAATCGTTTTATCAAAGCCCATCACTAATGAGGAAACTCATGAATATTTCGTTGGACATTGGCTAGGGCGCAATGAAAACGGTGAGCGTGAAAAAACCAGCAAGATGGATAAAGCAAGGATGCTTTACATGATGGAGAAACATGAACAATGGTGCATTGAGAAGGGAATTCCGATCATCATTCCTCGTAATTCTGAATATATGAGTTTGAAAAGAAAGCAAGAAGAATAGGAAATAGTGATGATTATTTCAGTTAATAACATGATCGTTTTTATTTTAAAGTGATAAAAAATAGTAATCAGGAGGCTCATGATGAATTTACGCAATGAGGCAAAAGGGCGTGAATGTCAGATTAGAATACCTTCAGTTTGTAATGGTAACTCTGAAACGGTTGTTTTAGCCCATTACAGAATGTCAGGTCTTTGTGGCGTCGGAATAAAATCGCATGACTTATTTGGCGCTTGGGCTTGTAGTGCATGTCACGATGAAGTTGATAGACGAACACGATTTACGGATATGGAGTATGCAAAACAATGTCATCTAGAAGGTGTTTTGAGAACGCAAGCCATATTGATCCAAGAAGGGAAGTTGAACGTGTGAAGGTCTTTAATATCGAACCAGTACCTAAACCAAGGATGACTCAGGCTGATAAATGGAAAAAACGTCCCCCAGTTTTAAAGTATTTTGCGTTTAAGGACGAAGTAAAGTTAAACAAAATCACCCTACCTGAATCACATTACCACATTACATTCATTCTACCCATGCCGAAGAGTTGGAGTAAAACTAAACGCTCCGAAATGAACGGTAAACCCCATCAACAAAAACCGGATAAAGATAATCTCGAAAAAGCATTACTTGATGCTATTTTTGACGATGATTCACGTGTATGGGATGGGCGGGTAACAAAAGTGTGGGGAAAAAGGGGGCAGATAATTATCCAAGAGGTGCGATAGTGAATATTGAGTGGATACGCGAGCGAGTAAGTACAGCGTTGATGAATGTTTGTATTATAGAAAATGGGCCGTTAAGTGCCATGGAGGAACAAGCAATACTTGTAACCGATAGGTTTAAAAGAAACCCAATACGCTATGCGGGTGAAAGAAAGTCTCGATACAGACTCCCCTCACATCCACTCAAAATTAAGCAAAAACATGCCAAAGGAAAATCAAAACCATTAATTAATGAAGTTACTTATCGCACTTCATCATGGCGCAGAGGTATTCATCAATTGCCTAACGAAATGCGCTTATGGTTACTCTATTGCTATGGTGATTATCAATATTATCGTGAGCAAATACTCATTGTTCCCTATATTTGGCATGAGTTTCAGCGATTAAATAGTAAAAAAAGGATAACGAAAAAAGTTAAGCAACGACTTCAATCTCTTACCTTACTAGCCATTCAGGCGGTAAAAGCAGAAATTAATCAAACAGCAAAAAAATATACGGATGTTAAGCTCGCTGAATTGTTGGGCGTCAGTGCTGATGCTTGGCGAAAGAGCTATAAACTGTATTGGATTTGTTTATTAGATTGTTGCTATCAATTAGATAGAGATTCGCTATTCAAAATTAGCGCTTTAAGCTGATTAAAAAAGTTGCAAAACTCCGTTTTTTTCTATAAATTAAATGCAATATTTATATTATATTATAAATGTAAGTATTTCAAACCTCGCTTCGGCGGGGTTTTGTTTTTTTTAAAATATATTTATAATTATTAATTAAAAAATTTGTTGGAAGTTTTTCGTTTTCATTGATTGTTTGTTTATATTTAAGATGAAATTTATTGTTATCCTATAAGAATAAACCTGCAGTGTTTAACTAATAATTAAAATAATAAACAGGTATTCTTATCTCTACTATACTCATAATATTCAATTTATAGAGCGAGTATATATAATGATTGATTTGTTTAAGTTAACGAAAAAAAGTTCTAGGCATATTGGTATAGCAATATATGTTGGTATTATAGCGGGTATCTTTTCAGCTTTAGTTAAATCTGGTTTTGAAGACCTAATTCCCCCGAGAACACTTGAAACGACACCCCCGCCAGTCGTCTTACTCGAAAAGCTTGGATTAAATATAGATACTATGACTTATCATTGGATGGGATATAGTATTAATTGGGGCGGTAATGGTGTTCATATATTATTCTCAATAGTTATCGCTGTGACATATTGTGTTATTGCTGAATTCTTGCCAAAGGTTAAATTATTACACGGTATTTGTTTTGGTATTGGCGTTTCTGTTTTTGCTCATGGTTTAGTCGTACCTCTACTAGGATTGTCTGGCTGGCTTTGGACAGCAGGTTATCAAGCATTAATTTCTGAGTTTGTTGGAACCGCTTTTTGGATCTGGTCAATTGAAGCGATTAGACAAAATTTGCGTTATTGTTTAACTAAAGAAAATGATGCTGAGTAGATAAGGAAGTTCAACCTTAATCTGTTATAAATTTCTTAAAGATCGCTTAGGCGGTCTTTTTTCGTATATGCCGACCACAGAATCAATCACCCTCGTTATCACGTTCACACAAGAGCTGTGAGTCGGCACCTTATTAACTAAATAAATTGGTAAATGTTATGTCAAAAGAGATAAGCGAATTACAGTTTAGTCTTCACTATGCCTCAGAAACAGACAGTGAAAAGAATACCTCCATCATTTTAACGACGAATATCCATACGGCTGATGGTGAAACTCAACAACTCACACAACTAATTTGCACGACATCTCCCGCAGGTAAAAAGCAATATCGAATAGGCTTGCAAAAGATTAGTGATGCAGGCGACACATTGCTGGTGGCGATTGAATCCTATTGGCGTAAAAACACACAAGAGAGTTGTGTTTATTTGTTAGAGAAAGCGAAGCAATTTATTCAAGGACACTTACAACAAACGAATACATGGATATCTATGTATGGTCTTGTGATTGTTTCTAATGCGTCACTGGAAGAACAGTTGCCTGAAGGTTTATTAAAGGCACTTAAAGTATCAATCCCCGCCTAATTTTTTTAACACTTTCACACTAATCATCAACGGACACTCCTCTGGGGGTGACTATGCGTATGGAAAAATTAACCAATGTAACTTATGGAACAGCAGGCCTAACGGCCTTTTTTGCCAGTCTCTCTTTATATGAATGGGGATTTGTTATCGGGATGGCGTTCAGCATGCTTCTGGGTTTAGCCACTTATTTTATGACTCGTCGAGAACAACGAAAACGCACTCAATTATTTGAAGAGCTTGTTCGTCATGTTGACCCACAAAACCCGACCGAAACCTTAAAAAAGCTTGCTGAATTAATGGTGAAAGCGCCAAAGGATATTTAATGTCTCTCAAACAGAAAATAGCGGTGATAACAACAGCAGGAGCAACAGCCATCGCGTTAGTAGTAATAGCCCATTTTGAAGGTGTACGTTATGAACCTTATCGTGATGTGGCGGGTGTTCTAACTGTTTGTTATGGACATACAGGCAAAGACATTATTCAAGGCAAGAGATACACACAACAAGAATGTGATGCGTTATTACAAATCGATTTTATTAAGACACAACAGCAAGTCGATGCATTAATCAAAGTATCACTCGATGACTACACCAAAGCTGCTTTATATTCCTTTGCTTTTAATGTGGGTACAACCGCATTTGCTCGCTCAACATTACTCAAGAAGCTAAACGCTGGTGATAGAGCGGGTGCCTGTGAAGAAATAAAACGTTGGGTATATGCGGGTGGAAAGGTTTGGCGAGGGCTTGTCAGTCGTCGAGAGGCGGAGTCAGCACTATGTCATGGAAAACTTTAATCATCATTATCGGCTTTATTCTTGCATTACTCATTACAGTCGCTGTTGGCATTTATCTCTTGATTGATAACTCATGTACTAAAGACCAAGTGAGTTTAGAAAAGCGCTGTCAGATTGCACTCTCATATCATCGGTACTAATCATGAAATACGGAAAACTCTATGCCGTCATTGCGATTGTAGGCATTATTGTGGGAGGCTATTGGGTGATTAATTGGCAAGCTAACAGAATTAATCTATTAGTAGAAACAAACAAAGAACTAACGGAGGCTCTCGAAGAACAGAAGTCTATTAATACTGACTATCAAGCACGCATAATGCGATTAAATCAGTTGGATATTCAATATACGCAGGAGCTAGCGAATGCTAAGAATGAAATTAGTCACTTGCGTGATATTAGTGAGCGTCATCCAGAGCGGGTGTACATCAAAGCCGAGTGTCCCAAAGTCAAAACCACTCCCTCCACCAGCTTGGCTTATGCAACCACCGCCCGACCTACTGACACCGCTATCCGAAATTATTGGTTACTCAGAGAGCGAATTGCAGAGTCAGAACAGATGATTAAAGGGTTGCAGGATTATATCAAACAAGAATGCATGGAATAAAAAAAAGCCCAGCATGGGTGCATGGGCAAACTAACAGGATATTAATCAAAGTATAGTGATAATTACTTAGTATAGCTTAAGTAAATATATATATCAGCAATTAGATAAGTCGTTTATCCATTAAGGAGAGTGATCATATCTTGACTGTTAGGAACAGACTAGAAGTGACCAAAGTAACGTAGTGACACGTGATGATGGTTGCGAATGGTTACTTTTTGTCGTCTGTATATATAGGCTTGGTGCAGGTGGCTTCCATCACAGGCATCCCTGGGGATGATATGGATTCAATTATTACTTTTGTGTCATTTCCACGAAGTAATGTAAGCCTTGTATCGTGGCTCATCCAATAGAATTCTTTGTAATAAGGTACTCCGAATTGAGATGAGTATGCTCCTTTTACCTTCATAGCATAGGTCGGAGATGGCATATGACTACTCTTTTTAGCTGGCGCTATCTTGAGGATTTGTGTTGCATTTGATTTATAAACAGAAAATATCTGGCTATCCTCACTTTTTTTGGTGGTGCCGTCTTGGGAGTAATTAATCCAAGAGCACTCCATTTCAAATATCAGGGTTTCATCTGTTGCATTAGCGCACACAGTGAACGGTATAAGTAAAGCAAAAAGATACTGTCTCATGATCCCTCTATGTCAATGCAATATCGTCTTACGACAAGACTATCACAAGAAGAGCTAACTATGACTGAAAAATATCACGTAATAGCAACTAAGAAAGATGGCTCAACATACAAAGGCATAATGACCACTAAAGAGCCTTATGTGACCAATAGGATAATCGGTAGCGCAAAAATAGAATACTAAATAAATTAGACCCAAAATAGCGTGTTTTGGGCATTCTTCAGGCCTGTGAGGATAAATAAAGGTGAGCAATTAAGCTCTATAAAAGACATAGGAGAATTCTAATGTCTAAAACAACCGATCAGCTGATCAACAATCTTAAGCATAACTTCAAGTTACTGGAAACCATTTATCAATCAGGCTTGTCAATTTACTACAATACTGACGTAATCCATGATGCTATTGATGCAATCATTGATGAGTTAAGGCGACGAGGAGTTGCTATCTAACAATAGCCCGCTCCGGCGGGTTTTTTATTGCAAATCACAAAGCTCACTACGGTGAGTTTTTTAATTTGTTATTGAGGATATGAATATGGCTAAAAGACCAGATTGGGAGGCCATCGAGTCGGCTTACCGAGCTGGCGTGATGTCCATAAGGGAAATAGCCTCTCAATACGAGATAACCCATCAGGCGATAAGTAAGCGCGCCAAGAAAGAAGGATGGGAGCGAGATCTAAAGGCAAAGGTTAAAGCTAGGGCTGAAAACTTGGTTGCCAAAAGGGAGGTTGCCAGTCTGGTTGCCACCGAAAAGGCTATTTCAGAACGGCAACTTATTGAGGCTAATGCCGAGGTTATCGCTAATGTCCGCATGGAGCATAGAGGCGATATTCGAAGGGCTAGAGAGTTAACCAACAACTTATTTGATGAACTATCTGCTGAATGTGCTGATGTGCCAGCCTTAAGAAAACTTGGCGAGTTAATGTTTAGTCCTGATGATAACGGACGCGACAAACTCAATGAAATTTATCACTCAATCATCTCCCTGCCTGAGCGCGTTAAGTCAGCCAAATCATTAAGCGAAACATTTAAAAATTTAGTTGGCCTTGAGCGTCAAGCATATGGCCTTGATGATGTTCAGCCGAATAAGACAGCTAGTCTGCTATCAGAACTAATGGACGACTTATCTAAGGAATAATCATGAAGCCAGAACATCTTGCATTATTGAGAGATAAGCTCTGGCGATTAAATCACCTCTACTGGATAACCAATAAAGAAGGCAAGCCAGTTCGATTTAAAATGACGCCTGAGCAACTCGAATACTTTGAAGGGATGCACACGCGAAACATTATCCTTAAAGCCCGTCAGCTTGGCTTCACTACTGAGGTCTGCATTATCCAGCTAGACGCAGCGTTATTTGAGGCGGCTAAATGTGCATTGATAGCCCACACACTTAACGATGCTAAGCGACTATTTAGGGAAAAAATAAAGTATGCCTATGACAAGCTACCTGATGAAATCAAAGCGGCTAACCCAGCGAGTAATGATGCGGCTGGTGAGTTGGTGTTTAGCAAAGGCGGCTCGCTCTATATCAGCACGTCATTTCGTGGCGGTACGCTCCGTTATTTGCACGTTTCTGAGTTCGGTAAGATATGTGCTAAGTATCCAGAGAAAGCCCGTGAGATTGTCACTGGCGCATTTGAGGCGGTATCAAGCGATTGTTTTACGACGATTGAAAGCACAGCGGAGGGTCGAGCAGGTTATTTCTTCGATTATTGCCAGTCTGCTGAGAAAGCGCAAATTCAGAATAAGACTCTCTCTAACCTAGACTGGAAGTTCTTTTTCTTCTCATGGTGGAAGAATCCAGAGTATGCCATTAACCCTGTTGAGCCATTACCCCAGCGGTTAGTTGATTACTTTGATGAGATAGCCAGCAAACATGGTGTTCAATTAAACGAGCGCCAGAAAGCATGGTATTACGCCAAAGAGAAAACGCTTGGCGACGATATGAAACGGGAATACCCGTCAATACCGTCTGAGGCATTCCAACAATCGGTTGAAGGCGCTTACTACGCTAAGCAATTCCGCTACCTGTACGAAAATAAACGCATTGGCACACTTCCTGATAACTCACACTTACCGGTTCACACGTACTGGGATATTGGCGTCGGTGATTCAACATCAATTTGGTTTATCCGTGAAGTGGGCGAAGAGTTCCATGTCATTGATCACTACTCAAACAGTGGTGAAGGTCTACGGCACTACATGAAAGTGTTAAAAGACAAAGGCTACACATATGCAAGTCACAATGGCCCTCATGATATCGATAACCGTGAGTTTGGTTCTGATGCGAAATCACGACGTGAATTAGCGCGTGAAGGGTACGAAATAGACGGACAAATTTACTCAATCCGATTTGAAGTGGTGCCAAAGCTTTCAGTCGATGAAGGTATCGAGGCAGTACGTGAAATTCTGCCACTTTGCGTGTTCGATGAACACAAATGCAGTGAAGGCATTGCTCATCTAGAAGCTTATCGCAAAGAGTGGGATGACAAGCGGGGCTGTTGGAAAGATAAACCGCTTCACGATTACACGTCACATGATGCTGATGGATTTAGATATTTTGCGGTGAGCAGAAGAAATACCAAGCGCCCAGCATTCGAAATTAACCTAGGAACAACCTTCTGATGAGTACAACAAATGTAGATTTCACTCGACCGGAGTATAAAACGGCTGCTCCTCAGTGGGAGTTAGTGCGCTCTGTTTGTCGAGGTGGTGAAGATATAAAAAGCTATCTTCCTGAGCTTGAAGAGCAAGATAGTGAGCGTAAAAAGAAGCGCAATAAAGATTATCAAGACCGTGCGGTGTTCTATCCAATAACGGGCAATACTCGCAACGGCATGATAGGGATGGCATTTAAAAAAGATCCCTTAGTTGCTGTCGTCGAAAAGCTGTCGTGTTTAAAAGACGATGCTGACGGGGCGGGTTCAAGTATCTATCAATTGGCTCAGTCTTCACTTGAGTCAGTATTGGAAGTCGGTCGGCATGGTCTGTATGTTGATTACAACAGTGATTCGAAACTCCCGTACATATTCCAATATCGTGCTGAAGACATCATTAACTGGCGTACAGCTCGTATTAATGGGCGCACGATGTTAACGCTGGTGGTATTGCGTGAAACGGTGGAAGAAGAGGACGGGTTTGGTTTTAAGGATGAGGTTCAATACCGTGTATTGTCGATAGAAGAAGGTAAGTTTGTCTGTCGTGTCTATCGCAAGCCCAGTGGAAGTAGCGTTTTTGAAATTTCTTCTGAGTATATACCTGCGCGTGCTGGTAACGGTGTGTGGAATGAAATTCCATTTACATTTATTGGTGCACAGAATAATGATCACACTATTGATGAAGCCCCACTTCTAGGATTGGCAAAAATCAACCTAGGGCATTATCGAAACTCTGCTGATTATGAAGATTCTGTTTTCTTCTGTGGGCAAATACAACCTTATCTAGGTGGGCTAGGAACAGAATGGCGTGACTATCTAGAAAAGAAAGGCGTTATGGTTGGTTCTCGCTCGCCAATTATGTTGCCAGAAAAAGGTTTCTTTGGTTACGCTCAGGCTCAACCTAACATGCTGGCAAAAGAAGCAATGGACAGTAAACGCGATTATATGGTTGCGCTCGGTGCTCAATTGGTTTCTGCTGATAGCAAAGTTAAAACGGTTATTCAGTCTGTCGGTGAACAGAACGCACAAACCTCTATCCTGAGCATCTGTTGCTCTAATGTTTCCGATGCATGCAGTAAATCGCTAATATGGTGTGCTGAATACTTAGGTTTAGATACTGCAGGCATTTCGTTTGAGATTAACAAAGACCTCGTTAATCACATTGCCGATAGTTCGATGATCCGTGAAATCGTCGCAGCATGGCAATCTGGCGCAACGCGTAAATCTGACTTAGTGAGAAGTTTGCAGAAATATGATGTTATCGACCCCGCTGATGATGTTGATGTGGTGGTGGATGAGCTTAATAATCAAGAGCCGACAATGGTAGGTGAGACATGAGATCAGTGAATGAGCGGTTAATGGATGAATTGATTGCTCACTCCCTGTTTTCTGGTCGCTATTCTACAGGGGTGGCTAGACGCATGATAAAGGCACTTAATGAGTTTGATGCTGAATTAACTGCTTCACTTATAGTGTCTTTAGATGATACCTCCATCGATGTTAATAGTTTCACTGCAAGGCGATTGGAGTCGTTGCTGTCCAGCGTTAGAAGTATTAATAAGCGTGCAGTTGATAGTGCTTTTTCATTGTTAACAGAAGAAATGAGAGCGCATGCATTATATGAGGCTGGCTACTACCCATCACTGTTTGATGCTCTACTACCTGATGTTGTTCTACGCAAATATCCACTAATGAGCATTACAGAGGAAATGCTATTTTCCTCAGTCATGTCTCGCCCATTTCAAGGGAAATTACTTTCTGAATGGGCTGATGGATTAGAATCAGATCGCATGACACGCATAAATAACGCTGTTCGGAATGGTTATTTAAATGGTGATAGTGCGGTAGAAATCGGACGTAAAATCAGAGGACATGCAAACCAAGGTTATAAGGATGGCGTATTGCAACTAAGCCGAGCTAATGCGACGACAATAGCTAAAACGGCCATTAGCCATTTACAAGCAACAGCGCGAGATCAGTTTGCTGATGCCAATAAAGACATTCTTGATTGTAAACAATGGTTATCTACCCTCGATAATAAAACATCTCACGATTGCATTATTCGGGATAGGTTGAGATACACGCTGGAAGGTAAGCCTATTGGTCATAAAGTTCCTTATCTACAAGGCCCCGGAAAAATCCACTTCAATTGCCGCTCAACAGAAACGCTGGTTACCAAATCGTGGCGTGAATTAGGTATCGATTTAGATGAGATGGACGCAGGAACTCGTGCCTCAATGGACGGGCAGGTGCCAGCAGATACCAATTTTCTTGATTGGATACAACGGCAACCTGAATGGCGACAGCGTCAAGTTTTCGGAGAAACGCGATTCAGACTAATGAAAGAGGGCGGTATGCATCCTTCTGAGTTTTATACCGATAAGGGAGAGTTTATTTCACTAGAGCGACTTAGAGAGATAGATGGGCATGCATTTAGAGAGGCTGGATATAGCTAATCAATAAACCATTTAACAAGGTCACCTCGGTGGCCTTTTTTATTACCTAAACTCAGCTCAGGGCTGAGTTATTACAACGCGCTAGGCGCATCTAATCCCAAGGGGAATCACATGTTATTTATGAATATCGAACGCAAATATTATTCACAGGCTGATGATGGTTCGCAAGGTGGAGGTGGTGGAACACCGGAAATCACTCCAGAAATTCAAGCTATTATCGACCAGCAGGTTTCAGGGCTAAAGGCTAAAAACAGTGAGTTGCTAGGCAAGCTCAAAGAGCAAGGCGATAACCTGAAACGTTTTGAAGGCATTGACCCAGACACTGTGAAGGGCATGCTTAAACGCTTTGAGAATGACGAAGAAGCCAAGCTCATTGCTGATGGCAAGATTGACGAGGTTCTCAATAAGCGCACTGAGCGTTTGCGTGGTGATTTCGACAAGAAGTTAAAAGAAGCAAGCTCTAAAGCTGAAAAGGCAGAGGCGTTTGCAAATAAATTCCGTGCTCGTGTGTTAGGCGATGAAATTCGTTTTGCAGCAGGGAAAGCGGGTGCATTAACCAGCGCTCAAGAAGATTTAATTTTACGTGCCAAAGGCATTTTTCAGATCAACGATGAAGGTCAGGCCGTAGCCGTTGATGAAGATGGCAATCCAATCATGGGCAAAGATGGTCGCACGCCATTATCACCTATTGAATGGATTGAATCCCTAAAAGAAAGTGCTCCTCACTTATTCCCCGCAGCCTCTGGTACAGATGCAGGGAAACATAAACAAGGTGGTGCACATTTTAAACGTTCTCAAATGTCCGCCAGTGACAAGGCTGATTATATTCGCCGATACGGGCGTGACGCATATTTAAAACTTCCAAAAGAGTAAGGAAATATAAGTAATGGCTACGATGACTAATAATGATTTAGTAATTTATAACGATTTAGCACAAACTGCGTTTTTAGAACGCCGTCAAGATAATTTAGCAGTATTTAATCAGGCATCAAACGGCGCAATTGTGCTGGATAACCTTTTTATTGAGGGGGACTTCCGTAAGCGTGCATTTTATCAGATCGGCGGTTCGATTGAGCATCGTGATGTAAACTCCACAGCATCTGTAGAGAACAAAAAAATCGGCGCGGGCGAATCTGTTGATGTAAAAGCACCTTGGAAATATGGTCCTTATGCAACGACAGAAGAAGCATTTAAACGCCGTGGCCGTGATGTATCGGAGTTCTCTGAGTTAGTGGGTACCGATGCGGCAGATGCTTCACTAGAGGGTTATATCAAATACTCTTTAGCTGCTTTAGGTGCCGCTATTGGCAATAACAAAGAAATGGTGGTGACTGCGGATATTGCGACAGATGGCAAGAAAACACTGACCAAAGGTTTACGCAGATATGGTGATAAGTTCAACCGCGTAAATCTGTTTGTTATGCACTCAACCACCTACTTCGATATTGTTGATCAGGCCATTGACAACAAAGTGTATGAAGAAGCGGGTGTGGTTATCTACGGTGGACAGCCAGGCACATTAGGTAAGCCTGTGCTGGTAACGGATACAGCGCCAGTAGATGCCATCTTTGGTTTAGTGCCGGGTGCTGTGACTATCACTGAATCCCAAGAGCCGACTTTCCGATCTTATGAAATCAATGACAAGGAGAACTTGGAAGTTGGTTATCGTGGTGAAGGCGTGGTTAACGTTGGCGTTCTGGGCTATAGCTGGGATGAATCAAAAGGAAAAAACCCTGATTTAACACAGTTAGGCACCGCAGGTAACTGGAAGAAGCATTTCACTAGCAACAAATTAACCGCTGGCGTCATGATTAAACTGACTGCCGAAGAGGGAAAGTAACCCTGTCAGCGGATAAAACGTCCGCTATCGCTGACAGTACAGATACAGTAACGATCACTCTTAATTACACCAAGGGCAGCTCTCCAGTCGAAGGAGCTACCGTTAATTGGTCTACAACAGGTGGTAAATTAAGCGTTACTTCATCTAAGACGGGCAAAGCTGGTGGTGCGACAGTGAAATTAACTTCTGATTCACAGGGTGAATTTATTGTCACAGCCACTGTTGATGGTGTTGCACAAAATACTGATGCAATTACATTCACAGAAAAAACTTCTCCAGACGAGTAATTTAAGGGGCTTTGTGCCCCTCTTTTTTTTGAGGTGAGCATGATTGATCCTGATAAGAACTCTCCAATATTTAATAGCTACGCAAGTGTGGATGATTTGAAGAAATACGCTGAGGATAGAAATATCACTTTGGCAGATAGTGGATTAGAGGCATTACTAATTACGGCGATGGATTATCTTGAATCGCAAAAATGGTTAGGTAAACGAACTAACCTAAATCAACCTTTATCTTTCCCTCGCTCAGGGCTATCTCGCGACGGTGTTGCCATCCCAAGCGATCAGATACCAAAGCAATTAATCCAAGCTCAATGCCGTTTAGCGATTGAATCAGTAGAAAATGACCTACAGCCCACGTTAGGCGCTGAAATCACCTCAGAGCGAATTGAGGGCGCTATTACTGTGCAATATGCCGAAGGCACTAATACTGGCGCACCAAACTTTCCTTGGTTAAAAGGTTTATTGTCTGGCTTGATTGATGTCTCGGATGGATTTGCCATTAATACATTTGCAATGAGGTAGCCATGAACATTTATCAACGTGGGCAGAGTACAGCATTAAGGATGTTGAAAAAATATGGCGTTTCCTATCAGGCTAAGCGTGATGGTAAGCATTGGGTTGATGATGAGGGGCAGGAACACTTTGAGCCAGAAACGTTATTTTCTGTTGTCGGGGTAAAAACGCAATATAAACCTTACGAAATCGATGGCACGCTTATTCTCTCTACGGATATTAAAATGATACTTCCTCCAGATATTGATATTCAGAAAGGGGATAAGGTGCTTGTCGATGGCGTTTGGTTGCGCGTTCATGAACCGAACCCTGTTAAATCCGCTGATATTATTATCTGCTATCAGTCTCAACTGAGGGCGTGACATGTCAGATCAGTTCATGAAGTCGATTAATATCTTTATCGACAAATCTAACGCAAATATTGAAACGGTTGTCAAAAATACAGGGTTTAAAATATTAGCGAAGCTTGTTGATATGTCACCTGTTGGAAATCCTGAATTATGGGAAGTTAATAGGGTTGCCTCAAACTACAATAAAGCAGTTTTTGAACATAATGAATATCTAAAACAAGATCCTAATAATTTAACACCAAAGCGACGTCAATTAAAAAAGCGTGTTCGTGTTAATGACTCTATGGATATTTATGTTCCTCCTGGTTATACAGGGGGGCGGTTTAGAGGTAATTGGCAGGTGTCATTTGATGCCCCAGCGGAAGGCGAGACGGGGCGCATAGATAAGTCAGGCAATATGACAAAGGCGTTAGGCAACGTTGTTATTGAACAATTTAAGGTAGGAATGAAAGCTATCTATTTCACAAACAATGTGCCTTATGCTTACCGCCTTGAAATGGGGCATTCGAAACAAGCACCTAACGGTATGGTTGCTGTGACTGCTGAGGAATTTAGTCAGTTTTTCAACTCTGCCGTATCGGAAACTAAATCATGAATCAGTCGACAATTAATACTGAAATACGAAAGCTGGTGGCGAGCATTGGCAAGGATTTAAATCTTAAAATCGCATGGCCCAATCTTCCTTTTAATGATATTAACGATCCCTATCTTCAACTCCATGTCATGCCAGCAGAAACGGATAACATCGGGTTATCTCTGGATATGCCTGTTTATCGTGGTGTTATCCAAATTAACGTAGTTGGGAAAGTAGGGGGTGGGGACGCTAAGATATCAACTATTGCTGATGACGTTAAAAACAGATTAGAAAATGGATTAACATTAGGGGAGGGTATCTACATTAACGGAGAGCCTAGCCAGTTCCCTCCAATTTCAGATGAAACAAATTATACCATTCCTATTCGTGCATCCTATCGATGTAATGCAATCCGATAACACCGCTTAATTGCGGTTTTTTTATACCTAAAATAGAGGTTAACAATGGCCTATAACATTCCTAATGGGTCGCGTGTTTACGTCGCAAGTAAATACGATGACGAAATTAAAATTACCGAGGCAACTAATGCCGAAGAAGCCGTACTAACAGTTGATGATGTGGGTGACATTGCTAAAGGCGATATTGTTCATGTTACATCTGGCTGGAAAAAAGCTTCGGGTGCTTTCCGTGTTGCAAGTGTCGCTGAATCTAAAATCACCTTAGAAGGTGTCGATACAAGTGATAAAAATGTGTTTCCTGCTGGTGGCGGTACAGGAACATTAAAGAAAGTATTGTCATGGGAAGTCATGCCACAGGTAATGACACTTTCTACAGAAGGTGGGGAACAGCAAACTCAAGAGGTTCAATTTCTTGAAGATGAGCAGGCAGAAACTATCGATACCTATAAAAATGGTGTTGTACAGGTTTATACCTTTGCTCACGATGCTAAGCTGCCTATCCGTAAATTGCTAACAAAATTGGACGACAGTAAGCAAGTTACTGCAATCCGATTCTTCAATAAACGCGCAGAAGAAGATCGCTATTACACAGCTTCAATTTCATTCCAGCGTGTGCCAAACACTGCTATCAACGAAGTTGAAAACGTAACAGCGCGATTCTCACTTAAATCTGAAATGCAGATTTATACCAACGCATCTTAATCAATAAATACTCACAACAGCCCCGAAACAGGGGCTTTTTAAGGACTGATAATGCCTAAATTTACACTCGTCCCAAATCCAACCTTCAAAGCTAACGTTAAAATTCCTGTTGCCGGCAAAGAAAAGCCAGAAGTAGTTACATTCACATTTAAACATCACTCAGTAAGTGAGCTTGATGGAATGCGAGAAAAACCGATTTCTGAGTTCTTTGAGCAGATTATTGCTGACTGGGCGATCGAAGAGCCATATAACAAAGAAAATTTAAACATATTGTTAGATAACTACCCTTCAGCCTCTCGTGCTATTTCATCAACGTATTACAACGAGCTACTAGGTAACCGCGAAAAAAACTCCTAACGGTCGCCGAGGCGATGTATGGCGGAATGAGTTCAAAAGAATCGGCTGAGTTCGAGCGCGCTTTTGGCTTTCCGCCTGATATTGATGATGTTGAGGTGTGGCCTGATGTTTGGGATTCGTATCAAGTATTTTCAGCTATGAATACACAGTGGCGTGTAGGCATGAATGGTATCACAGGCTTGGATTACAACCCATTAAACCAAATAATGGACTTACTCAACATCAAAGATAGAGCGACCGTTTTTAGCGATCTACGCATTATGGAAGCTAAGGCGTTAGATGTGATGCATAAGAGATCGTAATAATGAGCCGATCAGTGGTAAGCGTAGATTGGTGAGCAGGAAGAGAAAGTAAACAAAGGCATCCGTGCCATTATCAACGAGGGATAAGGGGGTTAGCGTGTGTATACAGCTGCTTATAACTTACAATGCAAGCATGAACAATTAAATTATGCTTGCATATAAATTTAATAATTGTATATAATGCAAGCAGCAAAACAATAAGGATGCTTGCATATGTCAAATAATAAAGAAGATGATTCAAAAAAAGAAGTAAAAGGTAAAGCTAAGGGGGGTATTGCTAGATCTAGGTCACTAACAGCGTCGCAGCGTTCAGCGCAAGCTAAATCTGGGGCAATTGCTAGGTGGGGATATAAAGCCACACATATGGGAAATTTTAAAGATTTGTTTGGTATTGATGCTGAATGTTATGTTCTGAATGATGATAAGAAAACTCCAGTGGTAACAAAGACAGGTCTTGCCGAGCTTCTAGGCCTTGGTCATCACGCTAGAGATGTAGATCAGGTTTTGTCGTCAAAGTATATGAGTGATTTCCGTGATCTGGAATTAATGGAAAAAATGAAAAATCCCTTTAAATTTCAATTCACTTCGAAGTCTAAAACAGTGCATCAAGCTCATGGTTATGACATATCTGTAATAGTTGATATTGGTAAGGCCTTGATAGAAGCTAGGGAGGCCGGATCTCTCCCGACAGCTAGGTTGGGAGCTGCAAATGCATCTCAAAAGTTGATTAATGCATCAGCAAAATCAGGAATCACAGGCGTTGCTTATGCTTTGGCTGGATACAGACCAGAAGTTCAGGAAGTAATTGACGCATTCAAAGCCTTTGTTAGGGAGGAAGCTAGGCAGTATGAGAAAGAGTTCCCTGATGAACTATATGAGGCATGGTACAAAATATATCAATTAAACAGGCCAGAGAGAGGAAGACCTTTTTTATTCAGTAAGCTAACAAATGAACAAATTTATATACCCCTGGCAAAAAGTAACGGAAAAATCCTTGATTTAGCCAGAAAGAATAAAGATGAAAATGGGAAAAAAGGGGATAAAATTCATCAGTTTTTAGCTGAAGTTGGGGTGAAAGCTCTAAAACAACAGATTGGTAAAGTTCTTGCTGTGTCTGAGTTATTTGATGATAAAGAGTCTTATGAGGCGGCTTTAATGAAAGTAAATAAAGCATAATTGAATAAGCAGTATAAATCAACCCACTCCGGTGGGTTTTTTGTTGCCTGAAATCTACAACCTATTGATATAGTTTGATTATAGCGAATCGCGAGAATTGATAGCCCATCCTTGGGCGTTACTACTATTGTTATGCAATTAACGGAGTGTTTAAAATATCTCCGCTTTTCTCACCTTGCATAACTTGGGTGCGTAGACGGAAGTTTTGCAGTAACTCAATAAGCGCATTAGAGTCACGTTGTAATTTTTGAATGTATTCAACACTGACAACGTTATGACCATCAACGCTAACTACTTGTTGCTTTTCATTTTTATAAGAAACCAACCATCTTCCCTCTTTGGGTATGGTTACAGTGATTGAGTTTTGATTTGGCTCAAAAAGTATATTTTCTTCCTGTTTAGGAATGTATTCACCCTCAAGAACGAACTTGTGAATATACTCAACCGCATCGGGTATCTGATCTGCTGTTAGCTCTTCAATGCTACTAACATTAAATTTCTGGTGAACAAGAGAATAGGCTTCTGGGTACATAATGCCTTTCTTACTAACCAGTAGATTAACAGCATTCTTTAATGGGTTGCGTTCTTGAACAGTTGATTTGTGTTTTTTCTTAACTTCACCAGTAGTCCAATATTCATAAAGTACGTCGTCACACTCTTCTTGATACTTGATTACTTTATCGCGGATCTCTGGTTTTACCTTGTTAGGGCTGATAGTGTGAAGCCAGCCTGCAAGTTTACGGAGAGCTAGGCAAATCATATTGCGCTCCTTGCCGTCTGCGGCAACTATCACGATTTCCGTGATGGTTGATTTAAATCGTTGTTTTATCTTCTCAAATTGAGATTGCCAAGTTAATCCCATACCTTCGACGATAGGTTTCATCGGTACATATGGCTGACCTTTATAATTCACAACATATAAATTGTTACCGTGGAAAGGTACATTGATAGTTGATATAGTATTCATGGTTCGTTTCCTAATTTTTCGAATCAAACTAGAAGCCCTGACTATTGCAAGTAGTTAGGGCTTCGCTATTTTACATGCTTAAAAGTCATAGACAGTCATCATTAATCATGTAAAATATATCTTATACTCAAAACAACACTTGTCAATACTATTGATGACTAATTATGATTAAAAATAACTCTATTGCAAAAAGACTAACTGAACTAAGGGCGCAAAAAGGCTTGTCACAAAGTGAGCTTGCCGAATTGTCAGGTGTGGCACCGGCTCAAATATCTAGATATGAATCAGGTATTAATGTGCCAAGAGCCCACATTATTGCCAAATTAGCGAAAGCTCTTGGTGTTCAGTATTCATTTCTAGAGAACGGATTTTCTATGGATGGTGAGAATCTTTTAACGCAAATGTCCATGAATAAAGACAATACTGCAACAATATCACTTGAACTGGATAATGAGACCCTAGAGATTGCTAAAAAATCGGCAGAAATCAGAGGAATATCATTAGAAGATTATTTGAAGTGGCTTCTAGTGTATGGGATAACAGGCCCTAAATAACGAACATTCTTGATAAATTAAAACAATAGGGTGGTTTAGTGGGTAATAAAAAAGATAGTGGAAATTTCCATCTTTGCTGTAAATAAGATCAGTAACACCTTGCTTAAAACAAATGGTTAAATGTATTCACATTTTACTAATAAGTGTTGCTCATGAATACAGAAAGAATAGCTTTTTTACACCCATATAATCCTAGTGATGATGAGTCTCCGTTACTGTCTTTTGATTGTGACGAAATACCTGTTGTGCTTGATTTCCATTTCAAGGTGTTCATGTTAGACCTTAAGGATGATGAGCCAATATCTCTTCAAAATAGGTTGTTTAGGATTGATGGTGAAAAAATAACTCCAATTTGTGATCCGAAATCGATATTAATTAAGGTAAAGGATACACAAGGGAAGCCTAATGAAGTAATGGCATCCATAAAACTCACCTTTGAAAAATGTAAATTTATAGAAGAAGGAACCTACTTTATTGAGTCATCATTTATAAAAAATGCAGAGATGATAAACAGCAATAGAGCTTATTTCAAAGTGAGTAAAACAAATGAATAATCAAGCCATTGACTCTAAGTTAAGTAGAAATAGGTTAAGAATAGTAAAGCCTAATGAAAGGGTTGAGGATTTTTGTACTACTATCTATGGTGGCAGTGGTGGAGGTGGAGATATGGAAGCTAGAATTGCAAAACTAGAAGCAAATGTAGAAAGCATTCAGGCCACATTAACTGATATTAAATCAGACATGAAAACGTCTAAGGGTGATATAAGCACCTTAAAATCTGACACTGCGGTAATTAAGTCTAATTATGCCACAAAGCAAGATATTGAAGGTGTAAAAACAGAAGTTCAAAAGGCAATATCAACACAAACTAAATGGCTTATGGCTACTATATTTATTGCCTTAGGTGCGGGAATTACCATAGCTAAATTACTTTTCTAATTTGCTCCCATTTGCGACTACACTCGGCTACCATTAAGAAAACTAAATAAAGAACTGAGAGGACGGGATGAGACAACTATTATTAATTATTGTTATTTTAATAGCAGGATTTTTGATTTATGGCGCAATTATGTCATCTTCACCAGAAAGCAAAGAAAAATCAAAAGACCGAAATGCAATAAGTTATTGTTGGAAGGAGTATGATAAAAAATCTCTTTCTGACGAACAAAAACGATTTATTGCTAGTTCATGTGAAAAGATGGAATCTGATTTTCGCTCTCGATATGGCGTGAATCCTTAGTTAAATAAATTAATAACATTATCAATAACCACCTTCGGGTGGTTTTTAATTATCTAACGTTTGCTTTGTTTTGCATTTACATCGAGCTATCATAAATGAATAAGTAAAAATTTAGTGAGGGCTACATGAAAGGTTTCGGATGGGTATTGCTTGTTATAGGTATTTTGGCAGCATTTGCCGCTTTTAACATGGATGTCAGTGTGGCAACTAGCTATGGAGGTAGGGTAAATAATTTCGGGCTGATGGCGCAAAGGCAGAATTATATTCTAATTAGCTGTTTTGTTATTTTTTGCGGGCTAATGATGGTCATATTTGGTGGTAGAAGAACAATTGAGTCAGGCCAAGTTAAATGTCCATTCTGTGCGGAATTCATAAGTAACGAAGCTATTAAGTGTAAGCATTGTGGTAGCGATTTATCAGAACATAAAAGATTACAGAAAGAAAAAGAGACTAACTTAAAAATAAAATTCAATGCCATTAATTATGATCAAACAGAACTGTACGATACTTCATCCGGAAAAGCTGTTCTAAATTATGAAAAATTGGCTAAACTTGTTCAGCGGATTAAATTTGAGGATGAAGATATTTCCGGTGAAGCACTGCTAGCTAGACAGAAGTTTAATATTGAAACAATTCAGTCACGTCTACCTAAAGAAATAAAAAAAGAGTTTAGAGACAAAGCGAGTCAATTAATATTAGATTCATTTATAAAATCAGACAAATTAGGGGAATTACATTATAGATTTATTTCCATAGATAATGGAAATTATCGAATAAATAAGGATGAAATTAAGAAGTTTGCTGAACATTTAATTTCTAAGTTGCCTTATGGTCACGATGTATTCACTGATTTTAACGATGAGATATCTAAGGCAATGAAATCTATACCTAGCGATGTTAGGGGAGATTTTATGAGCAATCTGCATCATTTTGTTTATGGTAAATAATAGAGAACATTCACAAACAAGCCACCTTCGAGTGGTTTTTTTATATCTGGAGGAAATTAAATGGCAGATATAGCAACAATATCATTAAAGGCTGATACGTCAGATCTGGAGCGTGGCACACAAAAGTTAAAGGAATTCGGCGATACGGCAGAAAAGGTAAGCGGTTCTTCGCGAAATTTAAATGACCAGTTTAATAGAGGGGTTGATCATCAAAAGAGAGCAGCCGACGCGATAAAGAGGCAAAAGAAAGAACTTGATGACTTATTAAATTCAATAAATCCAACCAATAAAGCATTTGATGCGCTTGATAAAGCTACTCAAAAATTAATAGAAGCAAATAAAAAAGGGATATTACCAAAGGATCAGTTTGCAGACTATAACGCCATACTTGAGCAGACTAGGGATAAATTAACACGTGTTAGCATGTCTCTTACAGCTGAAGGGCAGGCGCTGTTAGCTCAAGAGGCGGCAACAAATAGAGCCAAGCGAGCTGCTGATGATTTTTTAAATTCACTGAAAAATCAAACTGAAATCATAGGAAAAACGAGGACAGAGATTTTAGAGTTAAAAGCGGCTCAACTTGGCGTGTCGCAACAAGCTGCGCCGATGATCAACAGGCTAAAAGAGCAAGAAAAAGCCTTTATGAATGGCTCAATCACCATTGACCAATATCGAAACGCTATGCGGCAATTGCCAGCCCAAATGACAGATATTGTTACGTCATTAGCATCAGGAATGCCAGTCTGGATGGTGATGATACAACAAGGTGGACAGATAAAGGACTCATTTGGTGGTATTGGAAACTCGTTGAAGGCGCTTGCATCGATAATTACTCCAACAAAGATTGCTATTGCAACAGCAACAACTGCATCACTAGCCCTGGCTTACTCTGCTTATAAAGGATCTCAAGAATTTGCTGAGTTTAATAAGCAATTGATAATGACGGGACGTTACGCTGGCAAAACAGCCTATGAATTAAATCAATTATCTAAAACTTTAGTTGGGAACTGGATTACTCAGGGTGACATGGCCTCAGCTCTAACTAAAGTGGTGGGTAGTGGGCGTTTTCAAGGAGACCAGATTTTGTTGGTGGCAAGGGCTGCAGCACAAATGGAGCAATCCACCGGAAAATCAATAGATGAAACAATAAACCAATTTAAGAGGCTAAAGGATGATCCTGTAAATGCTATTTTAGAATTAGATAAAACATTGCATTTGTTGACTGCGTCTGAATACGAGCACATTAAGTCATTAGAAATAGCAGGAAAAACACAAGAAGCTTCTGAGTTTTCAATTAAAAAACTGTCAGAGGAAACTGATAGAAGAACTAGATCTATGAATCAAAATATAGGTTCATTAGAGAGAGCATGGAATGATGTTGCAACCGCAATAAAGAATGCAGGAAATGCTTTAAAAAATATTGGTAAACCTCTTTCCGATGCGGAGGCGTTAGCTGAGATAAACGACAGAATAAAAGAATGGGAAAATGCTGGATTTTGGCATGGAACCAAAGAACAAAGAGAAAATATGATTCGCAACTTAAAGGAGCAACAAAAGATTTTAAGTTTCGTCGTATCTTCTCATGAAGGTTATGAAAAAGCACAAAACAAATCCAAGGAGGCGGATGAAAAAAGAAAAGAATCAATTAGAGAATATAATAAATTATTAGAAGATACTGCAACTAACGCTCAAAAAAGAACAGCGGCCCTAAATAAGCTATGGGAGCAAGTTAGAAGAGACCCTGAATTTTGGACTGAAGATAAAAGGAAGTTAGCAGTACAAAATATAAATAATAAATTTAAAGATAGAACATCTAAAACCCCAACCTACCGACCAGATTATGGTACTAGAGTAGACGAATCAGCAAATCAAGCCCTACTATCCCTGCAAGCACAATTGAAGGTGCTAAAAGAGCATAAAACAGTCAGTGATGTGATTAGCTCTGAGCGTAAAAAGCTGTGGGATATGGAGGCGAAAATATCAATCCTTGAGGAGGCTCAGAAAACAAGACAGTTAACCAAGGACGAAAAGGCGTTGCTTGCTAAAAAGGACTACATTCTTGCTTCTCAAGAAGCATTGGCCATAGCTGGTGATGATGTTGAGCTTCAAAAGCAAAAAAATAGAGAGCTAGACCAACAGAACAAATGGATGGACAACCTTAATGCAAAAATAAAAGCATTGAGGGAAGGAGCAGGGCTATCTAGCCGATTGCAACAAAGAGAAAGCGCATTAAATCAAGCTGACACTCCTGAAAAAAAGGACAAATTAAAGGAATGGTACGCTGAAGAAGACGCTATTCGTGCTAACTGGGAGTTAGGCGTTAAGAAAGGCTTTGCTGAATTCCAAGATCAGGCAACAAACGTTTACGGTAACGTAGCTCAAATTAGTCAATCAGCATTTCAGGGCATGAGTAACAGTCTCTCTGATTTTGTATTGACGGGCAAAGCTAATTTTGCTGACTTCACTCGCTCATTCTTAGAAATGACCACCAAGATGTTAATGCAGATGGCTATGCTAAATGCTATGAAAGCGGCATTTGGTGGTAGTGCGGTAGGTAATTTCTTTGGATTTGCAAGTGGTGGTTATACAGGCGATGGTGGAAAACATGATCCAGCGGGTGTAGTACATAAAGGCGAGTTCGTCTTTACCAAGGAAGCAACGCAACGATTAGGTATTGCCAACCTTTATCGACTAATGGATGCAGGAAAGCGAGGTTATGCTTCAGGTGGTCATGTCGGTGGTTCAGCGCCAATGTCGGTTACACAGCCAACAGCATTTATCGCTCGCAATCCTCAAATTGCTAGTGGTGGAAACGTACAGATTAATTTAGGAGATATTAATATTGAAAATGGACAACAGCAACAGCCGTCAAGTAATCAAGCCAATGCTTCATCATTAAAGCGTGAATTCCAGCAAATGGTGGAAAGTGGGGTTAACAATTTACTTAGAAACCCAGCATCTGCATTATCAAGAACAATCAAAGGCAATTAAGAGAGGTAGTTATGAAAATCAAAGTAGAGTTCCCATTGTTATCAAACAAATTTTCAGGAGTGGAAATTACAGGGGATGTAAAAAGATATGGCATTGGGGCCATAAAAATAAGTGAAAAACCTATATTAACGTCAGAAATTACAGTAATGGAGATAGTGGGAAATAATACCCCAGATGAAGAACCAAAGTTACAATTTAAGTACACAGAGGATTATAACCCAAATGAAACATTTGCTTCATTTATGGGGAGAGCGGAAAAATATGCAAGAACCATGATAGATCGCATAAAGGCGGCACAGTAACCGCCTTTATAATATGGTACTAATTATGTAAATGTGACTGAATGATACCAAACGCCTCGATAGTTACAGGACTATCATGCGATACTTTATTTAATTCACTAATAAGTTTTTCTTTTTCAATATCAGACATATTCCTAATCATTACTTGAATTATATACTCTAAAGCAAGAGTACGTGTTTGAAGGGTCTCTATGTCTTTAGCCATTTCACTAACTAACATATTCAATTCTCCATCGAAGTAAGTCAGCCATTCCTTCGGTAAGTTTCTCTGGGCTGAATATATAAAATAACCTAATGGATATTTATTAATATCCTGATATTTGATCAGGCGGCTTTGTGTCGCCTTTTTTTATTGGAGTAACCAATGGAAGAGTTTAAATGGCGAACACAAATACAAGATTCGCCAAGCGGTGAGTTCAAGCATCGTATTAAAGAAGTTGAATTTGGAGATGGTTACAAACAAGTTGCTGGTGATGGTATTAATCCAGAATCTCAAACGTGGCCATTCTCTTATATGGGATTGAAAGATGAGGTGATGCTTATTTTTAAATTCATTCGGCAACACACAGTAAAATCATTTATTTGGACACCTCCATTTGGTGAAAAAGGGCTTTATCGAGTTAAAGCTGATTCAATATCGATGATCCCCATATCTGGTGGAGTAATGAAATTGTCAGCTACGTTTGAACAGGCATTTAGCGCATGAATATCACAGCAGATGTACAAAAATTAGAGCCGGGTAATAAGGTTCAATTAATTGAGGTGGATGGCAGTGAGTTTGATGGGCCCATTCTTCGCTTCCATGCTTACAATCTACCTCATACACCAGAAGAGATAGAGCAATCTAATGGTGATATCAAGCCAAAACCAATTTGGTGGCAAGGCAATGAATACGGGGCATGGCCTTATGAAGTTGAAGGAATGGCAAAAAATAGTGATGGTAGTCCAGCGAGACCATCTCTAAAGGTTGCCAATATAGATGGCTTAATTTCATCTCTATGTCTTCAGTTTGACGACATGGTGCAAGCCAAAGTGACTATTTATGAGACATTTGCTCACTATCTTGATGCTAAAAACTTTCCTGAGGGAAATTCAACAGCTAATCCAGACGAATGCTTTAAACAAGTTTATTACATCGATCGTAAAACTAATGAGGTGGCTGGCGAATCCGTAGAGTTCGAGCTGTCTAGCCCGTTTGATTTGCAGGGAGTAATGATACCCGTTCGACAAATTCATAACCTTTGTTATTGGTGCATGAAAGGCGATTATCGTAGTGGTAATGGGTGCTCATATTCAGGGAGTAAATATTTTGATGAGAGAGGAAACCCTGTTGATGATCCTGCGCTAGATAGTTGTGGTGGACTTATTAGTGATTGCAAAAAACGCTTTGGTGAGAATGAGCCATTAGATTTCGGAGGGTTTCCTGCTGCGGGGTTAACGAGATGATCACAAAAAAATTAAGGGAATCGATATTTCAACATGTAAAAGCTGAATATCCAAAAGAAGCTTGCGGAGTTATCTGTCAGAAAAGTCGAGTTAAAAAATACTTTCCTTGTAGCAATCTTTCAGATAGTCCAACAGAGCATTTTGAGCTTTCTCCAGAGGATTACGCCCTTGCTGAGGACTGGGGAGAGCCAATAGCAATTGTGCACAGCCATTGTGGAGATGGTGTAACGACTCAACCTAGCGAAATAGATAAACTACAGTGTGATGCGACAGGATTACCTTGGGTGATCGCATCATGCCCAGAGGGTGATATTCGAATTATTTACCCTCGAGGTGAACGAGAATTAGAAGGACGGCCTTTTGTGTTGGGCTATGCTGATTGCTGGTCGTTAATTATGGACTACTACCACCAAAAACACGGTATTGAGTTACATAACTACAGCGTTGATCGGTATTGGTGGGAAGAAGGCGAAAACTTGTATATGGATAATTACCAAAAAGCAGGTTTTGTTGATATTGCTGGTGAGCCGAAAGAGGGTGACATGATCATCATGCAAGTGCAAGCCGATGTACCTAATCACGCTGGTGTGATTATGAATGGCATGTTACTTCACCATCTTTATGGTCAACTCAGCAGGTTGGTTCCTTACAGTGATTATTGGCGAGATAGAACCGTAAAAATTGTGCGGAGGAAAGAGTTTGTATGAGCCTAAAAACAATACGTCTATATGGTGTTCTTGGCGCAAAGTTTGGGCGTGAACACAAATTAGATATAGATTCACCTCGCGAAGCAATTAAGGCGCTCTCCGTGCTTTATGATGGGTTTGAGCCGTTTCTTGCTAATGCACACCTGAAAGGGCTGGAGTTTGCCGTATTTAAAGGTAAGCGCAACATTGCTGAAGATGAATTATATCTTGATACCACAGAAGAGATCCGCATAGCGCCAGTGATAAAAGGTAGCAAGCGTGGTGGGTTTTTCCAGACTATTTTAGGCGTAGCCATGATTGGTGCTGCCATGATGTTAGGTCCTGCAGGTTGGGCTGCATTCGGTGCGGGTGGTTTTGCTGGTGGTGCTTTAGCTATGGGCGGGGCAGCAATGGCGCTAGGTGGCGTAGTGCAAATGCTGTCACCTCAGCCGCGTGGCTTATCTGTGCGTCAAGACGCCGACAATAAACCTTCATACGCCTTTGGTGGTGTTGTAAACACAACCGCACAAGGAAATCCAGTTCCTTTACTTTATGGACTAGATAGGCGAGAAGTGGGTGGAGCGATAATCTCTGCAGGGATTTACACAGAAGATCAGCAATAACATAAACGAATTTCAGAATAGCCACTATGTGGCTTTTTTTATGGGTGAAATATGGAATTAATTCATGGTGCAAAAGGTGGTGGCGGTGGCGGACATACGCCCACGGAATCACCAGATAGCTTACTTTCTGAATCAACAGCTAAGATTTTATTGGCTATCTCAGAAGGTGAAATTGCTGGTGGCTTAGACGATACTCGTATTTTTCTTGATGATACACCGATTGGCAATGCGGACGGTACTAAGAATTTTGAGGGTGTCACTTGGGAATTTAGACCGGGTAGTGAACACCAAGAATACATTCAGGGTATCCCATCAGTAGATAGCGAAACATCGGTAGGGTTGGAATTAAAAGACGATCAGCCCTATGTGCGGAGCATTAATAACACTCAGCTATCTGCTGTGCGCATTAGACTATCTGTTCCTCAATTGTTTCAACAACACGATAACGGGGATACTACAGGCTATAGAATTGAATATGCTATTGACTTATCTACAGATGGTGCTGGATATAATGAAGTATTAAAGTCTGCTTTTGATGGTAAAACGACCAGCGAATACCAGCGAACACACCGCATTGACTTACCCAAGGCAAATACAGGTTGGCAGATCCGTGTCCGACGATTAACTAAGAATCAGAATACAGCCAGAATTGTTGATAAGGTTACTATCTCTGCTGTTACTGATGTTATCGATGCTAAATTGCGTTATCCAAATACGGCCCTATTGTTTATTACTTTCAATGCGCGTCAATTTAATAACCGCATCCCTAAAATTAGCGTTCGCCCAAAAGGTGGCTTGCTTATCAAAGTGCCCACGAATTATGACCCGATTAATCGGGCCTATTCAGGCGTATGGGATGGCACCTTTAAACTTGCAGCAACCAATAACCCGGCATGGGTATTTTATGATTTAGTACTCAATAATCGCTACGGCTGTGGTGACCGGATCCAGTCTTCTCAGGTTGAAAAGTGGGACCTGTATAAGATTGCGCAATATTGTGATGAATTGGTACCCGATGGGCATGGTGGTGATGGTAAGGAGCCTCGATTCCTGTGTGATGTTTATATTCAATCGCAAGAATCGGCATACCAAGTACTGAGAGATATAGCGGCTATTTTTCGTGGTATGACATTTTGGGCTGATAACAAGGTTAATGTTGTCGCTGATATGCCAGATAGTATTTTTAGAACGTTTACTAATGCCAATATTGTTGGAGGTAAGCCTACCTATTCAGGAGGTAGTCAGCAAAATCGATATACGCAAGCATTAGTTTCCTACACAGACACCAATGACCACAGTAATGATGCGATTGAGGCTGTGGCCGATATTAAACTACAGCGTCGTTACGGAGTACGCAAAACTGAAATATCAGCGATAGGTTGCACTCGACAGACGGAGGCTAACCGTAGAGGTCGCTGGGCGTTACTCACCAATGCTAACGACAGAGTTATTAGTTTTGCGACAGGATTAGAGGGGGCAATACCTTCTCCTGGTCATATCATTGCTGTTGCCGATTCTACATTGGCTGGAAGAGATAATGGTGGACGTATATCGCGTGTAGAAGGCAGAAAAATAACACTTGATCGCAGAGCCAATATTAAAGCTGGTGATAGGTTGATTGTTAATCTGCCAAACGGGCGCTCAGAGGGAAGAACCGTATCACTGGTTGCTGATAATATCATTACAATTTCAACGGAGTACTCACAGGAACCAGAGAAAAACGCAGTTTGGACAGTTGATGCTGATGATTTAACATTACAACTTTATCGGGTCGTTAATATTACTGATAATGGCGATAATACATACACTATTACTGGCGCAATCCATAACCCAAGCAATTACGATCACATTGACTCTGGCGCAAGAATAGGTGAGCGTCCAATCACCATTGTTCCACCGAGTGTGCAAGCACCACCTAAAAACATTCGTATATCATCCTATTCTCAGGTTAATCAAGGTATTTCATTTATTACTCTGCGTGTTGATTGGGATGCAGTTGATAATGCCATTACCTATGAGGCTCAATGGCGGAGAGATAATAATAACTGGGTATCAATGCCAAGAACATCAACATGTGGGTTTGAAGTTGATGGCATTTATGCTGGTCGTTATCAGGTGAGAGTTCGTGCGATAAATGCGTCTGAAATATCCAGTGTATGGACTAATGCGCCAGAAACAACACTGACAGGAAAAGTAGGGAGCCCGCCTAAACCTGTAAACTTTAGAGCTTCACCGCTCGTATTTGGCATTAAGTTAGGCTGGGAATTTGGTGAAAACACCAGTGATACGTTAAAAACGGAAATTCAGTACAGCAAAACCAATAATGGTGAAGGTCTGATGCTGTTATCTGATGTTCCTTATCCCTCAAAAACCTATGAAATGGCAGGGTTATCAGCAGGTTTAACGTTTTATTTTAGAGCAAGACTGGTAGATAAAATAGGTAATCATTCCGAATGGACTGAGTTTATTCTGGGAGAATCTGAGTTTGATGCTAGTATTATTCTTGAAGAATTAGCGGGGCAAATCAGCCGAGACCAACTCGCACAAGACTTATTGGGTGAAATTAACAGTAAAGCTAACCAAATCGATATTACTGAATTACATGAGTTAATGAGGATAAATCACGACAAGCTTTTAGAAGAGTCAATGAGGCATGGCGCGACAATCGAAGAAAGTGAAAAAAAACTAGAGGAGGCAGAAAAATTACTGGCTGAGCGGATTAACCAAGTTTCAACGGTAACAGAGGCTCAGGCCGCCGCAATTAAACAAGAGCAACAAGCACGTATTGAGACTGATAAAACCGAAGCACAACAACGCCAATTCTTAGCCACTCAACTTCGTGGTGATTATACCGGTAATGATTTATCGAAAGTCACCGCAGGACTCATTTCCGCAGAGAAACAAGCACGTGTTACAGGCGACCAAGCAGAAGCGAAAGCCCGACAATCACTGGAAACACGGATGAATGGGAATGTTTCAGCGATTAATAAATCATTAGGAACCCTCACCTCGAAACAGCAAGCACAAACGCAAGAGATTTCAACACTCAATTCAACTCTAAAAGGGAAAGCTGATAGCAGTGCAGTAAATGCGTTAAATACGCGAGTAACTAATCTCGATGGCAAAGTGACGTCCGCAACCTTTCAGGTACAAACGTTATCCAGCAAATTAGAGACGGTAAAAGCTGATTTAACGGGATCTGTGGTGGTGGATTTAGATTTATCTAAACTCAATGAAAACACCTATTATCCGATTATTTTGCCATTAGTAACTTCTCGACGTTATGCCTTTAAGGTTTTTAGGACCTTAGGGCAATATAGAGACAATAAACCGAGCTATGCGACTCACAATACCAAAGGTTTTGCCATGATTGTGGAATGGCAAGTCAGTGGTTCTGGATGGGGAACCCAGTCTGAAAACCGCATCATTGATAATTTTGATTGGAAATGGACAAATCAATCCCCTGTGATGGGGCCAGCTCAATTAACGAATGGCTCTGTGGAATATATCTATTTGCGAGGAGGAGCAAAATATCAGCTTACTAAGCATAAAAGTGTAAACCATCAAATCATCACCAGCACTTACACCAACAACAAGCAATCGGTGGCACCAAAAGGGTTTGTGGTGAATGACGTGCCTAAATCTAGCGAACAGAAAGCCAATGCAACGGCGAATGCGGTAAATCAACTTGAAACTAAGGTGACTGAGGTTTCAGGTAAAGTGACCTCTACCGCCCAGCAGGTCACTCGCTTAGAAAGCCAAGTGGGTACAAGTTCAGCCAAAATCGAACAAACTTCGAAAGTGGTCACAGACATAAATGGCAAAATTTCGGCATCATGGACAATGAAAGTTCAGCAAGATAGCAAAGGGAATAAAGTCATTACGGGCATTGGCTTAGGGTTTAATGCACAAGGAAATAGCCAATTTCTGGTCAATGCCCAAAACTTTGCGGTGATATCGTCATTAAATGGCAAAGTGGTGACACCGTTTATCGTGAAGAATGGACAGGTGGTTGTTAATGAAGCTTTTATTGGTGATGCAACTATTACCAGTGCAAAAATAGCTAATGTATTGCAATCAACCAATTTCAGCCATGCAAACAAGGTGGGCTATCAACTTAATATGCGCACTGGTGAAGAAATTAAATATGGGAATAACGCTCAGGGGTACTGGATTGAAACAAACATATTAAAACGTTTGTTTGATAAAAAAGGCACAATGCGTATCAGAATGGGGATATGGTAATGGGCATGGGTTTAGAAATATATGATGAGAAAGGGCGACTCATTATTGGAGAAGACACTATTATACCGCGCCACTTGGGGCAATTTGACCTTCCTTTGTCCCAATATGGATCTCTTACTATTCCTGAGATTTCCTTAGGAGGTGAGGTTGTTTGCCATTTCTGGCTACGGTATCGCTCTCGATGGAGTGGTGAATTTCATGTAGATAAGCCTAATGAGAGAACAGAGTACTCCATATCTGGGAACACGTTAAATTACCGCGTTGATTACAATATCTATCGCTGGGAGAACAATGGCTCTGGTGGTGGGCAGACACAAGCGAATGACTCATTCTCAAGTCATGTTGTCGTATGGGTGGTGTGAAATGGTTGGTGTAGAAATTTACACAAATAATAGGCTGATACAATTAACCGATAAACTCGAAACAATATGTGTTTTGAGAAAAGCAACTCCTGATGAACTAACGTCATCATCAGGCCCTCATGATAGCTATCCGAGAATCTATGCGTTAAATAGCCAATGGATGGTTGCTCCGATTTCCAAGGTAAGCATACCTCAACACGGAGTTGGTCTTGAAGTTTATGATGAGCAAGGGAAAATGAAATTTTCATCTCTTGCTAAGTTGGTCTGCTTTGAGAAATATTATGATATCAATACGGGGAGCGCTGGCAAAGGCTCATTAAGAATCGCAGGCAAAAGTGGTCATCGGTATGGCATGATTAAGACTCGCTCTATGGGGTATTTTCATAATACAAACATACGAAGCTACATAGACCCTGACACGTGGGATGAAGTTTGGACATTCAAAAGATATAGCGAGCGTTATGTCTTGGTTGATGATGTGGGAGGGTTAACATTTGAGTATCGATACGAGTTCTTAGGAGAAGAGGATGGCTGGATAAGTATGCCTCCGAGTCGAGAAGGTTCTGGATTAATGGAACAAGGGCTTATGATAGACGTTTCAATGTTAGAAGATTAAATACCGCACTAATGTGGTTTTTTTGTATCTAAATTTTAGGAAATAAATCATGATATACACAACAGGCACTGTTAGCACAGTGTCAGGGTCTGCTATTGTCTCTGGCACAGGTACCATTATTTTAATTAAAAATGGTAATGCTAATTTTATTTATATGGTGGACAGGGTTAATAGCGATACAGAATTAGTCATTTCACAACCGGCTACATTTACCGTAAAAAACACTAGTTACAGCATTAATCTCACTGAGCCGAACTCATACAGCGACGCTAATAATCGTATGACCGCTATTGCATCAGATATTACGTAGTTCTTAAACGAGCAACGAGTTACGCTCGATGGTGTTAAAAAAGTGCTGGGGGATATTAGTAAAAAGTTAGATAAAAGTGGTGTGGACCTTTTAGGGATTTCGAAGTGCGATTACACGTAATACACAAATGGCTTATTGTGTGTTTCGACAAAAATCCACCTTAAAGGCGAGCGCTATTGGTCTTTGCCGACAATATTATCGCATTTAGATAAGTGTGTTGTGTTTTATCATACCACCAACCCTCAAGCGGAAGTGAGCTATTTAGCGCATAAAAAGCAATTATACAGTTCAGCCCAAACAGACATTTATGTGTATGTATTCGTTTCAGGAATGGTTTTGACCCCGAAGAAACGTTGGGGGTTATCACTGTACAGTGAAGATGGAGCACGGGTCTTTAATACGGACTATCTGCCTTTTACCCGAGGAAAATCAATGGAATTGTTATTACGGGAGGGGAGTGTAGAGACTCCATATAGCTTGCCTTTAGTCTGTGCAACAAGTCAGTTTGTGAATGCGTCTTATCAGGATGACCATATTGATTGGGCCAAGCGCAATACGGGGATACGTTTTCGGGGAAAACAGATTTTTGTGAGCGAACGAATACGTGATGCTCATCGGCAACATCATGTAGAGCAACGTATTCCCTTTTATGTCCTCAATGGTTCACATTATTTTTAGTCAAAAATGTGAATGATATAAAATATTTAAGTAGTACTAAGTTTTTATTCTGTGTAACTATAAATGGGTGTGTATTGATATATTATTTATTTAATATGTAATAAATAGTTAGTCTATTTTATTTCATCGTAAAGTCGTCTCGGCTGATAATACTGTTTTTGCCCATGAAATTGCCTCAGCTTTGGCTATATTGTGGGTTGGTAATAAACTTTCAGGTTTAACTTCTAATATTGAGGCGATAGCAAATATATGCTCTACGGTGAATTTAATGTGACCATTTTCTAATCGAGAAAAATGTTGTTGACTTATTCCAAGTAAGTATCCCATTTGTATACCGGTTAATTTTAGTTCTTTTCTTTTTTGTTTTATTTTTTTACTGATGATGTAATTCAATGTATTCATGATATTGTCCCGATTATAAATATCTTGCAACTAAACTGGATAGAGCAAAAAGTTATAAGATTAATTTAGTTTAAATAAAAAAATTTTTTTAGCTATAAAAAATATGGTTTTTATATTGTTTATTTCATCTTATGAAGGTGATAGGTGCGTTTTTTTGTTTTTTTTCAAGTGGTTGTGTGGTTTTTGTGTGGTGATTATTTATTCGATAATTCAATATTGTGTTAATAATGAAATTATAGATTATATAATTAATAAAATTTTTTGCTTGTTTATTGGTCACCTTACTCTTTTTTACTATTTATCAAATGATAAATTGCCTATAAATGATATTGACTTCTATTATCATTTTGTTCTGCTTTGTTGGGAGATATTTATACTGGTTATTTCTATTTTTGGTATATAATTATAATAAAAAATTAACTTTAATATTAAAAATAAAATGAAATTTTTGAATGTCATTTTTTATTATTGATTATGTCTTTAATGTATTGTATTAATATTTTGTTCATCAGGTTTTCATTTGAAAATCTTAACATTACGTTTATTAAAATTTAGCCCGTATTTATACGGGTTTTTTTTATGAATATCAGTTTTTTTACTAATATCATTGCGAATTTAATTGTAATATATAGCTAAAAATTTAAGAAAATTAGTGAAGATTTCTATTGAATTATAATCACATTATAATTTTTAAAATTTTAGTTAATTACAGTGTGGTTTGAGGTTAATACAAAAATATCTGATATAAAGTATATTGCTTAGTGCTGATATTGATTATTTAATCAAATGATTGTGTTGTTATATCCTTTCTTAAGTTAAATAATTAGTTTTTTTGTGTAAATAAAATAATTTTAATAAAATTAAAAAACAACTAATATCATTGTTAAAAGATTATAAGATTTAATTAATGTAAGAATATTTACTTTGTAAATTTTATCATATAGCATTTCCTTCTTTAATGTTATAACTCATTGGGTTTATTTCTTTATTTATGAATTTTATATTGAATTTTAAATTCAGATTTTGTCTATTATTTATTCTGTTTCTGAGTTTTCATAGTATTGCGAATGACGATTATAATAAAAAAAGTAACAATTTGATAACTGAGGCTCAATTGGTTGAGGATCCTACTCTATTATTACGATTATTTATTCCTGCATTAATAAGAAATGATGTAGAAGGTGTTGGGTTATTACTTTCTATTTATGAAAAACAAAAAAAGCAAGAAGATGATGAATTGTTAATATGGGGTAATGCTATTATTGCTCGTAAGAATAAACAATTAGATAAGTCAATATCATTATATAGAAGTTTGGTGTCTAAAAATCCTAAATTAATATTTGCTCGATTACAGTTAGCAATTGCATTATTTGAAAATAAAGAGAATGAGGCGGCATTAGAACAATTTGATAAACTGAAAAGCGAAAACTTGAATGATAATGTAATTGATATTATTAATAAATATTCCGAATCAATCAATCATCAGAATGATTGGTCATTTAATGGTGGCATTGTTTATCTAAATGAGTCAAATATTAATAACTCTCCTAAATTAGGTGTTAATGCTGCAAATTGGAAGAGTACATCAAAGCCTGAAAGTGCTGAGGGTTTTTCTTATGTAGGGGTAGCTGAAAAGAAGTTATCGATATATAAAAATTACTTTTCTTTATTGAATATTCGAGGAAAGGGGAAATATTATTGGGATAACTCTAAATATAATGAAATATCTTCTAGAGTGAAAGTGGGATTGGGATATAAAGATTTAACTAATGAAGTGTTATTTTTACCTTTTGTCGAATACTCATGGAATCCAAATAAAACTCAACAAAATGGTTCTACATTTCATCGTTATTCAAATGCAATTGGAGCAGAGGTTGAAATAAACAATTGGTTAAATAAGCAATGGAAAAATTCACTTTCAGTTGAGTTATCAAGGCAAAGTTATCATAAGACAAAACTATTGGATGGTAATGTTTATTCTGTATCTGATACACTATTGTATATATCAAGTAGTAATCAATATTGGTTTTCTGGAATAGATTTTTATCATAAAGAAGCTAAAAGTAAAGCTAATGCTTTTGATCGATTCAGTGTCCGTGCTGGTTGGGGGCAAGAATGGTTACAAGGTATTTCCACTCGTTTTCAAGTTGGTTATGCTAAGCGTATTTATCAAGGAGCAATAGCAGAAGAAAATAATTATTGGGTTCCTGATTTTTATAAAAAACCACAAAAAAATGATGAGTATAGTGTTTATATAACATTGTGGAATCGAAATTTTTATTTTTATGGAATTACACCAAAAATAACATGGGCATATCAAAAAATAGATAGTAGTAATTTATTTTATAGTTATGATAAAAATAATTTTTATCTTGAGTTTAGTAAATATTTTTAATTAAAGTTGGATATTATATTATGAAAAAAAGCATACCTTTTGTTGTTTTGCCTCTTATTATTGCTGGATGTTCTAGTGGTGGTAGTGAGAACAAAGATAATAATGTTATTCAGGAAAAGAAAGTCGATGTTATATCTAACAATCCCACATCTAGTTTAAATAAAGAGGGAGGTAAAAGAGTCAATGAAGCATTGAGTAAAGAAGTAAATAAAGTAGCAAATAAAGAAGCAAATGAAGTAGTAAATGAAGTAGTAAATGAAGTAGTAAATGAAGAAGTAAATAAAGAAGTAAATAAAGAAGTAAATAAAGAAGTAAATAAAGAAGTAAATAAAGTGGCAAATGAAGTAGTAAATAAAGAAGTAAATGAAGTAGCAAATAAGGAAGTAAATAAGGAAGTAAATGAAGTAGAAAATAAAGCAGTGAATGAGATAGTAAATAAAGAAACAAATAGAATATATAATAAAATTGAAAAAGAAGATGCTGCAGAAATTTCAAACGATAAAGAAATATCTGTGGATGAAAAATTGTTATCAGAGAATAAAGAAAAAGTATATACAGGTAGTAAGATAGATAAGATATACCATTCTAACTGGGAGTATGGGAAAGAAAATATTCCTGTTTATAATATTGAAGGTTCAAAAGATCCATATGAGAATTATTTATCTAGTGAGGAAAAAATAATTACTTTCGTAACAGATAAAGGCGATTCTCATCAATTTAGTTTATTGGGTGATGTTGGATATTATGGGTATCGAATAGAATTAGATGCTGAGAGAACAGCAAGTTATGCTTCTTATATTTATTCTATTGAAAAAGACCTTATTGCTGAAAATGTACCTAATGATTTAAATGCTGTGTATAGTAAAAAAGATGGTTTTGTGTATGGTCCCTTAGATCATAGATCTGATCAAATAAACGCAGTAGTTAGAACAGCAGACATTACAATGAATTATACTAATGGCATAGTTAAAGGTGTTATTACTGAAAATGACCCACATATAGGTAATGATGAATTATTTAAAATAGATGGTAATACTAAAAGTTTAGTAATAACACCTACTCAGCATGTATCAAATGGTATTATTCCTAATGATAGAGCAGCAATGGATATTCAATTTGTTAATTCTGCAGAAAATATAGATGATCATAAATATATTTTAGGAACTACAAAAGCGGAATCATGGGTAGGTGTATTAGCAGCAGAAAAACAGAATTAATATTAGAGTGATGTATAGCTATTTAGTTAGTTTTATTTATCAAAAGCCTCTTAGCGGAGGCTTTTTTGTTTCAAATGACGATCTAGAAAAATCAGTAAGTTAATCAGTCTTAACACACTCACCTTCAATAAAATCCTCTCCGTCATTTTCGTATTTCACCAGGCGACACTCTCCTCGTAAGCCATACCGACTAACTACACAGCGAACACCAGGTGATGAACTTGAGCTTTGGTGTTTGTTTTGTCTTCACTCGTAACTGGACACTTTCTCTAGCAAACCATCTTTAACCATGCTATCTAATGTTCTGCGGGTAGATTCGAGAATATTTTTCTTATCAAAAGAATCTATTTCTTTAAGCATCGCACTACTCTATTTTCAAATACTGCACCGAATTCCCATCCGGCAACTGCTTACTTATCTCACGATAAAACGCTAATCGTTCATTAAAGTATGCTCTCAAATGTGCTGGTTGTTGTCGTTCAACTTCTGAGGCGACAACTGGCATATTGAGTCGTTCTTTATATGCGACACCACTTGCGGTCAAATCGACATTAATCTTGTCTTTTTCTTCTTGAGTTAGGTTTGCGAGGTTCATAACGGATCCTGTTAGTTTTTGGAGAGTATAGCAGGGTGAGAATTTAACAGAAAACACACTCACTAAAACTTGTAATATATTGATTTATTTGTCTGGTATTGTCATGTTTTGACGTGTTTTTTCTTATTAATTATATCATGGTTAAATTGTAAATAATTGATTTTAAAACAATAGCTTGATTTAAGTCTGCTTATTGGATTATAGTAGGTCAATATGCGTTTTGCTTTGAGGAAAAAATGACCATGAATGAGGCAGATGCCCGCCCAACGAACTTTATTCGTCAAATTATTGACGAAGATCTGGCTACCGGGAAACATAATAGTGTCCATACCCGTTTCCCTCCTGAACCTAATGGCTATCTTCATATTGGCCATGCAAAATCAATTTGCTTAAATTTTGGTATTGCACAAGATTATCAAGGTAAATGTAATTTACGTTTTGATGATACGAATCCAGTAAAAGAAGATGTTGAATATATCAACTCGATTCAAAAAGACGTTCAGTGGTTAGGTTTCCAATGGGATGGTAACGTTCATTACTCCTCTGACTATTTTGATCAACTGTATCAATATGCGATTGAGCTGATTAACAAAGGCTTGGCTTATGTTGATGAGTTGAGTGCTGAAGAAATTCGTGAATATCGTGGCACACTCAAAGAGCCAGGAAAAAATAGCCCTTATCGCTCTCGTAGTGTAGAAGAAAACTTAGCGCTATTTGAAAAAATGCGTGCGGGTGGCTTTGAAGAGGGGAAAGCGTGCCTACGTGCGAAAATTGACATGGCATCACCATTTATTGTCATGCGTGATCCTGTTCTTTACCGGATCAAATTCGCTGAACACCATCAAACAGGTAACAAATGGTGCATTTATCCAATGTATGATTTTACCCATTGTATTTCTGATGCATTGGAAAATATCACACATTCTTTATGTACTTTGGAATTCCAAGATAACCGTCGTTTATATGATTGGGTGTTGGATAATATCACTATTCCTTGCCACCCTCGTCAATATGAGTTCTCACGTCTTAATCTTGAATATACAGTCATGTCTAAGCGCAAGCTAAATCAGCTTGTGACAGAAAATATTGTTGATGGTTGGGATGATCCGCGTATGCCGACAATTTCTGGCTTACGTCGTCGTGGCTATACGGCTGAGTCAATCCGCGAATTCTGTCAACGTATTGGTGTGACCAAACAAGATAACAACGTGGAAATGGCATCATTAGAAGCTTGTATTCGTGATGATTTAAACGAAAACGCACCTCGTGCAATGGCTGTTATCGATCCGGTACGTTTAGTGATTGAAAATATGCCAGAAGGTGAAGAGATTTTAACTGCGCCAAATCACCCAAATAAACCAGAAATGGGAACTCGTGAAGTACCATTTAGCCGTGAAATTTATATTGATCGTGCAGACTTTAAAGAAGAAGCCAATCGTCAATATAAACGTCTGGTATTAGGTAAAGAAGTCCGTCTGCGTAATGCTTATGTCATTAAAGCAGAACGAGTTGAAAAAGATGAACAAGGTGAAATAACCACCATTTATTGTACTTACGATCCACAGACGTTAAATAAAGATCCGGCTGATGGTCGTAAAGTAAAAGGGGTGATCCACTGGGTCAGCATTCCACATGCTATTCCAGCAGAAATTCGTCTTTATGATCGTTTATTTAGCGTACCTAATCCTGGTGCTGAAGAGGATTTCTTATCAACCATTAACCCTGAATCATTAGTGATCCGTCAAGGTTTTGTGGAAGCAAGCTTAAAAGATGCGGCTATTGAAAAAGCGTATCAATTTGAGCGTGAAGGTTACTTCTGTGCTGATAAGCTTTCGACAGCGGATAAACTGGTCTTTAACCGTACTGTTGGTTTACGTGATACTTGGGCGAAGATTTCGAAACAAGGTTAATACGCTCTGTTTTAGTGGCGTGTAATATCACTAAACTCACATCTTAATAAAATGCTCGATAATAATTTATCGAGCATTTTTTATTTATCAAATAAGTTTGTTTTTATCGACCAATAATTATTATTTTTTATTTTGTAATGTGAGTTTCTATAGCTATTATTTGTATCAATTCTTATTTACGTTGTGTTAAATTATTAACTTTTGTCATCATCTTCTTCTTTTATTTCATATGATTATATTGAATTTGTCTATAATAATAAAAATGTGAACCATGACACATATTTTTCTTTTCTAAAAAAGTTTATTAATTAATACGACTAATAATTCTTTTCTATAAAAACGAAACATTATCATATTAGGTGTGATAATTTTCTTTTTTAATATCAATATATTAAAAAATATTTACGTTCTACTTGTCCCTCATTGACTAAAGAAAAAATATGAAACTGTAATTAAGTAATGTGCCCTTGGTCATATTTTGATAAAAATTCTTTTTTTTAGGTTGATAATTCGCGTCGCGAAAAATAAGCTGTTGTTAACCTAATTTTAGGTTTTTTCCCCATTTGGGGTTTTATATTTGGAAATAGGCGTTGGTGCTTATTTCTTTTTTAGTCAAAGTCAAAGAGGAAACAATGCTATGGTTATGCAACATGCTAAACCAGGCAGGGTGGCACTTGCCGTTATGGGCGCATTGCTTGTAACTGCACTACCTGCGAAAATGTCTTATGCTGAAGGATTTATTGATGACTCAACCCTGACAGGGGGGATCTATTACTGGCAACGTGACCGTGATAGAAAAGAGTTAACACCAAACAGTCCTGATTACGGCAAATATAAAGCCAATTTACACCACTCTACCTTTAACGCTAATCTTGATTTTTCTTCTGGTTATCTGGGTGATTTTTTTTGTATTGATTTAGCTGCTTTTGGTGCTGTTGAACTTAACAACAGTGGGCCTGCTGCACCTAATGAAATAGGATTTAGTGATGCAAAAAGTCGCTGGGATGAAAAATGGACAGGTGATCGCAGTGGCGTGAGTATTTATAAAGCTGCTGCTAAATTTAAATTAGGCCATTTCTGGGCTCAAGGTGGATATATTCAACCTAAAGGGCAAACATTATTACGTCCTCATTGGAGTTTCTTACCTGGTACTTATCGCGGTGCAGAAGCGGGCGCTGTATTTGATTTCGATAAAAATGGTGAACTCTCTTTCTCATATATGTGGACTGATGAATATAAAGCGCCGTGGTATCGGAATATGTACAATTTCCGTAAGGCAGACTTAGAGACAAATATCAGTTATTTACACTCTTTTGGTGCCAAATATGATTTTAAAAATAGCTTAGTATTAGAAGCCGCATTTGGCCAAGCTGATGGTTATATTGATCAATATTTTGGCAAAGTTTCTTACGATTTCCCTATCGCAAATAATACATTAAAAACCTCTTATCAATTCTACGGTGCAAAAGATAAAGTCACCGGAGGGGGAATTAACGATGTTTATGATGGTTTGGCATGGTTACAAGCATTCACTTTAGGCTATACCTACAATGTATTTGATTTTAAAGTTGAAGGTACTTGGGTTAAAGCAGAAGGTAACCAAGGTTACTTTTTACAACGTATGACGCCGGGATGGGCAACCTCGAATGGTCGTTTAGATATCTGGTGGGATGGTCGTTCTGATTTTAACGCCAATGGTGAAAAAGCATTATACGCGGGAGTGATGTATGATCTAAAAAATTGGGATCTACCGGGCTGGGCGATTGGTACTTCCTATGTGTATGCTTGGGATGCAAAACCGAGTAGTAACCCTATTTATGACCAAAGTAAACGTATTAGAGAAAGCGCATGGAATGCCGACATCATGTATACCGTTCAAGAGGGGAGAGCGAAAGGTACGTTATTTAAACTCCACTACACTCGTTATGATAACCATTCCGATATACCAAGCTATGAAGGTGGTTTTGGTAATATCTTCCAAGATGAAAAAGACGTTAAATTCAATGTGATCATGCCATTTACGATTTTCTAAATAACAATAAGGATAAAGTGTATTTATTACGCTTTATCCTTAATAGTTTGAGAGTGTGATAGGAGTAAAACATGATTAAAAGCACAAATATCATGATAATAAATGGTCACCCTGCATCTGTTGTTTATGGATCAGAAATAAGTGCATTCCGAGGACAATTTTTAGATGTCAAGGGGTATTGTGACTTTGTTGCTGATAGTATTGAAGGGTTGCAAAAAGAAGGCGCAATTTCCTTAGCTGAATTTATTGAGACTTGTACTGAAGAGGAGATCGCACCTTTTAAAAGTAGAAGATAAGCTGAAAGTATTTACACTACGCTATCCTGCTTGGTTAGAGGCGAGATTGAATGCTACGGTTGCTGCCCATGATATTTCAAAATGTAGTAAATCTTTACCAATAAAAAAGGAACTGCAGGCAGTTCCTTTTTTTACTGAGATATTATCCAGAATGATTACTTCTCATCATGTGCGTGGCTATCTTCTTTACAATTACCTGCGGCGCAGTGACCATATAAATACAGGCTATGATTGGAAAGTTTGATGCCATGGCGTTCAGCGATATTTCTTTGACGAACTTCGATAGCATCGTCAGTAAACTCGATAACTTTACCACAATCAAGGCAAATTAAGTGATCATGGTGATGTTGTTGAGTTAATTCAAATACTGATTTACCACCTTCAAAATTATGTCGGGTAACAATACCAGCATCATCAAATTGGTTTAAGACGCGATAGACTGTTGCCAGACCAATCTCTTCGCCGATATCGATCAGTTTTTTATAGAGATCTTCAGCACTGACATGATGGCACTCAGGATCCTGGAGCACTTCCAAGATCTTTAAGCGAGGAAGTGTAACTTTTAACCCAGCATTTTTTAACGCTTTATTATTGTCGGTCATGCGGATTTAATCCTGTTGCTAATGGTGAATTTAATATGTGCTCACAAAATACTGTATATATTCATTAATACATAGGGTATTTAATAACCTTAATGATTATAGGCATGATATTAAAAAATAAACACCCCACCTATCACACTATCTTAGCACACCATTGAATAATTATCATTCTCAATATTAAGAATTTATATTATCCCAGAATTTCGTCAAGGCTCATCTCTTCTTTGATCTGAGCAACCCAAGCGTCAACACGCTCTTCAGTTAATTCTGGTTGGCGATCTTCATCAATCGCAAGGCCGATAAAGTGATTATCATCAGCAAGACCTTTAGATGCTTCAAAATGATAACCTTCAGTAGGCCAATGACCCACAATGACTGCGCCACGAGGTTCAATGATATCACGAATAGTTCCCATTGCGTCACAGAAGTATTCTGCATAGTCTTCTTGGTCACCACAACCAAATAGAGCAACAAGTTTACCGTTGAAATCAATATCTTCTAATGTTGGGAAAAAGTCATCCCAATCGCATTGTGCTTCACCATAATACCAGGTAGGAATACCTAGTAATAGAATATCAAATGCTTCGATGTCTTCTTGACTGGATTTTGCGATATCATGAACTTCGGCATTATCCGCGCCTAATCTTTCTTGAAGCATTTTGGCAATATTTTCAGTGTTGCCGGTATCACTGCCGAAGAATATTCCTATGATTGCCATAAAGTGAGATAACCTCTTTTATTCTCTTTGTCTGTATTTTTGAACAATTACCAGTAAAAGATAAACATCATGTTTTCATAATTGAAAACTAAAGCACTATTTTGACGAAAAGAGCAGGGTAATTCTGTCGAATTTGTGTGATTTTCCTGCTGATTTTTTTAGCTTTGATGTTTTTTTAACGCATAAGTTTGTGCGAGTTGTTCTAGTAATATTTCTTCAATAAGCTCACTACGACTGACATTTTTTGCGCTCGCAAGCTCATTAAGCGCATTGACAGCATCCTCATTTAATTTCAACTCAACCCGACGTAATCCATTGACGCGATCGCGTCGTAATTGGTTTCGTTTATTAATTCTAAGCTGTTCATCCCGAGAAAGCGGGTTTGTTTTAGGTCGCCCAGGTCTGCGTTCATTTGCGAACAAATCCAGTGTGGTGCGATCAGTTTGTTCTTTTGCCATAAATTTTGCTGTGAAAGGGCGTATACCAATGACTCAATATGAAGCGCCCAATAATACCCCACATATCGGCGTATCGCTACTGCTTCCTGTGTTTAACCTATTGTCATTTGGTCTTTTTATCAACAATGACAGATTTAAGAGCAATAATTGTACGCTATAAAATAGTATTGCTGGTGATTTATAACCAACAAAGGAACATTATACTGTTTTGGCTAAGAAGCGACGAATGGCCTTAATTACTGTTTCTGGTTTTTCAGAATGCACCCAATGTCCTGTATTGGCGACAACAAAGGCGGTTGCTTGTGGAAATTGGCGAGCAATATTATCGCGATACTCATCTAAAATATATGGGGATAGTCCACCACGTATAAACAAAACAGGATGATGCCAAGCTGGCACCTCTTGCCAACCAATAATATCGGGGTAATCCTGTTTGATTGCGGGTAAATTAAATAACCATTCACCTTTTTTAAATGATTTAAGCAGGAATTGGATAACGCTGTCTTCCTCAATAAAAGGGCGCATAATAGCAATAGCTTCTGTACGTTGTGTGACGTGAGCTTTAGTGACAGCTTCAAGGGCTGCAAAAATTTTATCATGACGACGAACATTATAAGCAACAGGAGACATATCAATAACTACGATACGTTCAAGGCGAAGAGGTGCGAGAGCGGTCATTGCCATTGCAATTTTCCCTCCCATTGAATGACCTATAACGATTGCTTTTGCGATATTTAAGCTATCAAGCAGGGTTAATACATCTTGTGCCATATCGTGATAGTGCATACTTTCACTATGAGGAGAATGCCCATGGTTGCGCACATCAATTTGTATCACGGTGTGGTCTTGACGTAGATCGCGACCTAGTACGCCTAGATTATTGAGATCACCAAAAAGCCCATGGATCAACACAATAGGTAAATTGTTTATCGTTGCTGTTTCTGGTTGATGTATTTGATAGTTTAATAATGCATTGAGTTTCATATTGATGACCAAAATTAAGTCTATTTTTTCCTTATGATGACATGTGCAATCATATTAGCCAACTTGTTGTCTTTTTCGGAATATGAGATAAAGTTAATCTAACAAGAGATAGTTTAATTTATTATATTCTGAGAAAATAGAATAATATAGATTATTATTCTAAATGTAATGGAAAAAATAAAATTTTGATATAGCTCAATAAGGATAAGTCAGAGTTTTATATTATTTTAATTGCTGATGTGAAAGGGCATTGAAGAAGATGTCAACTCTATTCTATGGCAATAAATTCAAAGAATAGAAGATGATACAGATAGAAACAATAGGATAAATACCCAGCTTAAAGTTTAAAAAGATTAATTCTTTAATGAATACGCTTTAAGTTATTGAAATTTTACCTATTTTGTTTTTAAAGATTATATCTTATAATCCTAGTCACTTTTTTTTGAAAATAGTACTGGGTAGCAATGAAAAAGATAGAAATTGATGACGAACTTTACCGCTATATCGCTAGCGAAACTAGACATATCGGTGAAAGCGCTTCAGATATTTTAAGGCGTCTATTGAAGCTTGATGCCAAACAGCCCGTACAGCCAGTCGTTGTCACTGAGTCAGTACAAGCGCCTGTCGTCAAACAGGATGCTGATCTTAAGCCTGTCGCACCAGCAAAAAATCCGGTCCGTGAAATGCGTGAACTGCTGTTATCTGATAGTTATGCAGAGAAAACAAAATCAGTTGATCGTTTTTTACAGATCCTGTCTACATTATATAGCTTAGATAGTGCTACTTTTACTCAATCTGCTGAAACAGTACATGGACGCACGCGAATTTATTTTGCCGGTGATGAAAAAACATTGCTCGACAGTGGACGTCATACAAAACCTCGCCATATTCCTGGTACGCCATTTTGGGTTATTACCAACTCAAATACTGAGCGTAAAAGAACTATGGTACAAAGCATCATGCAGGATATGCAATTCCCTGCCAATGAGATTGATAAAGTGTGTGGAACTATCTAAACACTATTGTTAATTGATGCATTGCAAAGGCTTTCGTTTAAAGCATGATTGTGATGTAAAATAGGAGAAGATTTGTGGCAATCCATTCAAGAGCTGGGCAACATACTCGTCAAAGCGATCTGATTAATGTAGCGCAATTAACCGCACAATATTATTCACTAAAACCACAAGCAAATCAGAATGCTCATCGTGTGAAATTTGGTACATCGGGTCACCGAGGCAGTGCCAAACGTCATAGCTTTAATGAAGCACATATTCTAGCAATTGCTCAAGCTATTGCTGAAGTCCGAGTTAATAATGGTGTAACGGGGCCTTGCTATGTAGGTAAAGATACCCATGCATTATCTGAGCCTGCTTTTATTTCGGTTTTAGAAGTGCTTGCTGCAAATAAAGTTAACGTGATTATTCAAGAGAATAATGGTTATACCCCAACGCCTAGCGTTTCCTTCTCTATTTTAACTTACAATCAAGGGCACCAAGACATTGCTGATGGTATCGTCATTACACCATCACATAATCCTCCTGAAGATGGGGGGATAAAATACAATCCATCAAATGGTGGGCCTGCTGATACTGATTTAACCTCTGTGATTGAAAAACGCGCCAATGAATTATTGGAAAATAATTTATCGGGGGTTAAACGTCTTTCTTATGATGATGCATTAGCGAGTGGTTATATTCACGAGCAAGATTTAATTATGCCTTATGTTAAAGCGTTAGGTGACGTTGTTGATATGAAGGCAATTAAAAAAGCGGGTTTGAAATTAGGTGTCGATCCACTGGGTGGTTCAGGAATTGAATACTGGAAACGCATAGGTGAATATTACGAACTTGATCTTGAGTTGGTAAACGATCAGGTGGATCAAACTTTCCGCTTTATGACATTAGATCATGATGGTGTGATCCGTATGGATTGCTCATCACCTTGGGCAATGGAAGGTTTATTGCAACTGCGTGATAAATTTGACTTAGCTTTCGCCAATGACCCTGATTACGATCGCCATGGTATTGTCACTCCTTCGGGCTTGATGAATCCTAACCACTATTTAGCGGCAGCGATTAATTATCTTTTTCGCCATCGTCCTCAGTGGTCAAATGAGGTAAAAGTGGGTAAAACACTCGTCTCTAGCGCGATGATTGACCGAGTCGTGGCTGATTTGGGTCGTGAACTTGTTGAAGTACCTGTCGGCTTTAAATGGTTTGTGCAAGGTCTATTCAGTGGCGAGTTTGGTTTTGGTGGTGAAGAGAGTGCGGGGGCATCATTCTTACGTTTTAATGGTAAACCGTGGTCAACAGATAAAGATGGTATTATCTTATGTTTACTGGCTGCTGAAATAAAAGCGGTAACAGGTAAAGATCCACAACAACATTATAACGAGTTAGCGCAGCGTTTTGGCTCTCCAAGCTATAATCGTATACAAGCATCTGCAACTCATGAGCAAAAAGCGTTATTGTCACGATTATCACCAGAAATGGTCACCGCAAATACCTTAGCAGGTGATCCTATTACTGCGCGTTTAACTCACGCATCTGGTAATGGTGCTGCTATTGGTGGTTTAAAAGTGATGACCGATTATGGTTGGTTTGCCGCTCGTCCTTCTGGAACCGAAGAAGCGTACAAAATTTATTGTGAAAGCTTCCGTGGCTCTGAGCATCGCGAATTAATTGAAAAAGAAGCCATTGAAATTGTTAATAATGTTTTTGCCAGTAAACAATAAACTAAATAACTTAGTCGTATAATTTATTTATCACCAAATAGAATACACTCTACCTATAGGTGGAGTGTATTTTTTTAATCATAATAACTTTTAGATCACAACATTGATATCCATCATTGATGATTGATTTAGAATTGAATAAAGAGCGGATAATCAATGCAAAATAATTATGTGTTACGCAGTGTGCGTTATATGTTAGATCTTAGCGATGGTCATATTGTTGATATAATGAAACTGGCGGATTTCACCGCGACTAAAGAGCAAGTCAATCAGTGGTTAAAAAAAGACGATGATCCTGCCTTTGTTGAGTGTGATGATATGGCCTTGGGACATTTTTTAAATGGGCTTATCTTTTATCGTCGTGGTAAAGATGAAAAATATCCTACTCCAGAAGTCGAAAAACGGATAACCAACAATATTATTTTAAAGAAATTACGTGTTGCCTTTGAATTAAAAGACATGGATATGATTAACATTTATGAACTAGCGGATTTTCGCGTTTCTAAGCCTGAACTTAGCGCGATATTTCGTAAGCCAGGACATAAAAACTACCGTAACTGTGGCGATCAACTGGTGAGATACTTTCTGAAAGGGTTAACTGAAACCTTACGTGGCAAAGGTAAAGCGGTGAAGAAATAAAATTAGAGTATTTTATGCTATAAAATTATCTAGTTACTGAATGATACCCCAAAATTGATTTTCTGATTTGGGGTATTTTTTTATGGTATTAACTGGCAAATGAATAAATTTATTGCTAATGTAGTATTACTAAGTAATACAATGTAGGAAGGGGTTATGGCACGAGTAACGAGTGTAACTTTAGGTGAACACTTCAATGATTTTGTGGGCTCAATGATTAATTCAGGGCGTTATGGAAATACCTCTGAGGTTATTAGAGATGCTTTGCGTATGATGGAAATCAGAGAAGAACGACTCCAATTGGTTCGTAAAATGGTACTAGATGGTGTGAATTCACTAGAAAGTAAAAATGACATGGATGATATTTTTGCAAGAGCTGAAAAGGACTTAAATGTATAAACTTTCTAAATTAGCAGAAGAAGATATTTACCAAATTGCTCGTTATACTATTCAACAATTTGGAGTAACTCAGGCAAAAAAATATCATAATGATTTAAAACAGACATTTGAGCTACTAGCTAAAGCACCTTGGATTGGACGAGAATGTAATTGGGTGTGTAATGGTATGAGACGATTTGAGTTTAAAAAACATTCAATTTATTATCTACCAAAAAATGATACCTTATTTATTACTCGTCTTATTCATCATTCAATAGATGTTGATTTTGTTGATTTTCCTAAATAAATATTTCATTACTTATTACCAAATATATTGTCCAGTCATATATCCTTTAGTGCTGATATAGCATTATTGGATACCTTATCTCCCTTTTCTTGTTTTGATTTTCTCTTTTTTATCATTCACTCGCGAAATTATTTACTATAACCGTAATTCAATAAAGTATTAGTTTGCTTTGTTAATAGGTTTTTTGTTTTTGTTTCAATTTTGTTTCATTTTCATTTCTATTGTGAAATTTAATTACACTACAAGCAAAATAAAGGTGATTTTTCGCACAAAATAAGTGGTCTGATCAGTGGTAAAATTTCATCAAATGAGGTAAAATTTCAGCATCAATTCATTTTATGCAGGAGAACACTATGCCAGCTTATAACGAATATACTAAAAAACATGTTTTAGCCCGTCGTACTGGTGCGGTAGCGCTAGGTATTGTGGCATTTCCTGTTATGGTTTTTCATCCTAAACGCGCTCAGTTTTATAGCTATTTACATCGTGTATGGTCTAAAACAAGCAATAAGCCAGTTTGGTTAGCTAAATCAGAAATGGCATTAACTAGCCATAAATAACAGAAAATTCCATTTAACGCCTGTTGAAACAGGCGTTATTTTTTCCCCTTCTTCAAACCCTTTTTAACGTGTTATCACGTGTATTTTTCACTGTTCTATTTATTCTCTTATTTTAAGTTACAATAAAGGTTATTCACTTTGAGAAGTGCTAATTAATCTATTGTTATTTATCACATATGTACACTACGCACTGTGGCGCCGTGATAACAAGGAGAAACAGGATATGAAAAATACTGATCTAGAATTAATTATTAATGAAAAGCTAAGTATTGAGAATTTTCACGACTACGCACCTAATGGTCTTCAAGTAGAAGGGCGCCCTCATATTCAAAAAATAGTGACAGGAGTAACGGCTTGCCAAGCTTTACTTGATGAAGCGGTACGTTTAAATGCAGATGCTGTATTAGTTCACCATGGTTATTTTTGGAAGAATGAGCCAGTTGTTATCCGTTCAATGAAACGCAATCGCTTAAAAACCCTACTATGTAATGATCTCAATCTATATGGTTATCACTTACCTTTAGATGCCCATCCTATTTTAGGTAACAACGCTCAATTAGCGTTAAAAATGGGCGTAAAAGTTGAGGGTGAGATCGAGCCTTTAGTGCCGAAAGGGATTTTTGATCTACCTGTCACAGCCAATGAATTAAAAACACGACTCGAAAAAGCCTTACAGCGTAATGTGCTTCACTGTGGTGACAATGCACCAGATGTTATTCGCCATATTGCTTGGTGTACTGGTGGAGGACAAGGATTTATTCAACAGGCGGCAGAGCAAGGTGTTGATGCATTTGTAACAGGAGAAGTCTCAGAGCAGACGATTCATATAGCAAGAGAAATGGGCGTGCATTTTTTCGCTGCTGGGCATCATGCCACCGAGCGTTATGGTATTAAATCATTAGGTGAATGGTTAGCACAAACTCACCATTTAGATGTTACTTTTGTCGATATTGATAATCCAGCTTAAGATTTTTATTCTCTATATTTTATCTCCCTTATTTATATTGGATTAATAAGGGAGATAGAATGATCACCGCTAATGAGCGTTTTATTTAACCTTTTGATGCGAAAAAGAGAGTAACAAAGCACCTATACTACAAATCAGCAAGGTAATCGCTAAACTTTGTCCCCATCCAGCCAGTGCTAAACCACCACCAATAAGTAAATAGTAGAATAAACCTAATAGTGCACCCGCTGTGCCTAAGCGATCTTTATATTGCGCTAAAGCCGTTGCTAAGATATTTGGAATAGCAATGCCATAGGCAACGACACTTGTCATCATTGGAATAATAAAACTAATGTGATTGCGTAATAAATAAACACCTACAGCACTAATTACTGCAATAATACTTGCAAGTAATACTAATTTCTCACATTGCCAATGATGGCTTAATAATGCTTTATTAATGTAAGAACCGATACCGACACCTATTGCTAATACAATACCACTATAGCCAAAAGTACTTGCACTATAACCTTGATTATCAAACATAAAAGGTGCTAGTTGGTAATAAGCAAATAGACTGATATTAAAAAAAGCAATTAAAAGTATAGTCTTGGCAATTTGCTTATCTTTCAGCATTTTTATCGCTGTTTCCCCTAGTGGTGCGGTTTTTATTGTTGCAGGGCGACTTTCTGGTAATGCAATAGTACTCCACAGCAATAAAACGACGGCGAGAAGAGCAAGACCACTAAATACCCCTTGATAACCTGCATAGCTCACCAGTAAAGAACCACTTAACATACCAATAGCCGGACTTAATGCGATTGCCGCTCCCATAACGGAAAATACTTTGGCTAATTCTTCACCACTATAAACATCACGCATAATAGTTTGTGTTCCTACAGAGCCAACTGCGGCACCAAAAGCAGAAAGCATACGTAATATCAGTAATACAGAAAAATTATCGGTCATAAAGACACCAATACAAGCAATGGCATAAATAAATAACCCTGCTAACATTGTTGGGCGCCGGCCAATGACATCACATAAACGACCCCATATAATGACACCGAGTGCAAAAGCAAAAAAGTAGAGCGAAAGTGTTTGCCCTGCTTCATTGGCACTGACTCTAAAACCATTTGAAATATCAGTAAGTGCTGGGCTATAAATGGTTTCTGCAATTTGTGGAAACATCATTAACGCAATTGCTAACCATAGAGAGAGTTTTCTGTTCATTCTTTGTTTTCCTAAAGCTTGATACTTTGATGACAGAATACAGTGATAATAATTGTCTTGTTATATATATAAAGACATAATATTTACCAAATAGGACAAGTGATGGCTTGGCTTAATCAATACGACCACTTTGTGCCAGAAGAACACCTTGCATCAGTTGTGGGTATTGCCGCAGAGATGGGAAAACATGATTCAGGTTTTCACTCACATGATAGGGGGCAGTTACTGTTTACTCAATCGGGTTGTATGAGAATTACTTTAGCCTCTCGTGTATCTGTTTTGCCACCCATGAGAATTGCTTGGATCCCGCCAAAACAGGAACATCGAGTCGAGATGTATGCGGCTGTAGGTTATCGTTCAGTTTATATTGCCGATAAATTTCATCATCGTTTCCCAACTGAAAGCGAAATACTGACTATTTCACCTTTACTTAGAGAGATATTAGAGCGTATTGCCATTGCTGATTTTGACACCCAGTGGGAAGTAGGGCGTTATGCAAATTTATTAGCTGTTTTTTTAGATGAAATTCAGCAAGCTAAACGTCAACCTAATCATTTATCAATGCCCAATGATAGACGGTTAAGAAAATTATCTTTCGATGAATTACCTCCGCCACTACAAGAATTAGCGCAATATATTGGTGCTAGTGAAAAAACCATTACTCGATTATTTTATAAAGAAACAGGATTAAGCTATCAACAATGGCGTCAGCAATGGCGATTAATGAAAGCGATAGAGTTATTAGCCACACATCATCGTTATTTAGAAATTAGTCAATTATTAGGGTTTGCCAGCGATAGTGCCTTTATCACTTTTTTTAAGAAAATGACCGGGCAAACACCACAAGAGTATTTAAGAAATTGATCCATGCTAATAGCATAAAGCCCCGCAAAAACGGGGCTTAGCCAGTCAATAAATCGTGTTTAAATCGATTTATTTATTTTTAAGTTCACTATGGAATTTACGCTCGTTATAGCCAGTATATAACTGACGAGGACGTGCAATTTTCAGTCCATCTTCATGCATTTCATTCCAGTGAGCAATCCAACCGATAGTACGTGCAATAGCGAAAATGACCGTAAACATATTTGATGGAATACCTAGCGCTTTTAGAATAATACCTGAATAGAAATCGACGTTAGGATAGAGTTTTTTCTCAATAAAATACGGGTCATTTAAGGCGATGCGTTCTAATTCCATTGCCACTTCAAGTAAACTGTCATTGAGATTCAGTTCTTTTAACACTTCGTGACAAGTTTCGCGCATGACTGTTGCACGCGGATCGTAGTTTTTATATACACGGTGACCAAAGCCCATTAAACGGAAAGAGTCATTCTTGTCTTTTGCGCGTTTAATAAATTCAGGAATATGTTCAACGGTTTTGATCTCTTCCAACATACGTAAACAAGCTTCGTTAGCACCACCATGAGCAGGTCCCCATAGTGAAGCAATACCCGCAGCAATACAGGCAAATGGATTTGCACCTGAAGAGCCTGCAGTACGTACAGTAGATGTTGAAGCATTTTGTTCATGGTCGGCATGAAGAATAAAGATCCTATCCATCGCACGTTCAAGAACTGGGTTAACCACATACTCTTCACAAGGTGTGGCAAACATCATATGTAGGAAGTTACCTGCATAAGACAGATCGTTTCTTGGATAAACAAAAGGTTGTCCTATGGAGTACTTGTAACACATTGCGGCTACAGTAGGCATCTTAGACAGTAAACGATATGCTGTGATATCACGGTGAACTGGATTAGAGACATCAAGCGCATCATGGTAAAAGGCAGCTAAAGCTCCTGTCACACCACAAAGTACAGCCATCGGGTGTGAGTCACGACGGAAACCATGGAACAGGCGGGTGATTTGCTCATGGATCATGGTATGGCGAGTGACGGTTGTTTTAAATTTATCGTATTGCTCTTGGGTCGGTGCTTCGCCATAAAGCAGGATATAACATACTTCTAAGTAGGTTGACTCAGTAGCCAATTGCCCAATTGGGAAACCGCGGTGCAGTAAAATCCCGTTATTACCGTCGATATAGGTAATTTTCGATTCACAAGATGCCGTTGAGGTAAAGCCTGGATCATAGGTGTAATAACCTTTGGAGCCGAGAGTACGAATATCAATGACTTTGGAACCGAGTGTAGGGGAGAGAACGTCCAAGTCCACAGAAGTTTCACCAATCGTTAACTTAGCTTTGTTATCAGCCATTTATAATCTCCTTAGCGCTTATTATGTCTCCTAACAAAGTCGAGGGTATCTTCATAAAGATGCACTTCGATAGTGAAACTATAGTTGATAAAAAGTACCTAGCGAGTTTTATTTTATGGCTTAACACGAGTAAAACCGTAGGTCTATAGTGTGTCACTTTTGTTAAGGAGCTTTTGATGTTATGTTTTTTAGGTGCTTTTTTATGCAAGGCACTTAGAATGTGTTCTGCTTACACTTTTACATAAGTTTTCGATTTCTGGAAGCGTGTTTGCGCACAAAAAAAACATAAACATTAAAAATATGCACCAAATGTAAGAAAAATGTTGTACATGTGTCAAAAATGATAACGATTATTACATTGGATGTTTGAAAAAGTGATCCCTCTCACTGTTCGAACCAAATGTCTAGCACACAAGTTGTGTGGTAATTGTAATAAGTTTGTGAAGCACTTATACTGCGCCCAGGTCTCCGGAACCTTTGTTGTATGGAGAACCAGCGTAACGAATCCACAATTTTTGTAAAATAGACGGATTTAACATTTTACTTAAAGTGTGCCTTTGTACCCCATTCGCTGCTTAATTTCCATCCAGGTCCGGAGGAAGGAAAAATTATAAAAGCTGTGTGGGCATAAATTGTGAAAAAACAAAGACCTGTCAATCTGGATTTACAGACGATACAGTTTCCACTCCCTGCTATCGCATCGATCTTGCATCGTGTCTCAGGGGTTATCATGTTAGTCGCAGTTGGTATTTTACTGTGGTTACTTGGCACCTCTCTCTCATCTCCCGAAGGTTTTCAGCAAGCTGCTGATATCATGACTGGCTTCTTCGCGAAGTTTATTTTATGGGGCATCCTAACAGCATTGGCATACCACATTTGTGGTGGTATTCGTCATATGTTAATGGACTTCGGCTTTATTGATGAAACATTGGTTGTTGGTCGTCGTTCTGCGGCAATTTCAATGATTATTACCGTTATTTTATCAATATTGGCGGGGGTATTAGTATGGTAAGTAATTCTTCTACTTTAGGCCGTACAGGCATACAGGATTGGTTATTCCTACGTGCAACTGCCATCATTATTTTCTTATATGTTTTATATTTTGTTGGTTTTGTTGCAACAACTGATATTACCTATGAAGTTTGGCGTGGATTCTTTAGCTCCTCTCTAACCAAAGTTTTTACCCTATTAACGCTACTTTCTATTCTAATTCATGCATGGATTGGAATGTGGCAAGTGTTAACGGACTATATTAAGCCAATAGCATTACGCTTGACGTTACAACTTATTATTGTCGTTGCGCTGTTGGTTTATCTTATTTATGGAACAATTGTGGTGTGGGGTGTGTAATGAATCTGCCAGTTAGAGAATTTGACGCAGTTGTAATTGGTGCTGGTGGTGCAGGTATGCGCGCCGCTTTACAGATTTCTCAAATGGGTCTGTCATGTGCACTAATCTCAAAAGTTTTTCCTACTCGTTCTCATACTGTTTCCGCTCAAGGTGGTATTACAGTTGCTTTAGGCAATACCCATGAGGATAACTGGGAATGGCATATGTACGATACTGTTAAAGGTTCCGACTATATCGGTGACCAAGATGCTATCGAATATATGTGTAAAACCGGTCCAGAAGCTATTTTAGAGCTGGAACATATGGGACTTCCTTTCTCTCGTCTTGATGATGGACGGATATACCAACGCCCATTTGGTGGTCAGTCGAAAAATTTTGGTGGTGAACAAGCTGCCCGTACTGCTGCCGCTGCTGACCGTACAGGCCATGCACTATTACATACTTTGTATCAACAAAATTTAAAAAATCATACCACTATCTTTTCTGAATGGTATTCGCTGGATTTAGTTAAAAACCAAGACGGTGATGTTGTTGGTTGTACCGCTATTTGCATTGAAACAGGTGAAGTTGTTTATTTTAAAGCCAATGCCACCATTTTAGCGACAGGTGGTGCGGGGCGTATTTACCAATCAACAACTAATGCGCATATCAATACGGGTGATGGTGTTGGTATGGCAGTTCGTGCGGGTGTGCCTTTACAAGATATGGAAATGTGGCAATTCCACCCAACAGGTATAGCAGGGGCTGGGGTGTTAGTGACGGAAGGTTGCCGTGGTGAAGGTGGCTATCTACTGAATAAAGACGGTGAACGCTTTATGGAACGTTATGCACCAAATGCTAAAGACTTAGCAGGTCGTGACGTAGTTGCACGTTCTATTATGATTGAAATCCGTGAAGGCCGTGGTTGCGATGGACCATGGGGACCTCATGCCAAACTGAAACTCGACCACTTAGGTAAAGAAGTTCTGGAATCTCGTCTACCGGGTATCCTTGATCTCTCTCGTACCTTTGCTCATGTTGACCCAGTTAAAGAACCTATTCCGGTTATTCCTACTTGTCACTATATGATGGGGGGGATCCCAACTAAAGTTACCGGACAAGCTATTCGCATGAATGAAAAAGGCGAAGATGAAGTGATCCCAGGATTATTTGCTGTGGGTGAAATTGCTTGTGTATCTGTCCATGGTGCTAACCGATTAGGTGGTAACTCACTGCTTGACCTTGTGGTATTTGGTCGTTCTGCGGGTGTTCACTTAAAAGAGTCTTTGATGGAGCAGGGCACGATGCGTGATGCCAGCGATTCTGATGTTGAAGCTGCATTAACACGCTTACATCGTTGGGAAAATAATCGTTCAGGCGAAGATCCGGTTGAGATCCGTAAAGCATTACAATCTTGTATGCAACATAACTTCTCGGTCTTCCGTGAAGGGGATGCAATGGCGAAGGGCTTAGAAGAGCTGAAAGTGATCCGTGAACGCCTGCAAAATGCCCGACTCGATGATAATTCAAGTGAATTTAATACACAGCGTATTGAGTGCTTAGAGTTAGATAACTTGATGGAAACAGCTTATGCCACAGCGGTATCTGCTAATTTCCGTACGGAAAGTCGTGGTGCACATAGCCGTTTCGATTTCCCTGATCGTGATGATGAAAACTGGTTATGCCATACATTATATCAACCGCAAACCGAAACAATGACACGACGTAAAGTCAATATGCAGCCGAAACTGCGTGAGGCTTTCCCTCCAAAAGTGCGTACATATTAATTAGCGGTGTTATTGAAGTTGCGGAGACTGAATTATGAAACTTGAATTTTCAATTTATCGTTATAATCCCGACGTTGATAATGCGCCGCGTATGCAAGATTACACGCTTGAAGTACCCGAAGGGCGTGACATGATGTTGCTAGATGCATTAATTCAATTAAAGGAAAAAGATCCTACATTATCATTCCGTCGTTCTTGCCGTGAAGGTGTATGTGGCTCCGATGGAGTGAACATGAATGGTAAAAATGGTTTGGCATGTATCACACCTATTTCATCTTTACAGAAAGGAAGTAAGAAAATTGTGATCAGACCGTTACCAGGTCTACCGGTTATTCGTGATTTAATAGTGGATATGACTCAATTCTATACGCAGTACGAGAAGATCCGTCCATATGTGATTAACGACGACAAAAATCCTCCGGCTCGTGAGAATCTACAGTCACCAGAACAACGTGAAAAACTTGACGGACTTTATGAGTGTATTCTTTGTGCTTGTTGTTCAACATCTTGCCCGTCATTCTGGTGGAATCCAGATAAGTTTATCGGACCTGCTGGACTGTTAGCAGCGTATCGTTTCTTGATTGATAGTCGTGATACTGAAACAGAATCTCGTCTTGATGATTTAAGTGATGCGTTTAGTGTATTCCGTTGTCACGGTATTATGAACTGTGTCAGCGTATGTCCAAAAGGGTTAAATCCGACTAAAGCAATTGGTCATATTAAATCAATGTTGCTAAAACATAGTGCATAAATTAATAACCGCCCTAAAATAGTTAGGGCGGTTAATGAAAAAATTAAGTTAGACGTTTGCAATAAGTAGTCTGTGTATTTGTATAAGTTTGTCTTGATAGCGGTTTTTGGAGGCACCTTTAAACACTGTTAGACAGTTTTTAAAGGTTCCTTGAGAGTGAAAAACTCCAATATTTTAAGAACCTGCGAGATAGCGGGTCATAAGAGAACCTTGCAATCGACACCGTTTAATAACGGTACTAGTTATCCACGGCGAACTAAAGCTGTATAGCTTAAGGGATCATAATGCAGAACGGCGCAATGAAGGACTGGCTAGATTCCACATTTCTAGCAGGAGAGAATCAGTCTTACATAGAAGAAATCTATGAAGATTACCTAACTGACCCAAACTCTGTTGACGAAAGTTGGAGAGAAATCTTTCAACAACTACCCGTAAGTCAAGGCGCAGAACAGTCGCATTCTCAAACCCGCGACTACTTCAGACGCCTCGCAAAAGAATCCACTCGATATCATACCTCGGTAAGCGATCCTGCAATGGACTCAAAACAAGTTAAAGTTTTGCAGCTCATTAATGCGTTTCGTTTTCGTGGTCACCAAAATGCTAATCTCGATCCGCTTGGTTTATGGAAAAGAGAATCTGTTCCAGATTTAGATCCTGCTTTCCATAATCTCACCAAAGAAGATTTTGAAGAAACCTTTAATGTTGGTTCTTTTGCTATCGGCAAAGAAACCATGAAACTCGGTGATATCTATGAAGCACTGAAACGTATTTACTGCGGTTCTATCGGTGCTGAATATATGCATATTACCAATACAGAAGAAAAACGTTGGATCCAACAACGTTTAGAATCTGTCAATGTTGCAGACCAATTTACTAAAGAAGAAAAAATTCGCTTTTTAGCAGAACTGACTGCAGCTGAAGGGTTAGAACGTTACTTAGGGGCTAAATTCCCAGGAGCAAAACGTTTCTCTTTAGAAGGTGGGGATGCTCTGATCCCAATGTTAAAAGACTTAATTCGTCATGCAGGGAAACAAGATACCCGTGAAGTGGTACTTGGCATGGCTCACCGCGGACGTTTAAACGTTCTGGTTAATATTTTAGGGAAAAAACCGGCAGATTTATTTGATGAATTTGCGGGTATACACAAAGAGCATTTGGGAACTGGTGACGTTAAATATCACCAAGGCTTTTCATCTGATTTTGCAACAGAAGGTGCTCAAGTTCACCTTGCTTTAGCCTTTAACCCATCTCACTTAGAAATTGTGAGTCCGGTTGTTATCGGTTCTGTCCGTGCTCGTCGTGACCGCTTAGATGAAGCGCGCAGTAATATGGTTCTTCCGATCACCATTCATGGTGACGCAGCAGTGACAGGGCAAGGTGTTGTTCAAGAAACACTGAACATGTCACAAGCTCGCGGTTATGAAGTTGGTGGTACGGTTCGTATCGTTATTAATAACCAAGTTGGTTTTACCACATCAAATCCTAAAGATGCCCGTTCAACAGAATACTGCACTGATATTGTGAAAATGGTTCAAGCACCTATTTTCCATGTAAATGCAGATGATCCTGAAGCGGTAGCTTTCGTCACCCGTTTAGCGTTGGATTTCCGTAATACCTTTAAACGTGATGTGATGATTGACCTTGTTTGTTATCGTCGTCATGGACATAACGAGGCGGATGAGCCAAATGCAACTCAGCCGTTGATGTATCAAAAAATCAAAAAACATCCAACACCTCGTAAGATCTATGCTGATAAGTTAGTAGAGCAAGGTTTAATCGAAGCTAATGATGTTACTGAGTTAGTTAATCTCTATCGTGATGCTCTCGATCGTGGTGATTGTGTCGTTGAAGAGTATCGTCCTATGGGGCTACATTCTTATACATGGGAACCTTACTTAAACCATGAATGGAATGAAGAGTATCCGCATAAAGTCGAAAAATCACGCTTACAAGATTTAGCGCGTCGTGTCAGCACAGTACCTTCTGAAATCGCAATGCAATCTCGCGTCGAGAAAATTTATGCCGATCGTGCTGTTATGGCTGAAGGCGAAAAATTACTCGATTGGGGGGCGGCTGAAACCTTAGCGTATGCCACTTTAGTGGATCAAGGTATTACTATTCGCCTCTCTGGTGAAGATGCAGGTCGTGGCACATTCTTCCATCGTCACGCGGTTATTCACAATCAAACCAATGGTTCAGTTTATGTACCATTAGCCAATATTCATAACGCCCAAGGTCAATTTAATGTTTGGGATTCTGTCTTAACAGAAGAAGCGGTATTAGCATTTGAATATGGTTATGCTACTACTGAGCCTCGCGGGCTGACTATTTGGGAAGCGCAATTTGGTGACTTTGCTAACGTAGCACAAGTGGTTATCGACCAATTTATTAGCTCTGGTGAGCAAAAATGGGGTCGTATGTGTGGCTTAGTCATGCTGTTACCTCATGGTTATGAAGGCCAAGGTCCAGAGCACTCATCTGCACGTTTGGAACGCTATCTGCAATTATGTGCAGAGCAAAACATGCAAGTTTGTGTGCCTTCCACACCGGCGCAGGTTTACCATATGTTACGTCGCCAAGCGTTACGTGGTATGCGTCGCCCATTAATCGTTATGTCACCTAAATCACTGTTACGTCATCCATTAGCGGTATCGAGCTTAGATGAATTAGCGGATGGTAAATTCTTACCTGTAATTGGTGAGTTAGATGAATTAAATCCAGCGGATGTGAAACGTGTCGTGATGTGTTCAGGGAAAGTTTACTACGATTTATTAGAACAACGTCGTGCTAATGGGCAAACAGATGTTGCGATTATTCGTATTGAACAGCTATATCCATTCCCTCATGATGATATGGCACAGATTTTGGCACCTTATGCTCATGTGAAAGATTTTATTTGGTGTCAAGAAGAACCGCTAAATCAGGGCGCTTGGTATTGTAGTCAGCATAACTTCCGTGATGCTATTCCTACTGGCGCAACATTACGTTATGCAGGTCGTCCTGCATCAGCTTCTCCAGCTGTTGGTTATACCTCTGTTCATCAGGAGCAACAAAAAGCTCTGGTTGAAGATGCACTGAAAGTTGAATAAATAAGGATAGAAAATGAGTAGTGTAGATATTCTAGTACCGGATCTCCCTGAATCAGTTGCTGACGCGACAGTCGCAACTTGGCATAAAAAACCTGGTGATAGCATTCAACGCGATGAAGTGCTGGTTGAAATTGAAACAGATAAAGTTGTGTTAGAAGTACCGGCGAGTGAAGCTGGGGTGCTGGATAGCATTCTTGAAGAAGAAGGCGCTACGGTAGGTTCACGTCAATTATTAGGACGTATTCGTCTTGGTGATAGCACTGGTATTCCTGCGGATGTGAAACCTGCACAAGATACGACGCCTGCGCAACGTCAAAGTGCAGATATTGTTGCGAAAGAAAGCAATGATGCTCTTAGCCCGACAGCACGTCGTTTAGTCGCTGAACACGATATTAATCCAGCAGATGTAAAAGGCAGTGGTGTTGGTGGACGCTTAACTCGTCAAGATATTGAAAGCCATGTTGCTAATAATAAATCAGCAACAGCGGCCACCGCTGAAGTTTCTCAAGCTCCATTACCGCATCGTAGTGAGAAACGTGTACCAATGACACGTTTACGCAAACGTGTTGCAGAGCGTTTATTAGAAGCGAAAAATACTACCGCCATGTTGACAACGTTTAACGAAATCAACATGCAGCCTATTAAAAATTTACGTGCGCAATATGGTGAAGCATTCGAAAAACGCCACGGTGTACGTTTAGGCTTTATGTCTTTCTACATTAAAGCGGTAGTGGAAGCGTTAAAACGTTATCCAGAAGTCAATGCGTCTATTGATGGTACTGATGTGGTTTACCACAACTATTTTGATATCAGTATTGCCGTATCAACACCTCGTGGTCTGGTAACACCGGTATTACGTGATGCAGATGCGATGAGCATGGCGGATATTGAGAAAAATATCAAAGCATTAGCAGTGAAAGGTCGTGATGGTAAATTAACCGTTGAAGATTTAACGGGCGGTAATTTTACTATTACTAACGGTGGTGTTTTTGGCTCATTAATGTCAACACCGATTATCAACCCACCACAAAGTGCTATTTTGGGTATGCATGCGATTAAAGATCGCCCAATGGCAGTTGATGGTCAGGTTGTTATTCTACCTATGATGTATCTAGCACTTTCTTATGACCATCGTTTAATTGATGGCCGTGAGTCTGTCGGTTTCTTAGTGACCGTTAAAGAAATGCTAGAAGATCCTGCCCGTTTATTACTGGATGTGTAGGTAATAAATATCGCTTTTAGGCAGGAGATGCTCCTCCTGCCTCTACAGCAACATACACAAGCATCAAAGAAGTACAGTGTGTTCGTGAAGCCAGATTTTTCTGGCTTATAGTCAAAAAAATAAGAAAGTCCGACTTTCAACAAGATTATGGATAGAACATCATGAATTTACACGAGTATCAGGCAAAACAGCTTTTCTCACGGTATGGATTACCAGCACCTGCTGGTTTCGCCTGCTCCACGCCGCGCGAGGCAGAAGAAGCTGCATCAAAAATTGGCCAAGGCCCTTGGGTTGTTAAATGTCAAGTTCACGCGGGTGGACGTGGTAAAGCGGGTGGCGTAAAAGTCGTCAACTCAAAAGAAGAGATCCGCGCATTTGCTGAACAATGGTTAGGCAAACGTTTAGTAACTTATCAAACAGATGCTAATGGCCAACCAGTAACACAAATCTTGGTTGAAGCTGCAACAGATATTGCTAAAGAACTTTATCTTGGTGCTGTTGTTGACCGTGGTACCCGTCGTGTTGTCTTTATGGCTTCTACTGAAGGTGGCGTTGAAATTGAAAAAGTGGCGGAAGAGACGCCAGAGCTTATTCATCGTGCCATTATTGATCCGCTGACAGGACCTATGCCTTATCAGGGACGAGAATTAGCCTTCAAACTCGGTTTAAAAGGCAAACAAGTTAGTCAATTTGCTAAAATATTTATGGGGTTAGCGACGATTTTCTTAGAGCGTGATTTAGCGCTTATTGAGATCAACCCATTGGTGATCACCAAAGATGATGATTTGATTTGTCTTGATGGTAAATTAGGTGTGGACAGTAATGCGTTATTCCGTCAACCGGAAATGCGTGAAATGCATGATCCATCACAAGAAGATCCACGTGAAGCGCAAGCGGCACAATGGGAATTAAATTATGTAGCACTCGATGGCAATATCGGTTGTATGGTTAATGGCGCTGGTTTAGCTATGGGAACCATGGATATCGTTAAACTGCATGGCGGTGAACCTGCTAACTTCCTTGATGTTGGGGGAGGGGCAACCAAAGAGCGTGTTACAGAAGCATTTAAGATTATTTTGTCAGATGAAAATGTCAGTGCTGTATTAGTCAACATTTTCGGTGGCATTGTACGTTGTGACCTTATTGCAGACGGTATTATTGGTGCAGTTGAAGAAGTCGGTGTTAACGTACCAGTTGTTGTTCGTCTTGAAGGAAACAATGCAGAGTTAGGCACTAAAAAATTAGCAGATAGCGGTTTAAATATTATTGCTGCTAAGAGCTTAACGGATGCCGCTAAACAAGTTGTTGCAGCAGCGGAGGCAAAATAATGTCTATTTTAATCGATAAAAACACTAAAGTTATTTGCCAAGGTTTCACTGGAAGCCAAGGAACTTTCCACTCCGAACAAGCTATTGCTTACGGTACTCAAATGGTGGGTGGTGTTACACCGGGTAAAGGTGGTACAACACATTTAGGCTTACCAGTATTTAATACTGTACGTGAAGCAGTGGAAGCAACGGGGGCGACGGCGACGGTTATTTATGTACCAGCACCATTTTGCAAAGACTCTATTTTAGAAGCTATTGATGCAGGTATTAAACTAATTATTACAATTACAGAAGGTATTCCTACGCTGGATATGCTGACTGTAAAAGTAAAATTAGATGAAGCTGGTGTTCGCATGATTGGCCCTAACTGTCCGGGTGTTATTACTCCAGGTGAGTGCAAAATTGGTATTATGCCTGGTCACATTCACTTACCTGGCAAAGTAGGTATTGTCTCTCGTTCAGGTACTTTAACTTATGAAGCAGTAAAACAAACTACTGACGTTGGTTTAGGTCAATCAACCTGTGTTGGTATCGGTGGTGACCCAATTCCGGGATCGAACTTTATTGATATTCTGAAGCTATTCCAAGAAGATCCGCAAACAGAAGCAATTGTTATGATTGGTGAAATTGGTGGTACAGCAGAAGAAGAAGCAGCTGCTTATATCAAAGATCACGTTACCAAACCTGTTGTAGGCTATATTGCTGGTGTTACAGCACCTAAAGGTAAGCGTATGGGGCATGCTGGCGCCATTATTGCGGGTGGTAAAGGTACTGCTGACGAGAAATTTGCCGCATTAGAAGCCGCTGGCGTTAAAACAGTACGTAGTTTAGCTGATATCGGTGATGCTGTTAAATCGCTATTAAATAAGTAACATTTTTGTTAATTACCTCTAGTTAAAACTACATATCATGCCAATCTCTGATCAAACTGGAGATTGGCATTTTTTATTGTTCTATTTTATGGCGCCTTTAGGTGTTGTCAGCAAGTAGTCACGTGTATTTTTGTTCGATTTTATCTCATCTTATTGTTTTTAAATATATTTTTATTTCATTTTTTGTGTGTTAAATAGTGGTTTAAACACAGCAATAACGAAAATATGGCGCTAAACAAGAATACATGAGCCCTGGTTTGCTAAAAAATGCGGAATTTGTTTTACTCAGCCTAACTGATATGAAGAGTAGAGGAAGGCAAAAAAAGGGATACTTTTAGTATAATTTTTATTCATTAATACTATGTGTATAAGATTTACTATAGTTAATTTATATTGTTTAACGATACCTTATTAGCAGATAACCCCCCTCAATTATTATCATTTGTTAGTATTATTGGAAGGGCACAATCTTGCCCTATTGCAGTATGGTGAAGGTTTCATAGTGAAAAATGTATTATAGATACAATAATGCTCGAAAGAGAAGTTTAATGAGTAGCAGAGCAACCATGCTAAAAAACCGACCTTCTAAAATAACATTAAACTATCAACTATCAGCTAAACTTTAGAGATAAAGCTTACAAATAATCATTCTTCAATACAGTTATGCCATTTTGCTATCCATGTTTTAAAAATAAAATGATTGTATATTGTTGTTTTACAAAGGAATATTATTTATTTTTATGGCTTAAGGTATGATTGCTATAGAGTGTATGAGTTATTTCTATTCAACGGATAGATACATTATTTATCCTAAATTAAACTTTGTATTAAAAAAAGATTATCATTATAAGAGTTTATTTATATTTTAGGTTCGCTCGATAAAACTAAATTTAAAAAGATAAAAAATTAAAAATTTATTTTCAACTTATTAATTAATAGATTATTTTTTTTAAATATCCCTTTTTTACCTGAAAAAAAATGTTTTTAATATTAGAATTAATGAAATACAGCTAAATATGACTATTTAAATGTATTTATGAAAATAAAAAGTTAATTTTATTATGGAAATTAATGGGAGGTAAATTATACTTAAAAATAAAACCAACAGTAAATTAACATTACAGTAACTATTGGGTAATTTATTCGCAACTAGTTAACATTAAAGTGTTTTTTTGATGTGGGTCAAGTTATTAATTGTGGAAAAATTTTCTAAATATGCTTAAATTGGCACACGATCAAATATGCTGTTACTAACCTAAAAGTCGTATTGTTGACCTAAGCTCAGAATTCAAATCTGGGTCACGCAAAATATATTTATTATATGTAAATATAGGCGTACTATTTGTAAGGTATTGTGTTTTTGGTCTTTAATATTCGTTGTTGTTTTTAGAGGCATTTATTGCTGGTAGTTATGAGGCTTTATTTATTAATTAAAGTCGGGTTGCCGCAAGTCGGTGTCTTCCTGCTAGGAGCAAGGAGTCAAGATGTTTGATATTGTCGAACTGTCACGGTTACAGTTTGCCTTAACAGCGATGTATCACTTCCTGTTTGTCCCATTAACGCTCGGTATGGCGTTTATGCTGGCAATCATGGAAACGATATATGTCCTGTCAGGTAAACAAGTTTACAAAGATATGACAAAGTTCTGGGGTAAGTTATTCGGTATTAACTTTGCTCTGGGTGTCGCAACTGGTTTGACCATGGAGTTCCAATTTGGTACTAACTGGTCATATTTCTCTCATTACGTTGGTGATATCTTCGGTGCGCCTTTAGCAATCGAAGGTCTGATGGCATTCTTCTTAGAATCAACTTTCGTCGGATTATTCTTCTTCGGTTGGGATCGTTTAGGCAAGAAGCAACACTTAATGGTAACTTGGTTAGTTGCCTTCGGTTCTAACTTCTCTGCACTGTGGATCTTAGTCGCAAATGGTTGGATGCAAAACCCTGTTGCTGCAGACTTCAACTTTGAAACCATGCGAATGGAAATGTTGAGTTTTGCTGATCTGGTCTTAAACCCAGTCGCTCAGGTGAAATTTGTTCACACCGTTGCTGCAGGTTACTGTACTGGTGCATTCTTTGTTTTAGGTATCAGCTCTTACTACCTACTCAAAGGTCGTGATATCGGTTTTGCAAAACGTTCTTTCGCTGTTGCGGCAACCTTTGGTATCGCAGCGGTATTATCTGTTATCGTACTGGGTGATGAATCTGGTTATGAAATGGGGGACGTACAAAAAACCAAATTGGCTGCTATTGAAGGTGAGTGGCACACACAGCCTGCGCCAGCTTCCTTTAACTTGATTGCATTCCCTAATCAAGAAAAAATGGAAAACTCATTTGCTATTGAAATTCCATATGTAATGGGGATCATCACAACGCGCTCTTTTGATACGCCGGTATTAGGTCTGCATGATCTGATGAGCCAGCATGAAGTGCGTATTCGTAATGGTATGAAGGCGTATGACCTATTAACTGAACTACGTTCAGGTAATACTGATCCTGCCGTACGAGCTGCATTCAATGAGTCTAAAAAAGACTTAGGCTACGGTCTATTATTGAAGCGTTATACTGAAAATGTTTCTGATGCAACTGAAGAACAAATTAAGTCAGCTGCAAAAGACTCTATTCCTAACGTCGCACCACTTTTCTGGTCATTCCGTATCATGGTTGCTGCCGGCTTCCTGATGTTATTGGTTGTTGCGATCTCTTTCTGGACTGTTCTGTCTAATCGTATCGGTAACTACAAATGGTTACTGCGTGCTGCGCTGTTTAGTATTCCATTACCATGGATTGCTGTTGAAGCGGGCTGGTTTGTTGCAGAATATGGACGTCAACCATGGGCGATTGGTGAAATCTTGCCTACGGCTGTAGCAACTTCTTCACTGACACAGGCTGATATTCTCGTTTCTATGGGACTTATCTGCGGTCTGTATACTCTGTTCCTCGTTGCCGAAATGTTCCTGATGTTCAAATTTGGTCGCCTTGGCCCAAGTAGTCTGAAAACGGGTCGCTATCACTTTGAACAGAAGACAGCTTCTTCTGCACAAAGTAAGTAACACAGGAGTCCACTATGTTTGATTATGAAGTATTGCGGTTTGTTTGGTGGCTACTGATTGGTATCTTACTGATCGGCTTTGCGGTCACCGATGGTTTTGATATGGGTGTTGGTGTGTTATTGCGCGTCATTGCAAAAGATGACACAGAACGCCGTATTTTAATTAACTCTGTTGCACCTCACTGGGATGGTAACCAAGTTTGGTTAATCACTGCCGGTGGTGCATTATTCGCTGCATGGCCAATGGTATATGCTGCGGCATTCTCTGGTTTCTATTTTGGTATGATCTTCGTACTGGCGGCATTATTCTTCCGTCCAGTAGGTTTTGACTACCGTTCTAAATTAGAATCACCAAAATGGCGTGGTATGTGGGATTGGGGTATCTTTATTGGTAGCTTTGTTCCACCATTAGTTATCGGTGTTGCTTTTGGTAACCTATTACAAGGTGTTCCATTAGAAGTCGATAGCATGCAACGTGTATCTTATAATGGTACAACTAACGCACTAATTAACCTGTTAAGCCTATTAAACCCATATGGTTTATTAGCTGGTGTTATTAGCTTAATGATGATTGTGGCACAGGGTGCTAGCTATCTTCAAATGCGTACTACCGGTGAGCTGCATGAGCGTACTCGTAAAGCAACTTACATTACCTCTTTAATCACTTTTATTGCTTTTGCATTAGCAGGCGTGTGGTTAATCTACGGTATTGATGGCTTTATTATCACTAGTGCGGTTGATACTGCGGGTCCTTCTTCTCCGTTGTTGAAAACAGTTTCTCACGAAGCTGGCGCTTGGATGACGAACTACAACAACTATCCTATTTTATGGATCTTACCGGCATTAGGTCTGTTAAGTCCTTTATTAGCGGTTGTTGCAACTAAAGCAAACAAAGGAGCTTGGGCATTCCTGTTCACTTCACTGACTATTGCTTGTGTTATCCTAACGTTTGGTGTAACCCTGTTCCCATTCATTATGCCATCAAGCACATTCCCTGATGTAAGCTTGACAATTTGGGATGCAACTTCAAGCCTGTTCACTTTACAAGTGATGACAGTAGTCGCGATTATCTTTGTACCTATCGTTCTCCTCTACACTATCTGGTGTTACTGGAAAATGCATGGTCGCCTCGATAAGAAATTTATCGAAGGCAATAATCATACTCTTTACTAAGGAGCATAGAGAATGTGGTATTTTGCATGGCTTCTCGGCACACTCTTCGCTTGTAGTATTGCGGTGATCGCAGGACTGGCTTATGAGCACGCTGAAGCGAAAAAAACTTCAGAAAGTGAAGAATAATGTTGGATAAAAGTTACCAACTACTTAACAAGGGCCCAATTAGGGCTCTTGTTTTAATCATGGCTCTAGCAATGGCATTTTGTGTTATGTGGGATCCGAGTCGATTCGCGGCTAATACAAGCTCATTAGCGATTTGGCAAGGAATATTACTGATTTGGGCTGTATGTGCAGGGGCAGTTTTTGGCTTAGCCTATCGTCCTAAACATGTTGTAGCGCAATATCTATTACATCCCATTCCCGCCATTATTATTTTAGTTGTAGGGCTATATTATTTCTTCTTCTAATCAAAATGCCTTATTTCTGCAGTGAAATATCAGTAGGGAATAAGGTGTTTTTATTCTTTATATCAATTAGTTAACATAATCCACACTTTTTACTGTACTGATCCTCTCTTTTTTGAATTTAGAAAATCAATAAATTAGTCTATTTTTTTGCATATATTCAATAGGTGGCATGTATATATGGTAAACATAAAGAGGTTATGGCTGAGGAGTTTGCTAATCTAACTATTTGGTAAAGAGGGGAGAGTTGATTATGAAAATAAGAAGATTCTCACCCGTCAATCTGTGGTGGTTTTGAGATGCGCGTCTCTAGATTGTCAATGGCAGTGGTATTACTTGCATGAAACACCTGCATTAGATAATTAATTGATTTTAATAAAAAACCAGTAATAAGACTGGTTTTTTTATTGGTTGGGAAAAAGTTTGAATCAGAGTGCTAAACTATTAATTGTTAATTAGCAAGCATTTTAATGCTGAGCTAATAAAAATATTTTTTCTATTCAGGCGCTAAAGCATATTGCGTGTTGCAAAGAAGAGTTTATGATTGGCGTCTGAAAACGGTGTTTTCTATTCTTTACGTTACTATGATTCCCTTAGAGGCACCTCTTAAGTATAGTTAACAAATCTATAGCTTAATTATTTATGGGATTACTCAAGGAATGTAAGGACGGAATTATGCGGTTTCTTTGGCCAGTTCGTGTCTATTACGAAGATACTGATGCCGGTGGTGTGGTCTATCATGCCAGTTATTTAAAATATTTTGAACGTGCAAGAACAGAATTACTCAGAGAAAAAGGTTTTTATCAGCATGATTTACGGGAGTATGATCATGTTGCGTTTGTTGTGCGTAAATTAACCATTGACTATATTGCGCCAGCACGGCTTGATGAGCTTCTGAAAGTAGAAAGTGAAATTACTACATTACGTGGTGCATCAATGACATTTTCTCAAAAGCTTATCAATCAAGATGGTGTGGTACTGTGTAGGGCAGATGTATTAGTTGTCTGCGTTGATTCATTAAAAATGAAGCCTGTAGGGCTTCCTAAGTCCATTATCGCGGAGTTTAAGTAGTGGCTGACATGAATGTTATCGATCTCTTTCTAAAAGCGGGGCTTTTAGTTAAGTTGATCATGTTGTTATTAATCGGATTTTCTATTGCCTCATGGGCGATCATTATTCAACGTACGAAAGTATTGAATGCAGCAGATCGTGAAGCGGCAGATTTTGAAGATAAATTCTGGTCAGGCACTGATTTGGCTCGTCTATATAAAGAAAGCCAAGCTCGTCGTGACGAGTTATCAGGGGCAGAACAAATTTTTCATTCTGGTTTTAAAGAGTTTGCACGACTACATCAAGCGAATGTTCATGCACCCGATGCCGTTGTTAATGGGGCTTCCCGTGCAATGCGTGTTTCATTTAATCGTGAATTAGAGTCCTTAGAAACGCATATTCCTTTTTTAGGTACGGTGGGGTCAATTAGTCCTTATATTGGCTTATTCGGTACGGTATGGGGGATTATGCATGCATTTATCGCTTTAGGTAGCGTTAAACAGGCAACTTTACAGATGGTGGCACCCGGTATTGCTGAAGCGTTGATTGCAACAGCCATTGGTTTATTTGCGGCCATCCCCGCAGTTATGGCTTATAACCGCTTTACGCAACGTGTAAATAAGTTGGAACAAAGTTACGATAACTTTATGGAAGAGTTCCTGACGATTTTACATCGCCAAGCTTTTGTCTCCGCAGAAAAGAAATAGTTAACGCAAAAGGAGAGAGCTGATGGCACGAGGTCGCAGTAGCCGCCGAGGCGTAAAATCAGAAATTAATATAGTACCTTTGCTTGATGTGTTATTGGTGCTTTTGCTGATTTTTATGGCAACAGCGCCAATTATTTCACAAAGTGTTGAGGTTGATCTTCCACAAGCAACAGAAACACAGACTGTTTCAACCAGTGATAACCCGCCTGTAATTGTCGAAGTTGCTGGAGTGGGGCAATATAATATCCGTGTTGAACAAGAGGTTTTAGAGCTTTTACCTCAAGAACAGATTATGGCTGAAGCAAAACGACAATTAGAAAAAAACCCGAAAGCGGTCTTTCTTATTGGTGGCGCTAAAGATGTTCCTTATGATGAGATAATTAAAGCACTCAACATGTTACGTCAAGCGGGTGTTAAGTCTGTCGGTTTAATGACTCAGCCTCTTTAGTAGGCTGAAATAAGTTTGGATAATAGCGTGGGAAAGAAGACGAAACCAATCCGAAGTAAATTGAGCGGTTCAGTTATCTTGTCTACTGTCTTGCATTTACTGATCATCGCTTTGCTTATCTGGGGATCGTTAACTCAGAAATGGAATTTAGGCGGTGGCGGTGGATCTGATGGGCAAGTTATTGATGCTATTATGGTTGACCCTAATGCGGTAGTACAAGAGTATAATCAGCAAAAGGCGCAACAAGCTAATGTCCAAAAAGCAGAACAAGAACGTAAAGCGCGGGCGCAGCAACAAGAAGAAGAGCTACGCCAACAACAAATTAAAGAACAAGAACGTTTAAAAGCGTTAGAAGTGGAACGTTTGCAAGCAAAAGAAGCTGCAGAAGCTCAACGTCGTGAAGCGGCCACCGCCGCTGCTAAAGCGAAAGAAGAGCAAAAGCAGGCTGAAGAAGCTGCCGCACAAGCTAAAGCTGAACGCGATCGTATTTTAAAAGAGCAAGCTGATGCGAAAGCCAAAGCAGAGGCAGAAGCGAAGAAACAAGCAGAATTAGCAGCGAAACAGAAAGCAGAAGAAGCGAAGGCAAAAGCAGAAGCTGAGGCAAAAGCGAAGGCTGAAGCCGATGCTAAAGCGAAAGCAGAGGCTGATGCAAAAGCGAAAGCAGCCGCAGAAGCTAAAGCCAAAGCAGCAGCGGAAGCTAAAGCGAAAGCCGCTGCACAGCAACAAAGTAAAGCGGTTGATAGTCTACTCGATGGATTAGTTGCTCAAGGCGATAAACAATCGGGGGCTTCTGCAGCAGGTCAAGGTGGTGGTAATCGCTCTGGGGCAAATGCTGCGGGCATTGATCGCTATACTGGGCAAGTAAAAGTTGCCATCGAACAGAAGTTTTTTGATTCTGATTTATATAAAGGTCGTAAATGTGACCTTAAAATAAGTATTGCACCAGACGGTATGTTAGTAAGTGCAAAAGCGGTAGGTGGTGATCCGGCTTTATGCCAAGTTGCATTACAAGCGGCTAAAATGGCAACATTGCCTAAGCCACCGAAAGATATTTACGAACAAGTAAAATCACCAACAATTGAGTTTAAGCCATAAAACTGTCTGATAGTAGGAAAACATACATTAATTTATCTCTATTTTAGAATGTTATTGATGTGTTGTATGGTGTTGTTTAAAAGCGTTTGTTACTATTCTGTGCGTTATTGCGCAATAACCGCAATAATAAAAGGGAGACATGATGAAGCAGGCATTAAATGTTATTTTCGGACTTTTGATATTATGCGTTACAACGCTCGCTAATGCAGAAGTTCGCATTGAAATTACACAAGGGGTGAATACTGCACGCCCTATTGGTGTTGTTCCTTTTAAATGGGAAGGCACAGGTCAAATGCCAGAAGATATTGCTGGAGTGATTGCGGCTGATTTACGAAATAGTGGTAAATTTAACCCTATTGATATGAATCGTTTGCCTCAACAACCCGTTACCGCTTCTGAGGTTCAACCTGCACTCTGGACAGCATTAGGTATTGATTCAGTGGTTGTAGGGCGTGTTCAGCCCTCGGCAGATGGTCAATATGTTGTTAGCTATCAATTAGTTGATGTTGCTGGCTCTCCGGGAGCGGTTTTAGCGCAAAGTGAGTATAAAATCAGCAATAAATGGTTACGATATGCTGCTCATACCGCCAGTGATGAAATCTTTGAAAAATTAACTGGCATTCGTGGTGCGTTCCGTACCCGTATTGCTTATGTCGTTGTGACTAATGGTGGCGCTTATCCATATGAATTACGTGTATCTGACTATGATGGATTTAATCAAGATCGCGTTTATCGTTCATCACAGCCATTAATGTCACCCGCTTGGTCTCCTGATGGTGCTAAACTAGCATATGTCACATTTGAAAGTGGTCAATCTGCTTTAGTTGTACAGACATTAGCAACGGGGGAAGTGCGTCAAATCGCTTCTTTCCCTCGACATAATGGTGCACCTGCTTTTTCTCCAGATGGCTCTAAATTAGCCTTTGCACTGTCAAAAAGCGGTAGTCTAAATCTTTATGTAATGGATTTAGCCAGTGGCAATATGACACAGGTAACCAATGGTAGAAGTAATAATACAGAACCGACTTGGATGCCTGATGGACAGACTTTGGTCTATACTTCGGATCAAGGCGGACGTCCTCAAATTTATAAAATTAATATTAACGGAGGAACGCCAGAACGTATTACTTGGGAAGGAAAACAAAACCAAAATCCTGCAGTAAGTCCTGATGGTAGTTTCTTAGTTATGGTGAGTTCTGAAAGCGGTAGGCAACATATCGCTAAGCAGGATCTAGAAACGAATGCTGTTCAATATTTAACAGATACGTTTCTGGATGAAACGCCAAGCATCGCGCCTAACGGCACTATGGTTATTTATAGCTCCACTCAAGGCTTAGGAACCATTTTGCGACTAGTATCGACTGATGGACGTTTCAAAGCGCGTCTTCCGGCGACTGATGGTCAGGTTAAATCACCTGCCTGGTCTCCGTTTATGTGATGCATAAGAATTATGTATGGCAAACAAATAAAGGAACAATTAGAGATGCAATTAAACAAAGTGTTTAAAGGGTTGATGTTAGCATTACCACTCGTTGCTGTTGCAGCATGTAGCTCAAACAAAAACGACGATCAAACAGATACAAGCAACAATGTACCTGTTACTGAGCAAGGCCCTACAGCTGAAGAATTAGCACGTCAGCAATTAGAACAACTGAAACAAACTAACATTGTTTACTTCGGTTTTGATAAATATGACGTTACTTCAGAATATGCTCAACTGTTAGATGCTCACGCTGCATTCCTGCGTGCTAACCCTTCAGTACGCATTACTATCGAAGGTCATGCTGACGAACGTGGTACTCCAGAATACAACATCGCGTTAGGCGAACGTCGTGCAAACGCAGTTAAAATGTATCTGCAAGGTAAAGGCGTATCAGCTGATCAATTATCAATCGTATCTTACGGTAAAGAAAAACCTGCTGTACTGGGTCATGACGAAGCCGCTTATGCGAAAAACCGTCGTGCAGTACTGGTTTACTAAGAGAACGGCATGAACAACAGTAACTTCAGACCTTTATTGATGAGTCTGTTGTTACTGGTTGGCGTAGCGGCTCCTGTAGCCGCTATTGCCCAAGCGCCAATCAGTAATATCGGTTCAGGCTCTACTGATGAACGACTCGCCCAACTTGAGCGTATCTCTAATGCTCATAGTCAGCTTTTGACCCAATTACAGCAACAACTCGCAGATTCTCAACGCGATATTGATATGTTGCGTGGTCAAATTCAGGAAAATCAATACCAGTTAAACCAAGTTGTAGAGCGTCAACGTAATATCTATCAACAATTAGATAGCCTAAATGGTGGCAACTCAGCACCAACAACGGATGAGGCTTCAACGGGTGGCAATGTACCTTCAACATCTGATACAAGTACGAGTTCGTCGTCAACAGGTGATGAAAAAGCCGATTATAACGCGGCAATTGATATTGTATTGAATTCAAAAGATTACGATAAGGCAATTGTTGCATTAAACAACTTTATTAAAAGTTATCCGAAGTCTAGCTATCAATCAAATGCTCAATTTTGGTTGGGGCAAATGTATTATCTAAAAGGTAATAAAGATCAGGCTGCGAGTACTTTTGCTATTGTTGTGAAAAATTATCCAAAATCTCAAAAAGCAAGTGAGGCCTTTTATAAGATAGGGCTTATTATGCAAGAGAAAGGGCAAAAGGATAATGCGAAAGCTATTTATCAACAAGTGGTTAAGCAATATCCAAACAGTGCTGGTGCAAAATTAGCACAAAAGCAGTTAGCAGCACTATAATTATTGGCCCCGTAATGTGAATGTTACATTTTCGGGGTTAACTGATTGTTTTTTCAGCGTTTGAATGTTTTTTTGAAAAAAAACGTTGCACAATAACATTAAATCAGTATTATTACCCGCCGTTGCCACAGAGAATGTGGCGAGTTCGAAAAGGGTCGTTAGCTCAGTCGGTAGAGCAGTTGACTTTTAATCAATTGGTCGGGCGTTCGAGTCGCCCACGACCCACCATTTCAATATGCTTTTCTAGTCTTTTATCACACGCCATTCTCATTCTATCTAAAAATGCTCTCTATAACTCGTTTTTGTATTTATTACTCGAGTTACTCAAATAGAGGATGTAAATAGATAGCTTCTCCATTGCTGAAAAAACTATCTGATCTCACTTAAGTTGGATAATGACAAATAATGGAAGTGGTTATTTGGTAATATTCATTTTCAGTTAATAGTTCATTATCAATAAACCAATCGCTAATAAGTGTTTGAGCTTGTGTTGCCTTTTCTATCGACAAACCAAAACGCTTTGATGCATCAATAAAAAAAGCCATGATAATACTTAATGCAGCCGCTGCTTCATAAGGGGTACTCATAGCCAGTGTGCTTTCTAATGAACGTAATGAGTAAAACTTAGGTAACCACTCCCGTAAGTTTTTGCCTTGATACCAGACATCTTGTGTTGATGTTTGCAGAGCAACTTGCTCTAGTAAACGGATCAACCATTCCCTTATATCACTCATACGATATTCAGCGAACCAAAATTCATTACGTAAGATAGCTATAGCGATTTGTGTGGCTTCAAACCAAAACTCTTGAGCCAAGGCATCAGCTTGCTCTATGGAAAGGGCTGGGGGTGTCACAGTGCTAATTTCTGGAAGTTGGTCACATAAACCTGTTTTATCAAGTAAAACACGATAGCCTCGTTGATAAACTGGACTTAGACCATTTTGTTTCATATTGATAATTCTTTCAGGCTCTGCCATCAAAATATCCATTTTTCGGCCTTGAGCTAATACGTGCAAATAGATTGGCCAGCGAATGCCGTTCGGATCTTCACATTCTGTTGCTAAAGAGACGAGGTGTTTACCAAATTGTGATAGCCAATGTTGGTTTTTTGCTAGCTCAGTCGCACCGTGACCAATAAGCTCTATATCAATATCAGAATAGCTGTCTATCTTCTTATTACGACCCACTGAGCCTGTTAATACCACAGCCTCAATTCGAGGATCAAGTAATGCAAAAGATAACATGCGATCGATTAAGCGGGTGATTGGCTCCATATTTCTCTCTAGTTGTTATAGTAGATAAAGTTATTTGTTGTAAGTATGAATAAAAAAATAGCATATTTATTATATAAAACACTTTTTGTTTTTTATGGTAAATAAATGGCATTTTGTTTAATATTTTAAACTAAGTGCTATCATTGATAGGAATGTATATATATCTTTATCACTTTGCAACAATGTCGCAATAACCCATATTTTATTTGTTTTTTCTATGATTAAGTCGGGGTTGTCAAATGGATGTCATTAGTTGGTTTAGTATCAATAATATTTTAGTCAATATTCCATTAGGAAAAGAAGGCTATCCACTCTCATGGATTGAAGCTATAGGGACTATTGCTGGATTATTATGTATATGGCTTGCGAGCCAGGAAAAGATCATTAACTATTTATTTGGGTTAATTAATGTCACTTTATTCGCCATTATTTTTTTCCAGATCCAGTTATATGCCAGTCTACTGCTACAAATTTTCTTCTTTGCTGCCAATATTTATGGTTGGTATGCATGGAGTAGAGTGAATGATTTTGAACAAGCAGAATTGAAAATACGTTGGTTAAAGCCGGGCCAACAAATCGTATTAATCATTGTCTCCATTGCTGCCATTATTGCGCTAACGTTTAATATTGATACCGTTTTTGGCTATTTAGCAGTTATTGCTGTTGATATCTTAAATGTCTTCGGGGCAAATTTAGCCACACCTGCTATCGAGCCAGATGCTTACCCATTCTGGGATTCAACAATGACGGTACTCTCCATTGTGGCTATGATCTTAATGACACGCAAATTGGTAGAAAACTGGTTAATTTGGTCTGTTATTAATGTCATTAGTATTGTTATATTTTATAAACAGGGTGTTTATGCCATGTCTATTGAATATATCATCTTATTGGCTATCGCTATTAATGGCTCTCGTTTGTGGATCAAATCAGCAAAGCATTCAAATAAAAATAATTATCTCTCATAATAAAAAAGGCTGGTAGAGTTATATTTCTCTCCAGCCTTGCTATTCGTTGTGTTTATTCTTCTATTCTAGGCAATTTCAAATCATTATTTTACTTAATGGTGCTATTACTTGTTTTCGATGTTTTTGTTATCTACCGTCATGGGCTGTTTAGGCTCTTAAGGGTGTTTACAGAGAGAAAACGAATGGTTAGATTGAAGAAACAGAAATCATATTGACTAGATAATAATAGAGTGGAACACGGGAATGAATTACCAGAATGATGATCTTAAAATAACACAAATCAATGAACTTTTACCGCCAGTGGCATTATTGGAAAAGTTTCCAGCCACTGACAATGCGGCGTTTACAGTTCGTCATGCCCGTGAAGTTATTCATCAAATCCTTGCTGGAAAAGATGATCGCCTATTAGTGGTGATTGGGCCTTGCTCTATTCATGATCCTAACGCGGCACTGGAATATGCTCAGCGTTTAAATTTATTAAGAGAAGAGCTGAAAGATAAACTTGAAATTGTGATGCGAGTTTATTTTGAAAAACCACGTACCACAGTCGGTTGGAAAGGGCTGATAAATGATCCACATATGGATTGTACCTTTGATATTAATGAAGGATTACGCATTGCTCGTCGTTTGCTATTAACCATCAATGATAGTGGATTACCAACGGCTGGCGAGTTTTTAGATATGATAACCCCACAATATGTCGCTGATTTGATGAGTTGGGGAGCCATTGGTGCTCGAACAACAGAATCTCAAGTGCATAGAGAATTATCCTCCGGACTATCTTGTCCTGTTGGTTTTAAAAATGGCACAGATGGCACAATTAAAGTGGCGATTGATGCCATCAATGCTGCAGGCTCTCCACACTGTTTCTTATCGGTAACTAAATGGGGTCACTCAGCGATAGTTCGTACTGCAGGGAATAAAGATTGCCATATTATTTTACGGGGCGGTAAAGAGCCTAATTACAGTGCAGAACATGTTGCTGCTGTAAAAGAAGGTCTGAAAAAAGCAGGATTACCCCAAAATGTTATGGTTGATTTTAGCCACGCCAATAGCTGTAAACAATTTAAGAAACAAATGGAGGTTGGTGCCGATATTTGCCAACAAATTAGCGCAGGAGAAAAAGCTTTAATTGGTGTAATGGTTGAAAGTCATTTAGAAGAGGGCAATCAATCATTAGAAAGTGGTGAACCTTTGGTATACGGTAAAAGTGTCACAGATGCTTGTATTGGGTGGGATGATACAGAAACGTTATTACGCCAATTAGCCGATGCAGTCGCTACTCGTCGTAATAAATCATAATAGTCTGTTTTTATTAATAAAAATGCCACTCAAAAGTGGCATTTTTTTTATCTAATTCAAAGTAAAAGTAAAATTATTTTGCTTTACCTTGGTTAGCAACAGCCGCGGCTTTTGCTGCGATTTCTTCTGCATTACCTAAGTAGTAACGTTTGATTGGTTTCATATTTTCATCAAATTCGTAAACTAAAGGTACTGCTGTTGGGATATTCAGTTCAAGAATTTCTTCTTCACTCATATTGTCTAGGTATTTAACCAGAGCGCGCAGTGAGTTACCGTGAGCGGCAATAATCACTTTATCACCTGAAGCAACGCGAGGTTTAATGACTTCTTCCCAATATGGTGTTACACGGTCGATAGTTAACGCTAAGCTTTCTGTTAATGGCAGTTCAGCTTCAGTTAAAGATGCATAACGTGGATCTTTACCTGGGAAGCGATCATCATCTTTAGTTAACTCTGGTGGGGTAACCGCAAAACCACGACGCCATTGTTTAACTTGCTCGTCACCGTATTTTTCAGCTGTTTCAGCTTTGTTTAAGCCTTGTAATGCACCGTAGTGACGTTCGTTTAGTTTCCAGCTTTTCTCTACTGGCAGCCATTGTTGATCAACTTCATCAAGAATGTTCCACAGAGTGTGGATTGCACGTTTTAGTACAGAAGTATATGCGTAGTCAAAAGTAAAACCTTCAGCCTTCAGCAGTTTACCTGCTTCTTGCGCTTCATTACGGCCTTTATCTGACAATTCAACGTCAGTCCAGCCTGTAAAACGGTTTTCTTTGTTCCATACACTTTCACCGTGTCGAACTAGCACAAGCTTAGTTACTGCCATAGTTTAGACTCCTATAATTACTTTCTTAATATAAGTTTAAAATCAGGACTGCAATCATTATATGGATCATCAACAAGAACGCCAAACATAACTAACAAAACTAGGGGGATTATGTCAAAAATGACGATTGTTTGATGAAATATTACACAGTTATTACACCTTTTGCTTAATCGATAAAGCTATTAATTTAACGGGATCGGTGAAAAGAAACGAAAAGCCGATTCTGGATAATTATCAGTAAAAAATATGCTCTCTAAATCTATCGTTAAAATCATCGCCATCTATCGATAACAAATACCCTTTTCTTCAGTGTGATGATGTATCTTACCTTAAAAATAGCCTATATCTAGTTAACAGGGTTGTTGTTGGTAACGATAGATATCTCCTTCTTTAATAAAAATCAGTCGATGGGTAATACAGTGAGGTGCATCTTCTTGATGATGACTGACAAACAGTAGTTGAGTATTGCTATGGCTTATCATGATATCAATAAAGCGCTGTACTAATAGTCTATTGGTTGTATCTAATCCTTGTAGTGGTTCATCGAGGATCAATAATGTCGGGTGTTTAACCAATGCTCTTACAATTAATACTAGACGCTGTTGTCCCCATGAAAGTGAGTGAAAAGGATGGTTAGCGAGTGCAGTTAAACCAATTAGTGTTAGCCATTCATCCGCTAATTTTTGCTGTTTATCGGTAACGGCTTGATAAATACCAATAGAGTCATGAAAACCAGAAATAATCACATTTTTCACACTTGAAGAGACGCGATAGCTTTGATGTAAGGCATTACTAACATAACCAATATGGCGTTTGATCTCCCAAATGGTTTCACCACTGCCTCTTTTACGACCAAATAGTGTTAAATCATTGCTATAGCCTTGAGGATGATCTCCTGTGATTAAGCTTAATAAGGTCGATTTTCCTGCGCCATTAGGACCTAATATTTGCCAATGTTGTTGTGGTTTAACTTCCCAGGTTAAGTGATGGAGCACAGGTTTATCATTATAACTGACCACGCCATCCTTAAGTATAATAGGGGAAAGCGTTGGTGGTAAGGTAGGAACTGCATCAACGGAGTCTGAGGCGGGTAAGATCAGATTTTCAAGTGTTTCACTGTGAGATAATTGCGCAATTACTGAGTCTGATAAAATATCACTTTTTTTACCTTGTGCCACGAGTTTACAGTCAATCAATAAGCCAGCATTTTGCACAAAATCAGGAATATCATTAAAGCGATTTAAAATAAGAACAATCGTTAGCTTTTGTTGATGTAGTGATGAAAGTAACTCACTTAATGTACGACGAGAGTCAATATCTAAACCATCAAAAGGCTCATCTAAAATTAATAGATCAGGTTTATTCATCAATAACTGAATAAGCAGTACCTTACGAGACTCTCCCGTTGAAAGATATTTAAAACGCCTTGATAAAAGTGCATCAATACCAAATTGTTTTGCTAATAACAGGCAGCGATCATTATCTTTTACCTGCATTTGGATCACCTGAGCCACGGTTAATCCCGTATCATCCTCATCTTCACTTAATAAGTCTGTATTGTTACGCAGCCACTCTTCCTCTATCATTTTTTGTAATTTTTCAAAAGAGAGATTAATCGGACGAGTAAACCTATTAATAAGCTCACCCGATAATAAAATCCCCTCTTGGCATAATGTATTAGCGAGCGCCGTTTTACCACTACCATTGCTACCAACGAATGCCCAACTTTCTCCTTCATTGATAGTTAAATCATCGATATGCAAGCAGAGTGTATCACTTAAGCGAAACAGTGTTTTTGTGAGTTGCAAGTACTTCATTATTATTATCCTTGTTTTTATTACAAGTAGAATACTTACCAATATCGGTTTAATTAAAACTTGTCAATATTTGTTGCTGATCGCTTAAGTAAAAATAGTGCAGAGAGAATAAAAAAGATAAAAGATGGGCAAGATTATTTATGTTATTTTAATAAAAACATAAGGACTCGTTTATATGAATAACATTAAAAGGGAATGTGTTAACTATTTATTAGGATTAATGGCGCTATTTTTATTAACGATAAGTAAGATAACTTTTGCAGAAATAAATAATAATGTAAATAATTGCTTCTTAATTAATGAAATAAAAATAGAAAGGAATGGTTTATTAACTAATAAGGCACAAAAAGAATTAATATCTAAATATATAAATAAATGTTTAACATTAAGTGATATGCAACATATCATTAAATCAATGACTAATGCGTATATTGAAAAAGGCTATATTACTTCACAAGCTTTTATTGCCGATCAAGATCTCTCAAATCATCAGTTAACCATTAACGTAATTGAAGGAAAGATAAAATCAATCTTTATTGATAATATGACTTCCCCCATGGTTGATATTCTATTTCCTTCATATCAAGATAAACGACTTAATTTACGTGAGTTAGAGCATGGGCTTGAACAACTTAATCGATTAACAACATCACTATATAGATTAGATATTCAACCTAGTGACAGGATAGGATACTCGACTATTTTTATTTATAAGGAAAACGAAACGCATCCTTTCAGAAATCAACTTACTATTGATAATTCAGGTTCAAAAGCAACAGGTGAAATGTTACTGACGAATACCACAGCAATAGATTCGTTATTTGGATTTGGAGAGCAGTGGGAGCTCTCCTTAAATAGTAATACAGATTTATTACATTCACATTATTATAGAGGCTATACAGCGAGTATAAACATTCCCTATGGCTATTGGTTTTATCAATATCAGTTATCTTATAACCGTTCTTCTCATTTTATTAAAAGTTATAGTAATCAATATATCTATAAAAGTATAAATACTAATCAGCAAGTTGATATTAGTCGTTTACTTTATCGGGATAGTAAGAAGAAGATAATATTAAAAGGCATATTAAAGCATAAAAAAGTAAGAACGGAATTAGCCAAACAGCCGATATTAATCAATAGCCCAACATTAACATCACTATCATTAGCGCCTCAATATCATTTTAATCTGACATCAGGTTATTTATCTATTAATCCATCAGCAGAAATTGGGTTGTCTTTTTTTGGGGCATCACCTGATTATATTGCTGAAAACTCACCCCGAAGCCACTATAGAAAATTGAGTCTAAATATACATTATCAATATTTATTTCCTTACTCTGTCTCCTATATTACGTCTTTTTATGGTCAATATACATCTGATAATCTTTATAGTGTGGAAAAAATAACCATAGATGGATTAAATGCGGTTCGTGGTACTAAACAAAATAAGCTTAGTGCCAATAGAGGACTTTATTGGCGTAATGAAATTAATACACCATGGATAAATTCATTTTTAGGTCAATGGCGTTTTATTACGGCTGTTGATTATGGCGTTATCTATTCTGATCAATATGAAACAAAGCAGCAGTCTTTATTAGCTGGCGCTATGGGGCTTTCATTTTATCGTTCCCCTTTTTCTTCACAACTATTGATAAACAAACCATTCATTTATCCAAAGTGGTCAAATGCTAACCAATGGTCTTTATCTTGGTCAATTTCTTTTGCTCTTTAAATAAGGAATTTTTTATGCATAAAAAGGATATTTCGCGAAAACAGCGTTTAATAAGCTATTGTGTTATTTATTTAACCGCTATTTACCCATTGCATCCTGCTTGGGGCTCTGTCATTACTTCATCTGATAAAACGATAACAATAAACCAGCAAAATAATATTCCTATTATTAATATTGCAACACCTAATGACAGTGGTGTTTCTCATAATAGATTTAATGTCTTTAATGTTAATAAACAGGGGGCAGTACTTAATAATTCGCAAGTTGATGCCAATAGTCAATTAGCAAAAAAAATATCTGCTAATAAAAATTTAAAAGGTAATACGGCTAATTTAATTATTAATGAAGTTGTCGGTAATAGTCGTTCACAGTTATTAGGTAAATTAGAAGTTGCAGGACAACAAGCGGATGTTTTAATTGCTAATCCTAATGGAATTAGTTGTGATGGTTGCTCATTTATTAATACTCCATCAATTACTCTCACGACGGGAAAGCCTCAATTTAGCCCTCAAGGTACCTATTCGGCACTAGAAGTAAAAAAAGGCAGTATTGTTATTGGTAAGCAAGGTATGAATGCCGATTTGCAAAATTATGCCGATATTATTAGTCGTAGTATTGAAATAAATGGAAAGATAAATGCTAAAAATCTCTCTTTAATGCAAGGGAATAACCATATTGATTTCGGCAAAGGGACAGTAAATAGCATTAATGGAGAAGGTGTAAAACCGACCGTCGCTATTGATACAAAAGCATTGGGTGGAATGTATGCCAATCAAATACGCTTAGTTAGCACAGAAAAAGGGGTCGGTGTTAATTTAACTGATATTCAAACAAAACAAAATAGTATCAATTTAACAGTTGATGGCAAAATTACCTTTAATGGCAATATTCAATCTGAGCAAGATATTAATGTTAGTAGCAAAGCGCTACAAATGAATAGTAATGCCAGCTTAAAAGCGCAAAGAGATATTACATTAGCAACTAATACGCTAACGAATCATAGTGATATTATCGCAGAAAAGGATATGCGTTTATTCGTAGATAAATTCACTAATAAAGGTGAAAAAGCGCTTATTCAAGCAAAAGATAATTTATGGATACAAAAAAATGCACAGGGTGAACCAAGTAGTTTAATTGAAAATCAATCAGCCACCATAAAAACAGAAAAGGGTGATTTGATTATTAGAACCAAGAAATTGGTTAATGAATCTATTACTCCTTTATTTAAAGAAATAAAGCAAGAGCCTGATTCTACATCGTCTATAAATATAGGTACTCATTTTCTTCATCCTTACAATAGTCCTACGAATAATTTCCTTATAATTATTTTACTTGCTGAATTAAAAGAACTCTCTGATAAAAAGTGGTTTGATATATTAGATTTAAAAAATAATGGAGGTGTTAATGTAGAACGCTCATTATTTGAAAAGAATAAAAAGTATGTTCCTAGTGTTATTTATTCTGGTAAAAATTTATATATACAATCTAACGAGTTTTTTAATACCCAATCTGATATTTTTGCAACTAATGATCTTATCGCAACGGGAAACAATGCAAAAGTATACTATTATCGGTTTGGACACCTTAATAAATGGGATCTTTATTCTCATGATAATGCTCATATTTTTTATCGAGATGATGTAAATAAATATAATATTGATGAAACTAAATTTCAAAAAATAGTTCATTTTATTCCCTTTACTAAAATTGGAAGTCATTATGAATTTATTGTAGATAGTGCTTCTGAATATATGATAAAAGCAGGTAATAATTTAGTTTTAGATTTTAAAGATAGTATAGCGTTAGAACGTAAATTTCCATTTTTAGAAAAAGAAATTAAAAAGTATAGAAGAATATCTGATTTTGAAAGTACTATATTAGCTAAAAATATACTATTAAATGCTAATAATTTAAATATCTCATTAAATTTAAAATCAAGTAACTCTTTATCTGTTATTGCTAATAAAAATATAAATATAAGTAATTCAAATTTATTATCTGGTGATATTATAAATTTAACAGCAATTGATAATGTTAATTCTGAAAATATAGATGTAACGGCAAAGCATTTTTCCATCATAACTAAGAATGGAGATATTAATTATTCATTTAGCCCTATAGCCTCTTATACTCTGAATAGCATTAAGGCACCATTTATTGATGTGTCTGAAAAAATAGACTTTTATTCAGGTAAAAACATTTACATTTCAAATGTAATAATTAATGAATCAAATGAAAAAAGTTTATCAGCATTAGAGAATATTAAAATAAAACGCGATGAGTCTTTATTTTTCAACCTAATGCCAAATTTTAGAGATGAACAATATATTTCAGCGTTTTTATTTAATATGGGGCTTTGGAAAAGTAAGAATAATATAAGCTTGATGGCTGGTAAAGATATTGTTAGTCAGGGAATAAAATATTATAGTAACAAAGAAATAACTTTTAATGCAGGACAAGATATTTTTCTTGCCTCCAAATTAATAAAAGAAGCCGCTCCTTTTTTCAGTGATATTCATTACCCCCAACTACAATCTAAATTATTTTCAGATAATAACCTTATTTTAAATGCCGCGCGTGATATTGATTTAAGTTCAACAGTATTAAATTCAAAAGATAAAATCATTGTATTAGCGGGTAGAAATATAAAACTGGGTGCAAATGCTTATTCCGCCATCGAAGATCCCCACGAAGATGCGCAAGACATTCAATATACCACCACATCCATTATGGGAAATAAAGGTATTTCTATTGCATCATCAGGCTCACTCACAACAGAAGGAAGTTCACTTAAATCAGAGGGGGATATTGCTATTTCCAGTGGTGGCAATATCCAATTGGGATCAGTAAGAACACATTTTCGTAAAGAGTCGGACTCAGAGTTAGAAGAACTTCGTAAACAAGTCAGTACTGAAATTAATAGCGGTAATCATCTAACACTATTATCTGAGGGCAGTATTTTATTTCAGGCCTCTCAATTGGCTGCTAATAAAAAGATGGATATTGCTGCTAAAGGTGGATTTCTTTATGCACAGGCAATGGAAGAATCCAGTTACTATGAAGAAGAAAAGAAAAAATGTAATTGGTGGACACTGTGTGCGACTAAAAAGAAATATACCAAAACATTTAATAACACAACGAATAAAGTTACCGAGTTTATTGCTAATGACGATATTAATTTAATTGCTAAAGATGATATCACTTTAGAAGCAAGCAAATTAGAGACAGCAAAGAATGCCAAATTAACCAGTAAAACAGGAGGCATTAATTTTAAAGCGGTGAAAGATACTGCTTTTAAACAAGTTATTACTCGTTCAAAAGATATATATATCACTCAACGTAATCAGGGATACACCAAGGGAACATGGCTATTACCTGAACTCTATATTGGCGGAAAGCTGACTATTGATGCGCCAAAAGGCATATCTGCAGATATTAAAGCCAAAAAAGAGCAATCTTTAGAGCAGGCATTAACTGCCTTAAGTAACACACCAGAATATGCTTGGCTTAATGCGCTCCAACGTCAAGAAAATATTAATTGGAATTTAGTGAAAGACACTTATTCCAGTTGGGATGATAAAACCCAGCAGTTAAATCCAGTTGTTGGTGCGGTTATTGCCATCGCGGTAGGGGTTGCAACTTATGGTACGGCAACAGCTGCCTCAATAGGAGGAATGGCAAGTAATGCAACTATTGCTGCAGGAGCCTCTGCGGGGGTTGCGTCAACGGCATCAGTTGCGGCACAAGCCGGTTTTGCTTCTTTAGTTTCGCAAGCTGCGGTCTCTTTAGCCGAAAATCAAGGCAATATTTCTAAAACATTTGGCGCCTTAAGTCGCAGTGATACGGTGAAATCCATTGTCACCAGTATGGCCGTTGCAGGCACCTTGCAAGGTCTTGACCAATTTATGGGTTGGGATCAAGCAATACAGGGGGGAACATTACCGACAACAGGTAAGTTGCTTGCGACAGATAATGCCACATGGACTCAAGTTGCTCAACGCGTTGCCTCACAGTCAGTAGTGAGTTCTACACTGGGGACAGCCATTCAAGGTGGCAGTTTTATTGATAATTTTAAAACTGCGCTATTAAGCCATATCGGCAGTCAATTTCACGCTGAAGGTGCCAATCTCATTGGTGATAACGGTGCGGTATTAGGGCATGCAGGAAAGGTTTTAAGCCATTCTGTTGTTGCAGGAGTGAGTGCTGAAATTGCAGGAGGCAGTGTAACAGGTGCAGTAGCCGGCGCCTTGGCAGCAGAAATAGCGGCAATATCGCTACAAAGTAAATTATTTGAGCCTAGTTATTTAAATGAAACTGACAGACAAGTTGCATTAATTCAAGAGGCACTACATGGCAATGAAGGAAAAACACAGCTCACTAAATTAATTGGTGCACTGACAGGCGCTATTGTGACTCGTAAGCCTGAGGGCGTATTTTCTGCGGCTAATTCTGCGGAGTTAGTTTATCGACATAATTACAGCGAACATATGCTTTCAAAGCTAGCACTAGAAAATAATAAGGACATAATTGCAGCGTCAAAAGGTGATGTTGCAGCAGCAGAAAGAGTTGTAAATCGACAAAATGCAGGGATGATTGCGATTGCTCTTGGTTTAGGAGGAAGTGCGAGCATTATTGGTGGTCACACTGTTATTGCAGCAACACCAGAACTTATTGCTATTACGCAAGCTGCATTTAGTACATGTAAAGCTAATTGGGTTTATTGTGCTAATCAGCTAGGTATTAATATTGCTGGGATATCAGCTCCAGAAGCTGCAATCGCTGGTGTCACCGTTGGTACTGGTTATAAAGTATTAGCTAGTTCAGAAGAAAGTGCTAAAGCTTTCTCTAGCATGTTAGCTAATAGTTCAAAGTCTTTAATGACTTCAGGAAAATTAAATATAACTGCTATAAAACCGATAGTAGAACAAGAAAAATTATTAATAACTACCAACAAAAAAGCTATTGAAATAATCAATAACGGGGAGTTTATAATATATTCAGGAGTAACTACGAATGGATATAAAGTATCTAATGGAGCCAAAACCGTAGTTTTTAAAAATGAATTAGAACATCCTATTGTTCAATCTAGGATTAATATTAAAGTGGGAGATGTTGAATCAGGTTGGTTGCATGTACAAAAACGTCATTTTTCAGGAGCGCAAAATGCTAGCCAATTTACGCTTAGTGAACAGGAAATTAAAGATATATTATTAAGTCCTGCTGTCATTAAGATTCCTATTAATAAAACGAGAGAATCATATAATAAAAACACCAATAGTATTGATATTTTGTATGAAAGAGTGATTCAGCTTGATAAAAATATAGGAATTGATAAATTTAGTAAACAGCCAACTAACATAATTACTATGCTCACAGATAAAAATGGAAATTTAATAACTACTACCCCTGGGGAAATAAAGTGATGACAAATGAAGCTTTTTTAAAATTTAAGGATTCAGAAAATAAAATTATCATTCCGTACCTCAAAAAAGTATTTCCATCATTGAAATCAGCATGTTGTTTATATCATATGATAGAACAATTAGAGGATGTTTATACTTACTTAATTAATAGCAAGGATGTTATTTTTATTGAAGTGTCGAGGTTAAATAATTCTATTAACCATACGGATATTTTATCAATTAAAGATTATGCTATTATGAAAAAGGGGAAACAATATCATCGTTATATGAAAGAGATTATTGCTTTATCAAATAGTGAGATAATTAAATGATAGTTTATGGATGGAATATTAGATTAATAAATTATATATAACAATACAATTATAACGTTAAAAATCCATTGTATTGGCAAAGTATTAATTGCATCAATAAAAAAAGCTTTTACACGTTGTATTAGTCGAAAAACCATCACTTAATATAATTTTTAAAATATCAATTAAGTGATGGTGTTATTTTTACTGAAAATCCATCATGCTAATAATTAACATAATGTGGCGATAATCACCTGATCGGCATTAAATAACGCTGTTACGGTATCATTAATATGTAGCTTTTGTTGTGTAACATGCTGGTTAGAACAAGTCGCACACACTTCTAGTCCACCTTCTAACGTTACCACTAATTCACTATTTTCATTGCCCGTTTCAATTTGGGTTAGGGTGCCTGATAGCGCATTGTCATATTGTTGTGCTACAGAGGCGCCTTTTTCTATATTGACCCATGGCGCTTTAATTAAAACGAGTACTTCTTTGCCTTCTTTAAGATTTAGACGATCGGCGCTTTTTTCAGTTAACGCCGCGCGAATAACCGTTTTTTGATCAGCAAGCTGAACATTAACATGTTGTTGTACTTGTAAGTGATCGCGTTCAATAATGGTGCCAAAAAATTGGTTTCTGGCACTGGTCTGTAACGAAAAACGTGAAATAGCCGCTAAAAGGCTGTCTAAAGGTAATGAATCGTCTTTTAATACATCAAAGGCTTTTTGTTGAATTTGTCCTAGTAGATCATAAAGTTGTAGTAAGCGTTCACAATAATGAGTCAGTGTAGCGCCTCCACCCCCTTTACCGCCAGTTGCTCTATCAACCAGGAGTTCGTCAGCCAGTTGATTCATTTCATTGATGGCGTCCCAAGCACTTTTATAACTAATGCCCGCCATTTTCGCCCCTTGGCTAATTGAGCCTGTTGCTTTAATTTGTTTTAACAGCGCAACACGGCGTGGATCAGCAAAGAGCTTATCTTGAAGTTTCAGTGTCAGTAATATTTCTGCTTGCATAATGATAGGCTTCTTCTGGTTTGTCTGTTTATCGCATTTTTTGTGCCGACACAAAACGATAATTCTCTAGAATAGATACAACTATAGCGTTATTATTCGTTATTCGTGAAGAAATGCCAACTCTGGCTTTCCGAATATACCATGATAAAGAGGTTATCATGTTTGAATTATTGAAAAGTTTAGGGTTCGCTCTCTTGATGGTACCTGTTGTGATGGTACTTATCATGGGCATTATTTATGGTTTAGGCGAGATTTTTAACTTAATTTCACCTAGTCAGTCAAAGGCTGATAAAAAAGCATAATTACCCCTCTATTTAGAACAGCCCTTTATTGTGAAGGGCTGTTTTTTAATACTCCTCAAATACTCCTCAAATACTCCTCAAATACTCGTCATACTTCAAGTTGTAGCGTTGTTGACTGCGTTTATTCGCACTAGTCACATACTTATGTATGCTCCTAGCGACTCATTCACTTGTCGCCTAGCTACACCTTGAATTATTTAGAGTATTTATCTTTTAGCTATTTAACTTCAAGCTGTCGCGGTATTGACTGTGTTCATTCGCACTAGTCACATACTGATGTATGCTCCTAGCGACTCATTCACTTGTCGCCTAGCTACACCTTGAATTATTTAGAGTATTTAGCTGTTAACTATTTAACTTCAAGTTGTCGCGTTGTTGACTGAATTTCTATCTCCATTGCTATCTCTACTTTTGTCTCCCTATTTATCGCTATATTTATTGATATATAACCAATTTTAATCAACTTATCCTTTCATTTTACGTTATATCTTGATATATACAGCGTGGTTATTGTCCTATTTAAGTGGAACTCAACATGAAAAAATTATCAGGTAAGTTACTGGCTGGTGCGATTATCTCTTTTGCTTTAGTGAGCCAAAGCATGGCATCGGAAAAAATAACGGTATTTGCGGCGGCTTCTCTCACTAATGCGCTTAATGAAATTTCGGCACAATATAAACAGGAAAAACAAGCGGATGTCGTTGCTTCTTATGCATCCTCTTCAACACTTGCTCGCCAAATTGAGCAAGGAGCACCTGCAAATCTATTTATTTCTGCCGATCAGCAGTGGATGGATTATGTTATTAATAAGAATTTAATGGTGACTGATTCACGACATACATTATTAGGTAACGACTTAGTGTTAATTGCTCCTAAAGATAGCAAATTAAACAATGTTGTTATTAATAAGGATACTAAATGGAAATCCTTACTTAATGGTGGAAAATTAGCTGTGGGTGATCCAGATCATGTACCTGTTGGTATCTATGCTAAAGAGTCATTAGAATATTTAGGTGCATGGGATGTGGTGAGTCCGGAAATGGCACGCACTAATAATGTTCGCAGCGGCATGGCATTAGTTGAACGAGATGAAGCACCATTAGGTATTGTCTATGGCTCTGATGCTGTTGCCAGTGACAAAGTGAAAGTGGTTGGGGTATTCCCAACTGATAGTCACAAACCTGTTGAGTATCCAATGGCAGTTGTAAAAGGACAGGATAATAAAGCTGTTCGTGATTTTTATGACTATCTAAAAACACCTCAAGCCGCAGAAATTTTTAAGAAATACGGCTTTAGCCCACTTTAGGAATTATACTTTTGGAGATGTTAAGTGAATACGAATGGCAAGCGATTCTTTTAAGCCTTAAGGTATCGACAATTGCAGTAATAATTAGTCTTCCTTTTGGTATATTGATGGCTTGGCTATTAGTTAGGGTTCGTTTTCCCGGTAAATCATTGCTTGATAGCATTATTCATTTACCTTTAGTTTTACCTCCCGTTGTTGTTGGTTATCTATTATTAATTAGCATGGGGAGGCGCGGATTTATTGGTGAATGGCTATATAATTGGTTTGGATTTAGTTTTACCTTCAGTTGGCGAGGGGCGGCACTTGCCTCAGCTGTTGTGGCATTTCCACTGATGGTAAGAGCAATTAGACTAGCACTAGAAGCTGTCGACCAACGTATGGAACAAGCGGCAAGAACATTAGGCGCATCACCATTACGTGTCTTTTTTACTATAACGTTACCATTATCTATGCCCGGCATTATTGCGGGGATCGTATTGGCCTTTGCTCGCTCATTAGGTGAATTTGGCGCCACAATCACTTTCGTCTCCAATATTCCAGGGGAAACCAGAACGATCCCTTTGGCTATGTATACGTTAATTGAAACACCGGGGGCAGAAATGGATGCCGCCCGTTTATGTGTCATTGCAATTATTTTGGCGCTCGTCTCTTTAATGGCTTCAGAGTGGCTAACTCGTTGGGGTCGTAAAAGATTGGGGGGCGTATGCTAGAGATGAATTTTAAACAGACACTGGGCTCTTTGTGTCTGGAAGTGAATACTCAATTACCAACAGAAAGTATTACGGCGGTATTTGGCTTATCTGGCGCAGGTAAAACGTCGCTCATTAATGTGATTGGTGGTTTAACCAAACCTGATTCAGGACATATTGTGTTAAATAATCACACATTGGTGGATATTGAGAAGAAAATTTATCTGCCACCCGAAAAGCGCAAAGTAGGCTATGTATTTCAAGATGCACGGCTATTTCCTCATTATACCGTAAAAGGAAATTTACTTTACGGTATGTCACCAACAATGAAAGTACAGTTTGATAGAATTATTTATCTATTAGGTATCGAACATCTACTTTCGCGTTTTCCTATTACGCTATCTGGTGGTGAAAAACAACGTGTGGCTATTGGACGTGCATTATTAACTGCACCCGATATTATGCTAATGGATGAACCATTGGCCTCTCTTGATTTACCCCGCAAGCGTGAATTATTACCCTATTTAGAAAAACTTTCACAAGATGTACAAATACCTATTTTGTATGTGAGTCATAGTCTAGATGAGATTATTCGGCTTGCTGATAATGTGATTGTTATGGATGCCGGAAAAATTAAGGCAATGGGTAAGTTAGAAGATGTTTGGGCCAGTAGCGCATTACGTCCTTGGTTACAAAAAGAGACGTTAAGCAGTGTTGCAAATGTTATGGTCGTTGAACATCATAGCCATTATGCGATGACGGCGACCGCCTTTGGTAATCAAGTACTGTGGTTGCCACAAATAGAGGCAAAAATAGGTCGCGATGTGCGCGTTCGTATTGATGCTTCAGATGTATCGTTAACTACCACTCGCCCATCAAATAGTAGTATCCGTAATATATTACATATGAAAGTGGTCGAAATGATCAAACATGATGATCAGGTAGATGTGAAACTGGTTAATGATGGCAATTATTTATGGGCGCGGATCACCCCTTGGGCGAGAGATGAACTCAATATTCAAGAAGGGCAGTGGCTTTATGCGCAAATAAAAAGTATTTCACTAAGTCGCCATCTTTAATTTATTTTATTGATTTATAAAAATAAAGCCTCGTCATAGATGAGGCTTTGTTGTTTGAATAGCAAGTATTTAAGACAATATATATTTATGAATAGTCTCTGCAATACCGGGCTGATTATTATTTTTAGTCACCAGTTTAGCGCGTGCTTTGACCTCATCTGATGCGTTGCCCATAGCAACACCTAAACCAACATGCTCTAACATACTTAAGTCATTGAAGTTATCACCAAACGCCATAACATCACTCATCTTCATGCCATTAGCTTCAACCCAACGCTGTAAACGGCGACCTTTGCTATTACCTTTCTTGGCGATATCAACTTGATCGACCCAAGACCATTCACACTCTAAGCCGACTTGTTGTTCTACTTGTTCGATTAAAGCACGTAACTCATCGTGATTGGGGGTTGTGGTCGCTATTTTCCAGATAGAATCAACATGATGCATTGCTTGGTAAAAATCATCTACTTTGACTAAATTAGGGCGTTGTGCCAGAGGAAGAGTATCAGCCCAATTAAGTGTACGTTGTACGGCAGCGGTAAGTTGATCATACATCATTGCATCATCTGCATAGACTAAATGATGCACATCGGTTTGTTTAACCAAGTCGAGTACCGCGCGTGTTTCTTCGGGGGTTAAAGGATCAGATTCAAGCACTTTTTTACCGAGGTAGTCGTAAAGATAAGTACCATTACAACAGATAGCGGGTGTATCAAGATCTAGCGCTTGATAGAATGGATGAATAGCAACATGGTGACGACCTGTTACAATGAGTACTTTAACGCCCGTTTTTCTGGCAAGATTAAGAGCAGTTAAAGATCCCGGTAGGATACGTTTTTGGTCATCAAGCAATGTGCCATCAAGATCCAGTGCAATAACGCGGTACGACATAATAAGCCCCTTGATAGTATAAAGATGCAATGATGCTGATGTTACACGTTAACCTAGCAAAGATAAACTAGCTTAATCGTGACAGGTATCAGTTGGTTAAGTTATTATTCTTTATAAATCAATAGGTAATCGATTTTAAGGAGAAAGGATGAAACAGGTAGTCTACGTAGCAAGTCCAGAGAGTCATCAAATCCATGCGTATACATTAAATAGCGCGGGAGAGATGCATCTACTGCAGGTTGTTGAGGTTGCAGGACAAGTTCAACCTATGGTGGCTAGTGCAGATGGAAAACATCTTTATGTTGGCATTCGTCCTCATTTTAGTGTGGTGACCTTTGAAATCGCACCTGATGGCCAGTTAGAACAAAAAGCAATAACGGCAATTCCAAGTGCACCAGTTCATCTGTGCTTGGATAAAACAGAACGTTTTTTGTTTGTTCCTTCTTATCACCAAGGTAACTTAGCGGTATTGCCGATTAATCAACAAGGTATTGCTCAAGCGCCGATACAACTTATTGAAGGATTAAATAAACCACACTCTTCTAATATTGATTGGCATAACAAGCAGCTTATTGTTCCCTGTTTAGGTGAAGATCATATTCGTCTATTTAATCTTTCAGAAGAGGGACATTTAAGTGAAGCGCGTAGCGAAGAGTTAACCACAGCAATAAATGCAGGGCCGCGTCATTTAGCGTTCAATCCTAATGGCGAAGTGTTTTATTGCCTTAATGAATTAGATGCAACAATCAATGTTTATCGCCGTATGGGTGATCTTTATCGTTTAATGCAAACCATCGATATTGTGCCAGAAACTTTCAATAGCACACGTTGGGCCGCTGATATCCATATTACCCCAGACGGTCGTTTCCTCTATGCCAGTGAACGTTCGGAAAGCTTGATTAGTGTAATGGCAGTTTCAGAAGCAGGGGATCATCTACAACCTGTAGGTCATTATACAACACAGACACAACCACGCGGTTTTAATCTTGATAATACAGGAAATTATCTCATTTCTTGCGGTCAGAAATCTGATTTTGTCTCTGTTTCTCGTATTGATAGGCAAACCGGCGCATTAACGGAATTAGCTTGTTATCCAGTCGGAAAAGGGGCGATGTGGGTCACTGTAGTCACCAAATAAGTATTGCTTGCTCTCTAGCGGTAGATGATGCCGCTAGAGATATTAAAACAAAATAATTAATTGGTAAGATTAACTGCTTTCTCAATTGCTTGAGTGAGTTTAGTGAGCTTTTCAGGTGATATAATATAAGGAGGCATAATATAAATCAGTTGACCAAAAGGTCGTATCCAAACCCCTTCATCGACAAAGTATTTCTGTAGTTTAGCCATATTGACTGGCTCAACCATTTCTACGACACCAATAGCACCAAGTACCCGCACATCTTTAACGCTTTTTGCTTGCTTTAAGGGTAATAATTCGGTTTTAAGTTGAGCTTCAATTTGGGCGACTTGATTAACCCAGTGACCTTGTTCTAATAGTGATAAACTAGCATTCGCCACCGCACAGGCAAGAGGATTCCCCATATAGGTAGGGCCATGCATAAAGCAACCTGCATCACCTTGGCTGATAGTATCGGCAATATGGCGTGTAGTTAACGTGGCGGATAGCGTCATATAACCACCTGTTAATGCTTTACCTACACACATAATATCGGGGAAGATCCCCGCGTGTTCACAAGCAAATAATTTACCGGTTCTGCCAAATCCAGTGGCGATTTCATCGGCAATTAATAACACATTAAATTCATCACATAACGCTCGAGCTTGTGTTAAATACTCTGGGTGGTATATGCGCATACCACCAGCCCCTTGGACGATTGGCTCTAGCATCACAGCGGCAATATGTTGATGATGTTGCGCTAATGTGGTGCGTAAAGCGTCTATATCAGTAGCGTCCCACGGTTGATAAAATCCGGTTTTTGGCGCTTCGACAAACAGATGATTCGGCAGGTAGCCTTTGTAGAGACTATGCATCGAATTGTCAGGATCACACACCGACATCGCGCCAAAAGTATCACCATGATAACCGCGTTTTAATGCCACAATGCGCTGGCGTTTTTCACCTTTTGCCTGCCAATATTGCAATGCCATTTTTATCGCCACTTCAACCGCTACAGAGCCTGAATCAGCGAGGAAAATACACTCTAGTGGTGCGGGAGTGATAGCCAATAGTTTTCGACATAGAGCAACCGCTGGGGGATGGGTGATACCGCCAAACATCACATGGGACATTGCTGCTAGTTGTTCTGTTACCGCCGTATTGAGTTCAGGGTGGTTATAGCCGTGGATCGCAGCCCACCATGAAGACATACCATCAATTAATTGTTTGCCATTCGCTAAAGTAAGTTCAACCCCTTTTGCACTTACGATTGGATAAGCCGGTAATGGGTTACTCATCGAGGTATAAGGGTGCCAAATATGGCGTAAATCAAAAGCAATATCATCGGGTGTCATTTTACTTTCCAGTTAATCATGTAAACCTAGTGTGATCAATTTTAGTTGACATGATAACCCTATTATTTAAACTGGCAATCACTTTTGAACAGGAGAATGTATTGTGAGTACGTTAAAACGTTGGACATTAAAAGAAGCTAGGGCACTGTTTGATATGCCATTTTTAGATTTGGTTTTTCAAGCGCAACAAGTGCATCGTCAACATTTTGATCCTTCACAAATTCAAGTCAGCACCTTACTGTCGATAAAAACAGGCGCTTGTCCTGAAGATTGTAAATATTGTGCCCAAAGTGCGCGCTATAAAACAGGGTTAGAAAAAGAGCGCTTAATGGAAGTACAACAAGTGATTGAATCAGCCAAAAAAGCAAAAGCAGCTGGTTCAACCCGTTTTTGTATGGGCGCGGCTTGGCGTAATCCACATGAGCGTGATATGCCTTATCTTGAGCAGATGGTCAAAGAAGTGAAAGCGCTAGGTATGGAAACCTGTATGACATTGGGTAAGCTTGATGATTCACAAGCCTCACGCTTAGCACAAGCCGGACTGGATTTTTATAACCATAATCTTGATACATCACCTGATTTTTACGGCAGCATTATTACCACCCGGACATATCAAGACCGTTTAGATACCTTAGATAAAGTACGTAATGCTGGCATTAAAGTGTGCTCTGGAGGCATTTTAGGTTTAGGGGAAGAGGTCAAAGATAGAGCCGCTATGTTAGTGCAATTAGCTAACTTACCGCAACCGCCGGAAAGTGTACCTATCAATATGTTAGCCAAAATTAAAGGTACGCCACTGGCTGATAATGAAGATGTCGATCCCTTTGATTTTATTCGGACTATTGCTGTTGCTCGTATTATGATGCCTCGCTCTTATGTGCGACTTTCAGCAGGGCGTGAACAAATGAGTGAACAAACGCAAGCATTCTGTTTTATGGCTGGCGCAAACTCCATTTTTTATGGTTGCAAATTATTAACGACCACGAATCCCACTGAAGATAAAGATCACCAATTATTCCGTAAGCTTGGTTTAAATCCTGAAAGATTATCTGTCTCAATGGGCGATCAGCAACAAGAAGACGCGTTGCTACAAGCTGTTGCTGAAAAAGACACCGAACAATTTTATAACGCGGCACTGTAATGAGTTGGCAAAACTATCTAGATAAGCGACTTAATGAGCGTAGAAATACGCCATTATGGCGAAAAAGACAGGTGATCCAGCATAGTAATGGACGCTATTTAACCACACTGTCTGGTGATAAATATGTTAATTTTTCTGGTAACGATTATTTAGGGATAAGCCAACATCCTGATGTTATTCAAGCATGGCAACGTGGTGCGAATGAATATGGTATAGGGAGTGGGGGATCGGGTCATATTACCGGTTTTACACAGGCCCATCAGCAGTTAGAGCAACAACTCGCTGACTGGTTAGGGTACGATCATGCGCTATTATTTTCTTCAGGTTATAGTGCTAATCAAGGTGTTATTGCGACATTACTTGAAAAAGAAGATGCCATCATTGCCGATAAACTTTGTCATGCTTCATTAATGGAAGCGGCTATCTTATCACCGGCGAGTTTATGGCGCTTTTTGCATAATTCTGCGCCATCTCTATCTCAGCGACTTCATAAAACCTCTGCGAATAAAAGCTTAGTCGTGACAGAAGGGGTTTTTAGCATGGATGGTGATAAAGCGCCATTAGCGGCTATGGCAGAAATAAGTCAACAGCATCAGGCGTGGTTAATGGTTGATGATGCGCATGGTATTGGCGTGTTAGGTAAAGAAGGTAAAGGGAGTTGCCATGAAGCAGGGATTAAACCTGAGTTATTAATAGCGACTTTTGGTAAAGCCTTTGGCATTAGTGGTGCAGCTGTACTGTGTAATAAGGCGACTGCTGAGTTTTTCGAACAATATTCACGTCACTTAATTTACAGTACCTCAATGCCCCCCGCACAAGCCGTTGCTTTACATGCAGCGTTAAAGGTTATTAAACAAGATGATGAAGGACGAGAATATCTTCAACAACTTATTAGCTTTTTCCGTCAAGGTGTCTCATCACTTCCAGTCACATTATTACCTTCACAAACAGCCATTCAACCGTTAATTATTGGTGATGAACTACGCTGTCAACAACTTTCAGACTATTTACAACGTGAAGGTTTCTGGGTAAAAGCGATCTTTCCACCGACCGTACCCCCTCACAGCGCACGTTTACGCATTACTTTAACGACTCGTCACCAAATTTCCGACATTGCGATGTTAATCGAGCTTCTTCATGGTTTCTTCAATCAAAACAGATAAACAGCAGATAGCCCAGTGTTTTAGTAAAGCGGCTAGCCATTATGATCATCATGCCTCTATTCAACGTTATAGTGGTGATAAATTGATGTATTTAGCTCGCCACCAAGCTGGGGATAGGGTGCTAGATGCGGGGTGTGGCACTGGGTATTTCAGTCAAAAATGGCGACAACAAGGACGGTTTGTTATCGCACTTGATTTATCTCATGCCATGTTACAAGTGGCGAGACAACAACAACGGGCTAATTGTTATTTACAAAGTGATATTGAGCACTGTGCGCTCACCCCCCAAAGCATAGATATCGTTTTTAGCAATTTAGCTATGCAGTGGTGTGATGATCTTACCATTGCGGTAAATAGCTTAATGAGTGTCGTCAATCCACAAGGGGCGCTCTATTTTTCTACGTTAGCAACATCAACGTTACAAGAGGTACGAGACGCTTGGCAGTTTCTTGATAACCACCAACATGTTAACCCGTTCCTCTCTTACCAACAGATTGAACAAGCCTGTAGTGGTTTTCAATATCAATTTGTGACTGAAAAGGTGACAGAACAATATGCATCATTGCCTGAGCTTTTTACCTCATTAAAAGGGGTAGGCGCGAATTTTGTGCAAGGAGAACGGCCAAAAGGATTAATGACACGCCAAAAACTGCGTCAATTAGAGCAAGTTTGGCGCAAAACAGACTCTGGTAAATATTTACTTACTTATGAACTCGTTATAGGAAAGATTTCTCATGGCTAAAACATGGTTTTTAACAGGAACAGATACCGAAGTCGGTAAAACCGTCGTAAGTAGTGCATTATTACAATGTGCTACACAACAAGGATATCAAACGGCGGGTTATAAACCTGTCGCATCTGGTAGCGAATGGTTACCTGAAGGTTTACGTAATAGTGATGCATTAACGTTGCAACAGTTTAGTAGCCTCCCTTTGGCTTATCAGCAAGTGAATCCCTATTGCTTTGAAACCCCCACATCACCTCATATTGTGAGTGAAGAGACAAAACAACCTATTGATTTTCAGGTTATGTCGAAGGGGTTATCTTATCTGCAACAACGTGCAGATTGGGTATTAGTTGAAGGTGCTGGGGGATGGTTTACGCCACTATCAGCAAACCAATTCTTTGCAGATTGGGTGATTGAAGAAAAATTACCCGTTATTTTAACGGTGGGTATTAAATTAGGTTGTATTAATCATGCATTATTAACGCAACAAGCTATTTGGCAATCAGGGTTGACTTTAGCGGGTTGGGTAGCAAATGAAGTAGAGCCTGCCGGGCGGTATCAACAGCAGTATTTAGCTACTTTAATGGCGCATATTAAAGCACCACTTTTAGGTAAAATTCCTTATTTAACACAAGACGTTAAACAACATAATTTTACCTCTTATCTTGATCTCTCTTATCTCAAATCACATTGATACATCATCATTGAGTCAATTTTAACAGCTTATTTTCATGTATAAAAAAATAAAAAAATTATTTTTTTGCTAAATATTAGGGTTATTTTTAATAAGAAAAAAAGCTGTAACCTACCGTGGTATAAGCACTTTGTTCAGTTATCCACTATTCCTGTGGATAACCTTGTGTATTACCATAATAAAAATACGCCAAATATAGAGAATACAAGGCATTGCTAAAGATTGGTGTTATTCTCAACTTTTATTTTTTATTGTTTATTATTAATAAGTTAAATAAAATCAATAGTGCGAAAGCGTCAACTTACTCTCAGTGATTTATCCCTAAAATAAGGGGTTGATTTTTTAAAAAACTTTTTGATTAAAATCTGGGGATAACTTAAATCCGTTATTCAGATTATTTTTTGTAAGATAGAGATTGAAGCTGGATTTTTATCCAGTATCATAAGGAGTGTCTGCGAGGAGATAAGAATATGAGCAAAGTTTTTAAACTGCATTCAGAATTTAAACCCGGTGGTGATCAACCTACTGCTATCGCTTCATTATGTGAAGGGTTAGAAGATGGACTTGCTCACCAAACCTTATTAGGGGTAACCGGATCAGGTAAAACCTTCACTATTGCCAATGTGATAGCTAACCTAAATCGTCCTACTATGGTATTAGCGCCAAACAAAACGCTAGCTGCACAGCTTTATAGTGAAATGAAAGAGTTTTTCCCTGAAAATGCGGTGGAATACTTTGTCTCTTATTATGACTACTATCAACCTGAAGCCTATGTGCCAAGCTCCGATACCTTTATTGAAAAAGACGCCTCTGTTAACGAACATATCGAACAAATGCGTCTATCGGCTACAAAGGCACTCTTAGAGCGTAAAGACGTTATTGTGGTCTCTTCAGTTTCAGCTATTTATGGTTTGGGTGATCCTGATAGCTATTTAAAAATGATGCTACATTTAAGCAATGGCATGATTATTGACCAACGTGCGATTTTACGCCGACTTGCTGATTTGCAATATACCCGCAATGATCAGGCTTTTCAGCGCGGTACTTTCCGAGTCCGTGGTGAAGTGATCGATATCTTTCCTGCTGAATCTGATGACTACGCTTTACGTGTTGAATTATTTGATGAAGAGGTTGAGCGTTTATCGCTATTTGATCCTCTCACAGGGCAAATTCATTACAATGTGCCACGTTTCACCGTCTATCCTAAAACCCACTATGTTACGCCGCGCGAACGTATTCTGGATGCGATGGAAAAAATCAAACAGGAGCTAGCTGAAAGACGTAAGGTGCTATTAGCCAATGATAAATTGGTTGAAGAGCAGCGAGTTACCCAGCGCACTCAATTTGATTTAGAAATGATGAATGAATTGGGGTATTGCTCAGGTATTGAAAACTACTCCCGCTATCTTTCTGGCCGTGGGCCTGGTGAGCCACCACCAACGCTATTTGACTATTTGCCTGCTGATGGGTTATTAGTGATTGACGAATCACACGTTACTATTCCGCAAATTGGCGGCATGTATAAAGGCGACCGCTCACGTAAAGAGACGTTAGTGGAATATGGCTTCCGGTTACCTTCTGCGTTGGATAACCGCCCATTGCGTTTTGAAGAGTTTGAAGCATTAGCACCACAAACCATTTATGTTTCAGCAACACCGGGCAAATATGAGCTAGAAAAATCAGGTAATGACATTGTAGAACAGGTGGTTAGACCTACAGGCTTACTTGATCCGGTGGTTGAAGTTCGCCCTGTTGCCACACAGGTTGATGATTTATTATCAGAAATACGTATACGAGCAGCTAAAAATGAACGTGTATTAGTGACAACATTAACAAAACGTATGGCGGAGGATTTGACCGAATATCTTGAAGAGCATGGTGAACGGGTACGTTATTTGCACTCAGATATTGATACCGTCGAGCGGGTTGAAATTATCCGAGATTTACGTCTAGGTGAATTTGATGTGCTGGTGGGGATAAACTTACTTCGTGAAGGGTTAGATATGCCAGAAGTCTCTCTTGTGGCGATTTTAGATGCAGATAAAGAGGGATTCTTACGTTCAGAACGTTCGCTTATTCAGACGATTGGTCGTGCTGCTCGTAACCTTGAAGGTAAAGCTATTTTATATGGCGATAAAATAACAGATTCTATGGCAAAAGCCATTGGTGAGACAGAACGTCGTCGGGAAAAACAGCAACAATTTAACCTTGAACATGGCATTGTGCCAAAAGGCTTAAATAAGAAAATTGGTGATATTCTTAAGATTGGTCAACCGACTCAAGGCCGTAATAAGAAAGGACATAAAGCGGTTGATACTCATGAAGATTATCCATTACTTTCTACGGCTGAATTAGAAAAAGAAATTCAGCGCTTAGAAACGGAAATGTATCAACATGCTAAAGATCTTGAATTTGAAAAAGCGGCTCAAACACGGGATAAATTACAAACTTTGCGTGCGCAATTTATTGCTAATTCTTAATAAGAAAATGTAAGTAGATAGGCTTACAAAGGGCGTTATAGCTTTTATAGCGCTCTTTTTTTGTTCTCTCTTTGTCAATTATTATCTATTTTGTTATTCCCTTCCTGGCAATCAACTGTTTAAATATTACAACTAACAAACAGTCAATGATTTACAAAGATAAAAAAGACATTAAGGATAGTGAATGAGTGGTTATGTGTATGCAGGGTTTCCAAGCTCTGTAGGAGTCATTATTGGTGGTTTTTTCCTCGTGATACTTTTTAAGTGGTTACGATTTGCATTGCAAGACAATAAATTACCCACTGCTACAATGCCAGCAACAACAGAGCCTGAGCCCGTTTTATCGTCTCCAGCAACAGAAAGCCCAGTAAATCAGTTATTACCCAAAGAATGGGGATTATATGTCGCAGCCCCTTATGCGGTAATGAATGAGTGGGCATATAACGAATATAATCAAGGTAAAGATGATGGTGGGCTATCAGCGGCTTGGGGAGTTAATGATCGGTGGGATTTAATCTACCAATTATTTTGGTTGCTGACTCAAGGTCATACCAATGACTTTTACCAGTTACGTGACCAGATTTTGAATGGCAAAGAAGAAGATATTCAATCATTAAAAAACGATATTTTATTATCTGATTTAACTGAAAATGATAAAAATGAACGTTTATGGCAAATCGATATGATGAACACCAATCGAATGAATATCCAAAATGTAAAATATCTTATTTGGGATCTTTGTCGTTTTAACAAGCTTTGCTTAGAAGGCTGCCAACAAGGTTATATTACCCAGCAAGAAGCACAAACATGGTCATTAATGAGTGCATCAATGCTACGTCGTATTTATGATGGTTGGGAAGATATGTGGCAAAACTTTATTGCTACTCGTTGGTTATGGGCAAGTGGTGATCAAAATTGGGCATCATCACATCAAACATTTTCCGATGTCGTACAAAATATACTCAAAGCAGAAAATACCTTAGCGACAGAAGAAAACTGGGTAATGGAGCTACCCCCATTAGATTTAATGTCTTTTACACGAGCCGTAGCTGGATTAGGTTTTATGAAAAATGATGTGCCTATGACACTGGCTGAAATAGAAGAAATGATCAGCGAACGCATTACTTTAAAAACACTTAATAGCTAATTGTCTATTTGTAAAACAAAATTACACAGTTAAAGTAAGAAAATAATCTAATAAAGACTAATTAACCGCACTGAGATAGATAATGATTTTAGTGCGGTTTTTTGATTAGTATAACGATTAACTCGCTGTACAAGCGGTATTACGTTGACCTAATTGCTGAAGTGTTAATTCAATAGCTTTACTTAATAGGTGCCTATCATGACGGTAAGGAATATCTTTCGCCTCTAATTGCGCTTGAATAATTAATCGTCCTTTCATTGATTCATATTGTGTTTCTGGACTAATAATCACAGCATCAATAGTTTGTAAGCCAATATAGGTTTCCATCATGGCGATTTTATCTGACATCGTCATACTTGCAGCCGCAGGGCTAAGCTCTTTACCTAAATTACCAATATAAATAGTAGTGGCACTGCTACGACGTAATGCTTTAGCTAAATCAGGTAGCAACAATAAAGGCATCAAACTGGTAAAAAAACTGCCCGGGCCAATTAAAATTAAATCAGCTTGCTCAATGGCTTCAATGGCTTCTCGTGTGGTGGTGACGTCTGGATAGAGTTTTAATTGACGAGGCATCCTCGGTAAATTATCTACATTGACCTCGCCATAGATTTCATTTCCTTCATCATCAATGGCCATTAAATCAACCGCTTGTTCTGACATAGGAATAAGATGAGCATTGACTCTAAGTAGACCGCGGATAAGATTAATTGCTTCTAATGGACGAACGCTTAAGTTATCTAAGGCCTTTAGCATAAGATTACCTAAGTTGTGTCCAGCAAGCTCTCCTGTGCCTGAGAAACGGTATTCAAACATCGCAGAAGCAACGGAAGGCTCTGTGATTAATTGATTAATACAATTGCGCATATCTCCCCACGCGATACCGCCTTCGTCTTTACGAATACGTCCCGTGGAGCCACCATTATCTGTTGTTGTGACAATCCCCGTAAGGCGAGTTCCTAAATAGGAGAGTGCTGAAAGCACACGTCCAAGGCCATGACCTCCACCAAGGGCTACAACACGATCTAAATCACTTAGCGTGCGATTTCGCATAATTGTCTTACTCACTTTTAAAAATTTGCCGCTAATTTATCACAATTATAATTTAAGCCTATGATCACGGCGTGATTTCATCACATTCTTAATCTTGAATGAGTATCGATTGCTGGTTATTTAGACAAATAAAAGGGAAGAGTAAGGGGAGTGTAAATAGAATAAAAATAAAAAAAGTGTTGTAAGTCGTTGTATTATAAATTATATAACGAAAACAATATTCGCTTTTTATTAAATAAACAGGTAAAATCCACACATAAAATATTGGTATAAGAACCTGTTAAAAACAGGTAAAGATTAACTCCTAGCCTTAACATCTAAGTCAACAAGCTTTATCCAAAGGATATGATGTTCTGGCCGTGACTAACTAAGTCACCAGGGTGCACGGTAGAAATGCCCGCATCTCCCGAATTTGGAAAGGTGTTATTATGCAACAACTTGTTGATGCGTTTTCCCGCAAATTTTTCTATTTACGTCTATCAATCACAGACGTGTGTAATTTCCGTTGCACTTACTGCTTACCTAATGGCTACAAGCCAAATGGTCATAAGTCTTTTCTATCACTGGATGAAATCCGCCGACTGACTCACTCTTTTGCTGAATTAGGCACAGAAAAAATCCGTTTAACGGGTGGTGAGCCTACGATGCGTCGAGATTTTACTGATATTATCGCGACTATTAATGAAAACCCAGCCATTAAAAAGATTGCTGTGACAACAAACGGCTATCGTTTAGCCCGTGATGTTGCACAATGGCGTGATGCGGGGCTAAGTGCGATAAATGTCAGTGTTGATAGCTTAGATCCCCGCCAATTTCATGCCATTACCGGGCAAGATAAATTCCATCAAGTGATGGAAGGAATAGACGCTGCTTTTACGGCAGGTTATGACAAAGTGAAAGTCAATGTTGTGCTAATGCGCAACGTAAATGATAAAAACTTGCCTGATTTTCTCCATTGGATCAAAGACAGACCGATACAACTACGCTTTATTGAACTAATGGAAACTGGTGATGGTAGTGATGTTTTTAATCGCTTTCATTTATCTGGTGAAGTGATCCGCCAACGTTTACTTAACGAAGGTTGGCTACAAATTCCTCGCGCCCGTAGTGATGGGCCAGCTCAAGTCTTTACTCATCCTGATTATCAAGGTGAAATTGGTCTTATCATGCCTTATGAAAAAGACTTTTGTGTCACCTGTAACCGTTTACGTGTTTCTGCGATTGGTAATCTTCATCTTTGCTTATTTGGCGAAAATGGTATTCCTTTACGCGATTTATTGGCTGATGATGCACAACAACAAGCCCTACAACAGCGTATTCAGGGTGGACTTCTTCATAAAAGAGAAACACATTTTCTTCATCAGGGCGATAGTGGTATTACCCCTAATCTTTCTGTGATTGGTGGATAAGTTTTTTCGCTCTGTTATTTAGTTAATTTCAGGAGTTGTGCATGTCTCAACTAACTCATATTAATGCTGCCGGTGAAGCGCATATGGTGGATGTTAGCGCCAAAGCTGAAACCGTACGTGAAGCACGAGCAGAAGCCTTTGTTGAAATGTCAGCAGAAACCTTAGCAATGATAACCGAAGGTCGACACCATAAGGGAGATGTCTTTGCTACCGCACGTATTGCGGGTATTCAAGCAGCCAAAAGAACATGGGAATTAATTCCTTTATGTCACCCATTGCTGTTAACCAAAGTTGAAGTCCATTTAGAAGCCCTTACAGACTCAAATCGTGTGCGTATTGAATCAGTGTGTCGCTTAACAGGTAAAACGGGGGTTGAAATGGAAGCTCTCACTGCCGCATCAGTGGCCGCATTGACTATCTATGATATGTGCAAAGCAGTACAAAAAGATATGGTCATAGGATCTGTGCGTTTATTAGAAAAAACCGGTGGTAAATCGGGACACTTTAAGGTGGATGCATGATTAAGGTTCTTTTTTTCGCCCAAGTGCGTGAATTAGTGGGTGTTGATTCACTGGAATTACAAAATGATTATTCAACAGTGGATGATTTACGCCGTGCTTTAATTAACAAAGGCGATCGTTGGGCATTAGCGCTTGAAGATGGCAAATTGTTATCCGCGGTAAATCAATCCTTTGTTCAAGGCACTTATGCCATTAAAGACGGTGATGAAGTGGCTTTTTTCCCACCTGTAACAGGGGGCTAAGATGAGTACATTGACCCGTATATCAGTCCAAAACGAACATTTTAATGTTGGTGATGAATATCAATGGTTGTCAGAGTGTGAAAGTGATGGTGCGGTCGTCACTTTTACAGGAAAAGTGCGTAATCATAATTTAGGTGATGAAGTTAATACGCTAACTCTAGAGCATTATCCTGGTATGACAGAAAAGGCGTTAAATGACATTGTTGAGCAAGCACGCGCGCGTTGGCCTTTACAAAGAGTCAGCGTTATCCACCGTGTTGGCCAATTAAATATTGGTGAAGAGATCGTGTTTGTTGGTGTGACCAGCGCACATCGTCATAGTGCTTTTGAATCCGCAGAATTTATTATGGATTTTTTAAAAACGCGCGCACCTTTTTGGAAAAAAGAGGGGCTATCAGCTAACCAAGATAGATGGGTTGATGCTCGCCAAAGTGACTATGATTCAGCTAAGCGTTGGGAATAATTCATCAAGTGAAATCAAAGACAACATCACTTTACTTAAATTTATTTTACGGTGACATTCTATACAGTTTATTTCGTGGAAATGTAACATTAGTGTGATAAAATTAATCACTAATGAGTCCATAATGGGCTCTTTACTGAAATAAACGTTATCGTTAAATTCAACGTTATCACTATGATTAAAGGGTAATCATCATGGATCGATTTTCACGTTCAAATGATTCAATCGTACAGCGCACTGGTACAGGTCTACAAACCTTTATGGCGCAAGTGTATGGCTGGATGACTGTAGGTCTGTTACTTACTGCATTTGTTGCTCTGTATGTTGCATCCAGCGCGACTTTAATTGAGATGATCTTCACTAATAAGATCTTTTTCTTCGGTTTGATTATCGCTCAATTAGCATTAGTTTTTATATTATCCGGTATGGTACATAAAATGAGTGGTGCGCTTGCTACAACCCTCTTTATGCTCTATTCCGCATTAACAGGTGTCACTATTTCGAGTGTGTTAATTGTTTATACTTACTCCTCTGTTGCTAGCACTTTCTTTATCTGTGCGGCAATGTTTGGTGCATTAAGTGTTTATGGTTACACCACTAAACGTAGTTTAACTGGGATGGGTAGCTTCCTGTTTATGGGGCTTATCGGTATTATCATTGCTTCTATTGTTAATATCTTTATGCAAAGCAGCATGATGAGCATGGTTATCTCTTACGCAGGTGTACTGATTTTCGCTGGTTTAACCGCATATGACACACAAAAATTAAAGGATATGGGTAGCGAAATTAATCAAGAAGATAAAGAAAATATGCGCCGTTACTCAATTATGGGTGCATTAACGCTTTATTTAGATTTTATCAACCTGTTCTTAATGTTACTGCGTATTTTAGGCGATCGTCGTTAATCATAAACTGCGTCGTTTAATAACCGCATAGTTAAATCCCATAACCTCTTCAGTTATGGGATTTTTTGTATTTATAAAATACTATTTATAGCGTGAGATGTTTATTCTTATCTATCAAGGTAGAGATTTTATACTATCTTCCTGCGGAAAAGATAATAGGCAATAGAGCCTGTCCCAATAGCAATAACAATCAGTGCCCATAAACTATGCCATATTACGGTAATATCGGCATTTTTGAGGTAGATTTGTTTGGTAATATCAGTGAAATGGCGGATTGGGTTTATCCATGTGGCTTGCTGTAACCAAACTGGCATATTTTCCACTGGAGAAATATAGCCTGATAATAATACTGCGGGCATCATAAATACGAACACACCAATGAATGCTTGTTGTTGTGTTGAACTTAACGCGGAAATCAAAAGCCCAAAACCTACCAGCGATAAACCGTAAATAAGCATGGTAAAGTAAAATAATAGCAGTGAGCCTGAAAAAGGTATTTGATAGCCGAAAATACCGATAATTAATACAATGGTTCCCTGTACTGCCGCAACAACCATCGCAGGAACCGCTTTTCCTACAAAGATTTGCCAAGTTGATAACGGTGAAACTAATAGTTGATCTAGTGTCCCTTGCTCTCGCTCTCTAGCAACAGACAGTGATGTTACTATCATTACCCCGATGGTGATAATTAAGGCCACTAAAGAAGGCACAATAAACCATTTATAGTTTAAATTGGGGTTATACCAATTACGTACTACTAATTCGCTTTTATTCAGTAAAGATGGGGTATCGCCGGCTAATTCTGTTTGATAATTTTGCACAATTTGTTGTACATAATTTGCCGCAATTTGTGCACTATTAGAATTACGTCCATCAAGAATTAATTGTAATTTTACCGGAGTATGACTGGCTAAATTAGCACTAAAATTTTGTGGAAAACGCACTAATAGCAAGGCTTTACGATTATTAATCGTCTCTTTAATTTCATGTTCACTTTTTAATAATAGGGTTTCAGAAAAAGCACTGGCTTTGGCTATGCGTTGGGTTAATTCAATAGATTGTTTACCATTGTCTTCATCAAAAATAGCAACAGAGGCATTGGTAACATCAAGGGTGGCCGCAAAAGGGAATAAGATCATCTGAAAGATAACCGGTAATATTAAGATAATCCGTGTTTGCGGCTCTTGTAATAATGACTGTAGCTCTTTCATTATCAGGGTGAGAAGACGATGAAACATAAAAACTCTCCCTTATTAATCTAAGCGACGACGTGTTGCTAACGCCGTTAAGCCAATAAAAAAGATGGCTGAAACAATTAATAGCCACATATCTAGCATTAAGATCATCGGAATATCTCCCGCTAAGAACAGTGTCTGTAAGCTACTAACAAAATAACGTGCGGGAATAAAATAGGTCACTACTTGAATAAAAAATGGCATGCTATCAATTTCAAACACAAAGCCTGATAACATCACCGCAGGTAAAAAAGCCGCATTAAGTGAGATCATTGCCGCGTTAAATTGATTGCGAGTTAGGGTGGAGATCAATAGCCCCATACCTAGTGCAGTGGCTAAAAATAGTGAAGTAATACCCGCTAAAATCCATAATGAACCACGGTAAGGCACGCCTAATATATAGACAGTGACCAACATACATAGCACCATAACAAAACTGCCTAATACTTGATAAGGAATAAGCTTGGAAAGCAGTAATTCTGTGCGTGTAATTTGGGTTGAGAGTAAGGCTTCCATTGTGCCACGCTCCCATTCTCGAGCAATAACCAAAGAGGTTAGAATAGCCCCAACCACGGTGATGATAATAGTGACGGCACCGGGAATAATATAGTGTTGGCTGATGGCTGCAGGGTTAAACCAATACCTTGGCTCAATTTCAATTAATGGTTGCTGTTGAATGCCTTGACTTAAAGCTTGTTGCTGTAACCAGATTTGCCAAACCCCTTTGGTATAGGCTTGTACAAAGTTTGCGGTATTTGGCTCACTACCATCGGTGATCACTTGAATGGGAGCTTTGCTATCTTGTCGGGCTAATAATTGCGCAAAGTCGACAGGAATAACCACAATGCCACGAATTTCTCCGGCTTGCATTTTATCGATAAGCAATTGGCGATTATCGCTGATGGTGGCGTTAATATAGGGAGAGTTGGTAAAAGTATACACTAACTCTTGTGCCGGTTGGCTTTGTTGGTTAGTTAGTATACCAATATTTAATTTGCTTGAATCTAAGTTGATACCGTAACCAAAAATAAACAGTAAGGTGAGGGGGATAACAATAGCAATAAGCGCGCTACTGGGATCACGGGTGATTTGTTTAGTCTCTTTTAAACAAAGAGCATATAAACGTCGCCAAGAAAAGTGTGCAGGTGATGATTGAGACGAATTACTCATGTTTTTCGCTCCCTTGGTGATTTTCTTGTTCAAGTTTTTTATCGTAATCCAGTACTAAGCCAATAAAAGCATCTTCCATAGAGGGGGTCGGATTTTCTTCTGTTGCTACCATCTGTTTTAATGAATCCGGCTCGCCTGCTGCAATAATTTTTCCGCGATAAACCAAACCGATACGATCACAATATTCAGCTTCATCCATAAAGTGAGTCGTTACCATCACTGTTACACCTTTATCCACCATTCCATTGATATGAAGCCAGAATTCACGGCGTGTTAAAGGGTCAACCCCTGAGGTAGGTTCATCAAGAAAAAGAATATCTGGCTCATGCATCAAAGAGCATGCAAGAGCAAGACGCTGTTTATAGCCAAGAGGTAAGGTATCGGTGATTTGGTTAATCATTGGCTGTAAGCCAAATGCGGTTATCATATCATTGATTTTATTGCGCTGTTGCTTACCATATAATCCATAAACCCCAGAAAAAAATTTCAGGTTTTGCCCCACTTTTAAGTTGCTATATAGCGAGAATTTTTGTGCCATATAACCTAAATGTTGGCGAGCTTTACCTGAGCTGACTTTCAGATCCATACCTAACACTAATGCTTTACCACTCGTTGGTACTAATAGCCCGCACATCATCTTAAAGGTTGTCGATTTTCCCGCACCGTTAGGGCCTAATAACCCGAAAATCTCCCCACGTTTAACTTGGAAATCAACATGATCAGTGGCGGCAAATTGACCGAACATTTTCGTTAATTGTTGAGCTTCAATAACGGTTTCATCGGGTGCTGGGGGGATTTGTGGCATGATCTCCGCCAGTTCAGATTTATGAGAAGGGCCACCACCTAATAAATCAATAAAGGCATCTTCAAAGCGCGGTGTCGCCGGAATAAGTTTTGCATCTGGTTTTCCTAAGGCGTTTAACAATGCCGTTTGGTCACTGTGTTTTTTTAAGATCAATCGTACAGATTGCCCTTGGATCACGCCATCGGTCACTTGAGGTTGTATAATGGCTTGTTGCAATACTTTTCGACGCTGATGACCTTCAACATTGAGTAAAAAAGAGCGTCCCGCCATTTTAGCCGTTAAGGTCTGAGGTACACCGCTATAAAGTAATTCACCTTTATTCAGTAGCAGAATGTTTTTACATTGTTCTGCTTCATCAAGATAAGAGGTACTCCATAAGATAAGCATGCCATCACCGGCTAAGGTATGAACCATTTGCCAAAGCTCTCGACGGGCAATGGGATCAACACCAACCCCCGGCTCATCTAATAACAGGACTTTGGGACTACCTAATAGAGTACAAGCTAACCCTAATTTTTGTTTCATCCCACCAGAAAGATTACCCGCTAGACGAGAGGTAAAACGTGTTAAGTCAGTAAAAGAGAGTAGCTGTTGATAAACTCTTTTTCTCTCTTCACCGATAACATTTTTTAAATCTGCATAAAGGTTGAGATTCTCTAGCACAGTGAGATCTTCATATAAGCCAAATTTTTGTGGCATATAACCGAGGATAGCCCTAACATCAACACTCTGTTTTTGCGGATCCATTCCTAAAATTTTGATCTCACCAGCATCAGGTTTTAGTAATCCTGCTAGCATGCGGATTAGGGTTGTTTTTCCCGCACCATCAGGGCCGACAAGACCTGTGACTGAACCACCGGTAATGGTGGCGGTGAGTGAAGCAACCGCCGGTTTTTCAAGCCCAACAAAGCGTTTTTCAACACCGCTTAAATTGATGGTGTAATTTGTGTTATCCATATTGATTGCCTCTCCTCAACTTAATGAGTCGGTGCAAATTTCAAGGTCACTGGCATTCCTTGGCGTAATGCATCATCAGCATCGGTGACAACCACTCTTATACGATAAACTAGATCAGTGCGTAGTTCCGGTGTTTCAACGCTTTTAGGGGTAAATTCAGCGGTTGGCGAGACAAAACCTATAGTGCCGTGATAAGGCTTATCTTTGCGACTGTCGGTATAAAGATACACTTCGCGATTAGGTATCGCTTCACCTAAATGATTTTCACTAATATAAGCTCTAACCCACACAGGGTTAGTTAAAGAAACAGTAAAAACAGGGCTTCCTGCTGATAAAATAGTGCCAGGCTCCACAGCACGAGTCAGTATAGTTCCTTCTGCAGGTGAGGTTAATTTGGTGTCTTGAAGATTAAGCTCTGCTTGGGCAACTGCCGCTTTGGCTTGAAGTACTTGACCTCTTGCCATATCAATATCTTCTTGGCGATAACCATTTTGATATTGATTGAGTTTGTCTTGTGCTGCTTTTAATGCCGCAGCCGCTTGGTTACGATTATTGCGGGCACTGTCTAAGTCATTGGCTGAAATAACTTTGCGATTAGCAAGATCTTGTTGTCGCTTATAAAAGTTTTCAGCATATTGCCATGCGGCACGTTTTAATGACACATCTGACTGGGCTTGTGCAATTTCTTCACTGCGGTAACCAGCCTCCATTAAGGCTAATGAAGCGATGGCACTATCACGTTCACCATAAGCTTTATTTAATGCATTAATGTAAGGTGCATCATCGAGTTGGCCTAATAATTGACCTTTGGTGACCGGCACACCTTCATCAACTTGTAGTTCCGCTAACTTGCCTGCAACACGAAAACTTAAGTTAACCGTCCGAATATCAACATTTCCATAGAGTACTAACTCAGGATCTTTGTTCTCTTCATAATAATAGATACCTGCGATAATACCGATAATAATCATTAAGATAATAAAGACACTGATTTTTTTCGTTTTCATAATAACTCTATTTATATTTATGCATGGTTGTTATGAGTATAGATCTCTCTTAGTCCATCAAGTAGTAAAGTAATATGTACTTTTAAGGTATTAGAAATAATTTCATATTCCTGTTTACCAATTCTATCCCATCCAGTTTGGCGTAAAATGGTTTCTCGTACTAATCGAAATGATAGCACCTCTCCCAAAATAGCGTGAGTATGTAGCATGGTTTTTGGTAAAGTTGGATCTAAGCCAATATAAAGTGCTAATAAACGATTTACACGAGTTAATAGCGGAGATAACGCTTGCTGGTGGATAAGGGAATAGGCTTCTGTGGGAACAAGTTGTTCTCTTGCCATAATGCGACTGATATGTACATTGCTTTTATCAAGTACGAGTCGGGCATATTGCAAAAAACTGTCAATGATCAGTTTTTGTAATAGGGGTAAGTGCTCTGTTGGATTAGGTTTTTCAAGAAAATCATCAAGTTGTGCAACAGTGGGTTCAAAATCAATTCGAATTAAATCGGCAATATACTGTGCAACAGCGAGATATAACCCTTCTTTAGAGCCAAAATAGTAAGCAATAGCCGCGATATTTTGCTTCGCAGCTTGCGCAATCTGGCGAGTTGTGGCGCTATCAGGCCCATTTTTACCAAAGATTTCACAGGCAGCTTCTAATAACTGTCGTTTTGCAAGTTCCCCTCGAGTTTTCTTTTGGTGTGTGTCTGGCATAAGGATACCTTACTTAAGTAAAATGTAACAAAGAAATAACATTAAAATAGTCGTTATTGAAAGTAGTATATTCGATGATATTGAGTAACAGGATAAATTTGTAGTAAATAATGAAATAAAGATGACATGTAATAAAAAAAACATGATTTATTTAAAAATTATTTTTATATTCGCAAGATAGCAAAACTGTTAAAATGACCGCTATTAGGTTAACCTGATAAGGTTCATTCTCTTTCACCTTGCGGTGAAAGCCCGTCATTTTTAATTTCAATCACCGTGTTATACGTTCTGGTTGTAGGAGATTTCTGTTTTGACCGATTTTACATCGCTTGGTTTAAGTGAGGCGCTTCTCCGCGCTATTGATGAACAAGGGTATAAAACCCCAACCCCTATTCAACAACAGGCGATTGAGCCGATTTTGGCGGGTAAGGACGTATTAGCAAGTGCACAAACGGGTACGGGAAAAACGGCCGCATTTACATTACCGATACTGGAAAAACTCGCTACATCAGCAGAGAAAACGAAAGGGCGTAAGCCAGTTAAAGCGCTTATTTTAACCCCTACACGTGAATTAGCTGCACAAATTGCCGATAACGTAAAAGCTTATAGTCGTTATTTACCTATTCGTTCATTGGTAGTTTTTGGTGGCGTTAGTATCAATCCTCAAATGATGAAACTACGAGGTGGCGTCGATGTTTTGATTGCAACACCGGGCCGCTTACTTGATCTTGAACATCAAAATGCTGTCGACTTATCTCGCGTTGAAGTATTGGTGTTAGATGAAGCTGATCGTATGTTAGATATGGGATTTATTCATGATATTCGTCGAGTCATCAATAAGTTACCGAAAAAACGACAAAATTTACTCTTTTCAGCGACTTTTTCAAAAGAGATAACAGGGCTTGCTAACTCACTACTCAACAATCCTATAAGTATTGCTGTTGCCCCCAAAAACTCAGCGGCTGAATCTGTTGATCAATATGTCCATTTAGTGGATAAAAAGCGTAAGACAGAGCTGTTATCACACTTAATTGGTCTAGAAAATTGGCCTCAAGTTCTTATTTTTACTCGAACTAAACATGGTGCGAATAAATTAGCTGAACATCTTAATTTAGATGGCATCAAATCAGCGGCGATCCACGGTAATAAAAGCCAAGGAGCTAGAACACGTGCTTTAGCTGATTTTAAAGACGGTAAATTAAAAGCGTTAGTTGCCACTGATATTGCAGCGCGGGGACTTGATATTGACCAACTTCCTTATGTGGTCAACTTTGAATTACCGCAGGTAGCAGAAGATTACGTTCATCGTATTGGTCGAACAGGGCGTGCGGCGGCAACAGGTAAAGCGATATCTTTAGTTTGTGTTGATGAACATGGCTTATTAGCCGATATTGAACGCTTATTAAAACGTGAAATCCCTCGTTTAGCATTAGAAGGTTACGATCCTGATCCCTCAATAAAAGCGGCGCCTTTGCATAAAAAGCCAAAGAATAAAGCACGTAATAATAAAGAAGGCGGACATGGTCGTGCTGATATTCGTGGCAAAGATAATCGCCATACACCACGTAATAAAAATAGTCGTAATCAAAAAGAGAGTGAAACGGGTGAGATAAAACAGAATAAATCTAAACCAGCTAGACGTTCACGCAAACACGATGATGATCGTGATAATCAAAATCCTTGGTCAAAAGCTAGAAAAGAATTTTGAGGCTAAACTGTGCGAGTCCTATTAGCGCCAATGGAGGGGGTGTTAGACCCCCTTGTGAGAGATCTACTGACGGCGATTAATCATTACGATCTCTGTATCACGGAATTTATTCGCGTTGTTGATTCATTATTACCGCCAAAAGCATTTTATCGTTTATGCCCTGAATTACACACCCAAAGTCGCACGCAAAGTGGCACCTTGGTGCGAGTACAATTATTAGGGCAAAATCCACAATGGTTGGCAGAAAACGCTTTTCGAGCCGTCTCTTTAGGTTCATGGGGGGTTGATCTTAATTGTGGTTGTCCTTCTAAAACCGTCAATGGTAATGGCGGTGGTGCTTCGTTATTAAAACAACCAGAAACGATTTATCAAGCAACTAAAGCGATGCGTAGTGCTGTACCTGCGGATTTACCTGTTTCTGTAAAGGTACGATTAGGGTGGGATTGTTCATCTTATTGCCATGAAATTGCCGATGCGGTAGAACAAGGTGGCGCGACAGAAATTACTATCCACGGTAGAACAAAAGAAGATGGTTATCGTGCTGATAAGATAAACTGGCAAGCGATTGGTGAAATTCGCCAAAAATTGACTATTCCCGTTATCGCTAACGGTGAGATTTGGTGTCGAGAAGATGCTATCTCTTGTTTAAAGATAACCGGCTGTGATGCGATTATGATAGGTCGCGGGGCGATGCATACGCCCAATTTAAGTAATGTGATAAAAGGTATTGAAGAAAAAATGCCTTGGTCACAAGTGATCCAATTACTTAAACGCTATATTCGTCTAGAAAAGCAAGGGGATACCACTTATTACCATGCTTCCCGTATAAAACAGTGGTTGGGATATTTAAGAAAAGAGTATCAAGATGCTGATGCACTTTTTAGTCAAATTAGAACGCTAAAAACCTCACCTGAAATAGCCAAAATAATAGAAGCGTTATAATAACCACAATAGGTTATTAATAGCCAAAACCAGCATTAATAATAAGGTGCTGGTTTTTTCTATAAAAAGGTAAAAATATCTGAATATGAAAAAAATAATTGCTGTTTAAGTACAATTATTGGAAAAAATCACTATTTCGTCTTACACTCTTAAAGTGACCATTTTTAATATACTATCTATATTATCACTACATTTAGGGGGAACTATGGGATTTCTTTCTTGGATTGTGTTCGGTCTTATTGCGGGTATCTTAGCCAAATTCTTAATGCCTGGCTCGTATGATATCGGCCTTATCTGGACCTGTATTCTAGGTATTGTGGGTGCTGTAGTTGGTGGTGTAATTAGTAATTTCTTTGGTAAAGGCAAAGTAGATGGTTTCAATTTTGGTAGTTTTGTCGTTGCCGTAATAGGGGCAATCGTTGTGCTTTATTTAGCAAAAATATTTGCCAGTTAATTGGAAATAAAGAGTCTATTAATACTATTAAACCCGCATCTGCGGGTTTACTTTTTTGCGTTAACTTCACTATCGCTTTTATTTTATTCGCATTCACAAGGTAATGCGTTTTCTGCTCCCCACTGCGCCCAAGAGCCATCATACAGTGCGATATTTTGGCAGCCCAATAGAGTTAAAGCCAAAAATAGAATAGCTGCTGTCATACCTGAGCCACAACTGACAATAATTGGTTGAGATAAATCGACACCTGCTTGTTCAAAAATGTGCTGTAATTGCGCTTTATCTTTTAATTGTCCATTAATGACTAAGCTATCCCAAGGAACATTTTTACTATTGGGAATATGGCCCCTACGTAAACCGGGACGAGGCTCTGGTGCTATACCATAAAATCTATCCGCCGAACGAGCATCAATGATTTGATTTTGTTGCGTAGTCAGATTATCCAGTATTTGTTGTTTATCGACACGGCGTTGAGTGTTGCGTGTGACGATAAAAGGGTGAGTGGTTGGGACTTTGGGCGTTTCTCCTTGTTCAAGGGGGAACCCCGCTTCCTGCCAAGCTTGTAAACCACCGGCCAGAATACGCACCTTGTGACAACCTAAGGTAGTAAAAGTCCACCAGCCACGAGGTGCTGAAAAGAGATTACCGATATCATAGAGGATCACTGTTGTATTATTTGAAATACCTAACTGAGTTAAGGTTTCAGAAAACAGTGTGTCAGATGGCAACATATGTGGTAATGATGTTGTTTTATCGGCGATTTCATCCAGATCAAAAAAATGGGCACCAGGGATATGACGTTCAAGATAGCGCTGATGATAGTCAATATCTTGCGTAGGCATGGGCGCGCTAACATCAACTATCACCAGATCTTGATCGTCGTGATGTTCAAAAAGCCATTGTGGGGTAACAAAATAATCAAATTCCATGGTGCAACCTCTTTATTTCGTCGATGGTGAGCTATCTGGTAGAGCTGGAAATTGCTGTGCTGGTGAGTGATTAGGTTGAGTTTGCTCTGTGTCTACCGGTGTGGTTGAGCGCGTATAAATATTTAGTCCGGCAAGAAAAACGCCCCCAAGGGAGCCAAAAGCCAGTAGTGCGATAACAACAAGAAGTAATTTTTTCATAAGATTTATGTGCAGATGAATGTTACTAAAAAGTATATCTAGATATGCCATTGAAACAAGTGCTGTACCACATAAAGCAGTAAATTGGTTAGTATTAAAATAGGATATCGCTGTTCAAAAAACAAACAAAATTAGAATATAATAATACCTAGTTTTAATTATGGTGATAGTTATTGTTTAGGGTGATGGATAATAACAAAAAGCCCTTAAACTCAGGAGTCACCGAGTTTAAGGGGAAGGGAATACAACTTATTATTTTATTTGATACACAATCGGTGCTGTAAATTATGTGTATAAAAACCAGAATGTCATCGCTAAGTTAACGGTAGCGGCGATAGCCATTGGAATTGCGGTTCTTTTCACTATTTGGAAAGGTGAGACATTGGCAATTCCTGCAATAGCAACAATAGCTGCCGTAATAGGTGAAACTGTGCGACCAAAGCTGGTCATAATTTGCATAGGTAAAATTAAAGTGATGACATCGACTTTTAAGAATGCAGCAATTTTGGGTGTTAATGCGGCAAATGAAAAGAATGCAGCATTACCCGATCCCATTAAAAAGGCTGCTAATGCTAAGATGGCACTCATCACAATAATCATCGCAGCAATACCAAAGCCAGCATCTTGAGCAGAACTAATTAAGGTATCTACCGCGCCACTTTTTAGTAATCCATTAGCAAAAAATTCCCCAGATACAATCAACGATACAACTAAAACAAACTGTTTTCCCATGCCTTCAAAGAACAACATAAAACTGTTCATTACCGCTTTAGCATCGCGCAATCGCACATATTCAAAGACTAGTGCAATAACCGTACTAATAATCATTGCGGTAGTCACTTCTAATTTAATGTAATTATGAAATAACGGACTAAAACCAATAATGAGAATTAAAGGGATCACGGGTAATAAGGCATATGATAATGGCACCTGACTTCCTTCTTCTTTTACATTATCAATAGCTGTTGGGTCGAAAACAAAACCCTCACGTTTATCCCACCAACGTTGAATAAAGAAATGGGTAATAGCAACCGCAATGATAATAGGAATAGTGATAGGGAGTTGGTGTTGAACAAAATAGACTGCAGGTTCAATATCCGCTGTTTTAGCCGCCATAATAACATTTCCAGAGCCGGGTCCATGATCAATAAATTGACAACAACCGATAACAGCTAAAGCAGATAGAGGACTAATACCTGAGCGAATTAAAATAGGGTACATCGTTACCATGAGTAACATTCCTAAACCTGCATGGCTAGGAATAAAAATAACTAAAATTTGTGTGACTAAAAATGAAATAACCAGTAATAAGTAGGGGGATTTAATCGTTTTTAATGGTTTTTCAAAAATAGCAAATAAAGCTCGGCTGGCGCCCACGTGTTCCATATAACGTGAGAAACCAGCAATTGCCATTAAGGTTAAACCTAAACCCGCTAAACGCGAGCTCATAATATCGGTAAAAATTTGGAAAATATCAAAATACTTAAATTGTGTAGATTTATTTTCCGGTAATAAAGGGTTGAGATCGAGAGAAGCTGTAAGGAGCAATAACAGCATGCCTCCGAGTAATAACACAGGTTGAGGTTTATAACCTCGAGCCAGCAAATAAACTACCAACGCAGTAACTAGCGCGGCAATAATTAAACCAGTCATAATTAATTCCCCAGTGTCGTGATGCAGTATTGTTGTTATTGATTTAATGCACTAAATGCTTGGGTGAGATCTGCAATTAAGTCATCAGTAGACTCAAGACCAATATGTAAACGTACAAAAGGACCGTGGCCTTCACGCCAATCTGTTGCTGTTCTGGCACCCATAACATTGGCGGGTAATGCAAGACTTTCAAATCCTCCCCAAGATGCACCAATACCAAATAAGGTTAATGCATCAATAAATTGTTCAGATTGTTTAATGGTATATTTTTGTTTAAATTCAATGGTTAATAATCCATTACTACCTTTACAATCACGTTTCCATAAGTCATGGCGAGGATGTGTGGGTAACTCTGGAAACCAAACTTTGGCCACTTCAGGGCGTGTTTCTAACCACTGAGCGATAGCCAGTGCTGATTTACCATGATTTGTAAGACGTTGAGCAAGAGTCCTCATTCCTCTCAGGACTAAGGCGGCATCATCAGGGCTACTTGCTTGACCAAGAGCTTCTGGTAATGCCCCAATTTGTTTCCATGCGGTTTCATTTGCGATCATAATGCCCATCATGACATCTGAGTGACCGCATAAATATTTAGTTGCAGCAATTACAGAAACATCAGCACCTAATTCCAAAGGGTTATAAAGCCATGCCGAGCCCCAAGTATTATCCACCCCAACAGGAATATTTTTTTCATGAGCGATATGGCAAATTTCTGGTAGATCCAGCATTTCATAAAGTAATGAACCCGGTGATTCAACGAAAATAAGTTGAGTGTTTTCTTGAATTTTTTGCTCGAAATCTGAACCGTCAGTTTTAAAAAAGCTATAAGTGATATTATTAGGCTCTAAAAAAGCAGAGGCTATTTTACGTACGGGTTCATAGACAGAATCAGCAAATAAAACATGCCCACCACTTCGGGCGTAGCCCATAATAGTAAATGCAATTGCGGCTAGCCCTGTAGGAAAGAGCTGTGCTCGATAACCACCTTCTAATTCAGTTACTAATGCTTCAAGTGCAAACGCTGTTTCTGTACCACGAGCACCATAGCTTAATACTCGTTCAGTAATACGACGATCGCGTATTTCACGCCAACTTTTTATTGAATCAAAAACAATAGTACTGGCTCTCATAACAGGAGGGTTAATTGGGCCAGATGTTTTAATTGCTTGACGCCCACTATGTATCAATGTTGTTTGTTTATTCTGTTTCATTATTTATATCTCCGAATATAGAAAATAAGATCTCCCAGTAATTAATTTAGAATTTAATTACTATTTTGAGCTGGAAATTTGTAGTTGCTATTATTTATAACAAAGATATTTATTTTTAAAATATCTATTTTTAAAAAATGATGATCTTGCTCTAATTTTTTATCATTAATTATTCTAATTAAATCTTAAAGATTGTTTAAGATTTAAAAGGTATAAATAATAAATTAATTTTATTTTGCAACTTATTGAATTTTAATTAATTTTTAATTGATTAGAAATTCTTTAAATTAGATTAAAATTATCAAAGTGTTTTTATTAAAATTGTATTGCATAAATAAAGTAACAAGCTAACAACTCGTTTTATTTTAAAAACGATTTTTTATTATTCTTTTAACAGGGGAAATAATTATGGGAACTAGTGTGTTTGATTCTGTTTTATTAAAAAACTTATGGTCAACAGAAGAAATGAGAACTATTTTTTCTGACAAAACTAGAATGCAAAATTGGCTTGATTATGAAGCAGCATTAGCAATAGAACAAGCTGAGCTTGGTTTAATTCCTCAAAAGGCGGCTGAGGTTATTGTACAGAGTGCAAAACTTGAAAAATTAGATATGGATTATGTATTAGAACAAGTTCGTCTTACTCGACATCCATTAGTACCTACTATTCGAGGCTTAGAATATGCTTGTTCTGAACATTATGGAGAATATGTTCATTTTGGGCCGACAACACAAGATGTTATTGATACAGGCTTAGTGCTACAACTTAAAGCTGCTCATCAAACTTTTTTACGTGATATTAAAATATTAGGTCGTTCATTACTTTCTTTAAGTGAAAAACACCGCAATACACCTATGGTTGGACGCACTTTAACGTTACAAGCGTTACCAATCACATTTGGGCATAAAACAGCAATTTGGTTGACAGAGTTAGCGCGTCATTATCAACGACTTAAAGAGGTGGAACCTCGTCTATTTGTTGGCAGTGTAGTCGGTGCTGTCGGGACTAAAGCTTCTTTAAGCGATAAAGCTGATGAATTAGAAAAACGCGTATTAAAACGCTTAGGATTAGGTATACCGGAAATCTCATGGCAACCAGCACGTGATAGATTTAGTGAATATGGTATGTTAATTGGATTAATTAGTGGAACGTTAGGGAAAATAGCTAACGAGATCTTAATATTAGCACACAATGAAATTGATGAGCTTTCAGAACCTTTTGGTAAAGGGCAAGTTGGCTCTTCAACTATGCCACATAAACGCAATCCAGCTATTGTTGAAAATGCCGCCTGTGTAAGTAATACCTTAAAAGCTAATCTTTCTGTATTAACGGATATGATGAAACATCAACATGAACGTGATGGTGCTATCTGGAAGATGGAGTGGAAGATTATGCCAGAAATGTGTCTGATGTTATCTGTTATCTTGGATAATATGAAAACAGTACTAGGTGGGCTAAATGTTCATGTTGAAAAAATGCGTCACAACATGGATATCTTAGGTGGGTTTATGTTAGCAGAACGTGTGATGTTTGCTCTGTCCGATAAAGCAGGCAAACAAACTGCTCACGAAATTGTGTATGAAGCGTCAATGTCTGGACAAGAAGAGGGGATTACTTTCGTAGAAGCTATTAATCGTGATACTCGTATTCGTGACCATATTTCACAAGAAGAGTTAAATGCTTTGCTAGATCCAACTACCTATGTTGGTAATGCTCCTGAGCAAGTTGATCGTGTAGTCGCTCAAACAAAAGCTTCCGGCTGGTTAAATGATTAATTGATGGAATGAAATCTCATAAAAAGCCAGTGATAACTGGCTTTGTTATTATCAGCATTGAGGTATTTATATGACATTGAGTCAGCATGTAGCTAATTTTATTACTACAACGACATTTTCACAGCTTCCAACGCAACTGATAGCTCGAGCCAAATTACATTTATTAGATACATTAGGTGTAGCACTTGCAGGGAGTACACAATCTAGCTCGAAACAAGGACGTCATGGGATTACTCTTTTACCCGATAGCCAAGGTAAGATCCCCATTTGGGGAAGTATGCAGACAGCTAATACCACTGCAGCAGCCTTAGCCAATGGTATTGCTGCACATGCATTAGATTTCGATGATACACATACTGATTCTATTACTCACGGTAGTGCTGTATTAACACCGATAGCTTTTGCGTTAGGGGAAACATTAAACGCCTCAAATAAAGAAATATTAACGGCTTGGGTTATTGGTTGGGAAGTTGCTGCACGGGTTGGTTTAGCGAGTCACAGTGGTTTCCATCAACGTGGATTTCATGCAACGGCGATTGCTGGGATCTTCGGTGCAACAGCATGTGCGGCTTCATTATTAAAACTTACGTCACAGCAGGCGGTAAATGCGTTAGGACTAACGGCAAGTCAAGCAGCGGGTATCGCTGAATATCTGACTAATAGCTCATCGGCAAAATGTTTTCATGCCGGATGGGCCGCTCAATCCGGTATTATTGCAGCCTCGTTAGCTAAAGGGGGAATGACTGGGCCTGAGACAATATTTGAAGGGCGATACAGTATTTATCATACTCATGGGATCAGCGAGCAAGCGATCCCTGAACAAGTTGCACAAGGATTAGGTGAACAATGGGAGTTTTTAAATGTTTCAATAAAACCTTATCCGGTTTGCCATTTTGCTCATGCTACTGTTGATTGTGGACGTCGTTTACTTAAAAGAGGGATCAGTGCGGAAGAAATTGAACAAGTAGAATGTGTGATTGATCCAGTTGCTGCTGCATTAATTTGTGAGCCACTCGAAACAAAATGGGCGCCAAAAACAGCTTATGGGGCAAAATTTAGCTTACCTTGGTTATTTGCTATTGGTTTTTTGGATAATGCGTTAACTTTATCATCGCTTTCAGCGGAAAACTTACAGCGTAACGATATCCAACTATTGGCGAAAAAAGTGAGCTATCGTTATCCATCAGAAAATGAAATTCCCTTTCCGAGCTATTTTCCTGGATTAATCTTTGTTAGATTGAAAAATGGGCAACAATTAACTGAAAGGATCGATATTCAGTATGGTAACCCTGAAAATCCGATGGTTGATACGGATGTAATAGCGAAGTTTTATGATAATGCCAAGTGTGTAATGAAAAAGACACAAGCTGATCAACTGATTGAAAATATAATGAATTTTGAAAATATACCTATTTCATTACTTACACAATTATTACGGGTAGAGGCATAACTCTTTTATCTGCATCCACAGGGACAAGATAATGAATCTGATACCTTTTGTTTAAATGAGTTGCACCTGATAAATGGCACTGACAATTTATTGTAGTGCCATTTTTGTTTCCTTAATGAGTTAGTGGTTTTGAAGGGTAATATCTGCGTGATTAATGACTTCATTCTGCTCATTTTTTAATGAATCAAATAGTATCTGAGCTGCTTTACTCGGGCTATTAGCATTAAGATAAAGGTTATAACGAATAGCAGGTAATGGCGGTAATCCCTCTTTTTCACCCAAAATACGTAAATCATCACCAGAAAGCTCGATAGAGCGTGCCATTATACCTAAACCAGCACGAACGGCCGCTCTGGCACCAGATAAGGTGGTGGCAATATAGGCAATGCGCCAGCGAATATTTTGTTGATCAAGGTGATTTATCATCATATCACGGTAAGTACTTGGTTCATCAAGAACCACTAAAGGTAACGGTTCGTCAAGATCAAATCTAAAATGTTTACCGCAATACCATAACGAAGGCGATACGCGTAAGACAATTTTAGGGTAACCGACATGCTCTTCTGTAGAAATGGCTAAATCGACCTCATTATTTTCCAACATTGACATTAAAAAAGGGCTACGTTTAACAATAATCTCCATAATTAAACGAGGATAAGCACCTGAAAAACGAGCAAGTAGATCGGGTAAGATTGTGTTTGCTGTATCATCGGGAGAGCCAATCTTTAATATTCCATCAATTTCTTCATGCAATAAAGATAAACATGCTTCATCATTAATGCGCAAAATCCGCCGAGCATAATTAAGCAGTTGAGTGCCTGCTTCGGTTAATGTTTTATTTCTCCCTTGTCGAGCAAAAAGCTCTTTACCTATTAATGACTCAAGGCGTTGCATTTGTTGGCTGACTGCAGATTGTGTTCGGCAAACTGATTCAGCGGCTGCGGCAAAGGTGGAACCATCGGCAACAGCAACAAAAGTTCTGAGTAGGTCTAACTCTAAATTAAAAATAGGGCGCTTTGCAGAAGTCATTTTATTATCTCTTAATTGGTGTTGTGGTGCGAAATAAAACGCAAGAGGTATTATTTTTATAAAGGTTAATAAAGTTCTTTTTAATTGGCATACCGCTCTCTTTCATACTATGAAGAGTTGGATCAATAATCTATAACACCGCTCAATAAATTCGTAGGGTTACGCAGTATTTGATGAAAAAGGCGAGTAAGTGCAGCTGACTACTGATTTTTATACAGTGTTATGCGACAATAACGCTTATTTTAATGACGAATAGAGTAGTTATGTCCCTTTCTCAATCTGTAAAAATGCAAATCAGCCAATGGTATAAAGCATTACCTGAGCATATTGAAGGCTTTATTCCACGAGCGCCTCAGCGCGAAATGATTGCTGAAGTTGCGAAGACATTTTCTGATGAAACGGGGCGACATCTAATTATTGAAGCGCCTACCGGAGTAGGTAAAACACTCTCTTATCTTATTCCTGGTATTGCTATCAGTCGGGAAGAGAAAAAACCACTGATTATCAGTACGGCGAATGTGGCGCTACAAGATCAAATTTACAGCAAAGATCTGCCTTTACTAAAAAAAATTATTCCAGACCTGACTTTTACTGGGGCTTTTGGGCGAGGTCGTTATTTATGTCCCCGTAATTTAGAGGCAATTTGTGCAACAGAAGGCGAGCAAATTGATTTAATGTTCTTGCTGGAAGATAAAGTTGATGTCGCAACCAGTGCGGAAAGGGAGATTTGCCAAGAGTTAAAGCACGATTTTACCAGCTTTGGTTGGGATGGTTTGCGTGATCACCATAAACGAGCATTAACGGATAGTTTATGGCGCAAGATTAGCACAGATAAAATGAATTGCTTAGGTCGTAATTGCCAATACTATCATCGCTGTCCTTTTTTTCTGGCCCGTCGAGAAATAGACGAAGTTGATGTGGTTATCACCAATCATGCTCTTGTGATGGCTGCGATGGAAAGTGAATCGGTGTTACCTGATGCAAAAAATATTTTATTAGTATTGGATGAAGGGCATCATATTCCTGATGTTGCTAGAGATGCGCTTGAAGTTGAAGGGGAAATAACCTTATCGGCATTAAATATGCAACTTGATAATATGACTCGTCATGTCAGCCAATATTTAGCACAATTTATCCCAGTCAAACCACCCAAATTAGCCGATCCCATTCGTTTTGATGCTCATATTGCAAAAATGCGCGAAGCCTATCAAGACGTTGAACATTTTACCCGCGCGTTATTGCCTGAGCGCAGTGAAAATGATGAATATTTATTTCCATTAGGTCAATTACCTGAACAATTACTATTATGTTGCCAAGACTTATTTAAGCTAACCGATGGTTTAAAAATGTTAGGTGAGTCGATTCTTAACGACTTAACTGAGCGAACAGCAAAAGAAGATGTTGTACGTTTACATCGCGCGATTTTAACCACCAGCAGAATGGTTGGTTATCTGGAAAATATGGCAAAACTATGGCGACTTGCGACATTAGAGCAGACATCAAAAGCACCCGTTTCGAAATGGCTTACTCGTCGTTATGATAAAAAGCAGTCACATCTCTATTTACATTGTGCTGGTATTCGCGTTAGTGAACAGTTAACACAATTATTATGGAAAAATATTCCTCATGTGGTGATCACTTCTGCCACACTACGTTCATTAAACAGTTTTTCGCGTATTCAAGAGCTTACAGGACTAAGCGAACACTTTGATGATCGTTTTATTACCTTGTCATCGCCTTTTACACATGAAAGGCAAGGGAAACTCGTTATCCCTAAAATGCGTTATGAACCGACAATGGCGAATGAAAAAGCGCATTTAAAAGAGATGGCACGCTATTTTCGTCAAGGAATGGTAGAAAACCACCATCGAGGGCAATTAGTATTATTTAGTAGTCAACGGGCGATGGAAGGTTTTTTAGAGGAAGTTAAAGATCTACGTTTGAGTCTTTTAGTCCAAGGAGATCAACCGCGCTATCGTTTAGTGGAGACACATTGTAAGCGTATTGATGCGGGCGATAATAGTGTGTTAATTGGGTTACAATCTTTTGCTGAAGGATTAGATTTAAAAGGTGACTATTTAACGCAAGTACATATTCATAAAATTGCTTTTCCACCTGTTACTGATCCGGTTATTGTGACGGAAGGGGAATGGCTAAAATCACTGAAACGTTATCCTTTTGAAGTGCAAAGCTTACCAAGTGCATCATTTAATTTGATCCAGCAAGTTGGGCGTCTTATTCGTAGCCATCATTGCCATGGTGAAGTTGTTATTTATGATAGACGTTTATTAACGAAAAACTACGGTTCACGGCTATTAACCGCGCTACCTGTCTTTCCTATTTATCAGCCAGATATACCTAAAACAGAATAATAAAAAGGCTACCTATATTGGTAGCCCTTTTCAGTAAGAAGCATGTGATTAAGTAAGCAATTAGTTTTCAATATTTGCTTCAATAAACCATAAGAATTTATCTAGATCACGGGATGCTGCGGTAAACATATCAGCAGTATCTTCATCTTCAACTTCATCAATCGCTTTACGAATATCATTAGCGACTACCGCATAGCGATCAGCCAATGCTTTAAGGTGATCTTGCACATCATGAATATCGAGTGGATAGGCTTTTAAAGGTGTTTTTTTACTGACAGTTTGAGGTGTACCAAGGACTGTGCCACCTAATTGTACTAAACGCTCAGCAAACTCATCAGTATGTTCATTGATGGTATCACGGAAACCATCTACCATTTCGTGTACGGCAATAAAGTTTCTACCGCGCATATTCCAGTGTGCTTGTTTGGTAATGAGAGACAAATCGATAAACTGAGTCACCATTTGCTGCAGTAGTTCGATAGTATGCAGTTTAACACTGTCATCAACATTATTACGGGTATAAAGCAGGGCTGAAGGTGTGGATTTGACTAATTTAGCAGTACTCATAATCGTTCTCCCTAAATAATTAATAACTCAATATCTTAATTTCTATTAATTATGATAGTGGATTATTAATGGTTAGTCTTATCGCTTGCTACTATTAAATTGATAGGGCATTACTAATAAAAATGTCATCTATCGAAATAGCCTATTTAGAATAAGACAATATGCTTAAAATAGCAATGTTAGGGAAGTAAAGTTATTATTTAATAAGTAAAAAGAGATCAACTGATCTCTTTTCATTTAATATTTTATTTATTAATAAGTTAAACTGTATAAATATTTATTCTACTTTTTCAATTTTGGTTTTTCTTTTCATGGTTGCAGTGGAACCAATTGACGCTAACACAATAAATGCCAACGCAACCCATTGTATTAACGTTAAATGTTCATGTAAGAAAATAATACCAATAAAAGCCCCCATACAAGGCTCTAAACTCATCAATGTCCCAAAGGTTTTTGCCGGTAAACGGGTAAGTGCAATCATTTCCAAAGTATAAGGAAAAGCGGTAGATAAAATCGCAATAGCTAATCCAATAGGTAATATAGACCAACTAAAAACTAGCTCAGGGCTACTTTGTAGCATACCAATAGGGAAAAAGATAAAGGCGGCGATAAGTGAGCCAATAGAAACTGTCGCTGCGCCATAGCCTTTTCCTGCACGTTGTCCGAAAACAATATACAGTGCCCAACCGACACCCGCACCTAATGCATATAAAATGCCTAGGGGATCGAGTCCGTGAATATTATCCCCAATCGGCAGTAATAACCCTAATCCAGCAATCACTAAGATTATCCATAAAAAATCGATTGCTCTGCGTGAAGAAAACATCGCTACCGCAAGCGGTCCCGTAAACTCAAGTGCTACTGCAATACCTAATGGAATAGTTTCAAGAGCCAAGTAGAATAAGTAGTTCATTGCCCCTAATGATAAACCATATAAAAATAGTGGCATTATGGCACTACGAGAAAAGCTTAGACGCCATGGTTTAAAAATAAAAAACAGGATCAGAGTACCTAAAAAAAGGCGTAATGCTGTGACTGCGGGGGCGCCAATAACAGGAAACAGGCTTTTTGCCAATGATGCGCCACTTTGTATTGATAGCATAGAAAGAAGCAAAAGAAGCACAGGGTAGAACACCTGTAATTTAGCTGAGTGTCTGGCTGACAACATCCTGAAAAACCTCGTCAAAAGTAAAGCGTTGAGTACTCTGTTATCCTATATAACAAAGGATCACATAATATAAAGTAAATTTGTGATTTTTAATATAGTTATTTATTAATTATTTATTAATAACACAACTTAAATTATTTTAGTTTAGGGATAGTTTAATAATATTAAAATATATTTGGAAAATACAGTAAGGATGAATAAAAACAATCAAATTAAATGTGTATTATTAATAAAACAAACAGAGAGATATATTATAAAAGCGATAAAATAATTTTTTTTGACCTTTTTTATAACTGAGGGGTTCAGTATAATTTTTCACTCGTTTTAACTAGCTAAAGAGAATTAAAAATGAATAAAATAAAGTCTATTGCCGTGTATTGTGGTTCAAGTTTAGGCGCTTCACCAATTTATAAACAACAAGCGATTCTTTTTGCTAAAGAGCTGGTTAAACGTAATATCACTTTAGTTTATGGTGGTGCCAGTGTAGGAATTATGGGCACGCTCGCGGATACCGTTTTACAGGAAGGGGGTAAAGTTATTGGTGTGATCCCAACGCTATTAGAAGGGCGTGAAATCTCACATAAAAATCTGACAGAGCTCCATGTCGTTGAAACTATGCACCAACGTAAAAGTAAAATGATTGAACTCGCGGACGGCTTTGTGGCACTGCCGGGGGGTTTTGGCACATTAGAAGAGTTCAGTGAAGTGTTTACTTGGAGCCAAATTGGCCTTCATCAAAAGCCATTAGGTATATTTAATATTAATGATTTTTATCAGCCATTACTGGCTATGATAGATAAAATGGTAGATGAAAAATTCTTACATGAAAAATATCGTCATATGGCGATTGTTGAGCAATCACCTATCCAGTTATTAGATAAATTTGAAAGTTATATTGCCCCTTCGATTAAAACCTACGATAAATAAAGGTAGAGCATGATAACCATAAGAAAAGCTGTACTTTCTGATGTTGAGCAGATTAATACCCTGTATGGCTATTTATTTGCTGAGATGGCGAAATTACAGCCAGAAAGATTAAAACCGGGTAAACAAGATGAAGCATTTATTATTAATGGCATTAAAAATGATAAATTTCATCTGTTAGTGGCTGAGTTAGAACAGAAAATTGTCGGTTTTACTATTGCCCAAATACAAGAGACACCGCTATTTAACTGTTTAGTACAGCGTAAATATGCCTATATTTTTGATATTGTTGTTGACCCTTCTGTTCGTGGACAAGGGGCAGGGGCATTGTTGCTAAATGCCATGAAGGCGTGGGCCAAACAACAAAAAATGACCCACCTAGAGCTTTCAGTATTGGCTGAAAATGTCGACGCTAAACGTTTTTATCAGCGAGAAGGGTTAAAAGAAGTCAGTACCGTGATGGGTATTGCTTTGTAAGTTTCGCTTAATCATGGCAAAAATAAACCCGCTGAGTGCGGGTTTATTAATTATGTTATTCAGCTAAATTGTGGGTTTCCCCGCAATTATCGTACACAATACCCTGACATTTTCAATATCTTCTGCCGATATTTCAAACAAGTTTCTATCTAAGACAATAAAATCGGCGAATTTCCCTACTTCTAATGAACCAATCTGTTTATCCATATCTAGTGCATAAGCGGCATTAATGGTGGCGGCTCGTAATACTTCGATTAAGGTGAGATTGCGATCATTATCTAAACGTGGCTGAGAGGGATCTTTTTGTCGAGTCATGGCAACTTTAAAGTCATACCACTCATTTAATGGATCAATCGGCCAATCACTGCCAAATGCGACAGTCACTCCCGCATCAATAAATTTACCGGCGGTTTCTAGATATTGGCAACGTGCTTTGCCTAACATTTCAAGATCTTTATCAATATTATGTTGCTCTACGCCAGCCCATTGAAAGGAGAGAAAAGGGTAGGTATTTAATTGGGCAAAGCGCGCATAATCTTTTTCACACATTAATTCGTTATGCGCAAGGCCGGGGCGAATATCTTTTTCTGGCAAGGCTTTGCGCATTTCACTAATGGCGTCAAGTGCGACACTAATAGCCCCTTCAGCGACGGTATGAATATGAGGATGATAACCTGCACGGCTAATCTCAGTGACTAATGGCGTCAAGATTTCAGGTGAAAAATAGAGATCGCCAACATGCTCTGAATCTTGCCAATGAGGCGTTTCATCCGTACCGACATTAATACGATAAGGGGCGTGTAAACGGGCTGTCATAATCGGCGCTTGTAATACACCATCAAGAAAAAGCTTAATATGGCGAATAGCGACACTGGGTTGCGCGCCTTGACTGATTTGATGCCAGTGAGAGAATCGTGTTATTGCTTGTTGTACAGCATGAGGAATAGCTGCAATATCAGCCACATCATCAGGGGTAATTTCAACCGCATTCTCAACACGAACCGTTAATTCACCCGCTTCTCGCAAGGTATTAAAGGCACGTAATTGTGGCTCACCAACACGTGCATCCATGATAGTCGTTACCCCTTGTTGATTGAGCAACTTTTGTACATGGCGTGCGATTTGTAGATTTTGCTCTGCCGTTAAAGGCGGTAGGCTATCAATAGCCTGCATAGCTGGCGCATCTTCAAGAATACCAATAGGTGTTCTATCACCATCACGTTCAATATTGCCATCAGGGGGATCGGGGGTTTCAGCCGTAATATTTAATAATTCTAGTGCGCGGGAATTTGCTAATACGCTATGACAATCACTAGAAAAAAGTAAGATAGGGCGAGACGTATTTAAGCTATCAAGGTGATAACGCGTCATTTGTATCCCTTCCGGTTGCATCCCTTCACGATACCATGCTGACACTTTCAACCAGGCTGTATCACTATCGATAGGATCAGCATCAAGATAGCGTTGGATACGCGATAGAATTTCATCGATTGTTAAGGAGAGGTAATCAAGGTGACAACCTGCTAATGTGGCTCCCCCCCAAAATGGATGCATATGAGCATCAATAATGCCGGGCATCACCATTTTCTTCTGTAAATCGATATGCTGTGTTTTTTCATTACAGTAAGCAAGTAAATTCGATTTTGTGCCTGTTGCAATAATAATGCCTTGGGAAACAGCGATAGCTTCGACGAAATTGTTACTATTATCAGCGGTATAGATTAGGCCGTTATAATAGAGTGTGTCTGCAATTTGAAATGTCATTCTTCTACCTTGTATAGCTTTTTTGGCGATGATGGCTAATTTTCGGTACTGATTGGGCATCCTATGAAGTTTTGATGCGGGCGGTCATATTAGAATTAAATGACGCTCAATACTACCTACGTGTTACATTGATTTAACTAACTGTTTTATCAACGGGCGAAAATAATAGGATAAACCGCATAGAATACCACTATATGGAAGAGAATAAGGTAAGCAGAACCGATAGCTACTTACCCTATTAAAATATTAGAAGGGGTCAATTATCGGGTAAATTAGCCGCACATACATCACAGTGTGGATTTTTAGGTAGCTTAAATTCACAAAATTGCATCCGCATAGCGTCAAATATTAATACTTTGCCATGTAAAGTTTCGCCATAACCAGTGAGTAATTTGATGGCTTCAATGGCCTGTAAAGTGCCAATAGTACCCACAACAGGGGCCATAATACCCGCTTCAACACAAGTGAGTGCATTATCACCAAAAAGATGACTTAAACAGCGATAGCAAGGTTCATCATCTTGATAGGTAAAGACGCTAATTTGGCCTTCCATACGAATTGCTGCACCAGATACTAAGGGTTTTTTCTGCACAAAACACAGTCGATTTAGTTGTTCGCGGATAGTGACATTATCTGTGCAATCCATTACCAGATGATGTTGGCTGATTAATTCAGCCAGTGCTTTATCTTCAAGTAGTGCATCAACCGTATCTATCTGTACATGGGGATTAATCGCGTTTAATGTTGTTTTAGCTGATAAAACTTTCGGCTGACCAATGGTGCTATCGCGATGCAGGATCTGGCGTTGAAGATTGGACAGTGAAACGGTATCAAAATCTAATAGTGTCAGTTTGCCAACACCTGCGGCAGTGAGATATTGCGATACACTACAGCCTAATCCCCCAACACCGACAATCAATACAGAAGCACTTTTCAGTGCTTCTTGACCGTCAAAATCAAAGCCTCTTAACACAATTTGGCGATTATAACGCAGCGTTTCTTCATCGGTTAATTCTATACTCATAAACACTATTCGCTTTTTAGCAGAGGATTAAATAGCTCAATAGTGACGGTTTCACCCGCTGCAACTTTACCACGCTCTCGCTCTAAGACGATAAAACAGTTTGCCACACTAAAGGAGCTATATACGTGAGAGCCTTGATGTCCCGATGTGGTTACTTGCCATTCACCATTTTCATTAATACTGGCGATACCGCGTTGGAAATCCAGACGACCGGCAGATTTTTTTAATGATGAACAGGTTTTAGCATGGAAACGCTGTGGTGATCGCCACTGACTAAAACCAGATAAACGGGCAATTAAAGGCTGTACTAATTGGTAGAATGTCACTGTTGCTGAGACAGGATTACCCGGTAATCCGCAGAACCAAGCATTATGTAAGCGACCAAAAGCAAAAGGTTTACCCGGCTTAATGGCTAATTTCCAAAAACCAATTTCGCCTATTTCATCTAAAATTTGTTTAGTATAGTCCGCTTCACCCACAGAAACTCCGCCACTGCTAATCACTAAATCCGCTTGTGCATCAGCGGTTTTAAAGGTTTCTCGCAGTTTTTCTGGCGAATCTGGAATAACGCCTAAATCAAGTACATCACAATCTAATTTTTCCAACATTAAGCGTACGGCAAAGCGGTTAGTATCATAGATTTGCCCCGCTTTTAATGGTTGACCAATAGTTTGCAACTCATCACCTGTTGAAAATACGGCCACTTTTAATTTGCGGTAAACATTAATATTGGCAATACCGAGTGAAGCAATAAGAGGTAACTGTGCTGTAGAAAGTTTTGTTCCTGCGGCTAAGACGATATCATTTTGTTTTATATCCTCACCAATACGACGAATATTTTGTCCAAGTTTGGCCGGATGTGGAAAAAGAATACCGTTGTCAGTCACTTGTGTTTCTTCTTGCATAATAACGGTATCGACACCTGCGGGTATCATGGCTCCGGTCATGATACGAACACATTGTCCTTGTGGTAATTCACCTTCAAAAGGGACTCCAGCAAACGCTTTGCCTGCAATAGGTAAAGGAGATTGAGTGTTTAGATCCGTATAACGTACACCGTAACCATCCATGGCAGAATTATCGAAAGGAGGTACATTGAGTGGTGAAGTGATGTGCTCACTTAAGATATAACCTGCTGCCTTATGCAAAGGGATACTAAGGGTATCTGTGATTGCCACCGGTTTTTCAAGTAATTTTTCTAGCGCCTCATCAAGGGATAACAAACCGCTAACCTGACATTGACTCATTGTATACTCCAAAATCTATCGAAATGTTCTGTTTTATTTCATGATACTAATCTATCACGATGAAGCACATCATGTTAGCGATCATCTCATCAGCAAAAAAAGAAAATATTACTCAACATAAAATGTTAACTATTTAAAACAAAACTGTTAGTTAATGTGTTAATAATATTGTTGTATTTTAAATGTAATAAATAACATCAATACAATGGAGCCTTATGAATACCTCAACCCACCCAAGCCATTCAGCACAAGCCTTTCATATCGCTTTTAGTGGTTTCCTTGCTTTAGTTGTTGCTATGGGGATAGGACGTTTTACTTTTACGCCTCAAGTACCGCTAATGATTGCGGACACACAACTGACATTAACCAGTGCCAGTATTGTTGCTGCATTTAATTATCTAGGATATTTAGCTGGTTCATATGATGCGATGAAAGCAACTAAAGGTGTGGGCTATCGGCTTTGGGGGGGATTATGGGGAGCGGTGATCATTACACTGCTTAGTGCGGTACTTAATGATGCTTTAACTCATAGTATTGCCCGTTTTTTTATTGGTTGGGCAAGCGGTTGGACATTAGTGCTTGTTGCTTCGTGGGCAAATGAAGTATTAGCCCGTTTAAATCGCCCGGCATTAAGTGTGGCAGTCTATGCAGGAACAGGGGCGGGGATCTTTATTAGTGGCCTTCTTGCGGTATTCATTCTCAAGTGGCAGATGAGTGCGACAACAGGTTGGTTGATTTACGGTGTGTTGGCATTTATTTGTGCAATTTATGTGAGCTATCATTTACCCAAGCCTTGGTCAATTAATCGTGAGCAAGTCAAAGTAGAGCCACTTATCTTAACGCCGGCGATGAAAAAATTGATTTGGGGTTATACCTTTGCGGGCTTTGGTTATATTTTACCTGCGACCTTTTTATCTCAAATGGCGACAGAACGTTTTCCCGGTAGCTTAGTAGCTCAATTTGTCTGGCCTATTTTTGGTGCTTCCGCAGCTTTATGTATTGGGATCGCGATACTGACACGTAATGTCCTTAATACACAATTACGATTGGCGATAACACTATGGTTGCAAGCACTGGGGATCATCATTGCCGAATGGCTACCCACAATTACAGGTCTTGCTATTGGCGCATTTTTAGTGGGGGGAGGGTTAATGTGTGCGGTGCAATTGGCATTTTTACGTGGTAAAGAGTTGGCACCTGATCATGCTCGTTATATGGCAGGATTATTAACAACATTTTATGCTATTGGACAGCTAGTTGGGCCTCTGGTTTCCTTCCTTTCAACGGCGTTAACGGGAAGACTAGAGCCGGCATTATATGTCGCCTTTGTGATATTGATCATCGGCGGTATTTTGGTTTGTATGAAAGAAAACAATAAAGGGTAAAACAATAAAAAATGACAAAAAAGCAATAATTTCATAACCAAAAATGCAGTATTGCTGGATAATGTGATTCAGCTCATCTAAAGTGTAACGGTTATCGTTGAATTAGGTAACAGAGACTTAATTAATGTGTTTATCGGAGAGTCCAATGTCATCAACATTAAGTAAAGAGGCGCAATGGGTACATGCCGCGTTAGTGGAGCGTGGTTTGGAAACGCCTCTTCGTGAGCCAAAACTTTCACCCAGTGAGAGTAAACAACAAATTAAACATCACATGACGGAAGTGATGAAATTGTTAAACCTAGATTTGAGTGATGACAGTTTAGCGGAAACGCCACATCGCATTGCGAAAATGTATGTTGATGAAATTTTTTCAGGCTTGGATTATCACAACTTTCCTAAAATCACCCTGATTGAAAATAAAATGCAGGTTGATGAAATGGTCACTGTTCGTGACATCACATTAACCAGTACTTGTGAGCACCATTTTGTCACTATTGATGGTAAAGCAACGGTTGCTTATATTCCTAAAGATAAAGTGATTGGTTTATCAAAAATTAACCGTATTGTGCAGTTCTTCGCACAACGCCCTCAAGTGCAAGAGCGTTTAACGCAACAAATATTGATTGCCTTACAAACGCTATTGGGGACGAAAAACGTTGCTGTCTCTATTGATGCCGTTCACTATTGTGTAAAAGCAAGAGGCATTCGTGATGCAACCAGTGCAACCACCACAACCTCATTAGGTGGACTATTTAAATCTAGCCAAAATACTCGCCAAGAGTTTTTGCGTGCTGTACGCCATCTTTGAGATGAATAAATGGAACAAAGTTCACGTCAACGCATCGACGCTTTAGATGCGTTGAGAGGAATAGCGATCCTTGGCATCTTATTACTCAATATCTCAGGTTTTGCCTTATTAAGAGTTGCCTCATTTAATCCTATGCATTCAGGAGAGGCGACTTTTGCGGACAAACTTACTTGGATGGGGCTAAATTTATTTACCCAAGGAAAGTTTCTGTTTATTTTTGCGCTGTTATTTGGCGGAACACTTTATTTATTATCACAACGCTCTGTTGCTTGGAACGTCTCTCGCCTAATTATTCTGGCATTAATCGGTATTATTCATACCCTATTACTATGGGAAGGGGATATCTTATTTCCTTATAGTATTTGCGGATTATTTGTTCTCTTTTTTATTAAAGCATTACCTATTAAGCGGCAATTTATCCTTGGGCTGGTGCTCTATTTATTTGGCGCGATTATTTTAGCTTTTTTATTTTATTACTATCGTGATTTTGTTGAAATAGTTTGGTATAGCTCTGACTATTCCGCCATGATAGAGACTAATTGGAAAACCGGAAGCTATATAAATAGTATCTACTGGCGATTAGATGAACTGAGTGATTTTATTTTTAATTTAGTTCGTCAATATAGTTGGTTTTTAATTGGCGCCATGTTAATGGGGGCGGCGTTAATGGCATCCGGTTGGTTACAACGACGCTATTCACAGTCTCATTATGGTTTGATAGCGGTTTGTTTTTTAGTCATAAGTTTACTTTTCCAAGGGACGCTTGTTATTACCGATTATTATTTAGATTGGCATTATATGTGGTCTGCGGTAGTGGCTCAGCCTATCACCATGGTGATCCAAATTATTCAAAGCTTAGGTTATATTGCTTTACTCTATTGGGCATGGCCTTATATTCAACACAGTTTTATCGCCTATGCTTTACGTTGTGTGGGGAAAATGGCGCTTACCACCTATTTACTACAGAGTATTATTGGCACGACGCTTTTCCAGCGGATGGGGTTATTTAACCAATTTACCTTATTGCAGCTTATGCTATTTGTGATGGCTATTTGGGTGATAAATATTATCTTTGCCGTAACGTGGTTACGCTATTTTTCTCAAGGACCAATCGAGTGGCTGTGGCGCCACTCGTCAACAGGGTTAGCAAAACGCTTTTAACTGTTTTTGCCATTGTTTAATGGCAACGCTTCTACCTCTTGTGGTGAAACCGCCGGATAGCCCTTAATATCATCAGGAATATTTTGTACAGCAGGTATCGCTTCTGGTGGACCTAGAAAACGCGGTTCGCGTTTTAATATATAGAGATCGACAACTGCACCTGCTCTGGCTAAAACTTCACGTACACGCACCTTAAACATACTCTTCGGCGAAGCAACAGCAAAACACTGGGCATCAATGCCTTTTTCAAGGGCAATAAATACGGCTCGTTCGCAATGGAAACGCTGAGTGATAATAGTAAAGCCATCTGTTCCAAACACTTCTTTTGTGCGTACTACCGAATCTAAAGTTCTAAATCCAGCAAAATCCATAACGATACGCGATGCCGGTATGCCTGCTTTAATTAAATCTTTACGCATCGTATTGGGTTCATTATAGCTATGCTGTGCATTATCTCCACTGAGTAACAGATATTGCACTTTACCGCTGTTATAGGCATTAACAGCACCTTGAATACGATATTGATAAAATTGGTTAAGATAGCCTGTGGTGTAATATTTAGCAGTACCTAATACCATGCCTACTTTTTTGGCGGGTAGTTTATCTATATCTTCAAATATATAGGGGCTAGTTTTTACACCTATCCAGCGATCACAAGCAATTAATGCCACCGCAACTAAGATAAAAAGGGTCAAAAAGAGATAAATGAGGCGCTTTAGCATATCCTTGCCTTAATGACTCAGGGTTTTCTAATAGGTTAAAGGCTACTTGAGCACTAATTGGGAAGCAAGAAAAAAGCGCGCTATTAGTGATAATAGTGCGCTTTTCAGAATGAAACCTAATGATTTTAACTCAATTAGAATGACGTTCTCTTGTAAATACGGTATTCAGGCTCCCAATAGTTACGTTCAATCGCTTCTTCTAAAGCAGAATCAGACGTGACCGTTGCAACACCTTGCACCTGTGCTTCTTTGGCAACTTGTTTAGCAATATAACGTGAAACTTGTTGAATATCGGCTAATAAAGGTAATAGTGGGCCATCGCCTTCTTTTGCCATAGGCGAGCAATCGGCTAACGCACGGCTTGCAACCATTAACATGGCATCAGTAACACGCTTTGCACCACTTGCAATAACGCCAAGGCCAATACCTGGGAAGATGTATGAGTTATTGCATTGTGCAATAGGATACACTTTCTCTTTATAGGTGACTGGGGCAAATGGACTTCCTGTAGCAACAAGAGCTTGTCCATCAGTCCAATTGATAATATCTTCAGGACGCGCTTCAACACGAGACGTTGGGTTCGAAAGAGGCATCACGGTAGGACGTTCACAATGCTTATGCATTTCACGAATAATCTCTTCAGTGAAAAGTCCTGCTTGACCAGAAACGCCAATCAGAATGGTTGGCTTAGCATTTTTAACCACTTCTAACAGTGAAATTGCATCCGTTTCTGTTTGCCAATCGGCCAGCGTTTCGCTTTTTTGAATAAGCTTACTTTGGAAATCGAGTAAGTTTGGCAGTTTATCCGTTAACAAACCAAAACGGTCAACCATAAAGATACGTGCACGAGCTTGTTCGTCGCTTAGTCCTTCAGACTTCATTTGTGCAATAATTTGCTCTGCAATACCACAGCCGGCTGAGCCTGCACCTAAGAAAGCGACAGTTTGATCTTTTAATTGACGCCCCGCAGCACGGCTTGCCGCAATTAGACTACCTAATGTCACAGCGGCAGTACCTTGAATATCATCATTAAAGCAACATAATTCATCACGATAACGATTTAATAACGGCATGGCATTTTTTTGTGCAAAATCTTCAAATTGCAGCAGTACATTTGGCCAACGACGTTTAACGGCTTGAATAAATTCATCGACAAATTCGTTATATTCATCTCCGGTAATACGTGGGTGGCGCCAGCCCATATAAAGTGGGTCATTTAAACGTTGTGGATTATTGGTGCCAACATCCAGTACAACGGGTAAGGTATAAGCGGGGCTTATTCCACCACAAGCGGTATATAAAGAGAGTTTACCAATAGGAATACCCATACCACCGATACCTTGGTCACCTAAACCAAGGATACGCTCACCATCTGTGACCACAATCACTTTTACGTTTTGTTTGGTGGCGTTTTGTAGCATATCATCAATATTGGCGCGGTTAGGGTAAGAGATAAAAAGTCCACGCGCACGGCGGTAAATATCAGAGAAGTGCTCACAAGCTTCACCTACTGTGGGGGTATAAATGATGGGCATCATTTCAGTAAGGTGAGATTCCAACAGACGATAAAATAGCGTTTCATTGGTATCTTGGATATTTCTTAAATAGATGTGTTTATCGTTATCATTTTTAAAATCAAGATATTGACGGTAAGCGCGTTCCACCTGCTCTTCAATGGTTTCTACTGCCTCAGGCAGTAAACCATGAAGGTTAAAGGTGCTGCGCTCTTCTTCGCTAAAAGCACTACCTTTATTTAACAGGGGAAATTCAAGCAGGATTGGGCCTGCATACGGGATATAGAGAGGACGTTTACTTTCGTGTTCCAGTTCCATGAAAAATACTCTTGTAAGGCAGTTAGTCACATGACAAGTGTAGATCCTACAAAATAATAAAAATATGTACAGCTTATGTTATTTTTTTATGATTTTTCTGCTTAGAAATGAGAGATAGATACAATTGTTATGACTTTTTCTGATAAGCATCAGCAAAAATTTACATGCTGATGCTTTTTTATGAGGACAATTTAACGGTATAAGTTAAAAAATGTTACAAAGTGACACGCTGTATTTGGCGGCAACCTAAAGCTGTTAATGTTGCTTGTGTGGCATCCCACTGAGTTAATAGGCTGTCTGCTTTTTCAATTAATATTGCAGACTCAATATCCATAACATTTTCACCCGCCATATTTAATGCAATAAGTGCCGCTTGTAATGGTGGCATACTAGGATTGAATGCGGCATTTTCAGCATAACTGCCTTGAAAGATCTTACCGCTTTTCATCTGTACAGCAATACCACTGTGAGAATGGCTGTAAGGGGCATGACTACGATTTATTGCTTGTAGTGCCTGTTGTGCCAGTTGGCTAGTGTTATCTATTTGATAACCGTGATTAACTTTATCCATCAGTAGGGTAGTGATATTGAGATCTTTAGGGCCAAAGCTATCAGGTAAGTAGTCACCTAAGGTTGCCACTTTTCGGCCTGGGAGATGGATTGCAATATGAGTGCCGCTATTTAGTTCGTTCATAAACTGACGACAATGACCACAAGGGGTATAGTTAACTGTGATGGCAACTAAACGAGACTCACCGCGTAACCAAGCATGTGTAACCGCACTTTGCTCTGCGTGTACCGTTTGTTGTAATGGGGCGCCAGCAAACTCCATATTTGCCCCAAAATAGAAGTGACCGCTTTCACCACGAGCAATGGCACCCACATTAAAATGAGAGATAGGTGTCACAGCACAAGCGGCTGCAACAGGCAGTAATGCGAGGGCTAACTCATCATCATTACATTGTAACTGTGTTTTTAACGCATTAACTTGTTCTGCAGTGAACATTGCCGGAAATTCATCCTGCTCAAGATAAGGCGTAAGTGCTTGTTGTAATTGAGGGGATAAATCTGACCAAATTGCCTGAAAACGAGTATGCATATAGGTGTCTCCCATTAATCTTCTGCTATTGTAAGATTTTAGGCATCTTTACCTACTCTTATATGTGATTAAAATCATATTTTCAATGAAACCATTGCAACTGAATGATTAATTGGGAGATGCATCTCAAATTTATGTAAATTGATTTTAGCATTAGCATAAAAAACCTTCGCTCCGAACGAAGGTTTTTATGTGTTCTCTTGATTTAGCTAATTAGCTAAAAAGGTGCAAAATAAAAGGAAAAATAAAGGGTGCGATAAGTGAAGTAATAATACCGCAAGTCATTAATGCTAATGAACTATATGCCCCTTCAATATAATCGATTTCAGCTGCTCTTGCGGTACCCACTGCGTGAGAGACTGTTCCCATCGCTAAACCACGAGAAGCGTGAGTTGGAATACGTAATATTTTAAATAGCGTATGACCAAAAATGGCACCTAAAATACCTACTGCAATAACACATGCAGCACTGATTGCAGGAATACCACCTATGGAATCCGCAACAGCCATTGCGATAGGGGTTGTTACCGATTTAGGCAAAATGGAGGCGGCAATTTCAGGAGTAGCGCCAGCCCATAATGCAATCGCTGTACCACTAGCCATGGCGGCGATACTACCAATAAAGCAGATACTAATTAACGATTTCCATTGTGCGCGTATTTGGTGTAATTGTTGATATAAAGGGATAGCTAAAGCAACAACAGCTGGTTGTAACAAGTCGTTAAGGATACGACTTCCGGCAAAATAATCCTCATAGGCGGTGTGTGTCACTAATAAAATAGGAATAATAACAACAATAGCAATCAATAACGGATTTAAAATAGGCCATTTAAATCGAGCCGCCAGTTTACGTGCTAAGTAGAAAATAATAAGTGTTAGCGGTAATGACCACCAAATATTCATTAATATTAACATTTTTTCTTCTCACTTAACGCTCTGTCGTCGTCTTGTTGTTCTGCTAATTCTACATCCTCTACTTTATCGGGTTTAGCACCGATAATAGGACGTTCACGATGCACGTAATGTGAGCAGTAAGCGACTAGCGCCATCACCGCAAAGGTACTGACAACACAGGCCAGAACAATAGGAAAGAGTTGTTGGCTTAATAAATTATAATAGTTCATTACACCCACCCCGATAGGAATAAAGAGTAATGACATATTTTTCAGTAAAATATTACCACCGGGTTTTACCCAACGTAATGGAATAAGCTGGAAGGCAAGTAAACCAAATAGAATAAGTAGTCCAACAATACTGCCTGGCACCGCGAAAGGTAATAAGGCTGAAATAAGATTACCGGCAAAAAGACAAAGATAAAGTATAAAAAATGATCGTATATAGTGCCAGATTGTGATCTGCACCCGCTTAGATTTCATAGATATGTGTCCTAAATCAACTGACGTATTTATCATACACCAATTTTCAAAGTGTGCTATGGATCACAATAAAAAAAGAGCGGGGCTCTTTATAGAACCCCGCTTTGTATTTGCATTTTGAATAAAGGTCAGTTTTTATTTCACTTGGTGACCCGGTTTAGCCCCACTATCTGGGCTAAGTAAGAAAATATCTTCACCACCAGGGCCTGCGGCCATCACCATACCTTCTGAAATTCCAAAACGCATTTTGCGAGGTGCTAGGTTTGCAACCATAACAGTTAAGCGACCTTCTAATACTTTCGGATCAGGGTATGCAGAACGAATGCCGGAGAATACTTGGCGTGTTTCTCCCCCTAAGTCCAGTATTAATTTTAGCAACTTATCTGAGCCGTCAACGAAATCAGCCTGTTTAATTTCAGCAATGCGCATATCAATTTTGGCAAAATCATCAAATTTAATGGTTTCTTGAATAGGCGCGTCTGCTAATGGACCCGTGATTTCTTTGACTGGCGCAATGGTACTTTTTGAAGCTTCTACCATTGCATTGGCTTTATCCATTTCAATACGATTAAACAATGCTTTAAATTTAGTAATTTCATGGTTTAACAGCGGTTGCGACAGAGCATTCCAAGTTAATTCAGTTTGTAAGAAGGCTTCTGAACGTTCTGTTAAAGAAGGTAGAATTGGTTTTAAATAAGTCATCAGTACACGGAATAAGTTAATTCCCATAGTACAAATAGCTTGCAACTCAGCCTCTTTACCTTCTTGTTTAGCAACCACCCAAGGCGCTTTTTCATCAATATAGCGGTTAGCTTCGTCTGCTAATGCCATAATTTCACGAATGGCTTTACCAAATTCACGGTTTTCAAAACATTGTGCGATGCTTTCTTGCATATCGACGAAATGTTGATATAACTTCGCATCATCAAGGCTTGCCGCTAATTTGCCATCAAAGCGTTTACTGATAAAACCCGCAGTACGGGACGCGAGGTTAACCACCTTGTTGACGATATCGCTGTTTACACGCTGTACAAAGTCTTCTAAGTTTAGGTCAATATCATCAATACGTGATGAAAGTTTTGCTGCATAGTAATAGCGTAGGCAATCAGCATCAAAGTGATCAAGATAGGCACGTGCCGTAATAAAGGTACCGCGAGATTTTGACATCTTCGCACCATTGACGGTGACATAGCCATGCACAAATAGGTTGGTTGGTTTACGGTATTCACTACCTTCTAACACTGCCGGCCAGAATAAGCTGTGGAAATAAACGATATCTTTACCGATAAAATGGTATAAGTCAGTTTTGCTCTCTTTGTTCCAGAACTCATCAAAGCTTAAATCACCACGTTTTTCACATAGGTTTAAGAATGAGCCCATATAACCAATAGGGGCGTCTAACCAAACATAGAAATATTTACCCGGCGCATCAGGGATTTCAAAACCGAAATAAGGGGCGTCACGGGTGATATCCCACTGTTGCAGACCGCTGTCAAACCACTCTTGCATCTTATTGGCTACTTGCTCTTGCAATGCACCGGAGCGGATCCACTCTTGCAACATATTGCTAAAGGCTGGGAGATCAAAGAAATAGTGTTCGGTTTCACGCATTACCGGCGTTGAGCCCGATACCACAGAGCGAGGATTAATTAATTCTGTTGGGCTATAAGTTGACCCACATACTTCACAGTTATCACCATATTGATCGGGCGCTTTACACTTAGGGCAAGTCCCTTTAACAAAACGATCAGGCAAGAACATGCCTTTTTCTTCATCATAAAGTTGAGAAATCGTTTTACTTTTAATATGACCATTTTTTTTCAGGGCTAGATAAATTTTCGTCGATAATTGACGATTTTCTTCACTGTGTGTGGAGTGATAGTTATCGTAGCTGATATTAAAACCGGCAAAATCCTGTTGATGCTCTTTGCTCATCTCTTCAATCATGGCTTCTGGGGTAATACCCAATTGTTGAGCTTTCAGCATAATAGGCGTGCCGTGAGCATCATCAGCGCAGATGAAATGAACTTCTTTGCCGCGCATTCGTTGGTAACGGACCCAGATATCAGCCTGAATGTGTTCAAGGATATGACCGAGATGAATTGAACCGTTAGCATAAGGTAACGCGCAGGTTACCAATAATTTATTCGCGACGTGAGACATAGTAAGGATCTTACTTCCATTAAATTAAAAAAAGGGTCTTTGATGTTAACCTATCCGTCATGATGTCGCTAGGGCAATCATAGAGTTTTTGCAAGAGAAATTTCGCTTGGCAAATTGAGGTAAGGCATTATCGTAGTCATTGACTATCTGATATGATAGGTGCACTCAGATATTTAATGAATAACGAAAATGAGAGGAGCCGGGATGAGTGATAAATCCCCCGAGCAGACCACCCCTGAGATTCTGAAAGAAAAAGTTTCAGGTGTCTTGTCTACTTTTGAACACCCGACATTGAAACGTAATCTGCTTTCCCTAAAAGCATTACATCAGTGTGCGATGATTGATGATGTCCTTCATATCGAATTAGTGATGCCGTTTGTGTGGAAAAAACCTTTCCAACAACTGATTGAAGAAAAAACGGCAGAGCTGCGTAATATGACGGGAGCCAAAGCTGTTGAGTGGAAGCTAAAACACAATATTGCCACACTACGTCGTGCAAACGATCTACCAGGTATTAATGGCGTACGTAATATTCTGGCGGTGAGTTCAGGTAAAGGCGGGGTGGGTAAATCCAGTACCGCGGTAAACCTTGCTTTAGCGCTAGCACAAGAAGGGGCTAAAGTTGGTATTCTGGATGCGGATATTTATGGCCCATCCATTCCTAATATGTTAGGTACAACCATGGAACGCCCAACTTCACCAGATGGGCAACATATGGCACCTATTATGGCGTATGGTCTAGCATCTAACTCTATCGGTTATTTAGTCACAGACGATAATGCCATGGTATGGCGTGGTCCAATGGCAAGCAAAGCGTTGATGCAAATGCTGCAAGATACGTTATGGCCTGATTTAGACTACCTTGTGATCGATATGCCACCAGGAACGGGTGATATTCAATTGACCTTATCACAAAATATTCCGGTGACTGGCGCCGTTGTTGTTACAACACCACAAGATATTGCGCTGGTGGATGCGATGAAAGGCATTGTCATGTTCAAAAAAGTCAATGTACCCGTATTAGGTATTATTGAGAATATGAGTGCGCATATTTGTAGCAATTGTGGTCATCTTGAGCCTATTTTTGGTACTGGTGGTGCTGAGAAATTAGCCGAAAAATATCATTGCCAATTATTGGGTCAAATTCCACTGCATATCTCTTTACGTGAAGATTTAGATCGCGGACAACCGACGGTGATGCGTGATCCTGAAGGTGAATTCGCTGATATCTATCGTGAAATTGCTTCAACAGTTTCTGCGCAAATGTATTGGGATGGGGATGCTATTCCAACGGAAATTTCTTTCCGCGCGGTATAAGCGGTGAAACAATAATCTATTGATTATTATGGGAAGTCTTTTAGGCTTCCTTTTTTTATCCGCTGAAATCTGACTATTTTTGATAAAAAACAAAGAGATTTTTGGTTTTACGCTGGAACCAGAAGGATTTCAAAACTATAATCTGCGCGAGCGTAATATTTACATATTATTACGTTATTCCTCTTTTTTATTTCAAACCAGGTTTTTTATTATGGCTGACACAGCACATCAGTGCACAATTGTAGGTATCGCTGGAGCCTCTGCTTCAGGTAAAAGTCTTATTGCCAGTACACTTTACCGTGAATTAAGAGCGCAAGTAGGTGATCATAATATCGGTGTGATACCAGAAGATTGCTATTATCGTGACCAAAGTGATTTAACAATGGAAGAGCGATATAAAGTTAACTACGACCACCCCAATTCGATGGATCACGCACTTTTATACCAACACTTGTGTGAACTAAAAGCCGGAAACGCCATCGAACTCCCTCAATATGATTATGTCGCTCACACCCGTAAATCAGAAACCATTCATTTTAAACCAAAAAAAGTTATTATTATTGAAGGTATTCTGTTATTAACAGATAAGCGCTTACGTGAAGAGATGGATTTTTCTATCTTTGTCGATACGCCATTAGATATCTGTTTAATGCGTAGAATTAAACGTGATGTGAATGAACGTGGGCGTAGTCTAGATTCTGTTATTGAACAATATAATAAAACTGTTCGTCCGATGTTCTTCCAGTTTATTGAGCCTTCTAAACAATATGCCGATATTATTGTGCCTAGAGGGGGAAAAAACCGTGTTGCGATCGATATTTTGAAAGCAAAAATCGGACAGTTTTGTGAATAATTGAGTTCATTTGTAGGCAGCTTTCATGCATGATTAACCATGAAACTGCCTGTTTAACTTGAAGAAGGGAAATAAAATGCGATTATGCGACCGTGATATTATTCAGTGGCTTGATGAAGGTAAATTAGTCATTGAACCCCGCCCGCCTGTCGAGCGAATTAACGGCGCAACAGCGGATGTTCGCTTGGGTAACCAGTTTCGTGTTTTCCAAGGACATACTGCGGCTTACATTGACCTCAGTGGCCCCAAAAATGAAGTTAATGAGGCCCTTGAGCGGGTGATGAGTGATGAAATTGTATTACCAGAAGGCGAAGCGTTTTATCTTCATCCCGGAGAGCTTGCCTTGGCGGTTACATTAGAGTCTGTCACATTACCGGATAATGTAGTAGGGTGGTTAGATGGACGCTCATCTTTAGCGCGATTGGGATTAATGGTACACGTCACGGCTCACCGAATTGATCCGGGCTGGCATGGACACATCGTATTAGAATTTTTTAATTCAGGTAAACTGCCATTAGCATTAAGACCGGGTATGGTGATTGGCGCATTAAGTTTTGAACCTATGTCAGGCTCTGCGGATAGGCCTTACAATCGTCGCCAAGATGCGAAATATAAAAATCAACAAGGTGCGGTAGGAAGTCGGATTAGCGAAGATTAATTTTTCATTAACGACTATTATCAACTTTATTAAGCGGGTAACAATATGAAAAGGTTTTTGACAACACTCGCCATTTTGCTTGTAGTGATTTTGGCAGGCTTAACGACATTAGTTTTGCTCATTAACCCTAATGATTTTCGTGGTTATCTTGTTGAACGCGTTGAAAAACAAAGTGGCTATAAATTAACCTTACAAGATGATATGCGTTGGCATGTCTGGCCAAAACTCAGCATTATTAGTGGTAAAATGTCATTAACAGCTCCCGGTGCTGAGCAACCATTGATCACTGCTGATAATATGCGTCTTGATGTGGAATTATGGCCATTACTTTCCCACCAGTTGGAAGTAAAAGAAGTGATGCTAAAAGGCGCAGTGGTTAGACAAACGCCTGAGAGTAAAGCAATACCTAAAATAACCCCGCCTTCTGTTGCCAATGAAGACAGTACTCGTCCGATTATTGAGCCAAAAACAAATCGTTGGCAATTAAATATTGCTAAGGTGAGGATCTCCGATAGTTTGATTATTTGGCAAACCAAAGGGGGAGAGCAACTTAATTTACGCGATATCAATTTATTATTAAAAACGGACGACAAAAAACAAATTAACCTTGAGATGAGCACCAAAATTAATCGTGATCGTCGCGAGTTAATGTTAAATGTTGTTGCTAATGCTGATATGAGTGGCTACCCATATCAAATCAGTGGCAATATCGCTCAATTAGATTATGCATTATCGGGAATAGGACTTCCGGCTCAAGGGATCTCCGGAAATTTAACCTCAGATTTCAATATTAAAAATGATAGTGTAAATGTTATTGCCTTAAATAATTTAAATATGACGGCAAATGAGAGTCAGCTACAAGGTAGCATCACGGCTGAATTGGCTAAAAAGAACCGCTATCAAGTGGAATTAACTGGGGACACTTTAAATTTAAATACCCTATTACCTGAGTTAGCACAGCCTAATTCATCTGAAACAGCATCGTTAACCTTGGCAAATACCTCGTCGAGATCATTCTCATTCTTTAGCCATGCTCAGGCTGCACCATCACCCAATGCAACTATTATGGCTCGTCCGGTTATTACCTCCGCGACAATTGAAAACAAAGCGTATGATTTAACCCACTGGGGTGATATTGAATTTAGCTTAAACTTAGCGCTCAATAAGTTATTGTATAAAGAATTAGAAATAAACAATGTTAAATTAACCGCATTAAATAACCCCAAATCATTAAATATTGATAGGTTAGAAGGGCAGATCCTAAACGGAAATTTCTCACTGCCTACGGTGATTTCTACTAGCATTGTGCCAGCGCATATTAGTATGAATGTCACAATGAATAATATCCCTTTGCAACCTTTATTACGCGTCTTTGATCAGCCAGAAAATTTCAGCGGTTTAATTTCTGCGAAAGGGCATCTAGAAGGTGCCGGATATAATCGCAACGCGTTTCTTAATAGTTGGCAGGGTACACTGGATACGTCATTAAGCGAATTTAAAATGCTAGGATTAAATATTCCACAAGTGATCCAGCAATCTATTGCACAAACAACCGATCAAGTGGTTTATCCTGAAGATATTGAGAACTATACCAAAGCCGATAGTGTGATTGCCCAGTTTAAACTAGCGCCTAAAGGCCGAGTGACGTTAAATCAGTTAGATGCTCAAGCAAGTGCTTATCAGATCAGCGGGCAAGGTCAATTAGATCTACAACGTCATAATCTAGATGTGATGCTGATGGTTAATATCAAAAAAGGTTGGGGCAAAGAGAATGAATTTATTCGCCAACTGGCCAAAATAGATATTCCATTAAGATTGTATGGTAATTGGAATGCTATCCAATATGAGTTTAACGTTGAAAAATTACTACGTGATCAATTACAGCAAAAAGCAAAACAGGCCATAGATAATTGGTTAAATAAGCAAGATGATAGCCCCGAAGTTAAAGCGCTTAATCAATTATTGAAAAAAATATAATTTTTAAAGTTGTTAACAAGGTGGAATAAAATTTTATTCCACCTTGTTTTGTTTTTTGGCTAATAAATTGATTTTATTAATTTATGATTAATAACCCCTTCTCTTATATTAAACAATATCTGTGGAACACAGATGCTGCATTACGTTTCTTATCCACGTTCCCGGTTCCCTACCACCGTTAACAGAAAATGGATAAAATGATTAAATTATGCTCATAGTGCATTATGTTTATCATTTAATTCAGTTTTTGCCTAAAAAATACTCATTCGTACTGTTTACATGTAAAAAAATAGTCGTTTTTTTTGATATATGTCATACACTGCAACGTTGCCTTTGGGCAGAGTGTGTCCATTGCACTAAATGCAAAAAAATGATGATAAAAACAAAAAGCTTCATTTTATAAATAACTATCGTAGACAGGAACTATACATGATTGAAATTCTTATCGGCGCCCTCGTCGCTGTGGGTGTTGGGCGTTACATTGTTAAGGGATATTCGCCAACAGGTGTGCTACTTACTGGTGGGCTATTATTGCTTATCATCAGTGTGATTATGGGCAAATCAGTATTACCAGCCAGTGTCACAAGTACCGGTTATCGCTTAATCGATATTGTTGAGTATGTAAAAAATCTACTTATGAGCCGTGGTGGTGATCTGGGGATGATGATCATGGTGCTATGTGGGTTTGCTTCTTATATGACTCATATTGGTGCCAATGACGTGGTCGTGAAACTTGCCTCACGCCCATTAAAAATGATCAACTCACCTTATCTTTTAATGGTAGCGGCTTATATTGTTGCATGTTTAATGTCATTAGCTGTTTCATCCGCAACAGGTCTTGGTGTGTTATTGATGGCGACCTTATTCCCAGTGATGGTCAATATGGGAATTAGTCGTGGTGCGGCGGCAGCTATCTGTGCTTCACCTGCATCAATTATTTTAGCGCCAACCTCTGGTGACGTGATTTTAGCGGCACAAGCTTCTGAAATGCCACTTATTGATTTTGCGTTTAAAACAACACTGCCTATCTCTATTGCCGCAATTCTTGGGATGTGTATTGCTCACTTTTTCTGGCAACGTTATCTTGATCGTAAAGAGCATATCGAAACAGAGATGTTAGATGTGAACGAAATCAAAACTCACGCCCCTAATTTCTATGCGATTTTACCTTTCACACCTATTATTGGTGTATTAGTTTTTGATGGTAAATGGTTACCAGAGCTTCATATTGTTGCCATTATTATTCTTTGCATGATGTTATCTGCGGTTATTGAATTTATCCGTAGCTTTAGTGCTAAAGAAGTTTTTGCCGGTTTAGAAGTTGCTTACCGTGGTATGGCTGATGCATTTGCCCAAGTGGTAATGTTATTAGTTGCCGCAGGGGTTTTTGCGCAAGGTTTAACAACGGTTGGCTTTATTCACGCGTTAATTGATGGTGCACAATCATTAGGATCAGGGGCAATTGTTATGATGATTGCATTAGTCTTAATTACCATGCTCGCGGCAATGACAACCGGCTCAGGGAATGCGCCTTTCTATGCTTTCGTTGAATTAATTCCGCGCTTAGCAAGTAATATGGGGGTGAATCCTGCTTACTTAACTATTCCGATGTTACAAGCATCAAACTTAGGACGGACTTTATCACCTGTATCGGGTGTGGTGGTTGCTGTATCAGGAATGGCAAAAATTTCACCTTTTGAAGTGATGAAACGCGTTTCTGTGCCAGTATTGGTCGGGCTTGTGATTGTGATTGTTGCAACGGAAATACTGGTACCCAGCACATTAGGTTGATCATCAATAAATTATTGAAATAAAGTTAGCTTTATCTACTTTATTTTTCATTCTATTGACGGGCTTTGTTATGCATAGACAAAGCCCGTTTTTTTATTAAGCACCATTTTCAGATAAAAAATATCCGCCTTAGAGACGGATATTTGGTTATTTAATAGAAATTAAGCTTCGTCAACGTTTTCTTCGTCTTCAGGTGTTGGTTCAACAATACGTACTTTATTAATACGGTGATTGTGTACATCTAATGGTTCAAATTCAATACCATCAATAACCACTTTTTCACCGACGGCAGGAACGCGTTGTAAGTGTTCCATCAATAAGCCAGCCAAGGTTTCATACTCACGTTTTTCATCCAATTTAATAGGAATATAAAGCACTAAGTCTTCCAGCGGTGTAAAACCATTGACAGTCCATGAGCCATCTTCATTCTGTACTAAGTCGTGACGAGAGTCATTTTCCTCTGTACTTACTGGTAAATTACCGGCGATGGTTTCCATTACATCGGTTAAGGTAACAATGCCTTCGACAGAGCCAAACTCATCAACCACAAAGGCAAAGTGAGTATGAGCATTACGGAATTGTTCTAATGCCTGTAATAGTGATAACCCCTCAGGGAAGATTAAGGGTTGTGTAATTAATAAACGCAAATCTAATGGTTCATTACGTAACTGTTGATTTAATAATTGAATAACATTTACCACGCCAATAGGTTCGTCGCTATTTTCTTCGTCGGTAATAACGAGACGAGAATGGGGATCTTCTTCTAGTAATTGGCGAATATCATCTTGGGTGGCTTTTAGATCAACATATTCAACATCATGGCGTGAAGTCATAATACTATTGACGTTTCGCTGGCTTAAACCCAGAACGCGCACAATCATTTGGCGCTCTTGAGGATCAAACACCTCTTCTGTATTAGCAACTAAATCAGAAGTGTGAGGGTCAAGTTCAGAGGCTTCTGGTTTACCATTAATAATGCGCAATACCGCTTCCGCTGTACGTTCACGCAAAGAGCGAGAAGCTGATAAGAAGCGTCGGCGGTTAAACTGTGCGAGTTGGTTAAATATCTCTATCATAATAGAGAAACCAATGGCAGCGTATAAATAGCCTTTAGGTATTGGATAGCCAAACCCTTCTGCAACTAAGGCAAAACCAATCATCAATAAGAAGCTTAAACATAAAATAACAATAGTTGGGTGATTATTGACAAATGTGGTTAATGGCTTACTTGCGAGGATCATCAAGAACATCGCAATAGTTACAGCAGCAATCATAACGCCGAGATGGTCAACCATCCCTACCGCAGTGATAACAGAGTCTAGAGAGAATACAGCATCTAGTACAATAATTTGTGCAACAACAGACCAAAAACTCGTGGTTTTACGTTGTTTTCCCTCGTTATGATCTTTACCTTCTAGCCGTTCATTAAGCTCCATTGTGGCTTTGAAAAGTAAGAATATCCCTCCGAGGAGCATGATTAAGTCTCTGGCACTGAAAGGATGATCAAACAGTGTGATAAGAGGTTTGGTTAGGGTGATAAGCCAAGAGAGACTAAATAGCAGTACAATCCGCATAATAAGAGCACACAATAATCCTGTGATACGTGCTTTATCTCTTAATTTTGCTGGGAGTTTATCTGCTAGAATAGCAATAAAAACAAGGTTATCAATACCAAGTACGATTTCGAGAACAATAAGGGTGGAAAGACCTACCCATATCGTCGGATCTACGATCCATTCCATACAGTTTGTTTTACCTTCTATAAAGACGGCATATGCCGACTTGGGAATAATGAGCAATTTAGCGGAATTTTTCAATAAATTATTATTGATAGTGGCAGAATAATTTCATTTTATCCAAAGCACCGTAAAACCCCGTCCTTCAGGTCGAGGATATAAGGCGCGGTTTTTTAACTAACTAGGTGTTTCCTGTTGCTCAATGCAATGATTGTCATTGAGGACTTAAAGGTCAGTAACATGTCTAAATCGGCAAAAGGTACGACAGAACGGCATGGACGGAACGTAAAAGCTAAATCTGGTTTAAACCGCTCAATACTGGAGCAGGGCTGGTATGAAATGCGCCGTCAGCTTGAGTACAAGCAGCTCTGGCGAGGTGGTCAGGTACTGGCAATACCCCCTGCCTACACCAGTCAGAAGTGCGCTTGCTGTGGTCATACAGCAAAGGAAAACCGCCAGTCACAAAGTCAATTCGAGTGCCTTGAATGTGGATATACAGCGAATGCTGATATCAACGGGGCACGTAACATTTTAGCGGCAGGACATGCCGTGCTTGCCTGTGGAGGGAGGGTGCAGTCAGACCGCCCGTCGAAGCAGGAACCCGCCGAAGTGATTCAGACATCAGTCTGAACGCAGTAGGAACCCACATCCTTTAGGGCGTGGAGGATGTCAACCATAAGGAATGCGATATCGATTGCATCAATAACTACCACCAAATGAGAGAGTGAGTTACTATGTGATCAGGTTAACAAATTGTCAGTACATTGAGACTGGCAGGTTTATATTCAGACGGGAGTTATTTCATGTCAAAACAGCAAATCGGCGTGGTTGGTATGGCAGTGATGGGACGTAACCTTGCGCTAAACATTGAAAGCCGTGGTTACACTGTATCTATCTACAACCGCTCAAGCGATAAAACCAATGAAGTGATCGCTGAAAATCCAGGTAAAAAACTGGTTCCGAATTACTCTATTGAGGAATTTGTTGATTCATTAGAAAAACCGCGTCGTATTTTGTTAATGGTTAAAGCGGGTGAAGCAACAGATAAAACCATCGCAGCGCTGACACCACATTTAGATAAGGGCGATATCCTTATTGATGGCGGAAATACTTTCTTTAAAGATACTATTCGTCGTAATCGTGAGCTATCGGCTCAAGGTTTTAACTTTATTGGTACGGGTGTTTCTGGTGGTGAAGAAGGGGCATTAAAAGGACCTTCTATTATGCCTGGTGGTCAAAAAGAAGCCTATGAGTTAGTTGCTCCTATTCTTGAGAAAATTGCCGCGGTGGCAGATGGCGAGCCTTGTGTCACTTATATTGGTGCAGATGGTGCAGGTCACTATGTGAAAATGGTACACAATGGTATTGAATATGGTGATATGCAACTGATAGCAGAAGCTTATTCAGTATTAAAACACTCACTAGGTTTAACTAACGAAGAGTTAGCTGACACTTTTACCGAGTGGAATAAAGGTGAATTAAGTAGCTACCTTATTGAAATTACTGCTGATATTTTCCGTAAGAAAGATGAAGAAGGTAACTACCTTGTTGATGTTATTCTTGATGAAGCGGCAAATAAAGGCACCGGTAAATGGACTAGCCAAAGCTCTTTAGACTTAGGTGTTCCTGTTACGTTGATTACAGAATCTGTTTTTGCACGTTATATTTCTTCACTGAAAGATCAACGTGTGGCGGCATCTAAAGTATTATCAGGTCCAGCACCAAAAGCATTTACTGGTGATAAAAAAGCCTTTATCGAGAATGTTCGTCGTGCACTATATTTAGGTAAAATTGTCTCTTATGCGCAAGGCTTCCAACAATTGAAAGCTGCATCAGATGAATATAACTGGGATCTAAATTACGGTGAAATTGCGAAAATTTTCCGTGCAGGTTGTATCATTCGTGCTCAATTCTTACAAAAAATCACTGATGCCTATAATGACGATGCGAATATCGCTAATTTATTATTAGCACCTTACTTTAAAAATATCGCTGATGAGTATCAACAAGCATTGCGTGATGTTGTTTGTTATGGTGTTCAAGCAGGTATTCCTACGCCAACATTCTCCGCGGCTATCTCTTATTATGATAGCTACCGTGCGCAAGTGTTACCAGCAAACTTAATTCAAGCACAACGTGACTATTTTGGTGCGCATACTTATAAACGTACTGATAAAGAAGGCGTATTCCATACTGAGTGGATGGAGTAAGTTTTAAAAACAGTGAGTTATAAGTGTTAGGGGTGCTGAATTTCAGCACCTTTTTACTATTTGTAATTAAAAAGTTATAGTTAAAAAATACTTTTTAACTGCATTTTATAGTACTTTTATTAATCATTATGCTCTTGAGCATCTTGGCGAATAAAATGAATTAACTCAGGCTGAGCAATACGCTGATAATCTTGTGTATTTAAAATAATCGAGCGTTCTAATGTTCCAGCATTAAAGGCTAATTCATCAAAACGTTCAAATAATAGCGGATCAGCAACCAGTTTTAGTGCTGGATGAAAACTAAAAGGTGGGATCGCGCCAAATACACATTGCGTTAGTTCATCAACTTCTTTCGGGCTTGCAAGAGAGGCTCTTGTCCCACCAATAGCGATAGCGAGTTTTGATAGATCAGCTTGTTTATCAGCAGGTAAAATGGCCAGTACATGTTGTTTAATACCATTGCCTTTTACATGACAAACTAGACCTTTTGCCCCTTGCCCTAATTGTGTACCTCTTATTTTAGCAACTTCCTCAGAACGACCCGCGGTCGGGTGTTCCATGACGCGATAACGGGCGTGGTGGTTATTGAGTAATGTGGTTAATTGCTCGAAAATAGTCAAAGACATCAATGACTCCTAAGATTAAGCATGTATTTTTATTCGGTCATTATACGACTTTAAAAAAATTTTTCTGCGGTGATATGTTTCTTTGGTATTTATTATTTTGATAAGCCTATCAAATTATTTTGTTACAAATGATAATATGTTAATAGTATTATCCTATTGAATTAATAGGATAATTAGATTATCTATATTATTTTAGAGCTCTAATATTATAAAAAAATTAATATTTATTCATTATATTGATAATGATCAATTTAAGAATAAAAAGAATAGAACATATTAAAACGTAGATTAAATTACTAAAAGGAAGTCAATAATGGCCAGTTCAACATTTTATATCCCTTCAGTAAACAAATTAGGCGCAGGTTGTCTTGCAGACGCGATAAACTCAATGAAAGACTTTGGCTTTCATAAAGCACTGATTGTTACTGATAGTGTTTTAAATCAATTAGGTGTTGTAAATAAAGTGAGTGAATTACTGGCGAAATCAGGTATTGCTAGCGTTACTTATGATGGTACAGCGCCAAACCCTACCGTTGAAAATGTTGAAGCGGGGTTAGCCTTATTAAAAGAGCATCAATGTGACTGTGTTATCTCTTTAGGTGGTGGCTCTCCTCATGACTGTGCTAAAGGTATCGCACTAGTCGCTGCCAATGGTGGTAAGATTGCCGATTATGAAGGGGTTGATCGCTCTGAGCATCCGCAATTACCACTGATTGCAATTAATACAACCGCTGGTACTGCTTCTGAAATGACACGTTTTTGTATCATCACGGATACTGCGCGTCATATTAAAATGGCTATTGTTGATAAAAATGTAACACCAATCTTATCTGTAAATGATTCAGAGTTAATGATTGGTATGCCAAAAGGTTTAACCGCAGCGACGGGTATGGATGCGTTAACCCATGCTGTTGAAGCTTATGTCTCTACTGCCGCTAATCCTATTACTGATGCATGTGCGTTAAAAGCAGTGACGATGATCAGTGAGTCTTTACGTAAAGTCGTTGAAAACGGTGGTGATACAGCAGCACGTGAAAATATGGCTTATGCACAATTTTTAGCGGGTATGGCATTTAATAATGCTTCTTTAGGTTATGTGCATGCTATGGCTCACCAATTAGGTGGTTTTTATAACTTACCTCATGGTGTATGTAATGCAGTATTACTGCCTCATGTTCAAGCTTATAATATCCAAGCAGCAGCAGGTCGTTTAAAAGATATAGCGCAAGCTATGGGTGTTGATGTTTCGGCAATGAATGATGAGCAGGGTGCGCAAGCTTGTATTGAAGAGATCCGCAAAATCGCCAAAGATGTCGGTATTCCAGCAGGCCTGAAAGAATTAGGCGTGAAAGAAGAAGATTTTAAAACATTAGCTGAAAATGCATTAAAAGATGCATGTGCCATCACTAACCCTGTTCAAGGTAGTGAAAGTGATGTTATCGAGATATTCCGCCAAGCAATGTAATCGCTAAAAATAAGAGGGTTAATATAAGTTAACATCTTATTTAAGCAAAGAATTAACACCTCAAATATCAATGTCGTATTTGAGGTGTTTTTTATATTATTAAGTATTAAGTGGTCATGTAGTTTAATGACTGACACTTATTTTATTGCGCTTTTTTATGACGCTTTTGTAAGCAATCAATCACATCAGATAGAGATAGCGATTGGTCTTGTAATAGCACCATTAAATGATAGAGCAAATCAGAAGCTTCATTTTTTAACTCTTCACGATCATTAACAGTTGCAGCTAAAGCAGTCTCAACACCTTCCTCTCCGACTTTTTGTGCGATACGTTTGGTTCCGCTGGCATAAAGTTGTGCCGTATAAGAGCTATCTGGCGAGGCGCTTTTACGCTCGCGCAGTAAGTTCTCAAGCTCATAAAGAAATCCCCATTGGCTTTTAGCTGGAGCAAAACAACTTTCAGTCCCATTATGACAAGTAGGCCCGATTGGGTGAGCTAAAATAAGTAAAGTATCGTTATCACAATCAGGATAAATATCCACTAATTTAAGGAAATTGCCTGATGTTTCACCTTTTGTCCATAAACGTTGTTTAGTTCGTGAATAGAAAGTGACCTTGCCACTGTTTAGCGTCATTTCTAATGCGGCTTTATCCATATAACCAAGCATTAAGACATCACCAGAAATAGCATTTTGGATAATGACAGGCATTAGGTTATCGACTTTTTGCCAATCTAATTGGGCGAGTTTTGTATTATTCATTATATTCTTACCTTAACGCCATTTTCTGCGAGATACTGTTTCAATTCGTTGATATTAATGATCTGCTTATGGAATACGGAAGCGGCAAGGGCACCGTCAACATTGGCTAATTTAAATGCATCCAGAAAGTGTGACATTTCACCTGCACCGCCAGAAGCTATCATGGGAACCTGAGTGACTTGGCGTACCAGTGCGAGTTGTTTTAAATCATAGCCTTGTCTTACACCATCTTGGTTCATCATGTTTAACACTATTTCCCCCGCACCTCGTTGCTGTACTTCTTGTACCCAATCGAGCGTTTTCCATGGCGTTTGTTGTGTGCGTTTTTCATCACCCGTAAATTGATAAACGAGATATTCCCCAGTTTTTTCATCAAACCATGTATCAATTCCCACAACTACACACTGCACACCGTAGCGATCGGCAAGGCGGGAAATCAGTGTTGGATCAGAAAGTGCAGGGGAATTAATTGAGATTTTATCTGCCCCAAAAGAGAGAATTTTCCCGGCATCTTCTACTGAGCGAATACCACCCGCAACACAAAATGGAATATCAATCACTTCGGCTACCCGCGATACCCAACTTTTATCGACCACTCGGCCATCAGAAGAGGCGGTTATATCATAAAAGACCAGCTCGTCGGCACCTTCTTTCGCGTAGCGTTCTGCTAAGGGAACAATATCACCAATAATTTCATGGTTACGAAATTGCACACCTTTAACAACCTGTCCATCACGAACATCAAGACAAGGAATTATGCGTTTTGCCAACATGATATCGCCTCTTGTAATGTGAATTTGCCTTCTAATAGTGCTCTGCCAACAATAATGCCCGCAACACCCGATCCAGGAAGTGCTGCAATATCCTGTAAATCACCAATACCGCCTGAAGCTTGGAATAAAATATCAGGGAAACGCTGGCTAATTTCTTTATACAGTTCGACGTTAGAACCGGCTAAGGTGCCATCACGAGAAATATCGGTGCACAATACATGCTTTAATCCTACAGGTTGATAAAGTGCGATGATCTCTTCTAGTGTATAGGGGGAGTTTTCTTGCCAGCCACTTACCGCCACCCATTTTTTACCTTGTTCGTCGATACGAACATCAAGGGCGAGTACAATCGCATCAGCACCATAACGCTCAAACCATGTTTTGACTAATTCGGGCTGGCTCACCGCTGTAGAGCCAATCACAACCCGACTTGCTCCTGCGGCTAATAGTGACTTCACATCTTCTTCGCTACGAATACCACCACCAACTTGCACAGGAACGTTAACACAGGCAACTAGCTGTTTTAATAGTGGGATCTGCCGTGCAAGTGGATCTTTCGCGCCAGTTAAGTCGACGAGATGCAATAATTTTGCTCCGTCTTGTTGATATTGTTGGTAGCGGCGGATCGGATCATCATCATAATCACGTTGTTTATTATAATCACCTTGATGAAGACGAACGACTTTGCCATCAATTAAATCTAATGCCGGAATAATCATAACGCGTTACATCTCCAAAAAATTCTTAATCAGTTGAGCACCCGCTTTTCCTGAGCGTTCAGGGTGAAATTGCACCCCATAGAAATTATCTTTCTGAATGGCACTGCTAAAGCGTGAACCATATTCTGTTTCGGCTATGGTTGAGTCATTGAGCCCTAAACCATAGCTGTGAACAAAATAGAACCAAGCGTCGCTGTCAATATTGCGAAATAGAGGGTGAGCGGGTTTTGCTAATACCTGATCCCAACCCATATGCGGTAAGGGTAATCCTTTGGTATCAAGTTTATTGATATTACCGTCAACTAATCCTAATAGAGGGATATTGTGACCTTCTTCACTCAGAGAGGCCAAAATTTGCATCCCTAAGCAAATGCCCAATACGGGCTGGGTTAACGCTTTAATTAAAGGGATAAGTTCACGGGCTTTTAGTTGTTCCATAGCGGCACTAGCTGTTCCCACCCCGGGTAGAAACAGTTTATCAGCAGATAACACGATATTTTTTTCATAAGAAATAATCGGATCGTAACCTAGCCTTTGTACGGCGTATGCAACCGAGGCTAAATTAGCACAACCTGTATCAAGAATGACGACTTTCATCACAGCACACCTTTTGAACTGGGTAAGGTATTTCCTTCAACACGAATAGCTTGGCGTAAGGTACGACCAAATACTTTAAACAGACTTTCTGCTTTGTGGTGATCGTTTTTGCCTTTTGATTTTAAGTGTAGAGTGCAGCCCATAGTGTAAGAGAGAGAGCGGAAAAAGTGCTCAATCATCTCTGTGCTTAAATCACCAACGCGCTGATATTTAAATTCTGCTTTATATTCAAGGTGAGGGCGTCCAGAAATATCTAGCGCACAACTTGCTAGGCACTCATCCATAGGCAAAGTAAAACCAAAACGTGCAATGCCGCGTTTATTACCTAATGCTTCTCGCAGTGCTTCGCCGAGTGCAAGGCCTGTATCTTCAACGGTGTGGTGATCGTCAATGACTAAATCCCCTTGTACATTGATATTCATACGAAAGCCACCGTGGGTGGCAATTTGATCTAGCATATGATCAAAAAAACCAACTCCAGTGCTAATTTGGCTCTCGCCTTCACGATCAAGCCAGATATCAATGGCAATTTGTGTCTCTTTGGTTTTACGTTCAACGTGGGAGTAGCGATCTTTTTTCGTCAGCAATTCACTGATAGCTGACCAGCTTAATTCATTGGCGTTATAACGTAATCCGTTGATCCCCATATTTTCAGCTAATTGTAGATCGGTTTGTCTATCACCAATCACATAGCTATTGGTTTTATCAAGAGCACTTTCAACCAGATATTGGGTGACTAACCCTGTTTCAGGTTTACGACAAGGACAGTTGTCTTCAGGTTTATGAGGGCAGATTAATACTTCATCAAAAACAATACCTTGTGAAGAAAAAATCTGCATCATGAGATTATGAGGGGGTTCAAAGTCCGCTTGTGGAAAACTGTCTGTACCAAGCCCATCTTGATTGGTGATCATAATAAGCTTATAGCCCGCCTGTTGTAAGTTGAGTAATGCGGGAATAACGCCATTTTCAAAGGCAAGCTTATTGAGACTATCAACTTGGTGATCGGTTGGTGGCTCTGTGATCAAAGTTCCATCACGATCGATAAAAAGAATTTTCTGGCTCATGGTTGAGATCCCTCAGTGGTGATTTTTTATTGTTATCATTAGTGATGTTTATACGTTTGCCGTTTGTCTATTTTTTATAGCGGTTATCACGCTATCACACTCTTGACGTGTACCGATAGAGATGCGTAAACAACCTGCCAGCCCATATTGACGCTGTTGATCGCGTAAAATAATCCCTTGATCCCATAAACTGCGGAAAACACAATCAGCATCAGTGAATTTCACTAAAATATAGTTGGTTTCACTACAATAAACCTGTTCAACATTGGGTAAATTTTTTAGTGCATCCGCTAAATATGTTCTATTGCGTACAATTTCCGTTACCCGTTGTTTCATCGCTTCTATACCTTGGTCAGTTAATGCTTGTGCCGCAATATCAGCAACCGGGGTAGAAAGTGGGTAAGGGGCGATCACCTTAAGTAATAATTCAATAACAGGTGAATTGGCAAGTGCAAAGCCACAACGCAGTCCCGCTAATGCAAAAGCTTTAGAGAGAGTTCGCAAAATGACTAAATTCGGATACTCTTTTAACCAAGTGACTAGTGATGCTTGAGGACAAAACTCAATATAAGCTTCGTCAATAGCCACAATGGCTTTATCTTTTGCTAATGCTAATACTTCGCGGATCAGTGAAGGCTCAACGATATTGCCCGTTGGGTTATTGGGACTGCATAGGTAGATAAGTTTTACATTATCAAGTTGTGATGCAATGGCTTTGACATCAGGCTCCCAATCAGCAAGAGCAGGGACAACACGCTGTTCTACACCAAAGGTTTCCGCACTGACGCTGTACATACCATAAGTGGGTGGACAATAGAGAACAGCATCTTTACCAGGCTCACAAAAAGCACGGATCAGTAGTTCTATCGCTTCATCGGCACCTCGGCTAACTAACACTTGCTCAGGTTGAACGCCTGCATATGCTGCATAGCGATTAATTACGTTAACCGGCTGACACTCAGGGTAGCGGTTTAAATTTTTTTCATTAAACGTAAAGTCAGGAGCGGTAGGGTATTCATTGGCATTTAACCAAACCGAGCCATTTCCACCTAAACGTCTCGCTGATTGATAAGGGGTTAACTGGCGAACATTTTTTCTGGCTAATAGGGTAATATCAAAGGGCGTGTTCATGGCTAGTTATCTCCTTGAGCCAAGGCGTTAACGCGAAGTGTGACGGCATTTTTATGTGCAGTTAATTGCTCTGCTTGCGCTAATATTTCAATGGTATTGGCTAAATCAGCCAAACCTTGAGCAGTCAGTTTTTGTACGGTCATACGTTTCATAAAATCGGCTAAGCCTAAACTCGAATAGGTGGCGGTATAACCGTATGTAGGTAGTACGTGATTGGTGCCAGAAGCGTAATCTCCCGCTGATTCAGGAGACCAAGCCCCTAAGAACACTGAGCCGGCGCTAGTAATGCTATCAACAAGTGAGTCTGCATCATTAGTCTGAATAATTAAGTGTTCAGGCCCATAGCGATTACTGATTTCAATACATTGGTTGAGATCACGGGTGATAATGACACGACTTTCGGCTAAGGCTTGTTGTGCTATTTCTGCGCGAGTTAATTGTGTTAATTGGGTTTGCGTCTCGCTAATGACCGCTTTGGCAAGGGCTTCGTCTGGGGTTAATAGCACCACTTGTGAGTCAGGGCCGTGCTCTGCTTGTGATAGTAAATCAGCGGCAATAAAGGCAGGATCAGCATCGGCATCAGCAATCACTAATACTTCCGAAGGGCCAGCTGGCATATCAATAGCTGCACCTTGTAGCGATTGGCTGACTTGGCGTTTTGCTTCTGTCACATAGGCATTTCCCGGGCCGAAAATTTTATCTACCTTTGGGATAGACTCTGTACCAAAAGCCATCGCAGCAATGGCTTGAGCACCACCGACTTGGAATATTTCATCAATACCAATTTGTTGCGCAATATACAAAATTTCATCAGCAATCGGTGGCGGAGAGCATAAAATTATTTTGCGACAACCGGCAATACGGGCCGGTAGCCCCAACATCATCACTGTTGAGAGTAAAGGCGCTGATCCACCGGGAATATAAAGTCCTACGGCATCAATAGGGCGACTGACTTGTTGGCAAAATACACCAGGTTGCGTTTCTACCTCAATGGTTTTAGGAATTTGCGCTTCATGAAAACGGCGTATATTGCTCATGGCTTGCGCTATTGCTTGTTTGATTTCGTTATTGAGCCTTGCACAAGCCGCGTCAATCTGTGTTTTTGTCACCAATACGCTATCGGGAGCCGCTTTATCATATTTTTGACTCAGTGCCTTAAGGGCTTTATCCCCATCGTTGCGTACCTGAGAAATAATCGTAGCAACTTGCTCTGTAATAGGCGCTGATGCGGATATCGCTGGGCGAGTGAGTAGCTGTTGTTGTTGCTGTTGGGTGCATTTATCCCAGAAATTTAATGTATTAAACGCCGTTTTCATCATCTCACCTTATTCCATCATTTTTTCTATTGGTAAAACAAGAATTGAACTTGCCCCTAATGCTTTTAGCTTTTCCATTGTTTCCCAAAAGAGGGTTTCACTGCTGACCATGTGCATTGCTACTCGATTTTGATCACCCGCTAAAGGAAGGATGGTCGGGCGCTCAGCACCCGGTAATAGGGCGATAACATCTTCAAGGCAATCACTTGGCGCGTGTAACATAATGTATTTTGATTCGCGCGCTTGAATAACTCCTTGAATACGCGTCATTAAGCGATCGATAAGGGCTTGTTTTGTTGCGTCCATTTCACCGTCACGTTGAATTAAACAAGCTTTAGAACGATAAATAACTTCTACTTCTTTTAATCCATTGGCTTCTAATGTGGCGCCAGTAGAAACTAAATCACAAATAGAATCGGCCAGACCGGCTCGAGGTGCGACTTCCACGGAGCCATTTAATAAGCAAGATTTAAAGGTGATCCCTTTTTGGTCTAAATAACGTTTTAATAGATTAGGGTAAGAGGTAGCAATACGGGTATTATTGAGGCATTCAACCCCTTGATAATCAAAATCAACCGGTGCAGCAAGAGATAAACGGCAAGCACCAAAGTCAAGACGACGTAGTGTGATATAACTTGGATTTTCTCCTTGTGCTCGGCGTTTTAGTAATTCTTCTTCTAATACGTTTTCACCAATAATGCCTAAATCAACCACTCCGTCCATCACTAAACCGGGGATATCATCATCTCTGACACGTAAAATATCGATAGGCATATTTTCCGCATAAGCGATAAGGCGTTGTTGGTTTAAGTTTATTTTAATGCCACAACGCGCTAAAAGTGCTCGTGAATCATCACTTAAACGACCTGATTTTTGCATGGCAATTCGTAATCTTGCTTTATCTAACATAATGTTACCCTATCTTTGTCCGTATTCTTGTTATGAAATTTAGCTATAAAAAAACCCCGGAAGTTGCCTTCCGGGGTTTTTATTTTATTGTCTGCACTCAGACCACCGGAAGCGTTACCTAAACGTCTTCCAGCACTCATCGCCTGAAAGACTAGTCAGGATGATGGTGATGATGGTGGTTTAATTGAATGCTATACATAATATTTTCCTAGCGAATAAAAATACCCGTTATAAATAATTAACCAGTATTTAGAATTTGTCTGCCTTTCAACCTACCTGATTTATAAAGTAAAAAGCAACCTATTTTTTAATAATAATTTAAATAAATTGTAACCTTATGTTTTTTAGAGAATTTTAATATTTCTTTTCTTTACTTAACCGAGTAAGTGCGCCAGTATATTAAAGCAGGCTAAATATATATAACGCTTAAGCAGTTTTTATCAGTAATGGATAAAATTAAGTTTTGTTACATAATTTAAATAAGCCATGAAAGTAGGGGTAGAAAATGAAACGGATCACGATAGTCGGATTAGGTTGGTTAGGATTACCACTTGCCAATGCCTTGCGTGAAGCGGGGTATCAAGTAAAAGGAACAAAAACCACAGAAGATGGTGTAGAAGCAGCACGAATGAGTGGTGTTGATTGTTGTCTAATGAATTTAACACCGGCTATTGAGTGTGATAGAGATGATTTTGATTACTTAATGGAAACTGATGTACTGATTATTACATTACCCCCTAGTGCGGCGGGGGGAGGATATGATTATGTTGAAGGGATACAAACATTAGTGGATAGCGCCATGTCTCGGCATGTGACAAGAGTGATTTATATTAGCTCTACTTCAGTATATGGCAATCAAAGTGGTGTTATTACAGAAGAAGTTGATATTAGGCCAGAAACGCAATCCGCTAAGATGATAGCGGAAGTTGAAAATTGGTTACATCGTTTACCACTTACGACCGTCGATATTTTACGTTTGGCGGGGTTAGTTGGGCCTGGTCGTCATGCAGGACGCTTTTTATCCGGTAAAAAACAGGTCAAAGGTGCACATCAGAGTGTCAATTTAGTGCATTTAGACGATGTTATTTTTGCGATAGAGCAACTGCTTGCTCAAAATGAAGGAGGCCGTTTATATAATTTATGTGCGCCTATTCATCCTAAAAAGAAAGATTTTTACAGCCGTGTTGCTGCACAGTTAGATCTTACTCCCCCTGAATTTGCTCTAGAAGATAAACCGCCAGCACGAGAGATCGACGGTCAGGAGATTTGTCGAGATCTCGGATTTCATTATCACTATCCTGATCCCGACAAAATGCCAATGAGTTAATTTACCGGCAGTAAAACGACATCACGGAAGATCTGATTTTCACTTAATTGTGCAAACCAGCGTTGTAGATGTGGATAATTTGCACCTTCTTGGCAAACCTCTAGCCATGGGTATACCAAAGGAGCAATAGCGATATCAGCTAATGAAAAAGAGTCACCGGCAAAATAAGCTGTTTTAGCCAGTTGATCATCGGCAATTTTGATCAGTTGGTTTAATTTCGCTTTTAGGCTCTGTACAAGCTGTGGATCTTGCTGCTCTTTTGGTGTGCGAACAAGATTTATCATCATTTGTTGGATTGGAGAAAAAAGGCTACCATTTGACCAATCCATCCATTTTTCAACGTTTGCGCGTTGCTTTACATCGGTTGGGTAGAGATGATAATTTTCATATTTGGTACATAAATAACGAATTATGGTATTTGACTCCCATAAGGCAAAATCATCATCTTGTAAGGTAGGAATAGATGCATTGGGATTGAGTGCTAAATAGTTGGCCTCATGAAGTCCACCAAAAGGGCCTCCGACATCAATTTGTTCGTAAGGAGCTTGAAGCTCTTTTAAACACCACAGGACTTTTTTAACGTTCGATGAGTTTTTTCTACCCCAGACTTTTAACATAAAGGTCTCCTAAACCACGATAAGTAACAAAAATTCCCTCTGTAGGGCGTTAAATATGAATATAAGATAAATCTTTATCTATCAATGTTGGCGTCTTATTCCATAAAGCCCTATAGTAGGAAAGCTTTAACAAATTGATATAAAAGGGTGATCGGTAATGAAAACAAATCTTCCATCCGTATTGGCTAAGGTTACCGCGGGAATGGGTTTACTGCTAATTATTTCTAGTCCTACTTTTGCGGTGAATAATCCTGTGCCGCCTCAAATTGAGGCTAAATCTTACGTATTAATGGATTATAACAGTGGAAAAATACTTGCTTCAGAGAAGCCTGAAGAGCGCCTAGATCCTGCCAGTCTAACCAAAATAATGAGTAGTTATGTGGTAGGACAAGCGATAAAAGAGGGACGTATGTCGCCCGATGATATTGTTATTGTTGGGCGCAATGCTTGGGCGACGGGTAATCCTGTTTTAAAGGGCTCATCCTTGATGTTTTTAAAACCAGGCGATCGAGTTAAAGTGATCGACTTAAATCGAGGTATGGTGATCCAATCTGGTAATGATGCCAGTATTGCGTTGGCAGAGCATGTTGCCGGTAGCCAAGAAACCTTTGTTGATCTTATGAATACCTATGCCGCGAATTTAGGTTTAAAAAACACTCACTTTAAAACAGTACACGGTCTAGATTCTGAAGGGCAGTACACCACAGCACAAGATATGGCGTTATTAACGGCTGCTATGATCCGCGATGTACCTTCAGAATATGATATTCATAAAGAAAAAGAATTTACCTTCAACAATATTCGCCAGCCAAATCGTAACCGTCTATTGTGGAATAAAAATATGAATGTCGACGGTGTAAAAACCGGGCATACCAATGGGGCTGGCTATAACCTTGTCTCTTCGGCAACCGAAGGAAATATGCGTCTGATTGCAGTGGTTTTAGGGGCACCATCAGATAAAGTGCGTTTTGCTGAAAGTGAAAGATTACTCGGCTGGGGTTTCCGCTTTTTTGAAACCGTGACACCTGTAAAAGAGAACGTGCCCCTGACTACGCAAAAAGTATGGTATGGCGATAAAGGTGAAGTGGCTTTAGGTGTTGCTAAAGATGCATCAATCACCATTCCTAAAGGAGAGCTAAAGAACTTAAAAGCCTCTTTTACATTGACTAACCCCGAATTAGAAGCACCATTAACACAAAATCAAGTAGTAGGAACAGTGAATTTCTTACTAAACGATGAAGTGATTGAGCAGCGTCCATTAGTGGTAAAAGAAGCGGTTGAAGAAGGGGGGTTCTTTAGTCGTATCTGGGACTTTGTGGTTAAAACAGTCTCTGGTTGGTTTAATGCGCTTTTTGGTTAATTAAGCTCATAATTACTGAAAAACTCACCCATTTAAAATAAGAATGCCAGTATTAACTGGCATTCTTTATTGAGCAGGTTTTAAGTGCCTTAGAACAGTCCTTTTATTGCCCCATGATCATCAACGTCCATCGCCATTGCTGCCGGTTTTTTAGGTAATCCTGGCATCGTATTTATTGTGCCCGTTAATGCAACAACAAAGCCTGCACCAGCACTGACATACACTTCCCGGATATTAATGGTAAAATCAGTCGGGCGACCAAGTAATGCGGGATCATCTGATAGAGAATATTGCGTTTTTGCCATACAAATAGGGAAATGGCCAAAGCCCATATCCTCGATTTTTGTTAGCATCTCTTGGGCGTTAGCATTGTAAGTCACCCCTTTTGCACCATAAATTTCTTGAGCAATGGTCTCTATCTTTTGCTTTAAAGGCATATTATCAGGGTAGAGTAATTGAAACTGTGGTGCATCATTTTCTAGTGTATCAATAACCTGATTGGCTAATTCAATACCACCCGCGCCACCTTTCTCCCATACTTGACTAATGGCAAAACGACATCCTCTTTGCTGGCAATATTGGGCGATAAATTCATGCTCTTTAGCAGAGTCTGTCACATAAGCATTTACTGTAACAATAACCGGAACACCATATTTTTTCAGATTTTCAATATGCTTACCTAGATTTTCGATCCCCGTTGCTAAAGCGGTGAGATTTTCGTGATCCCACTGTGTTTTGCCTAAGCCACCATTATATTTTAATGCCTTAGTGGTAACGACTAAAACTGCACAGTCTGGTTGTAAGTCGCCTATGCGACATTTGATATCAAAGAATTTTTCCGCACCTAGATCAGCACCAAATCCCGCTTCTGTTACAGTGATATCAGCCAGTTGAAGAGCAAGTTTAGTCGCTCTTAGACTATTACAGCCATGGGCAATGTTGGCAAAAGGGCCACCATGAATAATCGCGGGGGTATTTTCTAACGTTTGTACTAAATTAGGATTAAGGGCATCTTTAAGTAAGGTTGCCATAGCGCCGACAGCGTTGAGATCTTCAGCACTAACAGGCTCGCCTTCATAGTTATATGCAACGATGATACGTGCTAAGCGCTGTTTTAAATCATTAATATCTTTTGCTAAACAAAGGATAGACATAATTTCGCTAGCAACGGTGATAACAAAGCTATCTTCTCTAACCACCCCATCTTTGTCGCCACCTAATCCAATCACTAAATGACGTAGTGCGCGATCATTCATATCCATACAGCGCTTAAAAATAATCTTTTTAGGATTAATGTTAAGGGGATTACCTTGATAAAGCGAGTTATCTAACATCGCTGCTAATAAATTATTTGCAGAGGTGATAGCATGAAAATCACCGGTAAAATGAAGATTGAGATCTTCCATCGGTACAACTTGTGAATATCCACCGCCAGCCGCTCCTCCTTTTAGACCAAAACAAGGGCCTAAGGAGGGTTCGCGTAATGCAATAATGGCACTTTTGCCTAATTGATTAAGGGCTTGTCCTAATCCTACCGTAACGGTGGTTTTACCTTCACCTGCTGGTGTGGGATTAATGGAAGTGACAAGCACCAATTTACCCTGTTTTTTTGAGGTGATTTTTGACCAAATACTCTGGCTAAACTTGGCTTTGTATTTGCCATAAAATTCAATATCGTCTTGGTCTACATTTATTTTTTTAGCAATATCTTGGATGGGTAAAAGCGGTGCTTGATGGGAAATTTCAATATCTGATTTCATTTTGGTTCTCTTTTTATCCCGTGTAGAGCTACATGAGTGATAATGCATCAATGCTATCGATTCAACAGATCAAGAAAAAATGTGTCGCTCTGTTGCTACTTATTGAGCGAATAACCCTCTAATTAATCAACTTTAGCTAATAATATAAATATGACCAATAGATTTATAGGTTTATAGATATTGGACTTTAGAAGATATGCTCGGTGTCACATGATACTGCCATTGTAATAAAAAATATAAAATTATTATGATGTGATTGAAGAGATATAGGACGGGGGAGCAAAAATAAATAATGCCAGCAAAAGCTGGCATTGGTTTATGGGTAACAATCATGTCAAAGTGTTAAATTAATCGCAAGAGACTTTAATGGCTAAGCCACCTTGTGATGTTTCACGATATTTAGAATTAATATCTTTACCTGTTTCATACATGGTCTCGATGACTTTATCTAAACAGATACGTGGATCACTGACACGACGAAGCGCCATCCGTGCTGAGTTTACCGCTTGTACGGCAGCAATAGCATTACGCTCGATACAAGGCACCTGTACTTGTCCTGCAACCGGATCACAAGTAAGACCTAAGTTATGCTCCATCGCGATTTCAGCCGCAATACAGACTTGCTCAGGACTACCCCCTAGCAGTTCAGTTAAAGCCCCTGCAGCCATTGAGCAGGCTACACCGACTTCACCTTGACAACCCACTTCAGCACCGGAAATAGAGGCATTCATTTTGTACAGCGATCCAATAACACCGGCCACTAAGAAAAAGCGTGTATAGGAGTTTTCGTTGACTGGGCGAATAAATTTATCGTAATAGGAGAGTACGGCAGGAATAATACCGCATGCGCCATTAGTGGGGGCTGTTACAACACGTCCACCGGCTGCATTCTCTTCGTTTACGGCTAATGCAAACATATTGATCCAATCAACCACTGTCATAGGATCGGTGGTGGTTTTATCTTCAGTCACTAACATACGACGTAACGCAGACGCGCGACGAGGAACACGTAATGGTCCCGGTAATAAGCCTTCGGTATTAACACCGCGCTCGATACCTGATTTCATTACCTCCCAAACGGCAGCAAAATGGGCTGAGATCTCTTCTTTACTGCGTAATGCAAGTTCATTTTGCATCACCAGTGCAGAAAGAGAGAGACCGGTTTCCTTACAGTGACGTTGCAAATCGGCAGCATATTGATAAGGATAAGGTACTTCAACTTTATTCTCTTCGGGTTGACCAAAATGCTCTTCATCAACAATAAAGCCGCCACCAATGGAGTAATAGGTTTTTTTCAACAGAAGTTGTTCGCCATTATAGGCGCTGATAGTCATACCATTTTCATGAAGAGGTAAATTACTTTTATGAAAATTCATGCCTCCAACCGCGGGGAAATCAACCTCTTGAGCACCATTAGCTAACATCAAACGTCCGGTATTTTCGACTTGTTTAATAAAAGGTGCGATAGCGTCAATATCAACCGTATCAGGTAAATTACCGGCTAATCCCATAATAATCGCGATATCTGTTGCGTGACCTTTACCTGTTAGAGATAAAGAGCCATACACATCAACGACTACGCGGGAAACAGAGGAGAGAAGGTTTTTCTCAGCAAGTAAATCGACAAATTCTTTACCTGCTTTCATTGGGCCTACCGTGTGTGAGCTTGAAGGTCCAATACCGATTTTAAAAATATCAAAAACGCTAACCATAATATTCGCCTCCCTAATTTAAAGGCGCACTGTGTGTTATTAGAATGAAAACTGTTTTGTAGACTGTAGCGATATGGCTACTTTCATTTTAGAAAGTAGCCATCGATAAACTTATTAGTTAAAGAAATAATTAATGAAAGTATTACCTAAGGTGTAGAAAACCGCTGAGATTGCAATCAGACCCATGATAACAACAAATACGTTGCTAATATGGCCTTGATATTTTTTCATCGCTGGTACTTTACGGATAGCATACATAGGCATTAAGAACAGTAACATTGCGATGATTGGGCCACCCAGTGTTTCAATCATACCAAGGATACTTGGGTTTAATGTTGCAACGATCCACGTTGTAACCAACATAAACAGAGCTGTGATTTTGTTTAAACGATCTTTTTCGACATTCTTACCAATTCCGCGCATCCCTTTGATAATTAAGCCATTGAAACCTTCACGAGCTCCTAAATAGTGACCTAAGAAAGATTTAGTAATCGCAACAAAGGCAATGAAAGGTGCAATGTAAGCGATAACGGGTGCTTCAAAGTGGTTAGCAAGATAAGACAGAATACTGATGTTTTGCTCTTTTGCTTCTGCTAAATTTTCTGGTGTTAAGCTAAATACGCAGCTAAACACGAAGAACATAACAGTGATCACCATCATAATATGAGCATAAGCTAAGATGCGTGAACATTTTTTCTCTGCATTGTCACCGTACTCTTCGCGTTTTGCCACAGCAAAAGCAGAGATGATAGGTGAGTGGTTAAAAGAGAACACCATCACAGGGATAGCTAACCATAAGGTTACTAACAAGCCTTGGCTCATACCAGAAGTTGAGGCGTGATCAAAAGAGAGCGTATCAAGAATGGCACCATTCCATTCAGGAATGAGGTATAAAGCAAGTACCATCAAGATGGCAACGAATGGGAATACTAAGACACTCATTGCTTTAACAATAGCTTGTTCACCAAAGCGAATGATACACATAATACCGACAATCAGTACCAGTGATAAAATCGCACGAGGTGGTGCTGTCATATGCATTTGGTGAACAATAAAGCTTTCTACCGTATTAGTGATAGCGACACTGTAAACCAACAAGATAGGATAAATAGCAAAGAAATAGAGCAGAGTGATTAATACACCTGCTGTTTTACCAAAGTGTTCTTCAACCACTTCAGTAATATCTTCACCTGGATTTTTACCTGATAGCACAAAGCGACACATACCACGGTGTGCAAAAAAGGTCATAGGAAAAGCAAGTACTAACATAATCAACAGAGGAATTAAGCCACCAATCCCGGCATTGATAGGTAAAAACAGAACGCCAGCACCGATAGCTGTACCATACAAACCGAGCATCCATACTGTGTCTGACTTACGCCATGTTTTGTAATCACTTTGGGTATTACCCTGTGCGATAGAACCAGCTTTGGTTGTATCCATAATACTCTCCGAAATAACGCGGTAAAAAAATAATGAAAAATAAAGTGAGTCATTGCCTTTTTACAAAGCAATCACTGCATAAATTTTATTATGAATAAATGAGCGCATTGAGTGCCTGGTGTTATCTCAATATCTTCAATTACCACATACTAAAAAAGCTAGATTTTAAAAGAATAAAAATCTTCTAAAATTTGAAAAAATATTCAATAAGTTTATATCTAGACTTTAGATGGGCAGAATATAGTGTTTTTCAGGATAAACTACCGTGATCACCATCTCAAATGCTAAATATAACTAAAAAATCGCTAAATGTAACATTTTTTATACTTTGTGCTTTTTGTGTGCTGTTTATAAACATTTTGAAATGGTTTTCCAAAATTGTTTATTTTTTAGAATAAAATTAAATATAGAAATATTCATATGTTAATGATTATTTTTCCTGCTTTCTATTTTTTATAAAATAGATGATTTAAATCAATGAGGTTATTTTTATTTACATTTAAAACATTATTTTAACTTTATAATATGTTGATTTATATATAAAAAATAAATTTTGTGACTTGGCTAAAAAATCACTTAAAAGCCTATAGAAATAAAAAAATATGATTATTTATTAATGGTCTTCTACTGTTTGATAAAATAGTTATCTCATTATTTTATCAATAACAGAAATATTGTTTATATTTGGTACAATATTCCTGTTAATAAAATCATAAAATATTTTATTTCTAGTGAATATAAAAACTTCATTTTGATTAAAATAACAACGAAATTATTTTTTGGACAAAAAATATAATAATAGAGAATATTTTTATTCATATATTAATATATAAAATCTTTATTTATTTATATTAAATAGCAGAAAAAGACAATAAAAAAGACCACATTAATACTGTGGCCTTTTGCGGTTGTTTCTTATCCTAATAGGATTAAGCTTTTGTCCAACCTTTGCGAATAGGATATGCAAAGCAGAGTTGATAAAGCTGGTGGATCGCTTTTTGTAACTTTTTCCCGCCTTGTGACCAAAGTATTTGGCTTAATGCACAAGAGAGGAGAGCAACAATAAATGCACCAACCATATCTATTGGCCAATGGACGCCAAGATAGATACGAGCCCAAGCAATCGCAAGACCTAAAATAAGCATCAGCATGCCAATGCGTTTACTGTTATGCCAAAAAAGATAAGCCAGTGCGATAGTAAACACGAAAGTACCATGATTACTAGGGAAGGAAGGCGTTGCCTCATGATCAAGGAAGTTATAACCGATATTGGCTGCAAAAGGGCGATCATGGGGAGCTATCATACCGATAAACCAAGAGATAGAGAGGGCAATAATCAGAGCGACCCCAGCCTTACAAGCTAAAGTCCTTTGCTGATCAATATGCTTTTCATTTCCCCATAGCCAATAGAAAGCTAAAGACAGAGGGAACAAGTAAACTAAGTATTTAGCAATAAAGATCGCGACATTAATCTCTAAAGGGGAGGCCGAAGGGGTTGCATTCATCAATGAAAATACGGCTAAATTGAGTTGTTCCAGCAAAGTAAGCTCCATATATATCGTGCTGATAGGCAATGTTTATGGTACATAATCAGTCAATCCCACAAGGTTAAATGAGGCTGTGCGCAGGGTAAAGAGTAATTTTCTTATTTAATTGTGCTTTTTTTCAAGAATTGTCAGTTTTTTTTCGCTGACTGACTGAATTGACTAAAAAAATACTTTACCCTTGAGTAATTGCACTTTTTTATCTATCACCCATATGTTTAAAGGTATTAATCAATGTGGTTTCAAAAAGAGATTTTACTTCAAGCAAAACCGAGAGGATTTCATTTAATCACACAGGCACTGTTGCAAGAATTACCCGAACTCAGACAATACAAAATAGGTATTGCTCATTTTTTTATTCAACATACTTCTGCGTCATTAACCATTAATGAAAACGCCGATCCGACTGTACGCAGTGATTTTGAAAGTTTCTTTAATCGCTGTGTGAAAGAGCATGAAGCTTATTATCTTCACACTTATGAAGGCAGTGATGATATGCCAGCCCATCTTAAAAGTAGTTTACTTGGTCAGAGTGTGTCGGTGCCTATTTGCCAAGGGGAATTAAATTTAGGTACATGGCAGGGGATTTATTTAGGTGAACATAGAGATCACGGTGGGCGTCGACGTATTGTGGTGACATTACAAGGAGAGTGTTACTGAATTTTAGGCAATAAAAAACCCGACAGTTATTTCACCAAAAGGGGTTGAAACTATCGGGCTCCTCAATATTTGGGGACATCAAAGAAAAGCAGTGGCACTAATTCAGACTACGAGTTAAAAAGAAAGTTCGCCAATTAATGAAAAAAATAGAAATATTTTTAGTAAGTGGTCTGAAAAGGGAAAAAACAACGGAGAAAGTAGTAGGTAAAAAAGAATGAAAACGCTAAAACACATTGATAAATAAAGTGTTTTAGCGTTTTAAAAATTAGTTATAGATGCCTAAATGCTCTTTCGCATAAGCTTCAAAATCTGTGCAGCCACCAATGTGTTTTTCATCAATAAAAATTTGTGGCACAGTTTCAACAGGTTTACCGACGGTTTTTGATAAGTCTGCTTTGGTAATACCTTCAGCTTGAATATCCACATAGCGGAAATCAAAGTCATCACGTTTTTCAGACAAGGTTTCAGCAAGTTGTTTAGCTCGGACACAATATGGGCAACCAGGACGACCAAAAATTACAACAAACATACGACACTCCTTATTGAGGAAAAAAATTCAGGCATAATAGTCTTTATTTGTGAATACTATGCCTTTTTATTCGAATAAACAAAAACAGTTATTGCCTTTTAGTGTAATAAATTATATCAATTTGCTGAATGATGATATAGGACGAGTGCAAGGCGATGAACGGAGACAACATGGAAAAGCCCTCTAAACGGGATATGAAAACACTATCAGATATGCCAAAGCCAATTATTATTATTGAACTAATTGGTATTGTGCTATTGGTTATCGCTTACTTATATATTAATCAATATATGACTTCACCGGAATGGTTAACAACCTATACAGGGCAATTGACCTTGGTTGTTTTAGGGGTGCTTTGTATGATCCCACCTGCAATACATATCGTTTGGCGAGCGATCTATCGTTTAACCTTCTTAGGTATTGATACTAAGGCAACTGAAAATAAAAAGAAAAAGCCACATAACGAAAAATAAATACAGTTTTATATCATGATGAGTGAAAGAGGCTAGGTGACTTAGCCTCTTTGTCACTTGACTTTATTTGTGGCGTTTTTCTATTTATTACTGCCTTCTGGTGAAAAAAAGTGGCAAAATAACGCCAATGCAGAAAAGCACTCTTATTTTTAGCGCGTAAAGGTTATTTAATGGACGCTGTTGTTACTATCGATCTGGATCAGCTGAAATCTTGGCTGGATGAATTACAGATTGCTTTCTATGAATGTGACTCTTGTCAGGCGTTACATTTACCTCATCTTCAATATATCAATGGTATTTTTGATGCTAAAATTGATGTGCTTGATGATGTGCTTGTTTTTACCGCTATTGCTGAATTAAAACCATCAGCGATAGTGCCTGTTATGGCAAATCTTAGTCAAATTAATGCAAGTTCCCTATTTATTAAGACGTTCTTAGAAATTAGCGATGAAAACTTACCGAAATTAGTTTTGAGCCAGTCTTTACCTATTGCTGTGGGACTATCATTTAATCAGTTCGATCTGTTTTTACATAAGGCTGAAGAGCAGTCAGCAGAAGTGATCAGTGAGATCTTTAATAATGATTTTCTGTATGGCGAAAGACAAGAAAATGAAGAAGATGAAGATCTAGACATAACATCATCATCAACAGACTCTTCATATACTGTACATTAATTACTATCTATAACGGTCACAAAATCTTATGCAATGCGCACGCTCCAGTGCGGGTGATTGCCACTCTTGTGAGTGGCTTTCTCTTGCTTATTCCGAACAAATTAATCAAAAACAACATAATCTATTAGACCTATTGCCCAAAAACTACGCGTTTACTCAATTAGCGCCGGTAGAAAGCCAACAAGTTCAATTTCGTAATAAAGCGAAAATGGTGGTAAGTGGTAGTGTCGAAAAACCGATTTTAGGGTTACGTAAACCAGAGGGGGAAGGTGTTGATTTATGCCAATGCCCACTCTATCCCGCTTCCTTTGAACCGGTTTTCCCAATATTAAAAACCTTTATTGCCAAAGCAGGATTAGTGCCTTATAACGTGGAACGTCGTCGAGGCGAGCTAAAGTTTATTTTATTAACAGAAAGTCGCCACAATCACAGCATGATGCTACGTTTTGTGCTGCGCTCAGAAAAAAAACTGGCGCAACTTCGCCAAGCATTACCATGGTTACAGGCTCAATTACCCCAATTAGCCGTTATTTCGGTGAATATCCAACCTGTCCATATGGCGATATTGGAAGGTGAGCAAGAAATTGTATTAACAGAAAAAACCTTTTTAGATGAATATTTTAATGAGATTCCGTTACATATTCGCCCGAAAGGTTTTTTTCAAACCAATCCCGATGTTGCCGCGTCACTGTATGCAACGGCAGGGCATTGGGTCAAAGAGTTGCAGATAAACCGGTTATGGGATCTCTTTTGTGGCTCAGGGGGGTTTGGCTTACATTGCGCACAAAAAAATACGGAATTAATTGGCATTGAGATTAGCCCAGAAGCGATTGAATGTGCACGTTTATCCGCCAATGAATTAGGGTTAGAGCATGTAGAGTTTCAAGCGCTGGACTCTACTGGTTTTGCTTTAGCAAAAGAGTCTGTTCCTGAATTAGTACTGGTGAATCCGCCACGACGAGGTATTGGCGAAACGTTATGCGACTATTTAAATAGTATGAAGCCTCGTTTTATCCTCTATTCCAGTTGTAATGCTCAAACGATGGCAAAAGATATACAACAACTTTCTCATTATCGTATCGATAGAGTACAACTGTTTGATATGTTCCCTCATACTGCTCATTATGAAGTGTTGACGCTCTTGGTTTTACAACAAAGTTAAACGCTCATTTAATCGCAATAACATATTATTGTCGTTAACGCTTGATAATTTTAACAGCACAACTTAATAACCCCCAAAGCGGTTGTTCAACTTTGGGGGTTAATTTTAAAGCAAAAAACGTGGTGTAATGATTTAAGTAGCACTAATCACGATGTTCAAAAGCTAAGGCTTTCTTCTCAATTAATCTCATTAACAGTGTCAGTATTCCATTGATAGCTAAATAAATAATGCCTGCAGCAACAAATACCATCACATCATAATTTTGCCCAAAGACTTGTCGGCTATAACCGGTTAGCTCAAGTAAAGTGATAGTGCTAGCAAGAGAAGTACTCTTGAAAATCAGCACCACTTCATTGGAATAAGAAGAAAGGGCGCGTTTAAAAGCATAAGGTAAGATGACATTCGCTGTTTGTAATGGCGACATACCTAAAGCTTGGCAGGATTGCCATTGTCCAGCAGGTATCGCCCTGACTGCACCGTGGAAAAGGAGTGTTGAATAAGCCGCACTATTTAATGCTAATGTCACCATGGCGCAAAACCAAGGTGTGGATAATAATTCCCACAACAGAGGATATTCTTTTAATGAGGGGAATTGTCCTGGTCCATAATAGATTAAGAAAAATTGTACCAACAAAGGTGTGCCAGTAAACAATGTAATATAGACTTTTACGATAGGTGAAATAACAGGGACTTTTAATGCCAAAATAAAAGTCATTAATACCGATAACGTAAAGGCGACTAAGAGCGCAACAAAAGTCAGTGATAAACTGGTCGGTAAGCCTGGTAAAATATCAACAATATAATCCCACATTATGAGGCACTCCGTTCAAATCGGGTCGTTCTCATCTCTAACCATTTCAGAATATATTGGCTGACTAATGTAATGGCTAAATAGATAAGTGCCACAATGCTATACCAAGTAAAAGGCTCTTGAGTACGATTGGCAATACTCTGGGTTTGTAGCATTAAATCATTAACGCTAATTAATGAGACTAAAGCGGTATCTTTTAAGAGCACTAACCACTGATTACCGAGTCCGGGTAACGCGTGACGCCACATTTGAGGCATGATAAAGCGGAAAAAAATGGTGATTTTTCCCATACCCAATGCCTGTCCTGCTTCCCACTGTCCGGTTGGCACGGCTTTTAATGCACCACGTAAAGTTTGTGAAGCGTAAGACGCATACAGAAGTGAAAGGGCGATAACACCACAATAGAAAGGTAAAGATTCAGTATCACCAAAGTCAAATTGTAAGGTGAAAGGACCTAATTCAATACCATCCATGAGCATCATGACACCTTGTAAGGTGCCATAATAGACAAAAAGAACCACCAGCATTTCTGGCAGTCCTCTAATTAGTGTTACCCAGCAAGTTCCTAGAAAAGCAAAGGCTTTCCACTTTGCGGATTCCCACGCAGTAAACAGCATGGCTAGAACTAATCCGATAATAAGAGCAGAAATAGCAAGTGTGACCGTAGTCACGGTCGCACCTGCTAGCGTTGTTATTTCATTCATTTATTAAGCTATTGTTGTTATTAACTATAATTATTCAAACCATTTTTTATAAATGACATCATAGGTGCCATCGGCTTTTACTTCAGATAATGCTTTGTTTAATTTATCTTGTAAATCAGCATTACCTTTTCTTACTGCAATAGCAAGGCCTGTACCAAAATAGTTAGGATCAGTGACCTTATCACCGACAATGCCTAATTCAGGATTCTTTTTCAGCCATTCATTAACCACAGCGGTATCACCAAAGATAGCCTCGATACGACCATTTTTTAGGTCTAACACGGCATTTTGGTAACTGTCATAAGGCACCGTTTTCATCTCTTTATGTTGTTCATTGATGAATTTCTGATGGGTTGTCCCATTTTGGACACCAATTTGCTTGCCTTTTAAGCTTGCAACATCGGAAATTTTACCTGTAACGGTGATAAAGACCGCTGAGTTGTCATAGTAAGAATCAGTAAAATCTACCTGTTTTTGACGCTCAGGCGTAATATCAATCCCCGCCATTAATGCGTCAAAACGACGGAATTTTAAGCTAGGAATTAAGCTATCAAATGATTGATTGGTAAAAGTACATTCAGCATTAATTTTTTCACACATGGCATTTGCTAAATCTACATCAAAACCAACGATTTGATTGTTTGCATCAATCATTTCAAATGGAGGATAAGTTGCCTCAGTAGCAAAACGAATAGTCTCTTTATCAGCCGCTGTTGCAGAAAGTGTAATACTGGTCAGAAGTGCTGCAAATAATATTTTTTTCATTGTCAGATCCCGATTTAGTGTGACAAGTAATTAGCAAAAGCTTCCGTTTGAGGGGCAGTGAAATGATGATTATCACCTTGCTCTATAATACGGCCGTTTTCCATATATACAACTTTGCTTGCGGCTTTGCGCGCAATTTCAACTTCATGGGTCACAATAACTTGTGTGATCCCAGTTTCAGAAAGCTCTTTTATGATATCAACAACTTGAGCCGTAATTTCTGGATCAAGTGCTGCCGTTGGTTCATCAAATAACAGTACTTGAGGCTCCATCATTAATGCTCTTGCAATGGCAACACGTTGCTGTTGTCCACCGGATAAATGCAGTGGAAAACGTTGTGCATAATCACTTAAACGTAAACGCTCAAGTAATTTCATCGCTTTTTCTTTAGCTTGCGGTTTTGCCAAGCCTAATACACGACAAGGTGCTTCAATTAAATTATCAAGAACCGTTAAGTGTGGCCATAAATTATATTGCTGAAAAACCATGCCAACATTTTGGCGTAATGTACGAATCGCTTTCGCATTCGGTTGCTGGCCAAAATCAAAATGTAGACCAGCAATGTCTAATTCACCAGAACGAGGCATTTCTAATAAGTTTAGAACTCGCATTAGAGAGCTCTTACCCGCACCACTTGGTCCTAACAGAACCATTGTTTCACCAGCAGAACATTCTAGATTAATATCATAGAGTGCTTGGTGCGAACCGTAGAAACAATTTATATTTTTTAATTGAATACTCATGCGTTTTTTTTGAATAGTCATTAACTGTTTCAAATGATAAAACGATGAGAATAATTATGCAACTAATAGTGCATAAAAAATTGCTTTTTTTACTTAAAAATGGATATTAGGACGATTGCTCGGGCTTTTTAGGTGCATTTTTATCCAATCTATAGGCGCAAGTTGAGATGGTTTGAGCCATACCTTTAAAAATAAATAAATGGGCTGGCATCATGGCAAACCAATAGAGTAAACCACTAAAACCAGCAGGATGCCACCAAGCACGGACATCTAATGAGCGTAGGTTACCACTATCGTGAATAGTAAAAGAGAGGCGTCCTAAACCGGGGGCTTTCATACCGAAGAGTAAAGTCAGTTGTTTTTCAGGCTCTAACTTTATTACCCGCCAACCATCAATCATATCACCTAGCGCTAGCGTTTCACGCTGAGGGCGCCCATAAGTGACTTTGTTGCCAACAAGATCATCTAATAAAGCACGTGTTTTCCATAATGCATTACCATAAAAATAACCTTGTTCACCACCAATTTGCTGAACGACATGCCAAAGTGCCGCCGCACTCGCTGGTGTTGACACTGTACATCCGGCATTTTTGGGATAATAGCCATAGCCGGGTTTCCAACGGTTACGTACTTCAGGAGAATAACCCCAATCTTGATCATCTAAAGCCGCTTCTTCATCTGCGAGTGTTTCTCTGACTGCGTCATCAAAAGAAATTAACTTTTGTGGGATCAGTTTGCGTAAAGAGGCATCTTTAGCGGGAAGATCGTATTTAAGCCCTTGGATAAGCTCCTTGGCGATTGAAGTGGGTACTGAAGTTATTAGGCTAATAAACCCAGCAGAAATAATACTGGCGGGGATAGGTAAAGGGATCAGTAATCGTTTTTTGCCGGAGATGTTAATAAAGCGCTCAAAAAGTGTTTGATAGCTAATATATTCAGGGCCACCGGCATCAAAAATGCGGTGTTGATGGGTTGGGTGATGAATAATTTCTGTTAAATAGTAAATTAAATTTTTTAACGCAATAGGGGATGATTTTGAACGCACCCAACGTGGCGGGGTTAATATCGGTAAGTTATATACCATATCTCGCATGATCTCAAAAGCGGCCGAACCGGGGCCGACAATCATAGAGGTGCGGATTTCTGTCACAGGAATAGAGCTGGTTCTAAGTACTTCTCCCGTGAGCTTGCGGGCAACAAGATGGGGAGAGTAGGGTTGATCTTTATGTTGGAGCGCACTTAAAAAAATAATTTGTTTAACGTCACTCTCTTCTAAAGCATCGACGACGTTCAATGCCGCTTGGCGCTCTTGTTCGATAAGGTTATGGGCATCTCCCATACTGTGTACAAGGTAATACACAATATCCGTATTACGGATGACATCTCGTAATGTTTTGGGATCGTGTAAATCAACAAATACACAGCGTGTATTTTGCCACCCTTGCGACATCATCCAATCGACTCTACGAGCACCGGCGGTGACTTGATGGCCTTGTGCTATTAAGGCAGGAATAAGATTTTGTCCAATATGTCCACTGGCACCTAATACCAATACACGCTGTTGATTCATCGTTAACCCACTGTAAGAAAAGACGTAATAATACTATTGTTACAAAATTTTCTATGAAGTAAAGAACGCCATTAAGATTGGTGTGACCAAACTTAATACGAAACCATGCACAATTGCAGCAGGAACTATGGCAACCCCTCCACTGCGTTGTAATACAGGTAGCGTAAAGTCCATAGAAGTTGAACCACAAATACCTAATGCCGTATTTCTATAACGATTAACAATAATGGGGATTAGCATGATAGCGGCTAATTCACGCATTAAGTCATTAAAGAAAGCGGTACTACCAATTACCGGGCCAAACGCATCGGTTAATACGATCCCCGATAAAGAATACCAACCATAACCAGAGGCTATCGCTAATCCCATTTTTGTGGGTAATCCGAGTAAATAAGCTGCTAATGCACCACCTGCAAGGGCACTTATTGCCATCACTATTGCAATGGTAGTACCGCGACGATTAATTAAGATCTGCTTTGGACTCATGCCACTATTACGTAATTGTAGACCAACAAGCCATAATAAAAAGATAAGTGCGCCTTGGCTGGCTTGAGATGCATAACCAAAAATTGACCATCCGGTTAAACCGACAAAAAAACCTACTACCACTACACCACAAAGTTGTAGTGATTCGAGTACCATTTTGATACGTGAAGGGGGCTTAGCTTGTTTATGTGCAGGGACATGCCAAGGATCTTTTTTATCCAGCAACCATAAAAACAGCAGATTGGCACCAAAAGTACAGACAAAGAAGACACTGGCATAGGCAAGGATAGAAAATAAATTTTCACCAATATTATCTAACATGGCTAAGCTAACCCCCATTAAAAAGAGGATCACATAGACCATTGCACTAAGTAAACGGTTAGCCAATTGAAGCAAAGGGCGATTGTTTAACTTAATCAAATACCCTATAAACAGGGGCAATAGGATAATCAATAACCCTGATAGCATTTCTATTCCTTACTGAGTGTTGTCAAAATTATAAAATAAACTAATAACGCGAATTGCATTATAACATTTGCTAATAGTTATGTGGATATAGAAACCGCGATAAGTTGAAAATTTTTATTACAGAAGAAGAGCCTAGCACGATCTGATTAATATAGCCTTAATTGTTTGAAAAATGAGCTAATTAGTTATGTGTCGAATAGTTGAGTAAATTTTATTACGCTCATGAGGAACTGTGTTTTAATAAAAATAAGTCATTAAGTAAAATTATTATCAGAAAGCGTATAAAGTTGATAGAGATGCAATAGATGAACCATAACAACTGAGTTGCGACCTGAGAGGGAATTTATGTATTTAGAAAGAGTGGAAATAGCAGGATTTCGGGGGCTTAATCGCCTTTCTCTCCCCCTTGATATGAATACGGTTTTGGTTGGCGAAAATGCATGGGGTAAAACTTCATTACTTGATGCGTTAACCTTGAGTTTGGGGATCGAAACTTATCAATATGCTTTTACAGCAGAAGATTTTCATCGTTTACCTAATGAGCCAGAAAACAGTAAAAAAAACCTACAAATTATTCTGACTTTTACCGAATCACGTCCTGGTCGTCATCGCTCGTATCGTTTTCGTAAATTAGCACCCGTATGGATAGCTAATGGGGACGCTCGTAAGCATATTTATTACCGTATTAGTGCAGAATTAGATGAGCAGCAAAATGTCAAAACCTTTCGTTATTTTCTGGATAAAGAAGGTAAACAGATCCGTTTAGCGAATGGACAGACCAAAGCGATTATTGCTGAAATTGTGCGCCTTTATCCAGTATTGCGCTTACAGGATGCGCGTTTTATACCTAATTTAACAACAGAAGTTATTGACCCTCATAATCAGCCTCGTCGTGAAGCATTTAATAATAAGATGAGTGAATTAACGAAAGCATTAATTAATAACCCAGACAATTTATCAGATGAAGATTTACGTGAAGGGTTAGATGCAATGCAACAGTTATTAGGACACTATTTTGCTGATCACGGTGCGCTACTGTTTAAATCTCATTTGAAACATCGCAAAGTCAGTGAGCCACATATTCGAGGATGGCATGCACTAGAAAATATTAATAAGATTTTAGCGAAACCTAATCAGCGCAATATTCGTTTAATTATCTTAGGTATGTTCTCTTCTATTTTACAGTCACGAGGCAGTGTTGAACTTGATCCTTATGCAAGACCGATAGTGATTGTAGAAAACCCCGAAACTCGCTTACACCCTATTATGCTTTCTGTGGCATGGGGATTATTAAATCTCTTTTCTTTGCAACGCATTACGACAACCAATTCAGGGGAGTTACTCTCCTTAGCGCCACTACAAAGTGTTTGTCGATTAGTACGTGATACAGATAAAGTTGCCGCTTATCGACTTGGCGACAAACAACTTCATGCAGAAGAAGAGCGTCGTATCTCTTTTCATATTCGTTATAACCGACCTTCTGCACTCTTTGCTCGTTGTTGGTTATTGGTCGAAGGGGAAACGGAAATCTGGCTAATGAACGAATTAGCCAGACAATGTAACTACTTCTTTGAATCTGAAGGGATCAAAGTCATTGAGTTTGCGCAGTGCGGACTTAAGCCACTGTTAAAGTATGCTACCTATATGGGTATAGAATGGCATACGTTGGTTGATGGCGATGAGGCGGGTAAAAAATACGCCGCCACCGTTAAAGAATTTGCCGCAAAAAGAAATGATGCGGAGCGTGACCGATTAACACGGTTGCCAGCATTAGATATGGAACACTATTTATATAAAGAAGGTTTTCGCAATGTCTATCATGAGGTTGCTGGTGTTCCTGATAATGAAAAATGGCCAGTAAGACGTGTGATCATAAAAGCGATACAACGTTCATCAAAGCCTGATCTTGCCTTAACGGTTGCTAATAATGCTGCACAACGAGGTATTGATGCTATTCCTACTTTATTAAAGGTGATGTTTTCTCGGGTAGCATGGCTTGCGAGAGGAAAAGCCAATTAAGTCATTTTTCTATGCTTCTATTTATAGGGGCATAGATATCTCATTTTATAGGGGCATAGATATCTCATTGTGTTTTTATTATCGAAAAAGTTAAGGGTGATTTTAGGTTATTACCAACAGGACTTTATTTTTTATTTCACTCTTATTGTATAAGAAGGATATTTCATGGCTTTTTTCCTAACTAAAAAGCAAGGGAAGATTATAGCTGCTATTTTGATTTTTATTGCCATAGGCTTATTTTTTTTCTGGCCGAAAGAGCATTTACCTAGTTATCAAACACAAAAAATTACTCGTGGGGAGCTTTCCAAAGAAGTCACAGCAACGGGCAAATTAGATGCGGTACGTAAAGTCGATGTTGGTGCGCAGGTGAGTGGTCAGCTACAAACTTTATATGTAAAAGAAGGGGATGTAGTAAAAAAAGGCGATCTGCTGGCGATTATTGATCCGAAAAAAGCACAAAATGAGGTCGCGGAATCTCAAGAAACTAATAATGAACTGACGGCTAATTTACAGCAAGCTAAAGCCGAATTACGTTTGGCGCAATTGACTTATCAACGTCAATTAAAGCTGATTGGCACACATGTTATAGCCCAAGAAGAGCTTGATCGCACTAAAACAGACGTTGAAGTCAAAAAAGCGCGAGTGGCGACTTATGAAGCACAAATTAGAAAAAATCAGGCAACACTGGATACCGCAAGAACTAATTTGCAATATACCCGTATTACTGCGCCGATGGATGGTGTGGTCACTTTTATCAAAACCCTTGAAGGGCAGACAGTCATTGCAGCTCAAGAAGCACCAACCATATTAACATTAGCTGATTTAGATACCATGTTAGTAAAAGCCGAAGTTTCTGAGGCGGATGTTATCTATTTAAAACCCGATCTTAAAGCCTCTTTTACTGTGTTAGGAGCACCAGACAAAGCCTTCAATGGTAAGTTAAAAGATATTTTACCTACACCTGAAAAAATCAATGATGCGATTTTTTACTATGCACGTTTTGAAGTCCCCAATGAACAACATTTGTTGCGTTTACAAATGACAGCACAAGTTAAAATTCTCCTTGAGCATAAAAAAGATATTCTCTTAGTGCCATTATCAGCATTAGGGGAAGATGTAGGCATAAATGAATATCAAGTAGAGGTTCTCGTCAATGGGCAGCCTGAAAAACGCGTAGTTAAAATCGGTATTCGTACAGATGTTTATGCAGAAGTCATTAGTGGATTAAATGAAAATGATGACGTGATCCTCGGTGAGATTGCAGGAGAGTCATAATGTCTGCATTACTAGAGCTCAACAACGTAAGCCGTTTATATACCAATGGTGAAGAAGACACGCTGGTACTGGATCAGATTTCACTGACGATTAATGCTGGGGAAATGGTCGCGATTATTGGTGCGTCAGGCTCTGGGAAATCAACGCTAATGAACATATTAGGTTGCCTAGATAAGCCAAGCAGCGGTGAATATAAAGTGGCTGGGCAATGTGTGGCAGATATGGAAAGTGACCAACTGGCTGCGCTACGTCGTGAACATTTTGGCTTTATTTTTCAACGCTACCATTTGATGGCGCATTTAACTGCTGAGCAAAATGTGGAGATCCCCGCCATATATGCAGGTAAAAGTACAGAGCAAAGAAAAGAGCGCGCTCGTGCGCTATTAACTCGCCTTGGTTTAGCAGAGCGTATTCACTATCGGCCAAGTCAGCTTTCCGGAGGTCAACAGCAAAGAGCCAGTATTGCCCGCGCATTAATGAATGGCGGAGAAGTGATCCTCGCCGATGAGCCAACGGGGGCATTAGATAGCCAATCGGGTAAAGAGGTAATGGCTATCTTAAAGCAATTAAATCAACAAGGGCATACGGTGATTATTGTCACTCACGATCCATTAATTGCCCAACAAGCCGATCGTATTATTGAAATTAAAGATGGTCAAATTATTAGCGATAATAATAATCACCATTCTGCACCAGTGAAAAAGGTACCACCTGCGATCCAAACCGCCTCTTATTTTCAGCAAGTCATTGGACGTTTTACGCAGGCATTAAACATGGCTTGGCGAGCAATGGTGGTGAATAAAATTCGTACCTTGCTGACAATGTTGGGGATCATTATTGGCATTGCCTCTGTTGTCACCATTATTGTTATTGGTGATGCTGCCAAAGATAGGGTCTTAGCAGATATAAAAGCGATTGGCGCCAATACCATTGATATCTATCCGGGTAAGGAGCTTGGTAGTGATTCACCAGAAGATAAACAATCCTTAACCATTCAAGATGTTGATGCGTTAAAACAGCAATCTTATATACAATCAGTGACACCACAGATTTACTTTAGCTCTCGATTACGTCGTGGTAATCAAGATGCGCCGGCAACAGTTTCTGGTGTTAACGAGGATTATTTTTCAGTGTATGCGTTGAAATTTGCACAGGGGAGCACTTTTACGCCTGATATGATCCATCGCCAAGCGCAAGTAGTCGTTATTGATGAAAATACTCGTCATCGTTTTTTCCCGAATAAACAAGCGGTGATTGGCGAGCAAATTATTATTCGTAATATTCCTTCTACTATCATAGGGGTGGTTGCAGAGCAAAAATCCACTTTTGGTGATAATAAGTCATTACGTGTCTGGGTGCCTTACAGTACGCTAAGTAGTCGAATTTATAATCGTAGTTATTTAGATAACATCACGGTAAAAGTAAAAGAGGGCTATGATGCGAGTGTTGCTGAGCAACAAATTCTCCGCTTATTAACGATCCGGCATGGTAAAAAAGATATTTTTACTTATAACATTGATAGCTTTATTAAAGCGGCTGAAAAAACCACGCAAACTATGCAACTGTTTTTAACCTTGGTAGCGGTTATTTCGCTGGTGGTAGGCGGGATCGGCGTAATGAATATCATGTTGGTTTCTGTTACGGAAAGGACTCGGGAAATTGGTATTCGTATGGCGGTAGGCGCACGAGCCAGTGATGTTATGCAACAATTTTTAATTGAGTCAGTACTGGTGTGTTTGGTGGGAGGATTATTAGGTATTAGCCTTTCATTTGCGATTGCTATGTTTGCCAGCATGATGCTACCCAATTGGCATTTTGTGTTCCAGCCCACGGCACTGATAAGTGCTTTTGCTTGCTCTACAGCAATTGGGGTTATTTTTGGTTTTTTACCGGCGAGAAATGCGGCCAAAATGAACCCTATTGATGCCTTAGCGAGAGAGTAAAATAGCGGTAGTCTATAAAAGATCAAAAGCCCTATCTTTCAAAAGATAAGGGCTTTTATTGGTATGATAATGTGAGCGTCATTTTCTGTTTAAAGTGTGAAAATGGACGAAATAAGGGGCGAGAGCGGATAAAATATTATCCACATCATACTTACTTAACCATTATTCGATAATAGGAATGATAAGATCAGCATGATCCCCTTTAGGTCCTTTTATTGTGCTATAATTAACTTTCTGACCCGCTTTCAGTGTGCGGTAGCCTTCCATTCTTATTGATGAATAATGGGCAAAAATATCTTCGCCACCTGCGGCAGGGGTAATGAAACCAAAACCCTTAGCGTTGTTAAACCACTTAACTGTACCTGTCTCCATACTTAGCTTCTCTCATATACTTGTCTTTATTTACTTAACATTACTTTCAGTATATTTACTGAGCTGTTCATAAAACATACTCTAATTAATTGTTTCAATCGTCAAGGGGGAGATGAGCAAGAAAATGTTCCGAGTAGGTGAAACTTTGATGTAGCTAACGCTTTGTTATTTATTTTGGTAGAAAAAGAGTTAATAAAAAACCGTTGATAGGCAGACTTTCCTATGAGATGGTAAACTGAATGTCATAGTGAGTCGTGACGTTTAACAAACCAATGAGTAACACATAACAATGGGTCAGTTTGATTTTTTAACAGAAACCACACTAGGGGAGAAGGTCTCTCAGTTAAATGAGCCACCTGCGATGTATAAGGTGATCTTGAATAATGATGATTACACCCCCATGGATTTTGTTGTAGAAGTATTAACAATGTATTTTTTTCTTAACGAAGAAAAAGCCACACAAATTATGTTGGACGTTCATCATAAAGGGAAGGGAGTGTGTGGTGTCTATAGTGCGGATATCGCTGAAACTAAAGTTGCACAAGTGAATCAATACGCCAGAGAGAATGGCCATCCACTTTTGTGTACACTGGAAAAAGCGTAGTCCGGTGAGTCTTTTAAGGAGGAGGTGCTTATGCTTAATCACGAATTAGAGCTTAGTCTTAACATTGCATTCGCGAAAGCCCGTGATAACAGACACGAATTTATGACTGTAGAGCACCTGTTGCTGGCGCTATTAAGTAACAAATCGGCGCGTGAAGCATTGGAAGCTTGTAAAGTCGATTTAGCAGTCTTACGCGAAGAGCTTGAAATCTTTATTCGTAAAACGACACCTATTTTACCCGAGCATGTCGATAGAGAAACACAGCCAACCTTGAGTTTCCAACGTGTATTACAACGTGCTGTGTTCCATGTACAATCTTCAGGTAAAAATGAAGTTTCCGGTGCCAATGTGCTAGTGGCGATTTTTAGTGAGCAAGAGTCTCACGCCGCTTATCTACTACGTAAACATGATGTTAGCCGTCTTGATGTGGTTAATTTTATCTCTCATGGCATTTTAAAAGATGATCAACAAAACAGTGATGATCAGTCTGATATGGGCGATATAAATGCACAATCTCAACAAGAGATGCCACAAGGCGATGATCGCATGGATAATTTTACCACTAACTTAAACCAGTTGGCGCGTCAGGGTAAAATTGATCCACTTATCGGCCGTCAAGCGGAATTAGAAAGAACGATACAAGTCTTATGTCGTCGACGTAAAAATAACCCATTACTGGTCGGTGAATCGGGTGTCGGTAAAACGGCAATTGCAGAAGGGCTTGCATGGCGTATTGAACAAAATGATGTGCCTGATGTGATGAAAGGCTGTACGCTCTATTCTCTTGATATTGGATCTTTATTAGCAGGAACCAAATATCGTGGTGATTTCGAAAAACGCTTTAAAGCGTTATTGAAAACACTTGAAAAAGATGAAAAAAGTATCTTATTTATCGATGAAATTCATACCATCATTGGTGCTGGTGCCGCCTCTGGTGGACAAGTTGATGCCGCTAACTTAATTAAACCACTATTATCAAGTGGTCGTATTCGTGTGATTGGTTCAACCACTTATCAAGAATTTAGTCAGATCTTTGAAAAAGATCGCGCCTTGGCTCGTCGTTTCCAAAAAATTGATGTAATTGAGCCTTCGGCAGATGAAACCGTATTGATTATTAAGGGATTGCGTCAGAAGTATGAAGCACATCACGATGTGCGTTATACCAATAAGGCAATTCAGGCAGCTGTTGATTTATCGGTTAAATACATTACTGATAGACACCTTCCTGATAAAGCCATTGATGTTATTGATGAAGCCGGTGCGAAAACCCGTTTAATTGCACCAAGTAAACGTAAAAAGACGATTAATGTCTCTGATATTGAATCGGTAGTAGCAAAAATTGCCCGTATTCCAGAAAAAACGGTTTCTAGCAGTGATAAGTCAATGCTAAAAAATCTGGATAACCAATTAAAAATGTTGGTGTTCGGTCAAGATCAAGCTATTCATGCCTTGGCTGAATCTATCAAAATGAGCCGAGCAGGTTTAGGGCAAGAGAATAAGCCGGTTGGCTCTTTCTTATTCGCCGGACCAACTGGGGTGGGTAAAACAGAAGTAACGGTCCAGTTGGCGAAAGCGCTTAATATTAAGCTACTGCGCTTTGATATGTCTGAATATATGGAACGACATACGGTAAGTCGTTTAATTGGGGCACCTCCTGGTTATGTTGGTTTTGATCAAGGTGGATTACTCACAGATGCGGTGATTAAAAACCCTTATTCTGTAGTGTTACTTGATGAGATTGAAAAAGCACATCCTGATGTGTTTAACATTCTGCTACAAGTGATGGATAACGGAACACTTACTGATAATAATGGCCGTAAAGCTGATTTTCGTAATGTGATTTTGGTGATGACAACCAATGCGGGTGTTCATGAAACGCAACGTAAATCGATAGGGTTTACTGAACAAGATCATAGCACTGATGCCATGGTTGAAATCAAAAAAGCGTTTTCCCCAGAGTTTCGTAACCGTTTAGATGGCATTATTTGGTTTAATGCGCTATCAGCCGATATTATTGCTATGGTGGTCGATAAATTTATTGTCGAGTTACAAGCTCAATTGGATGATAAAGGGGTATCGCTAGAGGTAAGTCAAGAAGCTCGCCAATGGTTAAGTGATAAAGGTTACGATAAAGCAATGGGAGCAAGACCTATGGCTCGCGTAATTCAAGAAAATCTGAAAAAACCATTAGCCAATGAAATTCTGTTTGGCTCGTTAGTTAATGGCGGCTCGGTTTCTGTGACCTTAAATGACCAAGAAAATAAATTACAGTACCAATTTACTAGCCAAGAAAAATTGGCTAAAAAAGAAGATACCGTTATTTAATAATAGCGGTTTATCTTAGGCTAAAAAGCAGACACCACAGGTCAGCATCAATTCATGCTTTACCTGTGGTGTTTTTTTTCACCCGAAATGATGATATTGCGGGAGAGAATGGATTGGGATCAACGGCTACGGAAGATGATACGGCCTTTGCTCAGGTCATATGGGGTCAGCTCAACGGTAACCTTGTCGCCTGTCAGGATACGAATATAGTTTTTACGCATTTTTCCTGAAATATGAGCGGTAACGACGTGTCCGTTTTCTAATTCTACACGGAACATCGTGTTTGGCAGAGTATCCAGTACAGTGCCTTGCATTTCAATGTTGTCTTCTTTGGCCATCTAATCCTCTAAGTTTTAATAACCATATTTTTTAAACGGCAAGATAATGCCGAAAATATTGTCCTATGTAAAGGAATGTTATTGGTTAACAAAGATGTTTGCTTTGCTAACAAGTTAATATTCCTTACCGTTACTTGTGTTTTAGTTGCTGAAAAACAAGGTTAATAACACAAGTCATAATTCTTTATTGTGCGGTATTTATTGCAATAAAATAACAACATCCAAACCACACTTTGGATGTGCAAGATGAATTTTTGTATAGACCACAGCAGTGAAATTCTATTTAAAATCTGATGGGCTTTACAAAAACGAGTGGTGATTATAATTCCAACGATTGCTGATACCAACACTTTTTATCAATAATCACCTTTTTCCAACGAGATAGCGCCTCTAAATAGCGATCTCTGGCAATTTCTATCGCACCTAATGCTGCCGTATGAGAGTTTAACACTTGGCAATCAAATAGTTGACCCCCATAACGCAGAAAATGGTTATAAAAAGCAACAAAGGCACATTTAGAAGCATTATTTCGACGACTAAACATTGATTCACCGCAGAAAACGGCACCAACGTTAACTCCATATAAACCACCGACCAATTCGTCGCCCTCCCAAACTTCTACCGAATGGGCTTCTCCTTGTTGGTGCAATGCCCGATAGCCGTTTTTTATATCAGGGCCTATCCAAGTTCCCTCATCACGTATACTACAGGCCTCAATGACATCAGAGAATGCCTGATTTAAGGTGATGGTATAAGGCGCTTGGCGTAAAAACTTACGTAACGTACGACCAATATGCAATGTTCCTGCGGGTAAGACGGCTCGGGGATCGGGTGACCACCATAACGGCGTTTCATGGGGTGTATACCAAGGGAAAATCCCCGTTTGATAAGCCTCTTTCAAACGAGCAGGGGAAATATCGCCGCCAATTGCCAATAACCCACTTGGCTCTTTTAAAGCCAAATGGGGGGCAGGAAAAGTCACATCGTGTTCATCTAATTGAAACAACGGCATATTACGCCTCATCATGTGGCATTAACAATGCTTGTCTTTGATGAAATTTAGCATACTGACCTTGCTGTTGTAATAACTGACGATGCGTGCCGGTTTCGACAATGTGACCGCCATCCATCACACAAATTTTATCCATTTTATCTAACCCAGAAAGCCGGTGGGTGATCATTAATACCGCTTTGCCTTGGCAATGTTGCTGTAATAGCGCGAGGATCTGTTGCTCTGTATCTGCATCAAGACCTTCTGTTGGCTCATCAAGTAAAATAAGTGGTGCATTATGGAGTATGGCTCTTGCCAGCCCTAAACGTCGTTGTTCGCCTCCAGAAAGCTGTCTTCCACCATCACCCATCCATGCATTTAAACCTTCATCATTTTCGACCAGTTGTTCAAGACCAACTTGGCGTAGAACATGAGTAAGCTCTTCATCTGTCGCATCTTCTTTTGCCATAATTAAGTTCTCTCTTAAAGTATGGCTAAAAACATGCACACGTTGAGGTACAACAGACATCATTGAACGTAATGTCGCTTCATCATAATCAGCAAGAGATAAATGATTTAATGTGATCACGCCCTGAGAGGGGTCGAACGCGCGATTGACTAATTGTAAGAGTGTTGATTTACCACAACCCGTTTTACCCAGTAATGCCACATGTTGTCCTGCTTCAATGGTGAGATCAACATGATTGATCACAGGCATGGGTTGATTAGGATAGGTAAAGCAGACATCCCGTAGTGTTAATGAGGCGCTCGGTTTTATCTCTCCCCCTTGGGCTGGGAAGGTGACATCGGGTTGTTGCTCAATTAAATGCGTAATACGCGTAGCCGATGTCATGACTTGCCCTAAATGTTGAAATGCGACAGTCACCGGGCCGAGCGATTCAAATGCCGCTAATGCACAGAAAGTAAAGAGAGCGATGAGTGCTTCTGGCATAAAGTGGGCATCAATACCATCGGCAGCTAACCATAAAATCAGTGTGGCGGTTAATCCCGAGGCTAAAATCATTAGCGATTGAGATAAACCAGTTAAGTTAGCTTGTTGTGCTTGACGGCGCAGCCAGCGTGCTTCAAGTTGCGCTAAATTTTGTCTAAAGCGGGGAAGGGCGCCAAAAATTGTTAATTCAGCTTGCCCTTGTAACATACTGGTGAGTACGGTGCGATATTGCCCTCTTAGATCTGTGAGATCACGACCAATGGGCTTTCCGGCATAATAAAATACAAAAGGTAATACCACCAGCAGGGTGAGCATAATACCACCTAGCGTATTTGCTAAGCGAGCATCAATAAGCCCAAGCCCAAACATAATGGTCATGATAACCACAAAGGCGGCAATTATCGGTGAGATCACCCGAATATAAAGGTGATCTAAGGTTTCAACATCAGCCACTAAACGGTTAAGTAATTCACCTTGACGAAAACGGGCGATCCCCCCAGGAGAGAGCGGTAAAATTTTCTTAAAAGTGAAAACACGCAAGTGTGAGAGTACACGAAAGGTGGCATCATGACTGACAAGACGCTCAAAATAACGCCCCGCAGTACGAAATATTGCCGCACCTCGTACCCCAGCGGCGGGTAACATATAGTTAAAACTATAAATGCCCGCAAAACCCGCTAATGACGTGCCCGCTAAGAACCAGCCAGAAAGTGTTAAAAGGCCAATACTGGCTAACAATGTTAAAATTGCCAACAAAATACCCAGTAACAGCATAAACCAGTGACGACGGTATAACGCGAGAAAAGGAAGCAGTACTCTCATGATCAAAGTTCCTCTTTACGATGAGCAAGAAGACGAGCAAAGGCACCATGTTGTTGACTGAGTGACTGATAAGTCCCAGTTTCAATGACTTGCCCTTTTTCCATTACCCAAATCTGATCATATTCCATCGTTTCTTCTAATAAGTGGGTAATCAACAGCGTCGTTTGATGTAATGAAGCTTCATTAAGCGCTTGCATAACGCGCTGTTCACTGTGAGAGTCTAAACTTGCTGCTGGCTCATCTAATAATAAAAAGTGACAAGGTGATAACAGGGCGCGAGCTACCGCAATACGTTGGGCTTGACCAACAGAAAGACGGGCAGCATTATCACCAATAATGGTGTTTAAACCATCCGGTAATTCGTTAATAAAATCACTTACATAAGCTTTTTCAATAGCTTGATTTATCTTCGCTTCACTGGCGTTCGGATCACTTAAACGAATATTATCCAGCAGGGTTTGCTCTGGTAAGTTAGGGTTTTGTCCCACCCAGCTGATACATTGTCGCCATGCCTGTGGAGAGAGTTGAGTTAACTCAACACCATTGACGGTTAACGAGCCACGATAAGGTAAAAAACCTAACAATACATTAAGTAATGAGCTCTTGCCTGCGCCACTTTGCCCGACCAGTGCAATACGCTGTTTGGGATGAATGGTAAAGTTAAGAGGGCCTGCCAGTTTGGCTCCTTGATGTGACAAAATTTCTAATTGTTGGGCAACTATTTCAATACCTTGGTCGGTATTAATAGTTTGATTACCCGTAGGTTGGGGCTGTTCACCTTCGGCTTCTAAAAACTCAACCAAGGAGCCAGCTGCACCTACCGCCTGTGCTTTAGCATGATAATAGGTGCCTAAGTCGCGTAATGGTTGGAAAAACTCAGGGGCAAGGATCAGGGCTAAAAAACCAGAAAATAACGTCACGCCTAACCCATAATCACCAAAGCTCAATTCTCCAAGATAGGAAAAACCAAAATAGACCGCGACGACCGCAATGGATACGGCGGTAAAGAATTCTAATACGCCAGAAGAGAGAAATGCCATACGTAGCACTTCCATGGTTCGCTTACGAAAGTCTTCCGTTGCATCCGTTATCTGTTTTACTTCTGCATCACCACGGTTGAATAGGCGCAATGTATCCAAACCACGTAATCTATCAAGGAAGTTGCCACTTAAGCGACCTAAGGCAAGAAAATTACGCCGGTTAGCATCTGCTGCGCCTAAGCCAACTAACGCCATAAATAAAGGAATAAGAGGGGCTGTGACAAAAAGAATTAATCCTGCGGCCCAATTAATAGGAAAAATGGTAATAAGAATAAGCAAAGGTACAATAGAGGCGAGATACATTTGCGGTAGATAACGCGCATAGTAATCTTGCATATCTTCTATTTGTTCTAGAATAATCGTTGCCCAACTTCCTGCGGGCTTGCCTTTGACCCATACAGGGCCTAGCGCTTCAAGTCTATCAAGTACTATTTTGCGAATTTGCTGTCTGACCGCCATACCACAGCGATAGCCTACACGTTCGCGTATCGCCATCACGACAGCGCGTAAAATAAAGATGCTGATAAGGATAAGGAAAGTAGTCGTATGTGTATCACGACTTAGCCCATCCATAATGAACGCTTGTAGTAGAATGGCTAATAACCATGCTTGCGCAATAATTAATAAACCACTGACTACCCCTAAAATCATTGATAGCCGTAACCAACGGCGGGCTGGAGCACTTTGCTGTTTCAGCCATCGAACCAATTCATTTTGTTTAGTTTTATCCATGAGAAAAGATTCAAATCTGCAGGTGAGATACAAAGTATCAAAAACGCCAAGAATAATAATGATTACTCTTTAACGACCAAGCTAGTATGTTACATGGTAAAAGGCGCTACTGAAATAGCGCCTTGAAAGGAAGTGAGGATTTTAGTTAGATTTTAGTGCGTCTAAGTAACGTTCTGCATCTAAAGCAGCCATACAACCTGTACCAGCTGAGGTAATGGCTTGACGATAAATATGATCCATTACATCACCTGCGGCAAAAACACCTTCAATAGATGTTTGGGTAGCATTGCCTTGCGTACCGGATTGAACTTTAATGTAACCGTTATCTAAGGCTAATTGATCTTCAAAAATTGCCGTGTTAGGGCTATGACCAATAGCAATAAAGACGCCCATGACCTCTAGCTCTTCGGTTTTATCACTTTTCGTATCTTTTAAGCGCACTTTAGTGACACCCATATCATCACCTAACACTTCATCTAAGGTACGATCGGTATGCAAAATGATATTGCCACTGTTAACTTTGTCCATTAAACGGTCAATTAAGATTTTTTCAGAGCGGAATGAATCGCGGCGGTGGATTAGGTGCACTTCTGAGGCGATATTTGCTAAATACAGTGCTTCTTCTACGGCAGTATTACCGCCACCGACAACAGCAACTTTCTGGTTACGATAGAAAAAGCCATCACAGGTTGCACAGGCAGAAACACCACGGCCTTTAAATGCTTCTTCAGAAGGTAAACCGATATAACGTGCTGATGCCCCTGTTGCAATGATCAAGGCATCACAAGTATATTCTTGTTCATCACCAAATAGGCGGAAAGGTCGGTTTTTCAGATCGACTTTGTTGATATGGTCAGAGATAATCTCGGTATTAAATTTTTCAGCGTGCTGAAACATGCGATCCATTAAACCAGGACCAGTTAATCCTTCAGGGTCGCCAGGCCAGTTTTCAACTTCAGTTGTGGTAGTGAGCTGTCCTCCTTTTTCAACACCCGTAATCAGCACGGGTTCTAGGTTAGCTCGTGCTGCATAAACTGCTGCAGTATAGCCGGCAGGACCTGAACCTAAAATAATAAGTTTGCTATGTTTGATGGTGCTCATGGATACCTCATCTTTGATTAGGCTTGATGCGAATTGAGCGATTGTAGGAGAAATAAGACGTTAAAAAAAGCCAAGAAAGGGAAATAGCGATAATATTTTAACTATTTTAGCAATAGTTAATAGTAATATAGTTTAATAATTATAGAGTTATATTGCGTTAACATCATCGAATTAACCTGAAACATTTTGCTTTACAATTGCTGTTTATCTTGCATATATAGACAATAACATAGCGCCTTGTTCTGATTTTTGCTCATTTGCTTTGACAATCCGCTGTACATTTGCGAAAACATGACTGTAAAAGATAATTATCCTCAGACGTAATAGGTATTATTTTTTAGACAGACAGGGCATAGGATAGTGCTTTTGCAAGATGAATAGATAAGAATTTGGATAAAATGATTGTTTTATCTGGCATTAAATAAAAATAGATTGGTAGTTTGCTCTGACCGTTTGATACCGAGGTCTCAATATGATGCTGAAGGTGTACAGGTATGGGTATAGGAAAATAAAGTAAGAGAAAAAGAGAAAGAGAGTATAGAGATGATTGATAATAAAAAACGTCCGGGTAAAGATCTTGATAGAATAGACCGGAATATTCTAAATGAGCTTCAGAAAGATGGTCGTATCTCAAACGTTGAGCTGTCTAAACGCGTTGGTTTATCACCAACCCCATGTTTAGAGCGTGTACGCCGATTAGAACGCCAAGGATTTATTTCTGGTTATACTGCGCTATTAAACCCCCATTACCTAGATGCATCTCTGTTGGTATTTGTGGAAATCACATTAAACCGTGGTGCACCAGATGTCTTTGAACAATTTAATATGGCTGTTCAAAAACTTGAAGAGATCCAAGAATGTCATTTAGTTTCTGGTGACTTTGACTATCTGTTGAAAACTCGTGTACCTGATATGTCTGCTTATCGTAAATTATTAGGCGAAACGCTATTACGTCTTCCTGGTGTAAACGACACCCGCACTTATGTGGTGATGGAAGAAGTAAAACAAAGCAATCGCCTAGTGATTAAAACACGCTAAGCCTGCTAATAGGTTAGTGCAAAACAGGATAAAGTTAGGTACACTCCTGTTTATGTATACAGTTTCAACGCTGGGTTATCTCAGCGTTGTTCCGTTTAAACCTTAAGTGAAACCTGGAGAGCCCTCTTTGAGCCAGGAATATACAGAAGATAAAAATATTCGTTTTACTAAGATAAGTAACCGCCGTCGTATTTGGGAAGCCCTTCTTATTTTGATAGGCATTGGTGCTATCTTTTTAATGATTTCTTTACTGAGCTTCCATCCAGCCGATCCGAGTTGGTCACAAACCACGTGGAATGAACCTATTCAAAACTTAGGTGGCAATATTGGTGCATGGCTTGCTGATATCCTTTTTTCAGCATTTGGCTTGCTCGCTTATGCAATCCCTATTGTGGTGGTATTTGGTTGCTGGAATGCATTACGTCATCAAAAAAATCGTGAATACACAGATTTTTTCTCCCTTGCATTACGTACAATTGGTGCCTTGGCTCTGGTTCTTACATCTTGTGCGTTAGCTGATCTTAATTTTGATGATATCTACAATTTTAGCTCTGGTGGGGTGATTGGTAGCTTATTTAGCAAGGCATTGCTACCTTGGTTTAATATGCTAGGTGCAACACTGGCGCTACTATCAGTATGGGCGATAGGCTTTACGCTATTTACTGGCTGGTCATGGCTGACGATTACCGAAAAGATTGGTGCGGTTATCTTAGGTGCGGTTGCTTTTATTACTAATCGTGGTCAAAAAGATATTGATTATGATGATTATGAAGAACCCGCCGATCCTGCTCAGGCAGATCCTGAGGCGTTGGTCGATAACAACACCCAGCCAGAACATCAACTTTCTGCGCAAATAGAACCAGATAGTGATGATATTCTCTTTTCTGCACCTTCCGCCCTTGAGTTAGCGCGTCAGCAAGAAATGGCGATCATGCCACAACATGATGATATAACTGAAACTTCAGAAGTTGCTAGCGGATCTGCAACCCCAACGATTTCAGCCACAGAGACAGTTATCGCTGAGGCGCACGAGAGCAAAGAGCGGGCAGAGCATATTGTTGATAATCAACAACCGACGCATGCCACAACCCATGATGCAGAAGTAACACCGCCATCCATTATGGCTACTCATGACGCTAGCCCAGTCACTGAGCCTGAACACTATCGCTTTGAAATACCATCGGCATTTCTTAAGCAACAAGCGCATTCCTCTGACTCTATGGCAGACAATGGTGTCGTGACAGAAGAAGTACCGACAACCATGCCATTGACGGAAAACAAACCTATTGAAACAAACGAAGCGCCAATTGTCTCGCAAAAAATAGCGGCGGATAATAGCGACCATAGTGCATCACTATTTACGCCATCTGCTACACCAACAGATAGCAATTCAGCTTCATTAACTCAAACAGCCGCCGGTGTTGCCAGTGTGGCGACAGCAGCAATAGTCAGTCACGGTGCACAAGTTAAACAAGGATTAGGGCCTGAATTACCTCGACCAAATCCGGTACGATTACCAACGCGTCGAGAGCTTTATGGTATTCGTATCCCATCACAACGTGAGGCGGAATTACGCCGCCGTGAAGAAGCGCTTCAACAAGATCATGAAGACGATTTAGCGGATATACAAGAGCAGGCTAATTTCGAACAATCGTTACGTCAGCAATTTCTTGAGCAACAACGTGAGCGCTATGGTGAGGATACATCAGCAACACAAAATGTTGAGCCAACCATCACGATGTCATCAGCGACATCTAGCTCGCAGTCAACCTATGACGAGTATGACGAGTCTGATAATCAACCTTTCATTGATACCCATACCTTTTCTGCGCAAGAAACAGGAGAGGAGAGTGATGAGTATGAACAACACCTCGCTGAGCAGTTTAAGCAACAACTGCAAGAACGCTACGGTGAGGATGTTTTACAGGATGAAGATGACGAGGTATTGCCATCAGTCACGACTGGAGCATCCGAAACGCCAGCCTCGGCACAAGGGTACCATCCCCATATTCAGCACTCTTTTGCGTCTCAATCTACCCCTGTTACTCAACAGACTGATAACAGCACTCTTTATCCTAACAGTGATGCATTCTTACAAGTATCACCTCGTGATGATGAAGAAGAGGAATACACACCGACTATCGAGTTACAAGAAAATCTTGATGCATTAGGCTCGTTATCACCGGTGGATGATTTGTTAGATGAAGAGCCTGCAGAGCCTGTTTTTACGCCGATGGTAACCCCTGCAGAGCCAGTATCTTCTGTATCTTCTGTAGGGCAAACACCTATTGAGCCTCAAGCACCGATGGCTCAACATTTTGCACAGCAACAGCAACAGCAACAGCAACAGCAACAGCAACAGCAACAGCAACAGCAACAGTCATTAATTCATCCGTTATTAATGCGCAATGATAGGCCGTTACAAAAACCAACAACACCAATGCCATCACTTGACTTATTAACCTCTCCTCCTATGGATGATGAACCTGTTGATATGTTTGAGCTTGAGCGTATTGGTAAGTTAATTGAAGCGCGTTTAAATGACTACCGTGTTAAAGCTAAAGTGGTTGGTATTTCACCGGGCACGGTGATCACCCGTTTTGAGCTAGAGCTAGCGCCTGGTGTAAAAGCTGCACGTATTTCAAATCTATCCCGCGACTTAGCACGTTCACTTTCCACGACGGCAGTACGTATTGTTGAAGTTATACCGGGCAAACCTTATGTTGGGCTTGAGTTACCAAACAAAAAACGCCAAACCGTCTATATGCGTGAACTATTAGATAGTGATGCATTCCGTGACAGTCGTTCACCATTAACTGTGGTATTAGGGAAAGATATCGGTGGGCAACCTGTGGTTGCTAACTTGGCTAAAATGCCTCACTTACTGGTTGCAGGTACTACAGGTTCGGGTAAATCTGTTGGGGTGAATGCGATGATCATCAGCATTCTCTATAAAGCGAAGCCAGAAGATGTACGCTTTATTATGATTGACCCGAAAATGTTGGAATTATCTGTTTATGAAGGTATTCCGCACCTGTTAACCGAAGTGGTGACAGATATGAAAGATGCTGCGAGTGCTTTGCGCTGGAGTGTCGCAGAAATGGAACGCCGTTATAAATTAATGTCCGCATTAGGGGTACGTAACCTTGCGGGCTATAACGAAAAAATTAAAGAAGCGGAAGCCATGGGGCGTCCAATTCCAGATCCACTATGGAAACCTTCTGACAGCATGGCACCTGAGTTGCCTATGTTAGAAAAAGAGCCTTATATTGTGGTCATCGTCGATGAGTTTGCTGATTTAATGATGACCGCGGGTAAAAAAGTGGAAGAATTAATTGCTCGCTTAGCACAGAAAGCACGTGCGGCGGGAATTCACTTAGTATTAGCCACTCAGCGCCCTTCAGTGGATATTATTACTGGTTTAATTAAAGCGAATATTCCAAGTCGCATCGCATTTACCGTATCGAGTAAAATCGACTCGCGCACTATTTTAGACCAAGGTGGTGCCGAATCCTTGTTAGGTATGGGTGATATGCTTTATGCCCCTAATGGCTATATGCCAGAGCGTGTACATGGTGCATTTGTCAGCGATGATGAAGTACATGCGGTTGCAACAGACTGGAAAGCACGTGGCCGACCTCAATATATTGAAGCCATTACCAAATGTGGTGAAGAAGGCGAAGGTGGCAATGGTGGTGGTTATGATGATGGTGAAGAGCTTGATCCGCTATTTGATCAGGCCGTAGAATTTGTGGTTGAAAAACAGCGAGTCTCTATTTCGGGTGTACAGCGTCAATTTAGAATTGGCTATAACCGTGCAGCCAGAATTGTTGAACAGATGGAGATGCAGGGTATTGTCAGTGCACCTAATCACAATAATACGCGTGATGTATTATCACCACCGCCAGCAGAAATGTAATATCTTGAAAACAGAGTTATCAGCGCTTAAATCAGCATGATAATCTAATAAATATCACTATAACTTATACGCCGACATGATGTCGGCGTAATCTCAGTCAGAGGCGTGTTGAATGAAAAAAGTATTACTCACAGTCTGTGCTATCGCGTTGTTTGGTAGCCAAGCCGCTTGGGCGGATGCTCGTCAAGACTTACAACAACGTCTTAATAAAGTGAATAGCTTTCAGGCTAACTTTAGTCAAACGGTGACCAGTAACGAAGGTGCGTTAATTCAAAAAGGGGAAGGACATTTAAAAGTACAGCGTCCTGATCTGTTTAATTGGCAAATGACGGCACCGGATGAGAGCACACTAATTTCTGATGGTAAAACATTGTGGTTTTATAACCCATTTGTCGAACAAGTGACGGCAACTTGGTTAGAGAGTGCCACAACGAATACCCCTTTTATGTTGATTGCGCGTAATGATAGTAAAGAATGGCAAAATTACGATGTTAAGCAAAATGGTGATCGCTTTGAATTAACCCCTAAAACAGAGAACAATTTAAAGCACTTTTCTATTACCGTTTCACCTAATGGTCAAATCCAACAATTTGCGGCTACAGAGCAAGATGGGCAAGTCAGCCAATACCAATTAACGGCACAAAAGGTCGCCCCCATTGATGCATCAGCGTTCCGCTTTACACCACCCGCGGGTGTGACGGTGGATGACCAACGCTAGTGAGGCTATTTTGAGTAATTTATCACTCGACTTTTCACAAAATGAATTTCAACCTCTGGCCGCGAGAATGCGGCCTGAAACATTAGAACAGTATATTGGGCAGAAGCATCTACTCGCTGAAGGTAAACCGCTACCACGGGCGATAAAAGCAGGCCAATTGCATTCAATGATCTTATGGGGACCTCCGGGTACAGGAAAAACCACATTAGCTGAAATTATCGGGCGCTATGCCCAAGCGGATATAGAAAGACTTTCTGCGGTGACGTCAGGGATCAAAGAGATCAGGGCCGCCATTGACATAGCGCACCAAAATAGAAATGCGGGGCGTAGAACCATCCTATTTGTTGATGAAGTTCATCGTTTTAATAAAAGCCAACAAGACGCTTTTTTGCCACATATTGAAGATGGCACTATCACCTTTATTGGTGCAACAACGGAAAACCCTTCTTTTGAATTAAATTCGGCACTGCTATCACGTGCACGAGTTTACCTGCTACGCTCATTGACAGAAACAGACATTGAACAGGTATTACAGCAAGCATTAGATGATACTGAACGTGGTTTAGGTGGGCGTAATATTATTTTACCTGATAATACACGCAAAATGATTGCTGAATTAGTCAATGGTGATGCGCGCCGTTCACTCAACCTGCTTGAAATGATGGCTGATATGGCAGAAGTCGATAGCCAAGGCAAACGAACGCTAACAGCGGAATTACTAAAAGAAATTAGTGGTGAACGTAGCGCCCGTTTTGATAATAAAGGTGATCGATTTTACGATCTTATCTCTGCCTTGCATAAATCAGTACGTGGCTCGGCACCTGATGCAGCACTTTATTGGTATGCTCGTATCATCACTGCGGGGGGAGATCCACTGTATGTTGCTCGTCGCTTACTGGCTATTGCTTCAGAAGATGTCGGTAATGCAGATCCTCGAGCTATGCAAGTTGCCATCGCTGCATGGGATTGCTTTACGCGGGTAGGCCCTGCAGAAGGTGAACGTGCGATAGCACAAGCGATTGTTTATCTTGCTTGTGCGCCGAAAAGTAATGCCGTGTATACCGCTTATAAAGCCGCACTGGCAGATGCGAAAAGTAAACCTGATTATGATGTACCTGCACATTTACGTAACGCGCCAACGCAATTAATGAAAGAGATGGGCTTAGGTGCAGAGTATCGCTATGCTCATGATGAACCTAATGCTTATGCGGCAGGAGAGGTCTATTTTCCTGCTGAAATGGCACAAACGCGTTATTATCACCCTGTTAATCGAGGGTTAGAGATCAAGCTTGCTGAGAAATTAGACTGGCTTTCTCAGCAAGATCAAAATAGTGTGACAAAACGCTATCGCAAATTGTAAAGATGCGGTAAGGTTATTCAATCATTAGTAATTTTTTTAACTACCCCTTATCTCAGGTATCTTCGCGATAGGTAAACAAGAGAATGATAGGAGATAAGGTTTTTATTAATCTATCAATAAGCACAGGATAAGCATGCTCGATCCAAATCTACTGCGTAATGAGCTAGACGCGGTCGCCGAAAAACTGGCTCGCAGGGGGTTTACCCTCGATGTGGAAAAAATTCGTCAACAAGAAGAACGCCGTAAGGTGTTACAGGTTGAAACAGAATCCCTGCAAGCAGAACGTAATTCCCGATCGAAGTCTATTGGTGCTGCTAAAGCGCGTGGTGAAGATATTGAGCCACTTCGTCAGGAAGTTAACCAATTAGGTGAAAAACTTGAAGCGGCAAAAGCGGAATTAGATAAACTGCAAGCCGACATTCGTGACTATGCGTTAACTTTACCGAATCTGCCTCATGACTCTGTGCCTAATGGTAAAGATGACAGCGAGAACGTTGAAGTATTTCGCTGGGGTGAACCAAAGACTTATGACTTTGAATTAAAAGATCACGTTACTCTAGGTGAACTCACAGATGGTTTAGATTTCCCATCTGCCGTGAAAATCACCGGTTCACGTTTTGTTGTGATGAAAGGTCAAATTGCACGTTTACATCGCGCGATCGCCCAGTTCATGCTGAACTTGCATACAGAACAACATGGCTATCAAGAAATGTATGTGCCTTATTTAGTTAACCATGCCACTTTATATGGCACAGGACAGTTACCTAAATTCAGTGGTGATTTATTCCATACCAAACCACTTGAAGAAGAGTCTGAAAGCCAATATGCGCTGATCCCAACAGCAGAAGTACCTGTTACCAATATGGTTAGAGACGTTATTCTCGAAGAAGACGAACTACCATTGCGAATGACTGCACATACGCCATGTTTCCGCTCAGAAGCGGGCTCTTATGGCCGTGATACACGTGGTCTGATCCGTATGCACCAATTTGATAAAGTAGAGTTAGTACAAATTGTACATCCTGAAAAATCAATGGATGCATTAGAAGAGCTAACTGGCCATGCAGAGAAAGTGTTGCAATTGCTCAATCTGCCTTACCGTAAAGTGGTACTTTGTACAGGTGATATGGGCTTTGGTGCACGTAAAACCTATGACTTAGAAGTGTGGGTACCGGCACAAAATACCTACCGTGAAATTTCTTCATGCTCTAACTGCTGGGATTTCCAAGCACGCCGTATGCAAGCACGTTTCCGTGCTAAAGGTGACAAGAAAACTCAACTTGTGCACACTTTAAATGGTTCAGGTTTAGCTGTAGGGCGTACTTTAGTCGCCATTATGGAAAACTATCAAACCGCTGATGGTCGTATTGAAATTCCAGAAGTTTTACGTCCTTATATGAATGGCCTTGAGTATATTGGTTAATAAAAACCTAATTACTCAGTGGTTATAATATTAAAACCCCCTACTAAACAGGGGGTTTTTTTAATGGTATAAAAAGCATCAAAAGACTAGTGGTGGTAATTCTATTAACCTTTTAACCTGAGTATAATTTTATTAATGGTTTATATTCTGGCTATATACTAGCTTCAGTATCTAATACCTCAATGAGGTTGAGATAAGTAAGGCAACAAAGAGAAGAATACTTCTATTTTTCTGTCATTTGTCATATCAACAAAATCGTCCATTGCAATTTCTATAAAATCAATGGTGTTATTATCAATAGTGAATTTATACATTAAATGGCCACTCCAACTGCGATGAACATAGACACAGTTTTCTATACTATATGAAAGCCATTTATCTTCCATACATGCAGGTAACCAGCCGTTTAGTATATTTTTTTTAGCATCTTCAGTTAGGGAATAATTAATATGATGAATCAATGGTGTTTTTTCAAAATACTTTAGGTTCTTTAACATTTCTTTATTTATCATTCTTTATTCCACAAATAATAATTGTTATTACAGACTACCTAAATGGACTTAAATGATCAAAAGAAACATATCATTTTTTCTCTTTAATACAGATGAAGGGTGACATTATTAATAAATAATAGCAGGTAGTTTTTTACTGATGATTTTTTTAATAAAAGAGCGTTTTATTGCTCTTAATATTATTTAATAACAGTTATCAGGTGCAGAAAAAACAGATGATTATTAAAAAATTCTTACTAAAATAAGTGAGATTAAATAAAAATATAATGCAATTCGCTATTGGTTAAACTGATCACAGCAGATCATCTCACTGCTACATTAAAATTATCGCTCAAGTTAATTTCAATTATCTTATGACGTTTCTATTTATTTAGAACCCTACTAAAGAGCCTATTGTATGATAATTTCTAAACAGCAGTTACACCAATTAATCAAAAATAAGTTACATAATGCAGGACTGAATGAAAACCATGCAGACATTGTTGCCGATGTATTAGTTCATGCTGATGTGAAAGGAATTCATTCCCATGGTGCTGTACGTGTGGAATATTATGCTGAGCGCATTAGTAAGGGAGGAACAAATACGCATCCTAAGTTTACTTATCAAGAGACAGGACCTTGTAGTGCGATTTTTGATGGTGATAATGGTGCTGGACATGTTGCTGCTAAGCAGGCCATGGAGCACGCGATTAATATGGCACAAGAGAAAGGCATTGCTGTTGTTGGGGTTAGACGTATTGGTCATAGTGGGGCGTTATCCTACTTTGTAGAACAAGCCTCTGCATCTGGAATGATTGGTATTTCACTTTGTCAATCGGATCCTATGATAGTGCCATTTGGTGGATCTGAAGTTTATTATGGCACTAATCCTATCGCTTTTTCAGCCCCGAGTGCAGATGATAAACCTATTACCTTTGATATGGCGACGACGGTGCAGGCATGGGGTAAAATTCTCGATGCGCGGGCTAAACATAGTGACATTCCTGACACATGGGCGGTAGATGAAGCGGGCAAACCAACCTGTGATCCCTTTGCAGTAAAAGGTTTATTACCTATTGCGGGGCCAAAAGGCTATGGCTTGATGATGATGGTCGATGTATTGTCCGGTATTTTATTAGGATTACCCTTTGGTAAACATGTTAGCTCTATGTATCATGATTTGACACAAGGTCGTGAATTAGGTCAGCTCCACATTGTGATTAATCCAGCCTTTTTCACTGATGCTGATTTATTTAAAAAACACATTTCTCAAGTAATGGCTGAGTTAAAGAGTATTAAGCCTGCAGTCGGTTTTGAACAGGTATTATATCCTGGGGAAAATAGTCAGCTTGCAGCGCAGCGAAGCGAAAAAGAGGGGATAGAAATCGTTGACGAAATTTATCATTACTTAAATTCTGATGTATTATTTAATCAATCTTATGATAATAAAAACCCATTTGCCAGCTAAGTTATATTAATAAAAAAACAGCCATCCATTAATTAGGTGGCTGTTTTTGGGTTATCCCAAATGACAAAATATTTAACTGACTAATTTACCGATATTCGATTCTGCGGTTTTATTTAAAGAAACTTTATTCCCACCATCACCATTATTGTCATTGTTATCAGTATGGTTATTAGTCATATTACCCATATTTTTCTGATAGAAAATATGGCGATATGATCCATACATTGCAGTAAAAGAGAGTGGAATAGTGATAAATAAGCCTAATCCAAATGGGATAATACTCAAGCCAATAATGATGCTTAACAGCACAAAGAATAGAAAGCCACCAAATAAGTTGTTTTTAACCGCCATAAAACTGGCTTTAACGGCAGGGATAGCTTTATAGTCATTTACTAAAATTAAGGCAGGGGCAAACCAATAAGAGGCAGTACTGATTAAGCTAAAAATGATAATAATGATAGAAGAAAACGTAATTGGTGTCAGGTTATCAGCCAATAAGCCTTGAATATAGTAGGTTGGTGCATCATTAAGAGCGGCTTGAGCAACTTCCATCAATAATGAACCACTGATTAATAGTGCTAAAATAAAGCCTGCTAAGATAATAAGCACACTAATACCATAAGCACCCATGATGCTAAGGTAGCGTTTGTTCTGGAAACCAGAAAATAAATTATCCAGATTTAGCTGACCAGTCTCATATTGCTGATGGGCTATCATCATAAGCCCGGCAACTAATACAGCTGAAATAAACGGGGAGATAATCGGCCCAATAAGTGGGATAAATCCAAGGATAGATGAGATAATTAAGTTAACAAGAAAGTAAATAATTACAGCGCCTACCCACATAAAAAAGCGCTCTTTAACTAAATCCCATCCAATACCTAACCACTCGGTTGCCCCTGAAGCACCTCTTTGTAGAGGAACTGGCGTAAACACCTCTTCTGGCTCCGTAAGCGATGAACTATTATCTTGTTCCATTTTTTTCTCTGCCTTAAAAATAATTAATTGTTTATAAATATAACTTTTTATAATTCATATCATATCTTTTTATTTTGTAATTAATCAATACTATTAAACTAAAGAATGCTTAAGGATAATCTTAGAAACTTCTAAATGACCATTAGAATGAGTAACAATTTTATATTGTCATAATTAACTGCAATAGTCGTTATTAAAAATATCTTTATTTGAGGTATGGAAAACAATATTTTTTAATTTAGTGGCTGGCGCTTTCTCAAAAGAACATGCCGCAGGGAGGGGAAAACTTGATGGCAGTTTTACATAAAAAAAGCAGTACATTGTGCACTGCTTTTTAAAATGGGGGTGTATAAAAGCTTAATACATCACTTTATGACCATAAGATGCAATAATTGCTTTAACATTTTCCATCGTCTCTTTTGACGGTGGATGAATACCATCGAGTTTATACTCTTCTCCTAAAGCAACCCATTTATGTTTACCTAATTCGTGGTAAGGGAGAAGCTCGACTTTTTCGATATTTTTCATATCTTTTATAAATTCGCCTAAACGATGAGCAGAATCATCATCATCAGACCAACCGGGCACAACTACGTAACGTATCCAGGTTTTTTGGCCTCGTTTAGCTAAATAGCGGGCGAATTCCAGTGTACGTTGGTTAGAAACACCAACCAGTTTTTGGTGAATGTCATCATTCACTTGTTTTAAATCCAGCATGACTAAATCAGTCACGTCCATTAATTCATCGATGACAGGATCATAACGGCGTACAAAACCGTTAGTATCTAAGCAGGTATGGATATTTTCTTTTTTACAAGCACGGAACCAATCACGTACAAATTCTGCTTGTAAGATAGCTTCACCACCAGAAGCTGTAACGCCACCACCAGAGGCATTCATAAAGTGACGATAAGTCACTGCCTCTTTCATTAATTCATCAACTGTGACGATTTGCCCACCATGAGTATCCCATGTGTCACGGTTGTGACAATAGAGGCATCTCATTAGGCATCCTTGGAAGAAAACAATAAAGCGTATTCCGGGACCGTCAACAGTACCGCAGGATTCAAATGAGTGGATACGACCAAGTACGGACATAACAGGGTTACTCCAAAACTGTCTAGATAAAAAGGCCCCAAAGTAGGGGCCTTTATTCTAAGCGATTTTATCTACTTTCTCAGTAAATAAATGCATGAGTTATCAAATTACATTGTTTGAGTGAATGTACGAGTGATAACGTCTTGTTGCTGCTCTTTAGTTAATGAGTTGAAACGGACTGCATAACCAGAAACACGGATAGTTAATTGAGGATATTTCTCAGGATCTTCCATTGCTTCTAACAGCATTTCACGATTCATTACGTTAACATTCAGATGTTGGCCACCTTCGATATCCGCTTCATGATGGAAGTAACCATCCATCAGACCTGCAAGGTTTGCTTTACGAACATCATCATCTTTACCTAACGCGTTAGGTACGATAGAGAAGGTATAAGAAATACCATCTTTCGCGTAAGCAAATGGCAGTTTAGCAACTGAAGTTAATGAAGCAACTGCACCTTTTTGGTCACGGCCATGCATTGGGTTAGCACCTGGTCCGAATGGTGCGCCAGCACGACGACCGTCTGGAGTGTTACCTGTTTTCTTACCATACACAACGTTTGAAGTGATGGTCAGAATTGACTGAGTTGGCACTGCGTTACGGTAAGTGTGCAGTTTCTGAATTTTCTTCATGAAACGTTCAACTAAGTCACAAGCGATATCATCAACACGAGAGTCGTTGTTACCAAATTGTGGGTATTCACCTTCAATGTTGAAGTCTACGGCTAAACCGTTTTCATCACGGATTGGTGATACTTTTGCATATTTGATAGCAGACAGTGAGTCAGCCGCAACAGATAGACCTGCGATACCACAAGCCATAGTACGGTATACATCACGGTCATGAAGTGCCATCAGTGCTGCTTCATAGCTGTATTTATCGTGCATGTAGTGGATAACATTCAGTGCAGTAACATACTGAGTTGCTAACCAATCCATAAATTGATCCATACGGTTCATCACAGTATCAAAGTCTAACACTTCGTCCATGATAGGTGCGTGTTTTGGACCTACTTGGATTTTCAGTTTCTCATCCACACCACCATTGATGGTATACAGTAAGGTTTTAGCTAAGTTTGCACGAGCACCGAAGAACTGCATTTGTTTACCCACAACCATTGGGCTAACACAACATGCAATTGCATAGTCATCACTGTTGAAGTCAGGACGCATTAAGTCATCATTTTCGTACTGGATTGAAGAAGTATCGATTGAGACTTTAGCTGCATATTTTTTGAAATTAATAGGCAGTTGTTCTGACCATAGGATAGTCATGTTTGGTTCTGGTGAAGGACCCATGGTGTACAGGGTATTTAAGAAACGGAAAGTATTCTTAGTTACCAAAGTACGACCATCTAAACCCATACCACCTAATGATTCTGTTGCCCAGATTGGGTCACCAGAGAATAATTCATCATACTCAGGAGTACGTAAGAAACGAACCATACGTAATTTCATGACTAAGTGGTCAATTAATTCCTGAGCTTGTTCTTCAGTCAACAGACCTGCATCGAGATCACGTTGGATATAGATATCTAAGAAAGTAGATACACGACCGAAGGACATTGCTGCGCCGTTTTGAGATTTAACAGCGGCTAAGTAACCGAAGTAAGTCCATTGTACTGCTTCTTTCGCATTTTGAGCTGGGCGAGAAATATCACAACCATATTTCGCAGCCATTTCTTGGATTTGACCTAATGCAGCGTGCTGCTCTGCGATTTCTTCACGCAGTTGGATAGTCATTTCCAGATCTTCACCTTTTTCCAGTTTTTCTTGTAAAGAGGTGAATTGAGCGAATTTGTCTTTACGTAGGAACTCGATACCGTACAGTGCAACACGACGGTAGTCACCGATGATACGGCCACGACCATAAGCATCTGGCAGACCAGTTAAGATACCTGATTTACGGCATTTTAAGATGTCTGGAGTATAAACATCGAATACACCTTGGTTGTGTGTTTTACGATATTCAGTAAAGATTTTTTTCAGCTCTGGATCTAGCTCACGGTTATAAGCGTGGCAAGAACTTTCAACCATACGGATCCCACCGAATGGGATGATTGCACGTTTTAGAGGTGCATCAGTCTGTAAACCGACGATTTGTTCTAAATCTTTTTCGATATAACCCGCATCGTGTGAAGTGATAGTTGAAGCAACAGAAGTATCAAAATCAACCGGCGCATGAGTGCGGTTTTCAATTTTGATGCCTTCCATAACTTGTTCCCAAAGTGTATCAGTTGCTTTAGTGGAACCTGCTAGGAAAGATTCGTCGCCTTCATATGGAGTATAGTTTTTTTGAATAAAGTCACGAACATTAACATTGTTCTGCCATTCACCTTCAGAAAAACCTTTCCATGCTTCAGCAAATTTTTCATTTAAATCAGACATGATACTTCTACCTTTTTACAATGGAACTTAAGAAATCAGTCATAACTGCACGGATTAATGTTTATCGCCGCGCAGATGCATTAACCAGTATACCAGACCGACTAGGACTGCTCCGCCGATAATATTACCGATAGTGACTGGCAATAAATTATCAACGAGGAAATTTGATACTGTTAGATTTGAAAATTGTTCTGGTGATGCACCTACTGTAGTCCAGAATTCTGCCGGTGCAAAATTCTTAATTACAATACCTAAAGGAATAAGAAACATGTTAGCGATACTGTGCTCAAAGCCACTCGCCACAAACATACCGATAGGTAAAATAAGTGCAAAGAGTTTATCAATTAAAGTTCGACCTGCATAACTCATCCAAACTGCAAGACAAACCATTAAATTAGCTAAAATACCTAAACAAACTGCTTCAATAAAGGTGTGCTCAACTTTATGCTGTGCAGTTTGTAATACATTCAGACCCCATAACCCATTAGCTGCTGCATATTGACCTGCAAACCACATTAAGGCAACAAAGAACAGGGCGCCAATAAAGTTACCAATATAGACATTTATCCAATTAGCGAACATCTTAGCCCAAGAAATACGTCCTGTCGCTTTAGGAATAATGGTGAGTACAGTTGAAGTGAATAAGTCTGCACCACAAACAACCACGAGCATTAAGCCTAAAGAGAAACAAATTCCTCCAACGAGTTTAGCGAGACCAAATGGAACAGATGCGGTGCCTGTAGTCGCTGTAATATAAAAAACAAACGCAATTGAAATAAACATTCCCGCAGTAAAAGCAGATAAGTAAGTTGTTGGGATATGTTTGTTTGCTTTATAACAACATGCATCATCGGCAACTTTTGCCATATCAGCAGGTGATAATAAATTAAAAGGGCTGTCAGCTTTCATACTAACACTCTCTTATATGTTGGAATAATTATAGCACGCAATAATAGTAGCAAAGGGTCTTACTCCTAAAGTTGATATGGATCATAGTCGCTTATGAGAGACGCAATTTTAGTACGTAAAAATCGGCTAAATTAGCTATAATTATTTGATTAATAATAAGAAAAAATTTTTTAAATTTTATCAAAAAATTTTAGCCTGGCTGGATAAACAAAGTAAAAAGTAAATATAACGTATTATTTATTTTTATTAGCGTTAACAGATAAAAATAAAATTTAACGCTCCATTTACTTTTGCGCTAAATATAAACATTACTTTATTTGTGGGTAATCTAATTGATTACGCCAGCCTTAAAACCATTATAAAAATACGGTTTTTAAATTTTTGAGATCTAGGTAAACAATTAGCAATTTAAACTATATTTTTGTGGTTTTTTTAGATTAAAAAGTTAATCTTATCTTTTTACGTCGTATTTAAAACTTAAAATCGTCACTTTTGACATATTTGACACTTTTGTCATTTGACATAATTGTCATGGTGGCAAAATTGTCGTTATATTTTTTATATATAATAAAACACTCTACTTATTAGTAGAGTGTTTTGATTTTAAACAAAGCGATTATTAATCAGTTAAAAATAATTATTTAATAAATAACCTTAAATAAAATAATGTTATTTATTCGATTGACGTTTTGCTTGTTGTAATTTTTCATACGCGGCTAATAAAGATTGATGAACAGGCAAATTCGCTAATGATGGATCAATGGGTTGCAAGCCATAAAAAGGTTGTTTACCTTCAATTGCATTTAATGCAGCTTGCAGTGTTTCCTCGCCATACATACGAGAAAAAGCCTCCATATATTGTGCAGGCTCACGATCATGCTCTTCACGTAGGAGTAAAAGATTATGCAGGCAACGATAATAATTTTGACGCGCTGGTGTAAATAATGATGCGTTGAAATCTTGTGTCCACTCAACCCAAACTAATGCTTGTTCTAAATCGCCACCAGCGAGTGCTAACATTGATTTTAATTCACCTACACGTAAATGACTCCAGCCATTATCTTTACCCGGTGCAATACCAATCATTTCTCTGATACGAGTAAAGTCATCTAAGCCATCTTCATCAAATTGACCAATAAGTGAGAGGTACTCTTCTTTTGTGCCATGACTTGTTGGTAAAGAAAGAATGGTATCACGCCAATGGACACCCATAATGTTATTGGCTAGTTGCAGATCTTCAGCAGGATAAATATCGGATAAGCCAGGGACTAAAATACGGCAAGCATAAACCCCTAAATGGTCATAATCCATAATATACACTTCCGCATCACATTGCTGGCACAGTGACATTAATGTGTGGAATTCTTCTTCGGTTGAACCACTGAAATCCCAATCAACAAATGGATAGTCTGCATCTTTTTTAAACAGATCCCAACTAATTAAACCACTAGAGTCGATAAAGTGGGTTTCAAGATTAGTGTGGTCACCGACTTCTTCATCATCAAAACTCGGTGGATTGAAAACATCGAGATCTTTAAGGCTACGGCCTTGCAATAACTCAGTAACAGTACGCTCTAATGCCACACCAAAATCGGGATGAGCACCAAAAGAAGCGAAACAAGTCCCATTTTGTGGGTTAAACAGCACGACGCAAATAACGGGGAATTGTCCCCCTAAAGATGCATCAAAACTAAAAATAGGGAAGCCTTCTTTTTCTAATGTCGTAATAGCTTCAATAACAGCAGGATAACGAGCTAAAACTTCATGGGGGATTTTAGGCAAGCTAATTCTTTCGCTGATAATTCTATTTTTGACATAGCGTTCAAACACTTCAGAAAGCCCTTGCACTCGAGCTTCATTTTGCGTATTTCCTGCTGACATACCATTAGATGCATAAAGATTTGCAATGATATTAACAGGTATATATACAGGTGTTTTATCTGATTGGCGAATAAACGGTAAGGCACAAATACCACGTTCTGAATTACTTGATTGTAAATCAACCAGTTCACTGCCACATAGCTCACCTTCAGGATCGTAAAATTGACGTAAACGTGCATCTAATAAGCCTTCAGGTACAGCATCATCATCTGTCAGTGGAAACCATTTTTCATTTGGGTAATGAACAAACTCACCTTCTGCAATATCAGCACCTAACCAGAAATCAGAAAAGAAATAATTGGTTGAGAGACGTTCAAAATATTCGCCTAATGCTGAAGCCAATGCTGCTTTTTTAGTAGCACCTTTGCCGTTAGTAAAACATAACGGACAATCTTTATCACGAATATGAACAGACCAAACGTTAGGAACAGGATTTAACCATGAAGCTTCTTCAATGTTAAAACCTAACTGAGTTAATTTTTGCTGAAAGCTAGCGATAGAGTCTTCCAGTGCGGCATCTTTGCCGGGAATAAATGTTTGTGACATGGCAGGTTTCATCAATATTTTACGAGTGATAGTTAGGGGCACATGATACTGAAATCGTCGCTAATGCACTAATTATTTCTCGTGTCGGTTGATTTTAAATAACATTCCTTATCATTAATGCACTAATATATTAGTTCTTTTGATAAATTCGTTCTATTTATCACGGAATTACTGATAATAAATCATCATAATTGGACGCGATTTTATAGACTCATAAGGATTAAAAAATGATAAGAAAAACATTGCTAGCCAGCTTATTAACCGTAATTAGTGGTACCGTTTTTGCTTTACCTAATGTGACAATCCTCGCAACTGGGGGAACCATCGCAGGGGGTGGTGACTCTGCCACTTCTTCAAGCTACACCGCAGGAAAATTAGGCATTGATACATTGATTAATGCCGTACCTGAGGCAAAAAAAGTGGCTAACTTAACAGGCGAGCAAGTGGTTAATATTGGTTCGCAAGATATGAACGACCAAGTGTGGTTAAAACTGGCGAATAAAATTAATACGGATTGTGATAAAACAGACGGCTTTGTGATAACCCATGGTACAGATACGATGGAAGAGACCGCCTATTTTCTTGACTTAACCACAGCATGTAAAAAACCGGTGGTGATGGTAGGGGCAATGCGCCCAGCAACAGCATTAGGTGCTGATGGTCCATTAAACCTCTATAATGCCGTGGTGGTGGCAAGTGATAAAGCATCTGAAAATCGTGGTGTATTAGTTACCATGAATAATTCAGTGATCAGTGGTAAAGATGTTGTCAAAATGAATACGACAGAAGTGCAAGCATTCCAGCCGATTAATGCAGGTGCTCAAGGTTATGTTCATGATGGTAAAGTACACTATTACACTGCTGCAACACCGCGCGCTGAGAAAGTTGCCTTTGATGTCAGCAAATTAACCGAATTACCAAAAGTAGGTATTGTTTATAACTATGCTAATGCATCTGATTTACCGGCTAAAGCGTTTATAGATAACCACTTTAAAGGTATTGTTAGTGCAGGTGTCGGCAATGGTAACTTATATTCTGACATCTTAAATACTTTAGCTGATGGTGTAAAAAAAGGTGTTGTTGTGGTTCGTTCAAGTCGTGTTCCGGTTGGATTTACCACACAAAATGGTGAAGTAGATGATGCAAAATATGGCTTTATTGCTTCAGAACGTTTAAATCCACAGAAAGCAAGAGTGTTATTACAGTTATCTTTGACAGAAACACAAGATCCCGCCACGATCCAAGAAAACTTTGAAAAATATTAATTAAATTTTTTGTTTTTTAGTTAAATCAGAAAACCATCTGCTGATAAATAGCAGATGGTTTTCTTTGTTAAATATTATTTAATTTTGCGTAACTTAGTATAAATTTTGATATCTTCTCTATTATTTTGAATATTGCTTATATTCTTATCGCGTGTGTGTAACCGTTCTGTCATGATAATACCATCATTTATCAGATTACTATCCTCACTAATATCTAAAGTTAAGTTTTTCATTTGGCTAATAGTATTTTTGGGTATTAACCCTATGTATGTCTCGCTATAGCTATTGTTATTTTTACCAGTATTAAGCCAATATTGCATGCCAATAGTTCCATTTTCCATATTGTATATGAAAGACTTATTTTGCAGATCTAAATATCCGTTTCTAGCGAGAATATATCCATGGTTATTAAATATTGTTTTATTTAGATTAAGTTGTATGGCATTTTTACTACGGTTACTACTTTCTAAACTACCATAATTATAAATAGTAGTATCAGAAGCATTGATAATGATATTTTTAGAAGAAATTATACCTTGTTCTTTAGAATTACTATTTTTATCACCTAATATTATCTGATTGGGGAGATTATTTCTTTTTATATTTGAGCGCATAGCGTATTCTTGTTTTAAGATACTTTCGCCTTCTTTAATTATTACTTCTTCTTTACCTGAATGAATATTTATCTCTCCTTTAGAAGATATAAATCCTTTTTCTAACTTAATGTTATTAGATATGATAATCAGGTTATTAAAAGAAGGATTAGAACTGCGGTCATTTTGATTACTGAATACAATTTTGCCAATATGATCAATTGGCTTACCACCAAAAGCTCTTTCATCTAAGGAAGAGATTGATGTTTCTAATCGGTAACCGATTAATTCTCTATTATCGATAATAGGTTTTCCGGTTGATAACGTTTCAGATAAGGTATTCGAAAAGCGACACCCCTGACATTCAATACCATTTGGGTTGGCTATAACAACATGAGCTGCATTGCCAGCTACCGCAATATTCCCTGATAAGAGTGACGTTGCTCCATTAACCACTTCATTAATAATAGTCTCAGCGGCAACCTCTTTATTATTTAAAATAATGCCAGCATCAGTTACATGAAATCTATCATATTTATTATAAGAAATGCCTTTGGCATTTTTTGGTGCTATTAATATTTCTGCTTGATTAGGATTAGCTTCATTGGGTTTAATTGTGGTTGAAGAATCTTGATTAATAAAAACAAGATTAGAATAATGTTTATCATGTTCATAGCTAGGCTGTACTACGGCTTGGCATATTGATGGTGTGTATATTACACCAATTATTATTGCATTTATTAATTTCATATGTTTACCCTTGTATATTATTTAGGGCTAATTTATCGATATTAAAAACATAAATAAAGATAGTCAGGTTTAAAAGGCGTTTATTTATAAAAAATAAAAAGGCTATTTTTTTAATAGCCTTTTGGGTTATATGTTATTAATGTTTTCTTATATTGGAAACAACGATTTTTGCAGTAATAAATGCAATCAGTGGGGTAATAGAAAATACAATAAATAACCAATGGGCTGCATTTTGTGCGCCAGCAATACCTCCGGGGTTGGTTAATCCTGCCATATTTACAACAGTACCTGAAATGGCAGCACCTACAGCGGTTGAAAATAGCTGAATAGTGGTGATTGACGTCGCCGCTTTTTGCGCTTCTTCCCCTTGAGAAACCTGTAATACACGAGTGAGATAATGAGGCCAAGCCATGCCAATTCCTGCACCTGTAAAAAAGAGGGCTAGACAAATAATAATCACTTGCCCATAAGGTAAAAGAAGATAATTTGAAATTAATAAGCCAAGAACAATTATGGCAGTAAAGTTAATGGCAGGGCCGATACGCATAATACGCTGAGCAATACTGCTTGGTTGAGATGAAGAGATAATAGCCGAAAAAGACCAACCAGCACCGACTAAAGCAGCTAAATAACCGGAAAGTAACGGAGTAATGCCATGGATCATTTGTAAAAAATAGGGCACAAACACTTCTGTCTGAACACTTATTCCTAGCAATGCCATAGTCAGATAAATAGGGGATAGTGGGGCTGAGAAAGAGAATGTTCCTTTAGGAAAAAGCCCATCATGAGATCTCTTATCGATATAAATTAATAATAAGATAAAAATAATTGCTAATAGAAAAGATAAAATATGATATAGCGTAACGTGATACAAGCTACCGATTGAGATAGATAACACTGCTAATATTAATAAGGTAAGTTGTAGGTAGGGAAGTGATGTTTTTTTGTTAGCAATATCAGCACTGTTTTCCTTAGGAAGGATAGTAAACAGTAGAATAGCATAAGGAATGCCTACACAAAGAATAGACCAAAAAGCACCCCGCCAAATATTATATTCTGCAAATATTCCTCCTAATGCGGGACCCAGCAACGTTGATATTCCCCACATACTGGACATTAACGCCATAGCTCGAGACCATAATGGTTGCGGAAACATCACCCTGACCAATGAATAAGCTAAAGCCAGTAACATTCCGCCCCCCGCACCTTGAATAAATCGGCCAACCAACAAGATTGGCATTGAAGGGGCGGTAGCACAGATAATAGAGCCGACTAAAAAGCAGAGTGTGGCAAATAAGTAGCTATTACGTGGCGCGAGCAAAATTAATAAACGAGAAGTTAGCGCCGAAGAGAGAATGGATGCCAAAATAAAAACGGTGGTATTCCATGCATATAAATTAAGCCCCCCGATATCACGAACAATAGAAGGTAGGGTGGTAATGGTGATATAGACATTAATAGCATGTAATGCCACTCCCCCTGCTAAAGCGAGTGATTTTAGACTATTTCGTCCTTTAAGTAGCATTCCCCAGCTCGCATCTTCCTTTTTATACTGACTCCCCGACATAAAATACTCCTAACGATTATTTTTGTGTGCTACACATAATACGTAAGTTTACAAAAGTCATTGCGCCAATTAGAGGAGAATGATACAACCGATAGAGGTCGTTTTGTCAAAACATATTCAGATAGGGTGAATTTGAATGAGTCAGGTATATAACTTTAGTGCAGGTCCGGCCATGTTACCGGCAGAAGTTCTTCGTCGTGCAGAATTAGAATTATGCAACTGGCACGGATTAGGGCGTTCTGTTATGGAGATCAGCCACCGCAGTAAAGAATTTTTGGAGGTTGCCCATCAGGCAGAGCAAGATCTACGGGATCTACTCAATGTACCAGAAAATTATAAAATTCTGTTCTGTCATGGTGGCGCTCGTGGTCATTTTGCGGCATTACCGCTTAATTTATTAGGTGAGAAAACCACCGCTGATTATATCGATGGAGGATATTGGGCTAAAAGTGCTGCCGATGAAGCGGAAAAATATTGTTCACCTAATATCATTAAAATAAAGACAGAAATTGACGGTAAAATCGCGGTTAAGCCAATGAAAGAGTGGCAATTAAGTGATAATGCAGCCTATGTGCATTATTGCCCAAATGAGACTATCGATGGGATTGCTATCCACGAAGAGCCGGATTTTGATGATAAAAAAATTGTTATTGCCGACTACTCTTCCGCTATTTTATCTCAGCCACTTGATGTTAGCCGTTTTGGCATGATTTACGCTGGAGCACAAAAAAATATTGGTCCTGCGGGGTTAACACTGGTAATTATTCGCGAAGATTTACTGGGTAAAGCACGTAAAGAAACCCCTTCAGTGTTTGATTACACAGTACTGGCTGAAAATGACTCCATGTTTAATACACCGCCGACTTTTGCTTGGTACTTATCAGGCATGGTGTTTAAATGGTTAAAAGAGCAAGGTGGCTTGCAAGAGATAGCAAAACGCAATTATGAGAAAGCGACACTGCTTTATAGTGCGATTGATAACAGTGATTTCTATATTAACCGTATTGCCACAGAAAACCGCTCTTTGATGAACGTACCTTTCCAAATGTCTTCTCCTGCTTTAGATGCGGTTTTCTTAAAAGAAGCTGAAGAGCAAGGATTAGTTGCGCTGAAAGGGCACCGTGTTTCAGGCGGTATGCGTGCATCTATTTATAACGCAATGCCTTTTGCTGGTGTACAAGCATTAGTTGATTTTATGGCTGATTTTGAGCGTCGCCACGCTTAATGGTTACCTTTTCACTGCTGCAAAACCTGCCTTATTGGCAGGTTTTCTGATAATTAAAGCACAGAGAGCCAATAACTGTTATCTCTGTGCCAATATGGCAAATAGATAAATATTAATTACGATAATCATACTATTTGACATTATTACACAGCGTCTCTACCTATTTTGACTTATCTAGCGGAGCTTTTACCTGTTTATGGAATCGTTGACATTACAACCCATCGTACATATTGAAGGCACTATCAATTTACCCGGTTCAAAAAGTGTCTCTAACCGTGCACTTTTATTGGCAGCTTTAGCCAAGGGAAAAACGCGTTTAACTAATTTATTAGATAGTGATGATATTCGTCATATGCTCAATGCATTAACTGCCTTAGGGGTACAATATCAATTATCAAATAATAATACGGTATGTGATATTGAAGGGTTAGCAGGTTCTTTTCATCCCCAGCAGCCACTTGAACTCTTTTTAGGCAATGCAGGAACAGCGATGCGCCCATTGGCGGCAGCTTTAAGCCTCGGAGAGCACGATATTGTTCTTACGGGTGAGCCTCGCATGAAAGAGCGTCCTATTGGTCATTTAGTGGATGCGTTACGTCAAGGGGGGGCAAAGATTGATTATCTTGAACAAACGGACTATCCGCCGCTACGTGTTTGTGGGGGATTTTCGGGCGGGAGTGTTGATGTTGATGGCACCGTTTCCAGCCAATTTCTGACCGCATTACTAATGATGGCGCCTTTAGCTCAGCAAGACACCACTATTACCATTAAAGGTGAGTTAGTCTCTAAACCTTATATTGATATCACGTTAGCCTTGATCTCCACTTTTGGTGGAGAAATTGAAAATCAAAACTATCAGCGTTTTATGATTAAAGGTGGTCAACAATATCAATCTCCGGGTAAATATTTGGTTGAAGGCGATGCATCCTCTGCCTCTTATTTTTTGGCGGCAGCCGCCATTAAAGGAGGGGTTGTGCGAGTAACAGGAATTGGTAAAAATAGCTTGCAAGGTGATATCCATTTTGCGTCTGTGCTTGAAAAAATGGGGGCTACAATACGTTGGGGTGACGATTATATAGAGTGTGAACGTGGCAAGTTAAAAGGGATAGATATGGATATGAATACTATTCCTGATGCGGCAATGACAATTGCTACGACAGCGCTCTTTGCTGAGGGTGAAACGACTATCCGTAATATCTATAACTGGCGGGTAAAAGAGACTGACCGTCTATCTGCCATGGCGACAGAATTACGTAAAGTTGGTGCGATGGTTGATGAAGGTCGCGACTACTTAACTGTGATACCGCCTAAACAGTTAACGACGGCTGAAATAAAAACCTATAATGATCACCGGATAGCTATGTGTTTTTCACTTGTGGCATTGTCTAACACGCCGATTACCATTCTTGATCCTGGCTGCACGGCAAAAACATTCCCTGACTATTTTGAAAAACTAGCAAGTATTTCTCATGCAAAAGTTTAATTAAAATAGCATCAATTAAATCGATAGTATTGGCTTTTCTCTAGTACGATACTATCGATTTTCTTAATTTAAGCGTGTTTTTATTCTATAAATAAGTAGATTAATAAAAAATTATCTTTAAAAAGCACTGCTTGTTTTTAACTGCTTGTTTCCTCCTCTACATAGTATGCGTATAATGACGCGCAATATATTAATACTGTTTTTCTCTGTTTAGAGCTTATGTTGTAGAACGCCATAGGTTCACGGCAGTAAATATAGAAAAACAGTGCCCATGAAAAGGAGAAACTCATGGCGGTTATCGTCCCTGTAATTACTGTTGATGGGCCTAGCGGAGCAGGTAAAGGAACATTGTGTCAAGCATTAGCAAAAGCCTTTGGTTGGCATTTACTTGATTCCGGTGCTATTTACCGTGTATTAGCATTAGCAGCATTACATCATCATGTGGACATTACATCAGAAGATGCATTAGTGCCTTTAGCGGCGAATTTGGATGTGCGCTTTATTCCTAATGAAAATGGATTAAGTGTTATTCTTGAAGGTGAAGATGTTTCAACCGAAATTCGTACTGAAACCGTTGGCAACACAGCGTCACAAGCAGCAACGTTTCCTCGCGTAAGAGAAGCATTATTACGCCGTCAGCGTGCATTTCGTACTGCACCGGGATTAATTGCTGATGGCCGAGATATGGGCACAATCGTTTTTCCTGATGCGCAAGTAAAGATATTTCTTGATGCCAGTGCGCAAGAGCGTGCACGTCGTCGCATGTTACAGTTGCAGGAGAAAGGCTTTAATGTTAACTTTGAACGCCTTTTATCCGAGATAAAAGAGCGTGATTATCGTGATAGAAATCGCGCAGTAGCGCCTTTGGTTGCGGCAAAAGATGCATTAATTCTCGATTCAACAAGCTTATCTATTGATGAAGTTATTGAAAAATCGTTAGCTTATGCGAAAAAAATCTGCAATTAACAGCGTAATTCGTTTTTATTTCGTTTATACTAGGCAATTATTAAAATCGGGTTGACGTGTTAATGAATACACAATAATGCCCGATGACCTTGTCACAAAGGATGTAACGAGGTATGTGAAACAACCCCATTCGGCCGGATGCTAAATGGACGTTAATTAAATTTACTTGAAGATCATTAACATGACAGAATCTTTTGCTCAACTCTTTGAAGAATCCCTAAAAACAATCGAAACTCGTCCAGGTGCAATCGTTCGTGGCGTTGTTGTTGCTATCGATAAAGACGTTGTTCTGGTTGATGCAGGTCTGAAATCAGAATCTGCGATTCCTGTAGAACAATTCAAAAACGCGCAAGGCGAATTAGAAATCCAAGTGGGTGACGAAATTGACGTTGCTCTGGACGCGGTTGAAGATGGCTTCGGTGAAACCGTTCTGTCTCGTGAGAAAGCTAAACGTCACGAAGCGTGGCTGATGCTGGAAAAAGCTTACGAAGAAAACGAAACTGTTGTTGGTATCATCAACGGTAAAGTTAAAGGTGGTTTCACTGTTGAACTGAACGGCATTCGTGCGTTCTTACCGGGTTCACTGGTAGACGTTCGCCCAGTTCGCGATACAACTCATCTGGAAAACAAAGAGCTTGAGTTCAAAGTCATCAAATTAGACCAAAAACGTAACAACGTTGTTGTGTCTCGTCGTGCGGTTATCGAATCTGAGAACAGCGCAGAACGTGATCAACTGTTAGAAAACCTGCAAGAAGGCATGGAAGTTAAAGGTATCGTTAAGAACCTTACTGACTACGGTGCATTCGTTGATCTGGGCGGTGTTGACGGCTTACTGCACATCACTGATATGGCTTGGAAACGTGTTAAACACCCAAGCGAAATTGTCAATGTTGGCGACGAAATCACTGTTAAAGTCCTGAAATTCGACCGTGAGCGTACTCGCGTATCATTAGGTCTGAAACAACTGGGCGAAGATCCATGGGTAGCTATCGCTAAACGTTATCCAGAAGGTACTAAACTGACTGGTCGTGTAACTAACCTGACTGACTATGGTTGCTTCGTAGAAATCGAAGAAGGCGTTGAAGGTCTGGTACACGTTTCTGAAATGGATTGGACTAACAAAAACATTCACCCATCTAAAGTTGTTAACGTTGGTGATGTTGTTGAAGTTATGGTTCTTGACATCGATGAAGAACGTCGTCGTATTTCACTGGGTCTGAAACAGTGTAAAGCAAATCCATGGCAGCAATTCGCAGAAACTCACAACAAAAACGACCGTGTTGAAGGTAAAATCAAGTCTATCACTGACTTCGGTATCTTCATCGGCTTAGACGGTGGTATTGACGGTCTGGTTCACTTATCTGACATTTCTTGGAATGTTGCAGGTGAAGAAGCTGTTCGTGAGTACAAAAAAGGCGACGAAATCGCTGCAGTAGTACTGCAAGTTGACGCTGAGCGTGAGCGTATCTCTCTGGGCGTTAAACAATTATCAGAAGATCCATTCAATAATTACCTGTCTGCTCACAAAAAAGGTGCTATTGTTTCTGGTAAAGTAACTGCTGTTGATGCTAAAGGCGCAACTGTAGAATTAGCTGACGGCGTTGAAGGTTACCTACGTGCTTCAGAAGCTTCACGTGACCGCGTTGAAGATGCAACTCTGGTTCTGAATGTTGGCGATGCTGTAGAAGCTAAATACACTGGTGTTGACCGTAAAAACCGCGTTATCAACCTGTCTGTTCGTGCTAAAGACGAAGCAGATGAGAAAGACGCTATCGCTTCTGTAAACAACAAAGAAGAAGCTGGTTTTTCAAACAACGCTATGGCTGAAGCTTTCAAAGCAGCTAAAGGCGAATAATTTAAGTTATTAACGGAAGGCAACGAGAGTCGTTGCCTATTTATCGGTAGTCTAGGGAGGTAATATGACCAAGTCTGAGTTAATCGAGAGACTTGCAGGCCTACAATCTCATCTTTCGGCTAAGACGGTTGAAGAAGCTGTAAAAGAAATGCTTGATCATATGGCTGATACTTTGGCTGATGGTGAGCGTATCGAAGTCCGCGGATTCGGCAGTTTTTCTCTACACTACCGTGCGCCGCGTACGGGTCGTAACCCGAAAACTGGTGATAAGGTAGAGCTGGAAGGTAAATACGTTCCACACTTTAAGCCAGGTAAAGAGTTACGTGACCGTGTAAATATTTATACGGAATAATAGTTTCCTATCAAATAGGCATAAAGTTAGTAAACTTTTTCAAAAACGGTGCTTCGGTGCCGTTTTTTATTGGTTATCGGTTGGTATTAAGTTACGTTCTATTCTCTATTCTCTATTCTCTATTCTCTATTCTCTATTCTCTATTCTCTATATTCTTTATCACTTCTCTATATTCTCTTTATTAGCGATTGTTGTAAGACATTGGGCTTACCTTACGTGATCTTTATCTATTTGGCTTGAGTTAATTTTGATATTTGCCGTTATTCCATCACTTTTTAGAACAACTTCGCAAAAAATAGTGTATGCGCTTAAAACGAAAGTTTTTATTAAAAGAGAGTTCGAAAAAAATACGATTTTAACTATCTTAGATAACAATTTAACAGCATGATATTACAAGGAAAAATTAATTATATGGATGTAAAATATGATTTTATTAGCCAAGATAAAATATATTTATAGAAATAAAATAGCGTTAATAAAATGGCATTATCTATATGCTAAATATATTGCAATGCTAGGGCTAAAACCTCTTAATATAGATTATCTTGCCGTTATCATTATATTAAGTTGCTTACCTTTACTTATTCAACGTGAAACACTGAGTTTATCTCTGAGCTATACACTGATTATCGTAGGGGTATTATTATATTTAATTCCTTTTTCATACTTACGTTTTTTGTTGCTATTACTCTGTTTTTGGTGCTATGCAAACAGTACTGCCTCCTCTTTAATGGCCAAAACCTCTCAACTTGCTGACACCATTGCCACAATAGAAAGCGCAATTCTAGAATATCGTCGATTGCCGGATAGCAATATAATGATTAAAGTTGCTATTCCTAAACAGCATCTCTTTTCTGCTAAGCTCTATGCCAATATATATTGGCGTCATCCGCCTAAAAATGTCGTAGTCGGGCAAACATGGCTGTTTAAAATTCACTTTCGTGCAGTACATGGTTATTTAAATGAGGGAGGATTTGACAGCCAAAAATATGCCGTTTCAGTAAGAGAAACATTGTCAGGAAAAATATTATCAGCCACATTAACGAATTCTCACCTTCCTATTTATACTCAATTTATTCACTATCTTTCATCTTATTGGCAAGCCACAAAAAATAGTGGTGAAATCACAGCATTAGTGTTAGGTGATAAACGAGGTATTTCTGCCGAAAATAAAATACTTTATATGAAAACAGGTATTTCGCACCTTATTGTGATTTCAGGGCTGCATATTGGCCTTGCTGCTCTGTTTGGTTGGCTGATGGCGAGAGGAGTACAATATCTTTTCCCAACGCAATGGATTAACCCACAATTTCCTTTGGTTATTAGTTTAGGTTGTGGTGTTTTTTATGCGGCTTTATCAGGATGGGGGATCCCCGCAACCAGAGCGATAATAGGCCTAACTATTTGGGTTTTACTCCATTGGCGTAGTGGGCTTTTTTTACCTTGGCAGTGGGCGATTTGGAGTGCAGCAGTGATTTTATTGCTTGATCCGCTCGCCATATTATCCGCTAGTTTTTGGTTATCCTTTTCTGCGGTATTTGCCATCATTGTTTGGTATTGGCTCTATCCATTAAATAAAAGATTTAGCCAGCAAAAACGTTGGTTTGTTATTAAACTCATTCATTTGCAACTAGGGCTATTGATCATCTTATTACCTTTTCAATACTACTTATTTGGTGGTGGTAATCTTTTTAGCTTGCTTGTTAATTTATGGGCTGTGCCTATTATTTCGTTTATTACCGTACCACTTATTATGTGTGGGCTATTTACTGCCTTTTTACCTGTTCTACAACCTATTATTTGGTCATGGGTTGATCAGTCTATCAATTGGGCATTTTTCTGTGCGCCTTATTTTCTTGCGTATTGGCAACCCTGTGGCGCTGTCCCTTGGTTATTTGCATTAAGCGGTATTATAACTCTTTTAGTTATCAAAATGAGCTGGTGGCGTCATCATGTGATTATTTTGATCACTATTGCTACTTTTTTATATTGTGAACTGTCTTTCTCTAAACGCTATGATTGGCGAATAACCATGTTAGATGTTGGACATGGTTTAGCTATTATTATTGAAAAAGAGGGAGAAGCGGTTATCTATGACACAGGGATACGCTGGAAAAGTGGTGGCACTATTGCTAAAAATGTCATTATTCCCTATCTAACGCATCATCGATTACAGCCTGTTGCCATGATAATTAGCCATGATCACCTTGATCATACCGGTGGTATTGACGACTTATTACGTGCTTATCCCAAGTTAACTATCCGTAGTAGCTTTGACAATCCCCAACATTTACCGTGCTTACAAGGGGGAGTATGGCAATGGAAAGACCTTACTTTCAACGCGCTCTGGCCGCTGACATTATCTCGCTCACCTAAAAATAATGATTCTTGTGTAATTTCATTAACGGATGGTAACAGTGTTATTTTATTAACCGGCGATCTGGAAAAAGAGGGGGAAGCGCAACTACTGAGAAGGAAAAAAGCCTATTTAAAAGCGGATATTTTACAAGTTCCTCATCATGGTAGCCAAACATCATCCACATTGGCGTTTATTCAAGCAATATCACCAAAATATGCACTAGTTTCTGCTGCACGTTATAGCCCTTGGCGTTTACCTTCTGATAAAGTACATAACCGTTATAAAAAAGAGGCCATTGATTGGCTAACAACATCGATAAATGGGCAAATTTCTATCGAGTTTAAACACGGAAAGATTGATGTAGTCACCTATAGACGAGATATTTTACCTCGTTGGTATCATCAGTGGTTTGGTGTTTTGACGTTTCCCGAGTAGAATAGCCCGCTATTTATTAAAAGTTTGGTAATATATATGAATGATATAGACCTATCAACGTGGCAAACATTCCGACGCTTATGGCCGATGATTCGGATCTTTAAAGCGGGGTTGTTTGCTGCAGCAGGCGCATTAATCATAAATGCGGGTGTTGATGCATTTATGATCTCTTTATTGAAACCTCTGCTTGATGAAGGCTTCGGTAAAGCAAGTAATGATGTATTAAAATGGATGCCTTTAGCCGTTATTGGCCTGATAGTTCTGCGTGGTATATCTAACTTTATTTCTAGTTACTGCCTTTCTTGGGTATCAGGAAAAGTCGTGATGAATATGCGCCGTCGGCTGTTTTCTCATATTATGGGAATGCCGGTGAGCTTTTTTGATCAGCAATCTACAGGTACGTTATTATCACGTATTACCTATGATTCAGAACAGGTCGCTTCATCTTCATCAGGGGCTTTGATCACTGTTGTCCGTGAAGGGGCTTATATCATCGGCTTATTTGGCTTGATGTTCTACTATAGCTGGCAGTTATCACTTATCTTGATTGTGATCGCACCTATTGTGGCGGTGGTGATCAGAATGGTATCAACACGCTTTAGAACCATCAGTAAGCGTATCCAAAATAGTATGGGGCAGGTGACAACAAGTGCTGAACAAATGCTTAAAGGCCATAAAGAAGTCTTAATTTTTAATGGTCAAGAAGTTGAGAATAAGCGCTTTAATCATGTTAGTAACCATATTCGTCGCCAAGGTATGCGTATGGTGGTGGCATCTTCTATATCAGATCCCATTATCCAGCTTATTGCTTCTTTTGCTTTAGCCTTTGTTTTATATGCAGCCAGTTTTCCTGAGATTATGGATACCCTGACTGCAGGGACAATTACGGTGGTTTTTTCTTCAATGGTCGCTTTAATGCGCCCATTAAAATCATTAACTAACGTTAATGCTCAATTCCAACGAGGCATGGCTGCTTGCCAAACATTATTTGCTATCCTTGATATGGAACAAGAGAAAGATACCGGCACCCTTGAGCTGAAAAAACCAACAGGTGATATTGAGTTCCGTAATGTCACTTTCCAATATATCACCAAAGATACACCTGCTTTGAAAAATCTGTCCTTCACTATTCCTGAAGGGAAAACAGTGGCACTAGTAGGGCGTTCAGGCTCAGGTAAATCTACTATTGCAAACCTCCTCACTCGTTTTTATGACGTTAACGAAGGGGAGATTTTGATCAATGGTCACGATATTCGTGATTACACATTAAGATCACTACGTAATCAGGTTGCGTTAGTTTCACAAAATGTGCATCTGTTTAATGAAACGGTAGCAAACAATATTGTTTATGCTTGTGAAGACCAATATACCCGTGAGGATATCGAGAAAGCGGCTAAAATGGCTCATGCTATGGACTTTATCCAAAAATTAGATAATGGTCTCGATACTGAAATTGGTGAAAATGGCGTGTTGTTATCAGGTGGTCAGCGTCAACGTATTGCCATTGCAAGGGCACTATTGCGTGATGCGCCTATTCTTATCTTAGATGAGGCAACTTCAGCATTAGATACTGAATCAGAGCGGGCAATTCAAGCTGCACTTGATGAACTGCAAAAAAATAGAACATCATTAGTGATTGCTCATCGTCTATCAACCATTGAAAAAGCAGATGAAATTTTAGTGATTGAAGATGGGGAAATTGTTGAACGTGGTGCTCATCTTGATTTAATTGAGCGAAAAGGCGTTTATGCTCAGCTACACAGGATGCAATTTGGCAAATGATTGAGCGGATTTGGTCTGGTAAATCGTGGTGTTACCTTCTTTTATTGCCTTTTTCATGGCTCTATGGGGCGATCAGCCTTTTTAGGCGTTTTGCCTATAAACAAGGCTGGTTATCCTCATGGAAATCCCCCGTACCTGTTGTTGTTGTGGGTAACTTAACGGCGGGAGGTAATGGTAAAACACCAGTGGTGATTTGGCTTGTTGAGCAATTAAAAGCACAAGGCTTTAAACCTGCGGTTGTTTCTCGTGGTTATGGCGGGAAATCAGACCAATATCCTTTATTATTGTCGCCAGAAACACAGCCGGCCGTCGCAGGAGATGAACCGGTTTTAATTTATCATCGCACTGGCGTACCTGTTGCCGTTGCTCCTTCTCGCAGTGATGCGGTCAAAGCGCTATTAGCGCAATATGATCTTGATATTATTATTACTGATGATGGATTACAGCATTATGCCCTACAGCGAGATTATGAAATTGTCGTTATTGATGGACAACGGCGTTTTGGTAATGGCTGGTGGTTGCCCGCAGGGCCGATGAGAGAGCGCGCTCATCGTCTTGATTCTGTTAATGCGGTTATTGTCAATGGTGGTGATTGTCAAGCGAATGAAATAGCGATGAGTTTAGAGGGAGAAATCGCGGTAAATCTAAAGACAGGTGAGAAAAAAGCTATTACTGAGTTGGGTAATGCAGTTGCTATGGCAGGGATTGGTCATCCTCCTCGTTTCTTTAATTCCTTGCAAGATAAAGGGGTTAAGTTAATTGCGACTAAAGCCTTTAATGATCATAGTGAATATACCCTACAAGAGTTACAAATACTGACGCCTCACCAAGAGCCTCTGATTATGACAGAAAAAGACGCAGTTAAATGCCAGCATTTTGCGCAAAACAACTGGTGGTATTTGCCTGTCAGTGCGGTATTGAAAGATCTATCTGTGCTAAATCAAGTCAGCCAATTAGTGACAACGCGAAAAAAACTTGTATATGATCTGAAACAATGATATTTATAATGGAAATCAGGATAGCGTTACATAAAGATTACCTACCCACTAATCGCATACCGCTTTTGTCGTAGTTCAATTTAACTCGCTAATACCCTATCTACTCAAAAGCCTTGTGTGGAGAGTTTTTAGATCTTTATTGTAGAGTTAATATTGTTATGCTGTGGATATTATTCGTGCTTGATAGTTAAAATGCTTTCGAATAGAAATTACTTTATCATTTATATCAAGCAAGTTTATTGATAGGTACAGGCTACAATATAGAATATGTCATATATTTGTCATGAATATTTTGTAGTTTAGTGTCTGTTCAATAAATAGTTATCTAATTTAGCTATCACGATTTTGAACATTTATATTGAATAATAAAATGCACTACTTAAATTAATGTGTTCAGAATTTAATGGGGTTTTATATAAGAAGACTTAATAAAAAGTAGAATGCATGTGTATAGAAGATAAAAACTATACAAAGAACAAAAGGAGTTTATCTATCATGACATTACAATTAAGAATGGGGCGCGTAAAATGGTTTGACAATAATAAAGGATATGGTCTTATTGTTGCAAAAGATCTTGAACAAGATATTTACGTCAATAAAAAAGCGATTGCCAATACAAAAAATAAAGCACTAACCGAAGGCCAAGACGTTGAGTTTTCTGTTATCAAAACAGCAGCAGGTCTAGAAGCCGCTGATGTTATCGGGTTCTAAATAGTCGACACCTATAATAAATAGGCAAGATCATGTTTTAACCTATTGATTTAATTAAAATCTATCATTACGTTGATGCAAAAAGGATAAAATAAGACGTTATCACTGATTGCTCAAGGTAATATAAAATGGTTGCCACGTTAATTAGAATGCAATAAAGATAATAAAAAGGTTAAATTATTATCAATAAAAGCGGAATGTAATTCTTTATTAATGATGTTGCAGACAAAACGATAAAAGGCCACATTATTGTGGCTTTTTTGTTGCTTATAGTGAAAAAGAAAATAGTAAATTTATTAATAGAGAAAATATTTAGCGAATAATTACCAAACCCGCGGTGTAGAGTATTAACGCTGATCCTTCCTTATGATATCCTTTTATCCTATAACATGATTAACCCTTGTGAGGGACAAAATGGATCACCGCTTACTCGAAATTATTGCTTGCCCAGTTTGCCATGGCAAACTTATCTTTGATAAAGAAAATTCAGAGCTTATCTGCAAAATTGATCATCTCGCTTATCCTGTTCGTGACAATATTCCGGTTCTACTAGAGAATGAAGCCAGAGAGTTGTCATTAGAAGAGGAAAAATAACCTAATGTTTACGGTCATTATCCCAGGTCGATATGCGTCGACTCGGTTACCCGGTAAGCCACTTGCTGATATTCATGGCAAACCGATGATTGTTCGTGTTATGGAACAAGCAAAGCGTTCAGGTGCTAAACGTGTCATTGTTGCAACTGATAACTTAGATGTGGTTCGCGCTGTTGAACAAGCGGGTGGAGAAGCGTGTATGACCCGTGAAGACCACCATTCAGGTACAGAGCGTTTAGCTGAGGTTATCGAAAAATATCAATTCGCAGATGATGAGATAATCGTTAATGTACAAGGCGATGAACCACTCATTCCACCCGCAATTATTACGCAAGTGGCAGAAAATTTAGCTAATTGTGGTGCAGGTATGGCAACTCTTGCTGTGCCTATCGTCGATTCAAAAGAAGCCTTTAATCCTAACGCTGTAAAAGTGGTTATGGATGCGAAAGGTTTTGCACTGTACTTTTCTCGAGCCACTATTCCTTGGGAAAGAGATCGTTTTAATCTCTCTCATGATGAAATAGGCGAGCATTACTTACGTCATATCGGTATTTACGCTTATCGTGCAGGCTTTATTCGTCGTTATATTACTTGGGAGCCAAGCCCATTGGAGTCTATCGAAATGTTAGAGCAGCTGCGTGTATTGTGGTATGGCGAGAAAATCCATGTAGCAAAAGCGCTTGAAGTACCGGGTGTCGGGGTTGATACTCAAGATGACTTAATTGCCGCGAGAGCCGCTTTTCGGGCACTAAACCAAGAGTTCTAATATTTGCAGTATATTGCAAATTAATGTTTAACGGCACTGGTATTCAGTGCCGTTGTTGTTTTCTACCATCGATAAAAAAGAGGATTGATTACTTTTTTACCTAATGATCTCATTCTTCATACGCTATTTTATGCCATTGTCAGCTTCATTTTTATTCTCAACAACCGCCTCTACACTAGATGGTTCGCTAGGTTTTATGGTTTGCCAAATCGAGCCGATAAATTCATACCATGCTCGCTCACTATGCTGAAAATAATACGCGGAAGGGGTATATTTTTCCCAAGGATGCAGAGGGGTAGTAATGGCTAGCTGATTAGCAGGTGCAACAATAGGGTGCATACCTCTAGCTAAAAAGAAACGTTCTGCTCGCGCTAAATGGTTTGCTGAGGTCACCAATAAAAAAGGTTGTTTACCGATAAGTTTATCCACTTCATACGCTTCTTCTTCGGTATCTTTAGGTTGGGAAAGGGCGATCGTTTTTTCTGCTGGAACACCTAATGATTGTGCAACTTGTGCAGCCACTTCGGCGCTACTTATTTTATTGACGCCGGCACCACCGGTAAAAATTAAGCTGGCATTAGGATAACGATAATAAAGCCTTACGCCTTCAGCAACACGAAATAAGCTATTATTTAGCAGGTTAGCACTAGGAGCCCATTCAGGATTATAAGTAAAACCGCCCCCTAAAACGACAATGTAGTTAACATCTTGTGGTGAGTTTTCGCGTAATTCATAACGTGCTTGATACGCTTTTTCACTCGGCATCAATAGAGTATCTGCGACAGGTTGCATGCCTAACAGCGTAAGTAACACAATCACGATAGTGAGTACGCTTTTTCCTGTTTTTTGCCAACGAGTAAACCACAGTAAAATAAGCGCAAAAAAAGCAATTATTAATAACAGCGGTAGTGGCATGATTAGGCTACCAAGATATTTTTTGAGCAAAAACAGCATAAATCTTCCTAAGTTGAGTGAAATGTCAGCAACTGAGAGTAAAAATCTAGTGAAAACTAGGGGATTGATAAAGCATTGTGTCAAAATAGCGTATAAGTATAGTTTTTACTAAATGCTAACGAACAGAAATACTCACTAATTTAGAAATTGTAAAACGATAAACGTTTGAGCGTTAATTTTTTCATTAATAAGCGTTATATTTATACTGCGCTTTGCGAATAATCTGATTCATGGCTTATTTTGTGATTGAAAACAGCCAGTATCATCGAACACTGGTAAAATTGTTGTCTTTGTTTACCTTCAGTACAGTGTCTCATATTTTTGAATTTATCAGAATGCAAAGAGCGCAAGTAACAAGTTGTTATCATGAGGCGTTTTAATGTCAGACCGTAATTTTGACGATATTGCTGATAAATTCTCTCGCAATATCTATGGCACAACAAAAGGAAAAATCCGCCAAGCGGTGATTTGGGATGATTTACAACAATTATTAACTCAACTCCCTGATCGTCCGTTGCGTATTTTAGATGCGGGGGGTGGTGAAGGTTATTTTTCCAGACAACTGGCAAAATTAGGGCACCAGATAATTTTATGTGATCTATCACAAGAGATGCTTAACCGCGCACAAGAAGCGGCTATTGATGAAGGTGTTGTCAATCAAATGACGTTTATTTGTTGTGCAGCACAAGAGATAAACCAGCATCTAGATGATGGTGTTGACTTAATTCTATTCCATGCCGTATTAGAGTGGATCACAGATCAGAAAAACGCCATAAATGTACTTACCGATATGCTACTTCCTAATGGTATCCTATCGTTAATGTTTTACAATGCGAATGGTATTGTCATGAGAAATGCTATTTTGGGAAATTTCCATTTGGCAAATCCGGAAATACCACGCAGAAGAAAACGCTCATTATCCCCACAAAATCCGCTACAACCTGAGGATGTTTATCAATGGTTAGCGTCATTTTCAATGACGATTTTAGGAAAAACGGGAGTGCGTGTTTTTCATGACTATTTGCAAAGTCGTCAGTTGCAAAATAAAGATTTTCCAGCGTTGCTTGCCTTAGAGCAACGCTATTGTCGGCAAGAGCCCTATATCAGTCTGGGGCGTTACATTCATGTCATGGCACAAAAGTGTGTAAATTAAGGATGTACTATGAGTGATTTTACCCAGACCGTTCCTGAGTTAGTGTCTTGGGCGAGAAAAAATGATTTCTCTATTTCACTGCCACCGGAAAGGTTAGCTTTTTTGATGGCAGTTGCTGTATTAAACAGCGAACGCCTTGATGGCGAGATGAGTGAAGGGGAGTTGATTGATGCCTTTCGAGAGGTGTGTAAAGGCTTTGATCAACCCGCAGAATCAATACAAGTTCGTGCTAATAATGCCATTAATGATATGGTCAAGCAGCGGCTTTTTAACCGTTTTACCAGTGAACTGGTAGAAGGTAATGCGATATATCGTTTAACGCCATTAGGTATTGGCATCAGTGATTACTACATTCGTCAACGTGAGTTTTCATCACTACGCTTGTCGATGCAATTGTCAATTGTGGCAAGTGAGTTAGATTCAGCGGCAAGTGCTGCAGAAGAAGGTGGTGATGCATACCATTGGCATCGTAATGTTTTTGCACCATTAAAATATTCGGTGGCTGAGATATTCGATAGCATCGATTTATCTCAACGCATTATGGATGAACAGCAAAATATCGTTAAAGAAGATATTGCTGCACTATTAAACCAAGATTGGCAAGCTGCCATTTCAAACTGTGAACAATTACTATCTGAAACCTCTGGGACATTAAGAGAGTTACAAGACACACTGGAAGCGGCAGGGGACAAATTACAAGCGAATCTATTACGTATTCAAGAAGCGAATATGAGTTCAGGCCATGTCGACCAAATAGATACTTTAGTCTTTGAGTTACAAAGTAAACTTGACCGTATTATTAGTTGGGGACAGCAATCTATCGATTTATGGATAGGTTACGATAGGCATGTGCATAAATTTATTCGCACGGCGATAGATATGGATAAAAACCGTATTTTTTCACGTCGCCTACGCCAATCCGTACAAAACTATTTCGACAGCCCATGGGCATTAACTTATGCTAATGCGGATAGGCTATTTGATATGCGTGATGAAGAGCTTGTGTTGCGAGATGAAGAAGTGACCGGGGAATTGCCTGAAGAGCTGGAATATCAAATGTTCAGTGAAGTAAATGAACAAATTGCTCAATGGGTTGAACAAGAGCTGGCTGCTTATAAATTAGAACAACGAGCGTTAGATCTCAGTTCAGTATTAGTTGAGTATCTTAATCGTTATCCACAACAGAAGCATTTTGATGTGGCACGGATTGTCATTGATCAAGCGGTACGATTAGGTGTCGCGCAAGCTGAACTTGCAGGATTGCCAGCAAAATGGGCAGAAATTAACGAATATGGAGCTAAGGTACAAGCGCATGTCATCGATACATACTGAACAATTTATACCAGCTAAATTAGCACAGGCATTAGCGAATTCACTTTTTCCTGAACTGGATAGTCAGCTACGTGCAGGTCGACATATTGGTATAGACTCACTAGATAACCATGCTTTTTTGATGGACTTTCAAGATGAGTTAACAGATTTTTATGCGCGTTATAATGTCGAATTAATTCGAGCACCTGAAGGCTTTTTTTACTTACGCCCCCGTTCAACGACGCTTATTCCTCGTTCAGTGCTTTCTGAAATGGATATGTTGGTCGGCAAAATTCTTTGTTATCTCTACCTTAGCCCTGAGCGATTAGCTAATCAGGGGATCTTCACTGTGCAAGAATTATTTGATGAATTACGCACACTGGCCGATGAAAGCAAATTGTTACGCTTAGTTAATCAACGCTCAACAGGATCGGATTTAGACCTACAAAAACTGCAAGAGAAAATGAGAACGTCACTTAACCGACTACGTCGTTTAGGGATGATTTCGTTTTTACCCAATGATACGCAACGTTTTTCAATTACTGAATCGGTGTTTCGCTTTGGTGCTGATGTGCGTAGTGGTGACTCTCCTCTTGAAGCGCAAATGCGTATGATCCGCGATGGTGAGGCTATGCCACTAGAGCAAGATAGCGAGCCAAGTGATGACGATGAACAGGAAGATGAGCAATTAGAGTCCAGTGAAGATGATGATGCAGAGGAAGAAAATAAATGATTGAACGAGGAAAATTTCGCTCATTAACATTGATCAACTGGAATGGGTTTTTTGCTCGTACTTTTGATTTAGATGAATTAGTCACGACTTTATCCGGTGGTAACGGAGCGGGTAAATCCACCACCATGGCGGCTTTTATTACCGCGATGATCCCCGATCTGACTTTACTTCATTTTAGAAATACCACTGAAGCCGGTTCAACCAGTGGCTCTCGTGATAAAGGATTATATGGGAAATTACGCCCGGGAGTTTGTTACGCTGTTTTAGATGTGATTAATTCCCGCCATTTACGAGCTGTCGTTGGCGTACGCTTACAACAAGTTGCCGGACGAGATAAAAAGGTTGATATCAAACCTTTTATGATCCAAGGGCTACCTATTGCTGAAAATCCAACAGAAATTTTGACGCAAGCTGTCGATGGACGCCAAGCACGTGTTCTACCACTTAATGAATTAAAAGAAAAAGTAGAAGCGATAGAAGGCGTTGTTTTTAGACAATTTAACTCGATTACTGATTTCCACTCTGTACTCTTTGATTTAGGGGTTATTCCGAAACGTTTACGCTCAGCAAGCGATCGGGCAAAATTCTATCGTCTTATTGAAGCTTCATTATATGGTGGTATTTCAAGTGCCATCACTCGCTCTTTACGCGACTATTTATTACCTGAAAATAGCGGAGTAAGAAAAGCCTTCCAAGATATGGAAGGGGCATTACGTGAAAACCGCATGACCTTAGAAGCTATTCGGGTCACTCAATCCGATCGTGATCTGTTTAAACATTTAGTTACCGAAGCGACCTCTTATGTTGCAGCGGACTATATGCGTCATGCTAATGAAAGACGAGTACACCTTGATCAGGCTCTATCTTTACGTAAAGAGTTGTGGGATCAGCGTAAAGCGATTAACAATGAAGCTTATCGCTTTATTGAAATGGGCAAAGAGTTAGAAGAGCAACAAGCGTTATCGGCTGATTTGGAAACGGATTATCAAGCCGCCAGTGATAGACTTAATCTCGTACAAAATGCGGTACGCCAACAAGAAAAAATCGATCGCTATGTTGCGGATGTCGAAGAAATCACATTCCGTTTAGAAGAGCAAAGTGAAGTTGTTGAAGAAGCAACATCAAAAAAAGAAGAGTTGGAAGCGCGAGTTGGATCTGCGGAAGAAGAAGTTGATGAACTGAAAAGTCAATTGGCAGATTATCAACAAGCGTTAGATGTTCAACAAACCCGAGCTATTCAATATCGTCAGGCGGTACAAGCATTAGAGCGTGCGAAAGCACAATGTGGCATTGATGATTTAGATGAAACCAATGCCGAGCTATGGGCTGAACGTATTCAAGCAAAAATTCAATCCATCACGCATTCATTACTTTCTATGGAGCAGAAACTCGGTGTTTCTGATGCGGCCAAAACGCAATTTGATCAAGCCTATAAATTGATCACTTCGATTGTTGGGGAAGTTGAGCGTCAAAATGCGTGGAGTGCGGCTAAAAGCGCATTACGTGAATGGTCATCACATCGCCATCAAGCCGATCGTGTTCACCCTATTCGGATGCAATTAGCTGAATTAGAGCAACGCTTACAGCAAAGAAATAATGCTGAACGTCAACTTGCAGAGTTTAATAAACAGTATGGCAAAAATGTTGAGCCTGATGATCTATTTACTCTACAAGAAGAGCTAGAAGCAAAGATTGAAGAGCTGAGCGATTATGTTAGTGATTCTGGCGAACAGCGTATGCAAATGCGCCAAGAGCTTGATCAACTAAAACAACAAATTGAAAAATTAAGAAAACAAGCGCCAGTTTGGTTTGCTGCACAAGATGCTTTAACGCAACTGTGTGAACAAACGCATCAATCTTTTGAAACAAGCAATCAAGTTACTGAATATATGCAACAGTTACTTGAGAAAGAGCGTGAAGCCACGGTTTTGCGTGATGAAACCGCTGCTCGCAAACAGCAAATTGAAGCTCAAATTGAACGATTAAGTCAGCCTAGTGGGGCTGAAGATGGCCGATTAATTACTTTAGCAGAACGCTTTAACGGGGTTTTATTATCGGAGATTTACGATGATATCACCTTAGATGATGCGCCTTATTTCTCAGCATTATATGGACCTGCGCGCCATGCGATTGTGGTACAAGATCTCGGTGCGATCGAAGAGCAGTTAGCTTCTTTAGAAGATTGCCCGGAAGATCTCTATTTTATTGAAGGTGATCCGCAATCCTTTGATGATAGCGTATTTAATGCCCAAGAGATGGAAAAAGCGGTACTTATTAAAAGTTCTGATAGGCAGTGGCGCTATTCACGTTATCCAGAAATTCCATTATTTGGCCGTGCAGCACGAGAAAACCAGCTAGAAATATTATCCCGTCAACGAGATGAGCTGTCAGAGCTGTATGCCACACAGGCCTTTGATGTGCAGAAAATTCAACGTGCACACCATGCATTTAGCCAATTTGTTGGGCAACATATTTCAGTGGCATTTGATGCCGATCCTGAAGAAGATATTCGCCAATTAAATCAACGTCGTAATGAATTAGAGCGCGAGTTATCACAATATGAAGAGGGCACTCAGCAACAACGTCAGCATTATGCGCAAGCCAAAGAGTCGCTCAATTTATTAAATAAACTCATTCCTCAAGTCAATTTATTATTGGACGAAACATTAATTGATCGTGTTGAAGAGCTACGTGAAGAGCTTTATAACGCAGAAGAGTCGATGCGTTATTTACAGCGTCATGAGAAAGCATTAACTGCGTTAGAGCCTATAGCCTCGATTTTACAAAGCGACCCACAAGAGCATGATCAATTAACACAAGATTATCAATACGCAAAAGAAGAGCAGCAACGTTATCAACAACAAGCATTTTTGCTGGTGGAAGTGGTTCAGCGTCGTCCACATTTTAGTTATAGCGATGCGGTTGAAATTGTCAGTGAAAATAACGATCTTAATGAAAAATTACGTCGTCGTTTAGAAATGGCTGAAACAGAGCGAGCGACAGCGAGAGAGTTATATCGTCAACAGCAGGCACAATGTGATCAGTTTAATCAAGTACTAGCCTCACTAAAAAGTTCTTTTGATACCAAATCAGAACTATTAAGAGAGCTTGAGCAAGAGATGAAAGAGACTGGCTTGCAAATTGATGCGGGTGCAGAAGCGCGAGCCAAAGAGTTACGTGATCAACGTTATGCTGCGGTGAGTGCTAACCGTACGCGTATTAGCCAACTTGAGCGTGATATTGCGCTTAGTGAAGCTGAACGTGAAAATATGGCGAAGAAAATTCGCAAATTAGAACGTGATTATGGCCAAATGCGTGAACACGTCGTCAGCGCTAAAGCCAGTTGGTGTGCTGTTATGCGCTTAGTGAAAGAAAATGGTATGGAGCGCCGTTTACATCGTCGTGACTTTGCCTATCTTTCAGCGGATGAGTTACGTTCAATGTCGGATAAGGCGCTAGGTGCGTTACGTCAGGCTGTGGCGGATAATGAATATTTACGGGATGCATTACGTCGCTCTGAAGATGCAAAATACCCTGATCGCAAAGTCCAATTCTTTATTGCGGTTTACCAGCATTTAAGAGAACGTATTCGACAAGATATTATCAAAACCGATGATCCGGTTGATGCTATCGAACAGATGGAAATTGAATTAGCACGCTTAACCGAAGAGCTAACCAGTCGTGAACAAAAACTGGCGATCAGCTCTCGCAGTGTGGCAAATATTATTCGTAAAACTATCCAACGTGAACAAAATCGCATTCGCATGCTAAATCAGGGCTTACAAGCGGTTTCCTTTGGTCAGGTTCGTGGTGTACGGTTAAACGTTAATATTCGTGAAAGCCATCAAATCTTACTGGATGTATTATCGGAAGAAGAAGATAGCCAATATCAAGATCTATTTAAAAACCAAAACCTAACCTTCTCTGAAGCGATGGCAAAACTGTATCAACGCTTAAATCCACAGACTGATTTTGGTCAGCGTATGCCACAAACGGTGGGTGAAGAGCTACTTGATTACCGTAACTATCTTGAGATGGAAGTTGAAGTTAATCGTGGGCCAGAAGGTTGGTTAAAAGCAGAAAGTGGTGCGCTATCAACAGGTGAAGCCATTGGTACAGGTATGTCTATCTTAGTGATGGTGGTTCAAAGTTGGGAAGAAGAATCACGACGCTTAAGAGGAAAAGATATTTCGCCTTGTCGTTTGCTCTTCCTTGATGAAGCAGCACGTTTAGATGCGAAATCTATCGCAACCCTGTTTGAACTGTGTGAACGACTTGATATGCAACTTATCATTGCTGCACCAGAAAATATTAGTCCAGAAAAAGGCACAACTTATAAATTAGTGCGTAAAGTCTTTAATAGAAGCGAGCATGTTCATGTGGTCGGATTAAAAGGCTTTGGGCAACAAAGTGAAAAAGATAACATTTTATCCGAAAATATTGCAGATAGTTGATGAAGGATCATGATGAGTAAGTGAACAACCTTAAATATAACTTATTGTTTTCATTATTTTATATTTTGGTTATTCATGAGTGTTAATGGCATTTAGTATTTTTATCACAGTTATTAGTACAAATCAGTGTACAAATTTTATAGCGTGACCCCTCAATAAAAAGGGAAGTACTAAATGCCTCTCATCAATTTATATCGATGTTAAAATAATCAATAAAAGTGGAAACAGAGGATAGCGACAGGTTTGAGTGGAACAAAAACATGTGCTTTAAGTCCCATTGATTATTTACATCCCTCATCGCAGTATTGCTGTATTTCATTGAGTAATCTGCCTACATGGAAGCCATCACATACGGCATGATGCACTTGAATTGCTAGTGGCATCAGAACTTTATCTCCTTGCGTATAATATTTACCTATTGTAAATACAGGGGCAAAGAAATTGTTTATATTCGCCACATTCAAGTTAAAACTGGTGAAACTTACCCAAGGATTTGCTGACACAAAAAACATATTTTCGATAAATTCTTTTGGAAAATAGGCTAGATCGTCACCGTATTGTGCTATATCTTCTGAATAAGTTTTCAAAAAATGATTGATATCTTTGTGGTAGTAACTCCATAAAGATGAAAATGTTTCGGTCTGTTCATGAAAGATAGTGTACCCAGGGTTAACACTATCCCATATCACTAATTCCCCGTCTTTCATTGCCATGCGGAATTCTGCATGTTTATTTACCAATAGGCTAATGATGTATATAAATGTCGGATAGAATTTGTACCCATTTTGCTTTACGGTTTTTAATAATGAAGTAATATCCAGTTGAACGGTCTGGCTAAAGGTGCATTGAGCAAAAGACTGAAATACTTCAAAGTGTTCTTTTCGTCCCCATTGGGATAGATCAACAACAGTATATCCCACGCGCTTTGTGTCCATATTAGCTTTCCTATTTTCTAATCCAAATTTAAATTAATTGTATATTACTTATAAATTATTAAAACAATTTCGAACCTCTATCTGTAGATAAACCCATAACCTATGATAGGTAATGGGTTTTTCTTGGCTAATTTTAAAATGTTTATTTTTTACCAAAAAATGTTTCAAAAATAACAGAGTCATTGATGTGTTCATTTGGGAACGACTTAGATAATAACGGCGCTATCTGCTTTCGTAGATAGTGCTTTCTTTTTTCAAAGTGTTAGATAGATCAAAAAATGAAAGTAAACTAACAAAAGAGTACCAGCCTAAATAAAATAACGTGCGCTATATCTCATTTAAATGTAATTATGATGTTTATTATTATCACCTTCTGTGATTAATATAAAAATTAAAGGAAAGAGAATGCGTAAAGTCACACTTACTCTTAGTGCAATTGCGTTGGCGTTAAGTTTAAATGGCGCAGCAATGGCAAAAGTTCATATGCCAGAAGTTGTTAGCCCAGGGGTTACTGTTACTGAACTTGCACATCAGCAACCAATTAAATGGGTTTCTGTTGCAGAAATTGAAAAAAGCTTAGAAGGCCAAGCACCAATGGCGGTAGGTTTTGATATTGATGACACCGTTCTGTTCTCAAGCCCAGGCTTTTATCGTGGTAAACTGGAATATTCTCCTAACGATTTCAGTTATCTGAAAAACCCAGAATTCTGGGAAAAAATGAACAACGAATGGGATAAATTCAGTATGCCTAAACAAGTCGGTATCGATCTTGTTCAGATGCACTTAAAACGCGGTGATACTGTTTATTTCATTACCGGTCGTACACAGACTAAAACAGAGACTGTGACTAAATATGTTCAAGAAGGTTTAAATATTCCTGCAGACAAAATGCAACCTGTTATTTTTGCCGGTGACCAACCTGGCGCAAATAACAAAGTAAGCTGGATGCGCGATCACAAACTGAAAATTTACTACGGTGATGCAGATGCTGATATCGCAGCAGCTGATGAGCTAAATATCCGAGGGATCCGTATCTTACGTGCTGCTAACTCTTCTTACCAGCCGTTACCTAAAGCGGGACAATTTGGTGAAGAAGTGGTTATCAATTCAGAGTACTAATCTGTCTCTGTGCTGTTGACCTTTATTTGTTAGGCGTAGGAAACTACGCCTTTTTTATTTTGGGTTTCTTTATAAAACAAAATAGAACCATATGATAGATTAAATTTATATACTTTCTATTTGAATATTTATTGTGCACGGCATTGTGAGTATTTAGTATTTATACTCTTATTTAATATAAAAAGTGTATTAAACATCTTTTTATGATGATTTAAGTGCCTATTGTTGAAAAGATTTTATAAAACTTTACAAATATTAGTTTATTCCTATAAAACTCTTTGTCTAACTCATCTAATATTTTACGATAGCAAAATAATAACAAGGGATGAGGCACTGAGGACTATGGCGCAACAAGCAATTAAAAGAGCAATAACGTATTCGGTCGTAATAGGTACACTTCTCTCAGGGCATAATGTTATTGCCTCAGAAAGTGAAACGCCACCGCTATTCACATCAGAAACACCTGCATTAGTACCCGCATTCACAGAAGACGTGGCAACACAAGATACATTAAATTCACCATCAGTGAGTAAGCAGGAAGTTAGTACTAAACTACAATCTTGGTTACCAAGAGAATATAAACCACTTTACTTTAAGCAACTCGTGGATGTTTATCAAAGCAATGATTTAGCACTGATTTGGCAAGATGAACAAATTACACAACAACTAGAGCAGCAACTGGCAGAGGTTACCTTAACTGGAATTCAACCACAATTTGGACGTTGGTTAACGCTATTAGAAACAGCACAATTAACGCCAGAAGCACGAGATATTATTTTATCTGACGCTTTTTTAGGTTATATCAGCTTTGTTGAACAGATTAATCAATCAGGAACAACACTGTTATATCGCGCTGCGATACAAGCATTACCGGCACCGACTGTGCAAGCTGTCGAGCATTTCCAACTCAATCTACAACAAAATACCTTAGGGCGCTTTGTCGTCTCCTTTGCACCCTCACACCCTTACTATCCATTAATGAAAGAGGAAGTGCGCAAACAGCTTCATCAAGAGGTTATTTGGCCCGTCATGGAAGGGAAAAATTCATTAAAGCCAAACCAATCGGCAGAAGAAGTTATTGCATTAAGACAAATATTGCGTAACTTAAATTTACTGCCTCAATTGGCTGAAAATGAGCAAGAAGTAGCAACAACGATTTATGATGAGCCTTTAATTGCTGCTGTAAAATCGTTTCAAGCGGCCCATGGATTAGAAACTGACGGTATTATTGGTAGACAGACGCGTAATTGGTTAAATATGACACCAATACAGCGTGCTGGAATTATGGCATTAAATATACAGCGGTTACGTTTAACCCCACCTATTGGTGACACTGGAATTTGGGTCAATATTCCTGATTACTCCCTCTATTTTTATGCTAATAATCAACTGATTTTAGATTCAAAAGTGATTGTTGGTCGACCAGATAGAAAAACCCCCATTATGAGTAGTGCGCTTAATAATGTTGTGGTTAATCCGCCTTGGAATGTACCTACGAGTATGACGCGTAAAGATATTGTTCCAAAAGGAAAGGCTGATCCTAGTTATTTTAGCCGTAAAGGTTATACGATTTATTCAGGGTGGGGGAATGACGCTTATCCAATCAATCCTTATGATATAGATTGGGAAAACATCTCTGCGGCTAATTTTCCATATCGCATTTGGCAAGCCCCTGGGCCAACTAACTCCCTAGGCCGATATAAATTTAATATGCCAAACTCTGAAGCGATTTATCTGCATGACACACCAAACCACAATTTATTTACTAAAAATATGCGAGCAATTAGTTCAGGTTGTATTCGTGTAAATAAAGCGGCGCAATTAGCGACGATATTATTAGGTGATGCAGGATGGAAACAAGATAGAATTGATGCAGCCTTAAAACGAGGTTCAACACAATATGCACCAATTCCTGAACGTATCCCTGTCTATTTATATTATCAAACAGCTTGGGTAGCAGAAGAAAATGCCCCTCAATATCGAGCAGATATTTATAATTATGACCAAAGCATTAATAATGCAACCTCTTTTTTAGAGAATATTAAGAAATATTTGTAATAGAACAGATGGCTAACAACAATAAAGAGTAAGCATTATGCTTGCTCTTTATTTTTTATAAAAATCAGTGAGATAAAATAATTTTATTCAGTTTTATTAATAAATTTTAAAAAATAGCTATTATTTTTAATCTATTTTTAGAAATAACATTAATATTAATAAAATGTTAATTGCTAACACGGCTATTATTAATAATAAAACATAAACTTTTATAAAATAATATCAATGATATGTTTACAAATCTATACAAACAATAAGCAACAATTCAAGAAAAATATTGTCATAATAAAGGTCTGTTCTTCCTTCTATCATTATTTTGAGTGTAGCTATCATGGATATTGTTGATTCACATCGTCGTAAGTGGTTAGGCCTTGGTATGGCTGCTGTTGGTTTAGGTTTACTTCCCTCACATGCATTTGCATCATTAGCAACTCCCCGACCGAAAATTCTTCGCTTTAATAATTTAAATACTGGTGAAACTATTAAAGCCGAGTTTTTTGATGGTAAACGTTATAATAAACAAGAGCTTGCTAGACTAAATCATCTTTTTAGAGATCACCGTCAAAATAAAGTTAAAACTATCGATCCAGCCTTATTTGATCAAATCTATCTGTTACAGGTGATGTTAAACAACAATAAAGCCGTTGAACTTATTTCGGGTTATCGTTCACTCGCGACTAATAATCATCTACGTCAACACACCAGCGGTGTTGCGAAAAAAAGCTATCATACCCGTGGTCAAGCAATGGATTTCCGTTTAGTAGGTACTGATTTATCTAAAGTACGCCAAGTAGCACTAAGAATGAAAGCGGGAGGAGTGGGTTATTATCCACGAAGTAATTTTGTTCATATCGATACAGGACCCGTGCGCTCATGGTAATCTATGTAATAAATAAATAGATATAGATTAAGAAAGCGCGGAGTAAGCTATGATGTATCACATTATACCTGTGACAAATTATATGCAAAATTGCACCCTTATCTGGTGTGATGATACCAAAGAAGCGGCCATTGTTGATCCCGGTGGTGATGTCGAAACATTAATTGCAGAAATTGAACAACGTCAATTAAAGTTGACTAAAGTGCTATTAACTCATGGTCACTTTGATCACGTAGCAGGAACGGCTCAAATTGTTGAGCATTTTCATGTGCCTGTTTATGGGCCACATAAAGATGATAACTTCCTTATTGAAGATTTAGAACAACAGTGTCGTATGTTTAACTTCCCCAGTGGAAAATCTTTTACGCCTGATCAATGGTTAAATGAAGGGGATACTGTCACTATTGGTAAAACCATTACTTTGTCGGTTTTACATTGTCCGGGCCATACACCGGGTCATATTATTTTTGTTAATCACCAAAATAAACTTATCTCGATGGGAGATGTATTATTTCGTGAAAGTATTGGTCGTACTGATTTCCCTCGTGGTAATCATGCCGATCTGATTGCCTCTATCAAAAATAAAGTATTACCACTAGGTGATGATTATCTATTTATCCCCGGCCATGGCCCTATGTCTAATTTAGGTCATGAGCGTCAATATAATCCTTTCTTACAAGATGAAATGCCCATTTGGTAATTTAAAATAAAGCAAACTCTTTAAGCCCTTTATATTAAAGGGCTTTTTTATAGATGAAAAATTAAAAATGATATCGCTCATCGTCGGTAAAATTAAATATTTTTGCTGATACTATAACCTGATGTTCCTGCACAAATATGGTTCCAAGAGATACTTTCATATCGAATAGTAATATCTTCATAAGGCTGGGCATCTGCATGCGTCAGTGAATTAGGGTAATGTGCCGATATATTGGTAATGCTGGCTTTTGTTAGCTTAATGGTATAAAACTTTTCTTGATTGCCGTTTGAACTTGTTCTATAGAATTCTAGCTCGCACTCTAATAATTCATTATTTGTTATTGCAACCCCAAGTAAGGGTGAAGATTTATCTATAGGTTTTGAAATTACCACAGGAGAATGATTTAAATTTTGTGCTCGAGTTAAATCATAATCAAATGAATACACAAATATCTGATCTTCATGTCCGTGCTGATATTTATTGCCTATAGATCCTAAAGTAGAGCACCCTTTAGATATATCACCTTGAGATTTCCCTATTATCTTTAAATATATTGAATTAGCCATTATTTATAACTCCTTTTTGATATTTCTTCATATGATATTATCAACTTTATAAACACTTTTATTATGTGCCATAGTTAATACTGCTAATTATTAAATCATTGATTTATAGCCCCTTAGTGGTGAGGGAGATAAATACCAAGTGGTGTTTTTCTGATCATTGAGTGTAACTGACATTTCCAATAACATATTTTCAGATAAACAGAATGGGAAAAAATGGTAAAGATGTGTAGTAAAGACAAAAGCTTCACCTCTATTTTCATATTGTGTTTCGTCAATGAATAGCGATAAAGATAAACAACGATAGGGTTTACCTTTTAAAATATAGTCATATAAATGTGTTTTTAGTTCAACGAGTCCATTTAATAATCGCTCACATTTTCGAGTGATCTGCCTATCAGTATCTCGGTAAAGAATATAATCAGAAATCATATGTTTAATAGTATCTAATGACATTAACATTGAACCATTAGCACTGTAATGAGATAACAATTTCCAAAAATGGTGATTATTTACAATAGGTGGATAACAAGATGATAATAATGTGATATTTCCCGTTTTTACTGCATCAGGCATTTTTTCGCTGTGTTTATTTAATAGACCTAACTCATTTCTTTTATATTGTTCAAAGCCAATATAAACACATGCAAAATGTAAACTAGGCGGTGTGACCATAGGATCACCTTTATTATCAAAGAAATTCAAATAATAAAGTGTATGCCCAGTAATATTTTTCTCCATTGTTAATGAATAGAAAATGGCTTTATGAAATTGGGGCATTAAACGAGAGGCGGCGGTTAATTCTGTCGTAGGATAAAAATGACAGTATATGCCACGCGCTAGCTCATGAGGCTCTAGTGATAACTCAATTTTATCAAGATCGGCCAAATAGTGATGGGTTGGAATAGGGAGTAAATAACTTGATTTATTCTTTTTAAAATCAATTAAAAGTGTATGTTTTGCTTCACTATCAATCGCTGGAGCACAGTTTAAAAAAAAGCTCTGATTACACTCTTCTTGAGTTAAAGGAAGTTGCTGACTGAAATAGATATTCACAACAAACCGCTGCTGTTGTTTCCAATCTAATTGAGTCACTATTTGTGGTATATCTAACTCAATAAAATGGTGAACATGGGGTAAATAAAGACCTTCTAATAAACGTTGTGGCGCAGAAAATGAGTTATTTTTCTGTGGGAAGATTTTATAGTCATTGCCAATTTTGGGTTCAAAAGCATAATTAAGAGGATCGCCTTCATAACGTTCACCGTTATGTACCACCTCAATTTTTTCAAAATATTGACTAAATGCGAGTAATAAAATGTCTGAGATGGTTTTATTTTCCCCTAAAAAAACATTAAGTGCATTTGTTTGAGTTAATTCCACATCACCACGATATAATATTTCAAGAGAGATACAAGAGTGGTTTGGATGCTGAGTAATTTTTCTATCCAAAATGCTATAAGGCATGATGGTGAAATTATGGCAGAAACTAAATTGTGCCCCGTTTTCGCCAATCACCAAATGTTTTTCATTAATCTCCATGGGATAGGGGAGAATTTCACTTTGGTCAATTTGGATAATTGTTGTTGATGGTAGGCCTTTAATGGCTTGGGAATTTAGTCGTTGCAGTAGGGGTAATGTGATCTCAGGAAAAGCATCATCAATTTTATCTTGTAAACGAGCAGATAAAAAAGCAAAGCCTTCTAAGAGATAACTTGTTTGTGGATCTTGAGGATCAAGTACGCTCGCTAAATGTGGCGCTTTATCTGCATACTCACTGAACAGTTTTTGTAAGTACTGCTTTTCTTTAATATATTTAATTTCACTCATGATCTAATCCAAAAGATGAATATGAGCCGGGTTTTAAACCTTGTTGTTCAGCTTGTTTTTGTAAATCATAATAACGAGCTAATAACCCATTAATTTTATTATCAATATTATTGAGAGTTGCAGGAGAAATAGGTTGCCCTGTTTCAATTTGTACAGCGAGTTGTCGCAGTTTTTCTTCGATTGGCTCAACTTTATTGTGCTGTTTTTGAATATCATAAATTGCCGTTTTTAGATAAGAGAGTGTAAAACTGCCTCTATTTCGTTCTTGCTGAACTATTTTATTAGAAAGTTGTTGTAATAATGTCGCGGTTTCAGACCAGCTATCATTAATTGGCATATTCTCTAAGCGCGTTTGATAAAGATTTTGCCAATTACGTGTAAAATAAATTTGCTCTGCATCTGTAGGCCAAGCGTTTTTGGCTTTTTCTTGCATCGTATCAATTAGCCGTAAATTAGAAAGAGGAGAACGTTTTTCTAATAATGCTAAATGATATTCGTAGCTATTTAACTGTGGTTTAAACAACCATTTGGCAGCCGCACCTTCAGGTATTGAAGTAATCGCATTCATCTCTTGTTTTAAATAGAGATGTACACCAAATCCAACGGCTAAAAACAGTATGCAACTGAGCACACAGCCCCATATAAAACCTCGGGTCGCACTCATTTTTTTTGCTACTACAGTGAAAGAAGAGGCGGGTTGAGGCGTTTCAATCACAAAAGTGGGGGCTGCTTTGTCCGTTGTTTTCGACGGTTGTTGAATACAGACTAATGGCGGTACGCTAACGGGTTCGGCACTATCTTGTTGCGTCTGTTTTTCTTGCTTTTCAATTTGTTTGGCTAAGTTTTGGAAAAACCACAGTAAGTTTTCAATTTTAGGCAGTTTTTCCCAAGTTGTTTTAGCCAGTTTATCGATTATTAACTGTAACGCGCGCTCTGAACGATAGATTAATCGTAGATCTTTTGCTTGATAGGATTGTTGTCTTAATAAAGCGCTGGCTTTGGTATTAAACCAGTTTAATACCTCTGTACGTTGATTTGGCTTTTCCGGCCACAGGCTATCCCAATAAGTCACAATAACATTTGCTAATAACTCACATCCTTCAGTAAAACCGCTTAAACCATGCTGTTGTAATCTTGCAATGGTATAGTAAGCACCGTTTTGTAGGTCGATACCATGATTTTTAAATAGGGATAAGCAAAGTGACTCAATAAGTGTCCAACTTATTTCTGGTCGAGCAGGGTGGCTCAATTTATTAAATTCGGTTTTCAGGGCAATAAATTCAGGGGTATCAAGTGGAGATCCCCCAATTTTAATCACTAAACTTTCTGATTTCATCGCACTCAACATCCTTTTATTCCCCCACTATAAAGTGGGGGAAATCACATTAATAAAGCGTTTCAGGTAAACGGAATTTTGTGAATAATCCACCGAAGAAAGGATTATTAGATTCATCAACTATAACTCGATAAGTCATATCACCACCGTCGATTGTGAAGCGAATATCGAATGAGTTAGATTTGATATTGATGAGTTTTGCATTATCAACTAATCGCATTTGTGCCCATGGCCCAGAGAAACTGATTGAACGTGGCGATTTATCACCGGAAAGAGGCACTAAAGTCAGTTTACTTTCAATATTGGAACGCATTGAGTTTGGCCATACCAAGTGTGTCACATGGCTGCGACTATGAGCGTAATCAATCAATTGTCCATCAAGATTTAAGATGCTACGACGCTTATTACCACTTAATGACAGTGGCTCAATAGCATATTGTGCTTCTAAATTACCTTGGGCATTAAAGAAGGTTTCTCTAATACGATTGGCTATTTCAATTTGTGCTAATACATCAGCGCGGATCAATGATTGGCTATCACTATCGTTGACTAAGTTATTCTCAACGAATAAACGCAGATTTTGTTGATAGAAGCTATCTAATGTTCCATTTGGTTTGAAGAAACGTTCAAATTCACTTAAAGGAACATCTTGTTTAGCTGCTGGGTTAAATGGATAGCGACCGGCAATATAAGTATTGTATTGTTTGACAACATTTTCATTCCATTCAACTTCCATATAACGAATAGCTTCTTTTTGGACCACATTCCATGCTTGTACGGATAACTCATCGACCCAGCGGTTAAGCGGCTCTGGTAATGTTTTCGCCATTTGTGATAGCTCAAAAATAGCATCGCGATTATTATCGTTTAAGCGCATCGAAACTGCTTTAAGCGCCGCTTTCCCCGGCACTGGAGAGTTTTGGATCCCCAATAGGTAACGATGTAAGTCATTTAGTTTTTGATTCAGATTCTGTAAATTTTCCCCTTGGTTACTGACTAATATCTCAGTTTGAGGAGTAAATTCGCGATCTAAGCGGGTTAATAAACGGTAAGATGGCTCAGCCATCAGTGTTTTTTGTTCATCAAGTGGTAAATTTTCATCAATAGTTGGAATAACCGTGTTATCACGTAGAACTTGTAATGCTCGGCGTAATGGTTGTTCACCACTAATAATTTGCTCAAGAGCGGTAATTTCATCTTGTATTGAATCAAATTGACGAATTTCTAAATTGCTCATGGCATTACGCCATTGAGCCGTATAGTCACTAAGATATTGTTCACTGATTTGACGCTGAATTTCTTTACGATCACTTTCACTATATTGTGTGTTGGTGGTTAGATTAAGAACCCAAGCATCAAGTAATGTTAGCTCGACCAATTTATCATTTTGGCGGATAAAATAGTTTAATAACCCTGAGCGCGTTAAGAATTGTGGAATTTCTAATTTATCATCATCAATAGCCGTAAAGACCGTATTAAAACTTGGGCCAATTTGATGTTGTAAATTTAAAGGCGCTGAAAGCTCTTGATTAGCCTTTAAGCGTAAGGCTTGATATACACGCTGATAAAGTGACAATACACTTAACTCTGCTTGTGCATTTTTTATAGGTCCAGCAAAAGGCATAAAGGCTTTAGTGGCTGAAACAAATCCTTTTTCACGCTCTTGTTTCCAATCTGTGTGCTCAAGGGCATAGCGCAAATGGGCTTTTAGTTGCAGTTGTTTTTCACGTTGACCAGTGAACAGTTGGCTCCAATAATCAGCCATAAAATCTTCTACCATGCCATTATTACGGCCACTTTTATCTTCTAACATGCGCATAATACGCAATATCTCTAACTTATCTTCACTTCCTTTATCGGCACTGTTAAGTTCATTTAACAACCCAGACATAACCGCAGGTAAAAAGCGATCGGTGAGTAGTTGTAAATAGACTTGTTCAACTTGTGGGCCAACTTTTTGACCTTGGTAAAGACCCATATCAGAAAAGAGCACATTTTTATCACGATGATTACCATAAGCTAAGGTTGCTTCACGTAATGGATTGAGCACCGGTAATTGTAGGCTACCATCAGTATCTTTTTGAGCATTGTTCTCAATAGCACGGAATGCTTTTACCTCATTAAGAACGTTTTCTCCAGCACGATAGTTTTTGTCGTAATAGTGGCTCCAACCATTCCAAATTGCGATTAAGCCGACAAAGCTAACAGCAGTGGTGACTAATAGGCGAGTCCGATGTTTTTTAACCCAATAATGGTTTTCTGCTGCAATATTAGGCTCACTAAATAGCACTTGACTAAATAATTGGGTAGTAAAATAAGGGTGGCTATCATTAATTGGCCATGTAGTAAGAGGTGCTGTCGGTAAATGATATTGTTCGGACGCTGTTTGGCTAAACACATCATCGATTTGACCGATTTGCAATGCAGAAGTTAAATAAACCCCTCTTAAACAGATATTATGTTGCTCATTATTGATGAGCAATGCATCAATTAATGTGCATACAGAATGTTGTAACCCTTCAATTTGGCGCACGAAACTAAATAGATCACTACGCTGGTTACCTTCTGCTCTTTGTAGCATCATTTCTGGTAATGCGCTGTTCATTTGGCCTACCCATTGTGACCAAAAATGATTTAATTCCTTTTTCCAATTACTTTTTGCTTTTTGGTTGAAAGAAACACCTAATACTTCATTACGTTGTTGAACATCTAATGATTGATACATTGAGTCAAAACCACGTAATAGATCTAGCTTGGTTAAGACGATATATAAAGGCAAGCGACTATTAAATGTCATGCGTATTTCTTCAATACGCATTTGTAAATCAGCAAGTAGCTGACTATTTTGCTCCTTACTATTGGTTAATAACGATAGGGTATCGACAGTTAAGACGATGCCATTCATTGGTTGTCTTGGGCGATTAGTTTTGATCCAATTGAGTAAATCGCCCCACAAACGGTGATAAAGTTGAGGTTTATCAGCCTGATTTGCCGGTTGGGTTAATAGATCACCATTAGGGACAAAAAGTACAGCATTGTCGGTTAATAGACATTGAATATTTAATGCAATATTTTGTTCGTTAACAATATTGTCGCTAGGCGCAATATCTAATGGGTTTACCGTATTTTTTAATAAGCTATGCTTTCCACTTTGGTTAGCTCCTAAAACAAAATACCAAGGGCGTAAATAAACCGCTTTAGTATGACCATTTAAGTGACGAATAAATTGTGATTTCCAATAGTTTAAATAACGTTTTTGAAAATCAAGATCTTGTCTTACCGGATCAACTACAGCCAATTCGACATCAAGTTTTAATGCTTCCAATTTTTTAACTCGACGCCATGTTGCTAGACCAATCCAACTCACAACAAGCAATACAATAACGACGGTTGCTAACCAACGTGTGGTGACCTCGCTAAACGGTATGGAATCTTGATAACGAAATGTTGGCCCCCACCACCAGATCCAAATAATGAGCAAAGCGGGAAGTAATGCCAATAAAAATAGCAAAAAGGAGGCAATTTTAGATTTATCAGCAAAAAAGAGTTTTTTTACCGAACTCGTAATGTTTGAAATGGAGAAAACCGGTAATTTCATTATTATTGATCCCTATCCATAGTCATTGTTATTTCTGTCTTTTTGTCTATTTTTTGCATGAGTTGTCGTATTAAGTTGGGTTCCCAATCTGCAAGTGAATAATGTGAGGCAGAGGTATTAAGTTGTTGGTATAACTGTGTAGCCATATAATCCATACCTGACAATTCAAATAGTTGTGCAGACAATAATTGTCCATAAAATCTATCTCTAGGCTCTGATCTGCTAGCAAGGTTTAATTCAATAAGCTTCAGGGCCGCTTCAAGACCTTGTTGCTCATAACATTGCAAGACCTCTTGCTCTAGGATTGCAGTATTTGTATTCGATGGTGGCAATTGACCGTTTTCAGTTTGGTTATATTGCTCTAACCACTGTTGTACACTTTCAGGAAAGAAGGGTGTCATATCCGAAAAGTGCAAGTTAACAAGTTCAGGAAGACGCGCTAAAAAAATACGTAACTCTTCAATAATGCCACTTTCTACTTCCCCATAACCTAATTTAGCTGCTACTTGGGCAGCTAACATATGGCCTTCTAACCAGTAAGGAGAGAGTGAGAGACTCTGTTCAATATTGTTTAATAGCGTAATGGACGCTTGAGTCAGTTGAGCTTTGTAATCCATTACACGGTCAATTGATACGGGGGCTAAAGGCGTTTTACCTTGAGCATTAGCTTGAGGTAAGACCGTAATAGCGTGCCAAATTGCATAACGCCGTATACGATATCCTACTGAACTTTCAGGGGCTTGTTGGCAGATAACATCAGCTACTTGAAGTAATGTTTGTTTCCATTGTCTTTCATCTTGATGGTTAACGTTAATAGTTGGTGTTAAGCTATTTTTTGTCGGTGTTTCTATAGACTCGCTAACCGGCGGAGTCTGTACTTTTTCTTCTTTCTCGGCAGGTGAAGCAACAATAATCGGCGCATCGTTATTTTCAATACGATTATAATCTCTGCTTAAATCATCAATTTGTTCTGCAAGTGCCGGGCTTTGTTCATGCCAAAATTGCGCTAGAAAGGCGAACGAGCCTAGAATATCATCACGCATCGCGCTGTTGGCTGCATGACAAAAACTCTCACTCGCTGTTTCAAAACGTTTCAAAACTTGATTGGCTAAACGTGATTTCAATTTCATATTGGTTGGGTAGCAACTTTGCCAATATTGACGATTAAAATCAGTTAGGATCTGTGCTGCCAATACTAATTCTTTTGGCTCTCCAGCATGCTGTAAAGTACGTAATAAATGGACTAAGATCCGAAAATCTTTAGTCTGCGTTTCAAATAGGTGTAAACAGCGACGCTGGATCTCTTTAATATCTAATTGACCATGACTGAGTGAGCCGAACTTTATCATTTCACTGTCAATATATTCCCAGTCGGCATCATTATCATTGATAGCACTACTGACTTGCTGTTCATCAAGCGCTGTCAGTAGCTGTTGTTTCCATGCATAAGAAGTATTGTTCATCATGATTTCTACCAGTGGCAAGCCGCTCTTAAAGGGATTATTTGTTGTGAAATACCGGAAATATTGAAGGTGAGTTTTTCGTTATTAGATAATTTCAATGTCAATCTTTCAGCATTTAACAAGCGTTTAATTTCATCTATGCCCGGTATACCGCGGCTTGATTCCAATACATAACCGTTTTCACGTAAAAACCATTCTGCAGTAAATTGTGTTTTATCCGTTGAAACCATCACACTGCCAGCATCTTGTTTTGTTGGCAGGATAATTTGCATCCGAGTAATGTTATCAATACAGCTCAGCATTAAGATGGGGCGAGGCGGTTGAAAGCCAATCGCTGGAATGGTCATTAATACGGGATAATCACCGGTTTCTGGTACTGAGACGAGAAAACCTGCACTGTTTCCCGTTCGTTTCATTTCATGCTCTGTTGCTTGGCGCCATGTTTTACCCATTTGAGTAACATCAGGCAGTGCATTGGAGGAAGATGTTGAAGAAAGCGCAATTTTGTCATAACAATCTAAACGAATTAGCTGAGATGATTCCAAACGGCATTGAGTTAATTCCTCAATCATTTTCTGATTAAGATTATTTTCGGCCTTTCCCGGTGAAGTGAAGAGTAAAGGGAGTAATGTGCAGAAAAAGATTTTCAATACGTTCATTTTATACTCCGTATTTCTTCAATTTATATATTAACGCTCGTTTAGAAATACTAAGCTGTTCTGCCATGGCGTTAATATCTCCTTTCAATTCTTGCTGTTTATCTAATAAAATTTCTTTTTCATAATTTTCTATAGCAACTTCTAAATCATTAACTCCTTTGATTTGTATGGTAGGAAGTGCAATAGTCGCTACAGATGCGGTTAATTTATCTAACGTTTCATTAAGCGTGGTTTCTTTTTCCCTTTGTAATTGATTGATATATTGCAAGTAAGAGATTTTTTGTTGCATATTTGATAATTCAAAAAGATGCTTTAATTGATGATTAAATAGTTCACAATAAATAGGGAAAATACCTTGCTCGATATTTTCTAGCTCTTCAGCTTGCCCTAAAAGAATAATCGTGCCACATGCTTTATGGTTAACATCATAGATAGGCAAACTATACAATCCGGTGTTCACCGGAAGCTGTGAAATAAAACCGCGCATAGCAGCATTATTAATATAACTACCTTGTTGTAAGTTTTGCCAAAATACAGGTTCACCCTTAAACAGCAGTTGAATTAAAGGGTGATCTGCATCGGTAATATCGGTATCTAAAAAATGGCTTTGCACTTGAAGCGTTAAGTCGATATTCCAACTTTCCAATTTATTTTCAGCTTTATTCATTAACGAAATAATTAACCCACTCAGTGAGCTACGAAAAAAGCTATATTTTAGAAATTGAACAGCTAGCGTCTCTACATCATGACATTCTAGTAGTGCAAGCGCATTTTTTAGTCTCGCTTTCATTGCTTAATTAACCTCCGCAATAAACTCATCATTTTCAGTCGCTAAGCGGATATGAGAGATAGCTTCATTACGTGCACTATATTGTAGAAGTAATAAAGAAAGAGGCGGCAATAACGCACCATCAATAATAGATTCCAAAATACGCGCACCATTTTCAGCACGAGAAGCTCTGCGTAAAATTTCCGTAGCAACACTCTCTTCTACATTGATTTCTGCGTTGAAACGCTGTTTTAACAGGTTAATAAGACGAGCTAATTTGCCATCAACAATTTGTCGTAAAACCTCTGCAGGCAACGGTAAATAAGGGATCACTTCCATTCGAGCAAGTAATGCCGGTTTAAAGAAAGTTGTTAATTCAGGGTAGAGTGCATCTTCTAGTTCGTCCGGTTTATCCGCGTAAGCAGTAATGACATGGTCACCTAAATTAGAGGTGAGGAAAAATGCGATATTTTTACAATCAATGACTCGTCCTTCTCCATCGGCTATCTCTCCTTTATCAAAAGCTTGATAAAATAGATTTAGCACATCAGGATGCGCTTTCTCTACTTCGTCGAGTAAAACAACTGAGTAAGGTCTTTTACGAATAGCTTCTGTTAAGATCCCTCCTTCACCATATCCCACATAACCGGGAGGTGAACCAATAAGGCGAGAAACAGTATGTTTTTCTTGAAACTCAGACATATTAATAGTCGTGAGATATTGTGTGCCACCGAACATTAATTGGGCAATTTGGATAACCGTTTCTGTTTTACCCACGCCACTAGGACCTGCTAATAAGAACGCCCCCAGCGGTCGACCCGGTCGACGTAAATCAGCCCGCGCTGTGAGTAAATGTTTGTGTAAACATTGAATGGCTAATGATTGGCCTTTGATACTCTCTTCCAAGTAGGTAGGCAACTCAGTGACAATTGATAATGCATCTTGTGATAATCGATTTAATGGTACGCCTGTCCATTCAGCAATTACCGCCGCAATTTGTTTTTTATCGACGTGAGGCGAAACCAGTAAATGCGTGTCGTGTAACTGAGCAAGTTGTTTATCTAATTGTTGTAACTGTTGCTTTAATTCTTCAGATGAGCAGGGGGGCTGTGCTGCTATTTTTTCATCATTATCTTCAGCATCTTCTGCTTCACTATAAGTTCTTATATCACTTACCACTTCATTATTTGCAACATCATTTGCGACATCGTCATTAGTCGCTTCGGTAGCATTATTAAGTAATGTTGCTCGTAAGGTAATAATTTGAGATACAAGCTCTTTTTGTTGCTCCCATGCTTGCTGTAAATCAGTTGCTTGTTGTTCAATAGCACTTGCTTGTGAGGCTAACGTTTCAAGACGCTCAGAATGATCATCTAAACCTAAATAGTGTTCTCTTTGTAATACATCCATTTCCATATTGATTTGGTGGAGTTCTGTTTTCAAAGAGGATAATGCCTTTGGTGGCGAAGATAGATTAATCGCGGCTCTTGCACAGGCTGTATCTAATACATCAATGGCTTTGTCTGGTAATTGACGTCCTGAGATATAACGTTCACTTAATTCAGCACTGGCTCGTAGTGCTTCATCATCAATAAAGACATGGTGAGATTTTTCATAGATACTACGTAAGCCACGCATAATGATAATGGCTTCTGCAGATGATGGCTCTTTGACTTGCACTAATTGGAAACGGCGCGCTAACGCGGCATCTTTTTCAAAATATTTTTTGTATTCGCTCCAAGTCGTTGCTGCGATAGTTCGTAGTTCTCCACGCGCCAAAGCCGGTTTTAATAAATTAGAAACATCTAAGCCACCTTGCTGGTTACCTGCACCAATGAGGGTGTGTGCTTCATCAATAAATAGAATGATAGGGTGAGGAGATTGAGTGACTTCTTGCATAATGCCTTTAAAGCGTTTTTCAAATTCGCCTTTGACTGCAGCACCTGCTTGTAATGCGCCTAAATCAAGAGTAAGAAGTTCACAACCTCTTAATTTATCAGGAATATCTCCGGCAATAATACGTAGTGCTAGTCCTTCAATTAACGCACTTTTACCCACACCGGGCTCTCCGACTACTACAGGATTGTTTTTACGGCGACGGCACAGAATATCAATCATTAAGTCGATTTCATTATCGCGACATAAGACCGGATCTAACTCACCATTTCGCGCTTGTTCAGTCATGTTATGAGTAAATTTCGCTAACAATGAATCAGCGGCAAGGTTACCTTTTTCTGATACTGTTTTTTCGTTAAAAGGCGATTCAGCAGAGCCTTCAGTCCATTGATCAAAATTGAGTTTTAATTGGTCGCGGTTAATCTGCGCAAGCATATCGGCAACAGGTTTCGCAAGATAACGCAAAGGCATTTGTAGTAAAGTTAAAAACAATGCACCAGAGCGAAGTTCACTGTGATTTAGCTCAGTTGACGCTAATAGCCAGCTATCTTTCATCCATTCGACTAATAAGGGTGAAAAACTAGGATAACTTTGTGTAATAACTTGATGTGGCGGAATGTCGATATCTAATAACTCTGATAACGCATTAATATCTAATGCGCTTTTTTGACTGATCATACGAATGTCAGTTAATGGCGTTTCTATCAGTTTTTGTAGAAACTGAGCAATCGTAATTTCAGGTTGCTGGTGGCTTACACAGTAAGCGGCTGCACTTTCTAAGGCATGCTTAGCTATTGGGTGTAATCGATTAACGAGAGTAGAGAGATCAATTTGGATCATAATGCGTCCTAGCCAAGTAAAGTATTAAGTTGTTCCACAATACTGAGTGTTTGATAATTCAGTCTGGATGAATAAATGCTATAAATAATCAACGCGAATACCGCTGTACCTATGAGAATATAGCGAGCCCCTAAACGCTTACCTAAACGATAACGGCTTTGTTGGTTATCACCTTTTTCAAATAGAACTATTGGCTTAGCGTTACCTCTTAGCTGTTGGATCTGTTTTTGTAAGCGTCTTAATAAATGATTAAATTCATCATTTTGTCCCGCAGAGACTTTGTAGCGCCCGCGGTATCCTAGGCATAAACAAAGGTAGATAAATTCAATCAGATCGAGGTAACGTTTAGGTTCACCTAATAATCTTTCAATTAAGACAAAGACTTTTTCACCACCCCATGATTCATTATGAAAATGAACCAGTAATGATTGTTTTACCCAACCATTATCTTGATCCCAGCCTAATCCAAGGGCGGTTTCATCAATAAAAGTACATAGCACATAACGAAATGAAACAATGGCACCTGGCTCGTAACCTTGGATCTGTAATTGTTGCTCAATAGAGGTAATATCCATGACAACTTGTTGGTACAGCTTTTCTGAAAGTGGGGTTTCAGACATCGCTTTCATGCGCAATACCATGCCTAATAAAGGTGTAGCAGCATCTATCATTGGATTGATGTTGTTTCCTCTTAGCGGCAGTTGGTAATTTTTCTTTGTAATGCGCTCTTCATCATCATGATTCAGTAAAATATCATCAGTCATAGAGTGCTCCATCTCTTATTGCCCATAACTGAATATCGAGATCGGGGAAGTTTCCTGAAACGTGGAATGCGATGTTGCCATCCTGCTGGATCCCTTTCCATTCATTGCCTTGTTGATCAAAATGGAAATAGTTATATCCCGAGTGATAAGGTAATTGTCTTGGTGCAGCCGAAAGTGGTGATAAAGGAATACCCGGTATTTGCACACTAACCAAGCTGCGAATGTTATTGATTGTTGTCACCTTAGTTTGTTGTGGGAATTGGCGACGTAGTTGCTCTTGCGGCATTTGTGATTTCACCGCAATAATAAATTCAGCTCGTTGTAGCAGTTGTTTGTCATGAATGGTTGCTACACGAATACCATGCTCTTGAACTTGTAGCGGGATTGGGATCGCTCTTGGTGTTAAGACAACACTGAGTGCTTCGCGGATACTGGCTATTAATGGAATATAACTTTCTGTTAATTTAGCATGTTGATATTTGGCAATATTTTCAGGCAAACGTGAAGTATTCGTGAATGTTTGTAGTTCACCACAAAGCTCTAATAAATCTCGAAATAGTTTTTCAGGATGGATCACCGGCTCTTGAGCATAATGCGAATAGAGTGGATAAGTGCGATTAAGCACTTGTAACATCATAAATTCTGCCACATCCGCAACACCTTGCTGACCTGGGGCACCAATGCGAGAGGCAATTTGTTTTCCTCTTTCATACAGCGTTCCTTCAAGCTCGGTGAGAAATTGGCTCAATAATGTTGAGGCACGGATATTTAATAGGCTGGGAATATAATCATTATCCAGCGTTAAATTACCATTAGCATTACGCTCTCTAATACGACAGATAGGTAAAGCAACATAGGCATCTAAACCATGTTTACCTTGTTTGAGTATTGGTGTGAGCTGTGCAACATGAATAGCACTGATATCACCATTTTCAGTATGTAAATCACGAATATTTTCGGTGCTTTCGCTGTAGCGAGAAAGTAAACGACTACCGTTATGTTCAGTGGAAATTTCACTGACATTCTCGTTCATTAAAGGAAAAGCCAGATAAATAATACTGCTGTCACTATCAGTAATATTCGTTATATCAATAGGCTGTGGTAGTAAATCTTGGTTTGGTATAGAGAAAATGGTGCCGTCTGGCATAACACCAGAAGCTTCTTTAATACCAATACGACCTAAAGCATATAAATCGTTACTCAATTTTAAGGTACTAAATCCCCAAAAGTGTGAAAAAAAGTTATTTAAAATACTCACCGTCATATAATCTTGATGACGTTGTTGTTGCTGAAAATGTTGAGGTTTGATAAATAGCCCTTCACGCCAGATCACTCTATTTTTAGTTGACATATTAATCATCCTCTTCTTGTCTAAATTCGATTTCATTTTCCCTAATGTGCACTAATAGGAAGTAGTGGCGTCCTTTACCACGCGCTTTGACTATTTTCTTCCATTCTGCTTTATCAGGATCTGAGTAATAGGCAATAATGCCAATGTAACGGTTAGATGGGTCTAACGTCATAGTAGGGAAGGGTTTATATTGGCCAGGTAAAATGGTGTAGTCTTGATGGTCAATATAATTTTTCTTTAGAACTTTCTCTAAATCACCCTCTTTTGCATCTATCTGATCATGATCAACAGAGCCAAATACTGAATCTTCGTTAAGATAAACAACTTGGATATTTATCGGCGCAGCTTCACCTTCCTGATTAGGATTAATATAGGGCTCCGCAAGGATGGTTAATGCAACGGTAGAGGGCTGATCTTTCGGTTGCCCAACAGGAGTTGAGGGATCTAATAAGATTTTCCCCATTTTACCCGCGGCTTCAAAAGGTTTACTACATCCACTCAATATTAAAAAAGAGCTAAATAACAGTAATATTGAGAAAGTTCTAAGCTGCATATTAAGCTTCCTCTATTCCTTTTCTCAGCGCTCTGTCATAAGCGTGGCTGTATACTTCATAGAATAATTTTTCAAAACCCTGTTGCCGAGATGAAGAGAGTTCTTTGTAATAGTTGTTGTACATTTCCCAAGCCCAGCCATCATTCATTGGTGTGTTATCTGAAGCTCGTCGATACTGAGAAAAGCGGTTTAATAAATGTTCAGGAGAGAATGCTGCCAACATGGTTGATAGTGCGGTTGAAATAGCTTCTTGATTCGCTTGATAATGCAATTGGATGTTGTGCAAGCTTTCTGTTACTGCCGCAGGTGCTGAAAGATGTACAGGGCTACGTTCATCGGTAAACATCAACTTCATTGTCTCTTCATAGCCACTATTAAGACGTAGAGGATTATCTTCAATTGGGCGTAATTGCTTATCTTGTAAGCTTTCTTGTTGTTGTTGCAAAATCAGTAAACCTTCAATAGCCGCTTTGACGGTTTTACCCAGTTCAACAAGAAAATCATTAGCATGCTGTGTATTTGTTAAATTAAGGTGGATACCTAATCCCTTCATCAGAGGGTTAACCGCCACATGATCGACATCGGTCATATGTTCGTTTTCATTAGGTGTGATTTTAGGTAAATCAATAAATTCTTGGACCATAGTATTCTCTTGATTATCTGATGTCGGAAAGGCAGATGAATACGAGTGGGGGTCACTCAATAAAGGATCGTCTGAAGTAGCTTGTGTGTTTTTAGAAATTAAGCTTAGATTTTCGTTTTCTAAAGCCTGTAGTGGGTCTGTTGTTAATGCACCCTGAACGGTTGGTACAAACGGAGGCTCTTTCCGCTCATTTTTGACTGTTGTATCAACATCAAATAATGAATCTAGCGGATTATGATCTTTTGCGATAATAGACTGAGGCGTCATCGCCATCATATTTTGTACCGGCTCTCCGGTAAGACTAATATTGGTGGCAATAACTAATTTACCCACTTTTATCTGATCACCTTGGGTCAGTCTAACGGCATCAAGATGCAATGGAATAATCGCATTATTAATGTAAACAGGACCTGAATTTACTTTTAAGCAAAAGTGTTGATCTTTCCAAAACACCGTACATTGCCGATCGGCAATAGCACCTTCATTATCTTGGATTTTCCAGTCACATTGATTGCCACTACCAATCTGTCCGCCACTTTGAGTTAAAGTCGCATTTGGCAGATAACCACTTTCTAGCTGTTCACTATTTTTGATGCTAAAAGAAATTGTTGGCTGATATTTATCCATCTCTTTATTCCAATACCGTAATGGTGACATCCGGTTTCTTTGCGGGTTGACCTAAAAAGCTTTGCCAGCCTAATTGGTTGTGTTGTTGGTGACCCAAACGGAACCCTTCGGCTTGCTTTTCAGCAATGCTAAGACGTAAATCCCAAGCTAATTGCTCATGAAAAATGTAAGAAACAAAGGCAACTAATGGTGCGAAATCACTGCCATTAGGTAAAAAACGCATATAGCGTTCTAAACTTAATTCACTGATTTCGATGGTGCATTTTCCATTGCAGTCATATATGTGTGAGCCCAGACTAAAATTTTCCCCTAATAACATTCGTGGGCGAGATTTTTGTCCGGATTGATGAGAAATCGTACCTAACTTGTTTTGTTGTGATTCAGGAATAGGAACACGGCGTGTCTCCCAACCAATCACTTTTACATTTTCTAAGTCGAAACAGTGAGATATAAGACTACTAATCACATCAGAAGAGCGACTTGGACTCGCCAAAAGACCAGCATAAGCGAGCATTTTGCTATGGTTGATTTTGATCCGACCGCGATTAGCTCCATTACCTAATCCAACGAGAGAAAACATATATTGTGAAAATGAATCCTGACCTTCATTTTCAAAGCAAATGTAGTAACGATATTTGCGCCAGATCCGATAAAGTAACGCTATCAGACGATGATTGAAGATATCGAGAAAAGCGGAGATACCTTCTATCTGTTGTGCATCTTCCCAAGCAAACTCATCCAGATAATAGCCTGGTAGGGGGGACTGACTTCCTTGTAAGCCCAAAAAAGCGACTTCTAATTCATATTGTTCGACATTATTTTTTTCAATGGAAATGACATCTCGCGTCGGAAATGCAATATTTGAATAAGATTTAAAGCGAAGAATACCGCTGTCATCCTCCATCGAGTTGACATCTTGATGAATTATTTTATTTAACAATTCAACGAGTTGATAAAAATTATACTCTGTTACCGATGAGCCAGCTTGTTCCAGCCAACGATCGATTACTTCAGTATGTGCTGGTTGATTTGTGCTGGCCATCGATAAACTTCCTTATTATCAAGGTTAATAACTTCCAACTCATGAAACATATTAATGCTGGTATATAAGGTGAAAAATTGAGCGATAACGGTACAAAATAGGAATAAACTTCCTTCGGAAAGAAACGCATTTTGATGAACAACTAACGTTGTCTTCAGACCGCGAACAGGAAGGCCTTTGTAGATATGCTCAATATGCTCTGAATGTAAATCAACTAATGCATCTAGGCGTTTTTGTGATTGCCTTGCAACCTGTGTGTTATAAACAGACGGTAAATCATAGAGTTGTAATATTTTTTTTAATGAATCAAGATTGAGCAAAGACTGATAATTTAAAGATAAATTAGTTAATTCAGACCAATATAATGTTTTATCTAATAATGGATATAAAGGCAGTGTTGGTGCGAATAAATTCTTAGCAGATAAAGCCCCATAAGGAATTGATGCACTATCTAAATCGATAGAACGCGTCGATAACTGGGAAGCGATATAGCGGTTAGTACAGTTGAGTGCAACAGAAACGGTTTCTTCACACTGTTGTAACTGAGGCTCTTGCTGACGAACAAAAGAAAGTCGATGGGAATAGCCGTATAACTGCTCATTTTGACTTATCTTTAAACGGTAATAGCCATGATTTTGAGTCTGATGGTTTTGATGATAAAAACTTTCAAATGCTGTATAGGTGATCGGATAAGGTTTAGCATCATTAGGATAACGTAACCCTCTAACCTCATTAATCGAAAAAATATCAAAACATTCAGTAAGTTGGTAATTAGGACTTAAAACATACTCCTCACTTTTCCCCGTCAAATTTATTGCTTCACTATCAATAGGAAATAAATTCACAATAGGGGTGCAATTAAGTTTAATACTGTCGTCGTAAAGAATAACGCCATCAGGAATTTCTAGATCAAAATTGATCACCAGTTTGAATTGCTCTGCTTCGATAGCCAAAGGAATGTCATCCAAACCATGAATATCTAGAAAGAGAAAGGCTTCAGGAAAACAGAAAAACTCTTGCAGTATACGATAGCCATCATAGCTATTTTTCGGGTATGGAAGTAAGGCATCCTGCTTTTGAAAACCAACAGGCGTAACTGAAAAGTGAGTAAGAGGTAGCGTATGTACATCTGTGACTAAAGAGGCACTCTGCACATGCTGGCTTAATAAAAAATAGAGCTGATTTGTAGTAAATGGCGCACCATTTAAGTAAAAACACAATTTATCTAAGCCAATATTGGCAAGTGGCTGTTTTGTTGCTAACTCAAATGTTATTTCAATGGCGGTTGTTTGCTGCAAAATGTTACTGATTTTTGTCGGCATTAACCAGAGGTCGCGACTTTGACTAAATCGACATTGAAATAACGTCTCGTGGTTTGTTTCCTCACTTTGCACATAAAGTGGAGTGGCACTAAAAGGTTGTCCTGCTGAAATTTTTGTTGCGTGTTGGCACTGAGCATAATTAGGATGATATTCAACAATCGTCATGCTTGGCACAGGGCGTGCGTAGTTTGGCCAAAGCATATTGGCTAAACTATTAGTTAATTCAGGAAATTGTCTATCTATTTGCTGGCGTAAATTACCCGATAAATAAGATAGCCCATCCATAATCCGCGAAGTATCAGGATCTTTAACATTGTGCGAAAGCAAATTAACAAGTTGCGGTTTTTCTTTGGCAACTTGTTCAGTCAGCTCATTTAAGTATTCTGATTCATTGGTAAAGTAGGATTTTGATGACATATTAATGCTATTTAAGCTGATATCTACGGTTATTATCTAAATACACATTAAATTCAATAAGTTGCTGCTTATTTTCTAAATCAATAAAAGCATTAATATTAAATTGTAAAGATAAACTATCTGCATCTTCTTCAAGAAATTTCACTACAACTTTGCTGATCCGTGGTTCATACGCAATAATGCAACTACTAATGCTATCTTCTAGGTGAGATTTAAAATCAACCGTAGATTGAGTCGCATCATTTAAATCAGGGATCCCTAAGGGTGGCGTTCCTTGGCAACCATCAGGTCTAGCATTTAAGATGTAATTTAAATTCTGTTTTATTGATTCAATGAGTGTATTTGTTCGCGAACGATGGGAAAAACCTAAGTTTTTCCCTCGGATCCGTTCAAATAAGCTGGCGCCAGCATTAGCCTGCCAGCCATAATTGGATGCCATCACCGTTACTCTTTATCAAGACGACCAACAAGTGATAATTCAAAGTTTGCACCCATATATTTAAAATGTGGGCGAACTTGAATAGCGACTTGGTACCAACCTGGATCGCCATCAACATCAAGTACTTTGATTTCAGCTGAACGCAATGGACGTTTACTACGAACATCTGCTGGTGGGTTTTCTTGATCTGCGACATATTGCTTAAGCCAAATATTGAGTTCACGCTCCAGATCTTGACGCTCTTTCCATGAGCCAATCTGTTCACGTTGCAATACTTTTATATAATGAGCTAAGCGATTGATAATAAACATGTATGGCAATTGAGTTCCTAACTTATAGTTAGTCTCTGCCAATTTGCCTTCAGGAGTATTTGGGAAGACTTTTGGTTTTTGAACCGAGTTTGCGGAGAAGAATGCAGCATTATCACTGCCTTTACGCATGGTCAGCGTGATAAAGCCTTCTTCTGCTAGTTCAAATTCTCTACGATCGGTAACTAAAACTTCAGTTGGGATCTTAGTTTGTAATTCACCCATCGCTTCAAAAATATGCACAGGAAGATCATTAACTGTACCGCCACTTTGTGGGCCAATAATGTTTGGACACCAACGATATTTTGCAAAACTATCATTAATACAGCTTGCTAATAAGAATGCGGTATTACCCCATAAATAGTGCTCATGGTCTTGTTTAACATTTTCTGAATAGTTAAACATTTTTACAGGGTTTTCTGTTGGAGAGTATGGCAAACGTAATAAGAAACGCGGTGCTGTTAATCCTAAATAACGGGAATCTTCTGCTTCACGCAGTGAGCGCCATTTAGTGTGTGCAGGGCCTTCAAAAACAGATTTTAGATCTTTAATTGCCGGCAGTTCAGCGTAGCTATTAATACCAAAGAAATTAGGTGAAACAGATGATAGGAATGGCGCGTGTGCCATTGCACCAACAGTACTAACATACTGCATTAACTTCATATCTGGCGCAGTATTGTTAAAGGCGTAGTTACCAATAACTGTTGCAACAGGTTCACCACCAAATTGGCCGTATCCTGAAGAGTAGACGTGTTGATAGAAGCCTGATTGAACAATTTCTGGAGAAAATTCAAAATCTTCTAATAACTCTTCTTTAGTTGCATGAAGAATATTGATCTTAATATTTTCTCTAAAATCAGTGCGATCAACGAGTAATTTTAAAGAACGCCACGAAGCTTCAATTTCTTGAAATTTAGGCGCGTGAAGAATTTCGTCAACTTGAGTACTTAGTTTATTATCAAGTTCAACAAGCATTTTATCGATTAATAATCGATTGATCTGTTGGTCTTCAGATTCACTGGCGAAAATATTACTAATAAAAGCAGCAACACCTTGTTTGGCAATATCGTATGCTTCTGTTTCTGGAGACATACGTGATTGAGCCATAATTTCATCAAGCAAAGAGCCTGTAGATGCGGGGGCTTGTTGCTCTTGAGCTTCTGCATTTAGTGACATGAAATAATCCTCTATAAACATTATTTTTGATTAGCAGCAATATCGAGCTCTTTTAGAAGCTGTTCGCGAGTTTCTTGATTTTCAAGTAGTTCTTGAAGACGCTTTCTAAAAGCTGGGACATTGCCTAGAGGACCTTTTAATGCAACTAAAGCTTCACGCAATTCGAGAAGTTTATTTAATTCGGGCACTTGGCGAGCGATACTATCAGGAGAGAAATCCTGTAAAGATTTCACATCAAGATTAACATTAAGCTCTGAATCACTGCTTTCTTCTAAGGTATTGCGAACATTAATATTTAAATTAATGCCAGCACTTTCCATAACAGAATTGAAGTTGTTTTGATTGACTGAAATCGCTTTGCGATCTTCAATGGGGGTCTCTTCCGTTTTACCTTTCATATCCCCAACAATCAACATATTCAATGGAAGTTCGACTTCAGCCTGAGCTCCGCCAGTATTTGGCGTATATTTAATATTAATCCTTTCTTTAGGGGCAACACTACCGAGATTTTTCTTACTCATTTAAGTTAAGCTCCTTGTATGAGTATGCAATAACTTCTTAATTCCATAAATAAAATGCCTAAATTAAAAATTAATAATAAATTTAGAGCATGCACTTCCCTACACAGAACAAAACAGGCTCTGCGTTAAGAATTCTTTTCCCAGTAAGGTGTTTAAATATGTTTAATATTGTACAAAATTTATTTTTTAGTTTTGGTCATGATATACAAAATTAACTTAGGGTCAATAGGTAATTTATTATATGAGTTCTTATTTTTATATTAAATAAGCTGAGAGCAGTATCAATAGGGCATCTTATCGGGATAAGAAATAAGTTTGACTATAATTATGAAAGCTAACTTATTCGGTGGTTACTCTAATAATGAGTATCTAAATGATATAGCTAATTGCAATATTAATTAAACTCAATTTAATAAATATAGAATATATTAATTTATAAAATTCTGTGAGCTAAGTTCATATTTTACAATTAGTAATATAATTTCATATTTTTCTAGCATAATTACTTATTTTATCTATTTTGCTTGAAATGTTATTTCAATTTTAGGATAAGTTAGCTTTTACTCATTATATTTGTAGCACGATGATGGATACATATTAAACAAGCCTTTTTGGATATTGACGATGTTTTTATATTTTGATTTATTTTCAATATCTTATAGTTTTTTAAATTAAGGCGTTAATCTTGATTTAAGAGCAATAAAGAGGTTTTTTTGAGATATCAATTTATTCATAGGAACATAACGTGTTAGAAAATCAGAGGGAATAATAGGTTTTAAAGCCCTTTGTGACGCTACATATTGATATATTAAAAATAACATATATATAACGAGTATATGATAAAAAATAAAAACGCAATGAAACTATTTAGGTGTGAATTAGTTTTTTATGGCAACAGAATTGCAAATATAATACAGCTATATTTGGTTTAACTTAAGGGTATGATCTGAAAAATATTCTGCTTTAATAAATGGATTTTTAATTTTTTAGTACGATGTATCTCTTATAGTGAGTAAGAAGATGGTGCTATAAGCCAAAAAAGACTAACCATAAATAGCTAAATAACTATAGAGATATCTTTATTGTTATCAAATAAGAGGATTACCTATTTCAATCAAGGATAAATACTAATATGGCTCAAATAGATCTTTACCCTAATATGATATGAAAAATCTTCTCTCAATATTGCTACTGTAATGAGCATCGCTTCTTAATTTATACTGGAATAACAGCATATCTTTATCATCAATAAGTAAAGACCAAGATAGTTAAACTAAAACTTTTGTGTCTCCCTATCCTTATTTTCTACTTGTTCATTGTATAGTTTTATAATTAGCCTCCATAAAATGAGTATTGGTACGTAAAAATAAGACTGAAATATACGCATATCGAGTGTGTTAAATAAAAATAGTGGCTTAATTAGCATGATATTTTAATTAAATTGAGCTTAACAGCTAAATATATTGACCAATTTGGACTGCTCATGGAAAAAGGACAGTATAATTCAATGTAATTGATTTTTAATACTTTAAAATCAATGGATTATATGCGCTATTTCTGATTTAACATTTCTGTTACAAAATATATTTTTATGTACATAGTGTTTCTTGGGCTGCGAGCAATTTGTCTATTTATTCATCATATTTTATGCTGATAAACACTTTTTATGACTGTTTTTACAGCATGATATAGCGATATTTCAACCAGTTTACGCTAAGTGACTTATCCTAGAGAGATACAAAAAAAACGGGCTGTTTACAGCATATTGATAAGATTTTATTATCCTTTACCGAAGTCTTACCGTGCGCACTGGCTAAGATGACAGACATGACTAACGGATTGTTTTTAAGACAATCATTTAATTTAATTTGTCGTTTTTGATAAAAGGATATTGTTATGCCAACTCCTTGCTATATTTCCATTGAAGGAAAAACTCAGGGCAACATCACTGCAGGCGCGTTTACTGCAGATTCTGTCGGCAACATTTATGTACAAGGTCATGAAGACCAAATGTTGGTACAAGAATTTTCTCACGTAGTGACGGTTCCGACTGATCCGCAATCAGGCCAACCTTCTGGCCAACGTGCGCATAAACCGTTTCGTTTTACCGTGGCATTAAACAAAGCCGTTCCTCTGCTGTATAACGCACTGGCTTCCGGCGAAATGTTGCCAAAAGTTGAGTTAAAATGGTATCGCACCTCGGTAGAAGGTAAACAAGAGCACTTCTTTACCACCACACTGACTGACGCGACTATCGTGAACATCGATTGCCAAATGCCTCATTGCCAAGATCCGGCTAAAGCCGACTTCACGCAACTTATCGAAGTCTCCCTCTCTTACCGCAAAATTGACTGGGAGCACACTGTTGCTGGAACGTCTGGTGCGGATGACTGGCGTGCGCCTCTCGAAGCGTAATACCGTTATGACGAGTCCTTGGGGGCTCGTCCTTATTTTGTATTGTTCCCTTTTCTTTATCCATTTTTGCATGGAGGCAGATTATGCTTAGCAAAGATCCGAAATCAACGCCCATTGACCCGGCATCCGTTTTAAAAGATGAAGCCATCAATCAAGTGAAAAATAGGGTGCAATCCAAAGTGAACGAAACGCTATCGACACCCACGCAAAAGGTGGCCGGGATGGCCTCAGCAGCGGCCTCGCTCACTCAATCAGCCAGCGCATCGGCCAATCGCGTGACTGCTCATCCCCTGATCCACGGTGGCGGTTTTACCGGTGGACAAACATTCGCTGAAAACCAAGCACTCCAAGCGGCCCATGGGGCGTTACTTGATGCATTAGGTATGGACAGCCTCGAAAGTGGTTTGGTGTTCACTTGCACCATTGGTGGATTGCCTGACGACACCTTTCAAGTCACCGAATTTAATCTTACCGAAGGATTATCCTCGCTATTTTCACTGTCCATCAGTGCGGTCAGTGCCTTACCCTTTATCGATTTCCAGCGCCATCTTGGCTTAGCCTCATCATTAACGGTCAAACGCGATGGGGTGTTGATCCGCAAAGTCAACGGTATCTTAGCTGGGGCAGTACAAGGCAATACCGACGGAGTGAAAACGTGGTATCACTTCGATATTCGCCCTGAAATGTGGGTGATGACCCTCAATCAAGACAGCCGTATTTTTCAACATCAATCGGTGCCGACCATCTTAAAAACCTTATTGGATGAGGCCCATGTTAAAGCGGATTGCCAATTCTACCGTGAAGATCTACACCCTGAACGTCTCTACACCACCCAAAAACGCGAATCGGCATTTGATTTTTGGTGTCGACTGGCGTTTGAAGAGGGCATTAACTTCTGGTTTGAAGAAGAACAACTGTTTTACAGCGATGAACATATGGGGATGACGGCGGGTATTCACCTTACCTATAACCCGCAGGCCGACACCGATATCAGCGATAGCACTGCCATGACTTGGCAATATGGCGAATATTTGTGTGTGGATGAAACTATCCATAAAGACAACAACTTTGTGCGTCCTTCTTATCCGTTGTCTCATGAAAACAAAGTTGAGCAGGGGGGACAGCACAGTGTGTTTGAAAGTTATGGTCGTTTTCAATTAGACGATGAAGGTCGACCTCTGACACAGGTGCGCTTTGAGCAATTACGTAACGGCAGCAAAGTGGGGCAAGCGACAACAAACTGTTTTGCACTGATGCCCGGCAAAATCTTCACCTTATCTCAGCATCCCCATCAGCCGATGAATGATCGCTGGCAAGTGATCAGCGTCAGCCATCATGGTGTACAGCCATTGGCGGACAATAGCGGGGGCGAAGGCACACAACTGTCGAATAGCGTCTCCTTTATTCCGGGCACGCAAGAGTGGCGTCCCCCTTATCGTTATAAACCGACGGCGGACGGCGATGAAGTGGCGACGGTGGTAGGACCACCGGGGGAAGAAATCTACGTCAATGAATATGGCGCCGTGAAAGTGCATTTTCATTGGGATCGTCGGGGAAGTGCCGATCACAGTGCTTCATGCTGGGTGCGGGTTGCCATGGGTTGGAGTGGAAATGGCTATGGTTTTTCTGCGGTACCGCGCATCGGCACACAAGTGTTGGTCAGTTACCTGAATGGGGATATCGACAGACCGATAATTACCGGTTGTACCTATGATGGTCGTAACGCACCACCGATTAAGTTCCCAGAGAATAAGACACAAACCACTTTCCGTAGCCAAACCCACAAAGGGGAAGGTTTTAATGAATTGCGTTTTGAAGATGCGGGCGGTAAGCAAGAGGTGTTTCTTCATGCGCAGAAGGATATGAATACCGTAGTCCAAAACGATAAAGGAACGACGGTAGGGGCTAACCATACTGAAACCATTATGCAAAACCAAAAGATCTCAGTACATGGTACGCAAACTACGGCGGTTCAAGCGGATCAAAAAAATATCGTGTTTGGTAACCAACATTCAATCGTGGATGGTGAAGTGTTGATCGCATCAGCCAAAGGTATTCGTTTAATTAGTGGCAACTCGGCACTTCAATTAAACCCTGACGGGACTATCACCTTAGTGTGTAACAACTTTGATTTTTACGGTCACGGTAGCGGTCGGATTGGTACTGGTGAGTTATTAGATTTGAATATGGACGGGGCAGGTCCCGGAAACCTTGAGATGAAACCCGATACTAGCACTATCGCTCAAGCGAAAGATCAGTTTTTCCCTAAAAAATAATTAAGCAAAAGTAATAAGGTCAGCCATGAATTATCAATTCCAAGAAGGTGCTATCACATTACCGGATGAAGAATATCAAGACAATAGTCTTAATATGCTGCGTTTCCCTACGCGACAAGGCAGTATTTCTATTACGCGTGATGTAGTGGCTCCAGAGATAACCCTCAATGACTATCTGGCTGGACAGTTGTCGGCCATCAAACGTGAAATGAAAAATGCGGTGGTAAAAGCACCCACAGATTTTCGTACCGAAAAAGGAGTTACGGGCTGTGAAATCTATTGTGAAACCAAACAAAAAGGGATCCCTATTTATCAGTGGATCGCCGCTTTTCGTCTAGAAAATAAAATAGTGGTGTTGACTTACTGCCAAATTAAACCGTTTTCCAATACTGAGCAGGCGCAATGGCAAGCGTTAAGAGACAGTTTTACGCCATCGCCCAATTAATGCAATCCCGATGTTTTAACCATACCCACTGACGATTTATTGTTTATTTTATAAGGATAGAGATATGGGAAATGAATTTTTCGCAGCCAAGCAAGGCGATAAATTAATGCACTCGTCAATCTTCGCCGATATCGTGTGTGGTGTGGTTAAAGGGGCGGTTTATGCCGCGATAGGGACGGCCGCTGTGGCGCTGACCATTGGGACAGGCGGTATGGCAACGGCCGCCGGTGCGGCCATTTTTGCCGGTGCAGGGCTGGCGGCAGGCTTTACTATCGGTGGATTGATTGATGATGCCGCTGATTGGGTCGCGGATGGGATCGATAGCTTATTCGGGCTAAGTAACCCTGATGGTGAAATCGATACTGGCTCGAAAAATGTACGTGTCAAAGGCAAGGGAGCCGCTCGCGCAGCGGGAAAATTACCGTCACCTGTGCTACTCGCTTCAATTGCGGCAGATAATACCCCACCGAAAGAAGAAAAAGGCACCGAGATTGCCTTACGCGTATTGAAAAATACCGCCATGATGACGACTGGGGCATTTTCTTTATTGGCGGGTAAGGTGCTAGGGAGCCAAACCAACAATGCGGCACCCATCGCGCTCGATCCCTCCGCGTTTCCCGAATACCCCTCACCGGAGCAAGGTTTTTTTGACAGTATTCTTTCCCCAGTAAAAGCTGCGAAACACCCGAATGCTGAACCTATGCCTTTGGATACCATCACGTGCGATAAATGGCATTGTGCTAGCGCCCCTTACTTTTTAGCCGAAGGGTCGAAAAAAGTCCAAATTAATAGCCAACCGGCGTGTCGTAACGGTGATAGAAGCACTTGTGAAGCCAAAATCAGTGATACGCAAGAAAAAGGGATTGTGCGTATTGGCGGTGGCAGTGTGGTGGTACGCGATATTATGAGTGGGCGTAACCCCTTTGCCGAAATGTTTGGTGAAATCCTCGGTGGCCTTGCTGTTGGCGCGGCGTCTACCCTGTTTCGCAGAGGGGGACTCAAGGCGATTAAACAGTGTTTGAATAGTGTAGGCTGTACTTTGGTGAGTGAAATCGCCAGTACCGCAGTGGGCAGTATGGTAGTCGCCTCGGTGACCCAAGCCTTTAATAGTGTGCGTCACCCCGTGCATGCGGCTACGGGGGCGAAAGTCCTAAATGGAGAGGATGACACCGATTTTATTATTGATGGTGTGTACCCGTTAGTCTGGTCGCGTATTTACCAAAGTCGTAATACGGGTGAAAATCGTTTAGGACGCGGTTGGGCGATGCCATTTGATGTCTTTTTGACAATTGACGACACGGGTAAAGGGCTTGAGAATGAAAACATTTATTATCATGACATGTCGGGGAGGCGTTTAGCGTTAGGAAAAATCGCCCTTGGTCAGAAAGTGTTCTATCAAGATGAAGGCTTTACCGTCTATCGCACGACAAACAATCTTTTCCTTGTTGAATCGGCGGAAGGTGATTATCAATTTTTCGAAGCCAATCCACATAAAATCAATACACTGCGCTTAATGAAAAGTGCTGATCGTCATAATAACGCTTTACACTACCGCTATGCTAATGACGGTGAATTGGTACAAATTCATGATGATGCGTATCTGACCGATATCCGGTTACATTATGATGAAATCACCCAACGCTTACAGTCGGTGACCCGCCACCAAGGACAAGAAGAAAAAACGCTGGTCACTTATACTTATGATGCACAACAGCGTTTAGTGCAAGTCACTAATGCGGATAAGCGAGTGACTCGTCGTTTTGGCTGGGATGATGAATCGGGTTTAATGGCCATGCACCAATATGCCACAGGGGTCAGTAGTCATTATCGTTGGCAACGTTTTGATGCTTTTACCATTGAAGACAATGAACCTGAGTGGCGAGTGGTTGAGCACTGGCTTAAAGACGGTAAACGC